>VYLE01000445.1_pt1 | contig 23468 bp, 19 predicted proteins | sample 5114391 | NCBI WGS metagenome assembly VYLE01 (sample SAMN12291771, study PRJNA351875) | freshwater metagenome | isolation source: freshwater lake | place: USA: Michigan, Kent Lake | collected 2013-08-15
GGACGCCGCCTGCACCCGGAAGCGCTGCACCAGCGTCCGCAGCGTAGCCGCCTGCGCATTGAGCTGCTCCGACGCGCTCGCCGACTCTTCGGCGTTGGCGGCGAGCCGCTGCGTGAGGCCGTTCACTCCATCGACCGCCTCCCGCATGGCGTGCAGCTGGCCGTGCTGCGTCACGCCATCCTCGGCGACCGCGGCCACCAGCCCTGCCACCTCCTCGATGCCGTGATCGATGGTGCCCAACTGCGCGTGCACCGACTTGGTGAAGGTCGTGCTGCGGGCCGCCGTCTCCTGGGTCTCGGTGATGAGCGTCGACGTTTCGCGTGCGGCGCTGGCGGCGCGAATGGCCAGCGCGCGGACTTCATCGGCCACGACCGCGAAGCCGCGCCCCGCGTCGCCGGCGCGGGCCGCTTCCACAGCCGCGTTGAGCGCCAACAGGTTGGTCTGAAAGGCGATTTCGTCGATCGACTTCACGATTGACGCCGTGCGCGAGGCCGAGGCGGCCATGTGGTCCATGGCCTCGGCCAGCGAAGCGATGGCCGTGTTGCCATCGGCCACCTGCCCGCGCACCTGCTGGGCCAGCACACGCGCCTCCTGAATCCGCGACGAGGTCGACGTGGCCAGCGCCGCCTGTTCCTGTGTGGCGGCCGTGATCTCTTCCACGCTGGCGGCCTGACGCGACGCCCCCTGGGCCATGTCCTGGCTCCCGGCGGCAACCTCACGTGCGGCCCCCGCGATCTGCTCCGCCGCCACTTCCACCTCGTGCAGGGCATCGGCCACGTTGCCGATGGCCGTGTTCACAGCCCGCACCAGACGATCGTGGTCGCCCCCGAAACTGCCAGTGACGCGATGCGACAGGTCGTGCGCTGCCACTCGCTCCAGCGTGTCCAGCGCTGCCAGCACGGGTGCCTGGGCGGCGGCTTGGGCGGCATTGAAGCCGTGCAGCAGGTGCGCATACGCACCCGCAAAGGCGTCGGCGTCGCCCTGCGCCGAGAGCTGTCCGTCACGCGCTGCCTGCACGAGCCGCTCGGCCTCGCCCAGCAGACGCCCCAGCGTATCGCGCGTGCGATCGGTCGCGTCGGCCACCATGACCGCTTCAGCCGCGACCCCATTGAGCGCGGCCGTGAGTTCGCCGAGTTCATCGCGGGAGCGCACCGGGAGCGGTGTGAGCGCCTCATGCGTCACCGGATCGAGTACGCCGCTGGCCATGGCCTCGGCGGCCTGTCGCACCGATGGCAGCAACTGCCCGCGCAGCGCCTGCAGCTGCGCGACCAGCGTCGCCACTCCCGTCGACAGGTACCTGGCAATGGCACGCCCCATCCAGACCGAGACCACGAGCACGAGCGCCGCCATGCACCACAGGATCAGGCGAATGCGATCGTAGATTGCGGCGCTCGCCGTGAACGCGTCCTCGGCCACCACGACCTGAAGGTCGATCAATGCGCTGATGCGCTCCGACACCGGGTCGATGGCCTTGTACAGCTCCTGCTCGGCAAAGGCCACGAGTCCGGCCCGATCGTCGGCGCGAAGGAGCGCGATGGCGTGCTCGGTGGCGGCGTTGGCGGCCGTTCGCACCGACTCGACCTCGGTGATCAGCCTCGTCTCCTCGGGGGTGAGCTCGGTGTGCAGGTACTGCCCCCAGGCGCTGTCGATGCGGGCCCGGGCTCCCTCGATGCTGGCGAGCGCGGCACTGGCCGGCAGCGTCCCGGCGCGCACCTTGTGCACGTTGTCGACGATGGCCACTGCATACGCGTCGGAGACCACCTTCAGTTGGCGCAGCGGGACCACCCGGTCGGCATAGATCGAGCGGGTGCCGGCCTGCAGCTGCGCCATGCCCCAGACGGACAAACCGCTCAGGAGCGCAATCAAAACGGCAACGCCCGCGAATCCGGCAAGGACGCGGGTTCCGATACGAAGATTTCCGAACATGTCCTGCCCGTGTGTCGAATCAGTGTGTCCTCACTCGTGGGCCTCCGGGGAGCATCGTCGCTCCGCCCAGTTGCCGCGAGAAGTCCATCGGCGAAGAGTTTCGGCGTGGCCGGGTCGAAGCTGAAGCGGGGCGGGTGTCCCGGGAGAATCCGGGCCGCCGCGGGTGGCCACGCTGGCGCTCGCGCTGCCCGACCGCGTAGGACGAAGCCACGCATGCCCATGATTGCCCGGTCGTGTCCTCTGTCGTACCTTGGCTCTGCGACGCACGCGCGCCGCGCTCACGGAAACGGACGGCAACGGTGTACCGGGGGCCTCTGCAAATGTGGGCGAGATGCGTAGCGACGGCCTCCGCCGTCTTGTTGTGGACCGTGCTGGGGTGCAACACGGCCCCCGAGGTCATCGCACCGCCGACCACTCCGCCGACCGTCGACCGAGAGTTCGATCAGGGGTCGCGTATCGAGCCGCGCGAGCTCACGCCCACCCAGGTGGCCAATCTGGCGCTGCTGGCGAGGGTGTGGGGGGTCGCCAAGTACCATCATCCAAGCATCACGGCCGGTGGCCGCAATTGGGATTACGCGCTCTTTCGCGTCATGCCGTCGGTACTCTCGGCGCCCGACCGGTCGACGGCCGCCACGGCCATCGTCACCTGGCTCGATGCGCTCGGCACCGTGCCCGCCTGCCGGTCCTGCGCTACGCCGGCCACCGGTGCACAGCTCGCCGCCGAGATTCACACCATCGACGGACGGCCCGTCGCAGCGCTGGTGGACTCGCTGCGCCCGGACTATCCGGCCTCCAACGAACCCACGCGCCTGCGCGACATGGCTCGCAACCTCACGCGCGGGGCAGGGCCGGTCGTGCTGGCCGGCGTCGGTGCAATGGGCGCCGTCAATACGTCGGTGAGCCGACAGCCCACCGGAACGCTCGACCGGTCCCAAACCTTCGTGCGCGACCTCCCTGGGCCAACCTTCCGCATGCTCACGGACAGCGTGGCGTACCTCAAGCTGTCGTCGGTGGTGGCCGCCAATACCGCCAGCTACATCGAGCAGGCGCAGCGCGCGCGGGTGCTGGTGATCGACATCCGCAACTATCCGAGCGAGTTCGTGGTGTTCGCACTCGGTGGGCATCTGGTGAGTGGCGCGTCACCGTTCGCCAGATTCACCGTGGGTGACCCCAGCAACCCCGGCGCCTTCCGCTGGGGCCCCACCGTGTTTCACACCCCGCGCACGCCGCGTTTCGGTGGTACGGTGGTCATTCTGCTCGACGAAACGTGGCAGAGTCAGGCCGAGTACACGGCCATGGCGTTTCAGGTGGCGCCGGGGGCGATCGTGGTGGGGAGCACGACGGCGGGGGCCGACGGCAACGTGTCACGCATTCCGCTGCCGGGGAACGTGGAGGGGATGATCAGCGGCATCGGGGTGTTCTACCCCGACGGACGGCCCACGCAGCGCATCGGCATCGTGCCCGATCTGGTGGTACGCCCCACGGTGGCGGGTATTCGTGCCGGGCGTGACGAGGTGCTGGAGGCGGGGGTGAGTCGCGCGTTGGGGCGGGCGTTCCGGTTACCTTGAGCACTCGGAGCGGTGCGAACGCGTGAGGGGAAGACAGGGCAGAAGGCTCGCTCCCGGTGATGATTTTCGATGTCTGACCAAAGGAGGCCCGTGTGAATCGACCGTACTTCTCATTAGGCCTCGTGGCCGTACTGACCCTCGCGGCTGCGCGCGGTGGGTCCGATCTCGCATCGCCAAGCGCCAGTGTCGCCGAGACGATGGAGACGGCCATCCGCCTGGCGCTCTGTGTGGTCGGCGTACGTGCCCTCGTGGCGCTCTGGCGCCGGGAGGGCGCCGCGCAACGATGGACCGCGATCTGGGCGGGGCTCGTGCTCGCGCTCGTGACGTATCAGGATTGGGAAGCCGGGTATCTGCGAGCGGGGTTCCCGGAGCGGCTGGCGGCCACCGCGCTGATCGGCGCCATGGTTGGTCGTGCGGCATGGCTTGCCCGTGCGGACACCAGCTCTGCCTGAAGCGAAGGCGTCTGCGGCTGGCTCACTGCGCAAAGCGAGGTGCCCATGCCTCGCAGGATGCCAATCTCCTGGGATCGCTGAATCACGGTCACGCTGAGCACGCTTGCGATGCCGAAGGCCACCGACAGCGCCACGAAGAGCTCGATGGTGACGAAAGACATCTCCTGCGCACTCAAGGTGCTGAAGAGCTGCGCGTGTGTGCTGAGCCAGCTGTCGGCCTGCATACCCGTGACCGCGGCGAGTTGTGCGGCCACCGAGTCTGCCGCAAAGAGATCGCGAACGGTGATGTCTATGGAGGTCACGCCGCCAGCGAGATTGGCCAACGTCTGTGCCGTTCTGAGAGCCACGAACGTGGACCGCTGGTTGGCGCCCTTGTTGCCACGATCGAAGATGCCACTCACCGTGAGCAGGCGGGTGGTGTTGCCTGCCGTGGCAACGCTCAGCTTGTCCGCCACGGAGACTCCCAGTTCGCGCGCGAGCTCGCTGCCAATGATGATTTCCTCGGTCGACAGCCGGGGCTCACCGCTGACGATGTAGTCAGGGAGCCGGACGATCCGGAAGTACACCGCCGGCTCGATCCCCGTAATGGTGATCGTACGGCTGGCGTCGCCACGAAGGGCCAGCGCGGACGTGGATACCGTTGGCGTGACATTGGTGACGTCGGAGTAGCTGTGCACCTCGCTCACGATGGTCTGCCACTGATCGACGGACCGCTGCCGCTGCACGGGGCGGTGGATCACGGGGGCCTGCACGACCGCAGCCGTACTGACCCGCAGCGGACGCGGCAACTCCTCGGGCGGGAGAATCTGGATGTGCGCCTGTGAGGTGAGTGTGCGCGTGACGAACGTGGCCTGCAGAGAGGCGAGCATCGCGGACATGAACACGATCACGCCAACGCCAATGGCGATGCCGGTCATGATGAACACCGTCTGCGCGCGCCCTTGCCGAAGGAATCGGAGCGCGACGATCCACGCGAAAGGCGCCCCGCGATTCATCTGGTGCCCGACCGGGGGGCGCGTTCGACCGCCGCGGCGGCCGTTTGCACACGGAGGCGATGCCCCTCCTCGATCGATCCGGCCGTGCGCGGCACAATCAGCTCGCCTTCGGAGACACCCGATAGAATCTCGGCCGTGCCGGCGCTCACCAGACCTACCTGCACCGTGCGTTTCCGGGCGCGCCCGTCGGAGTCGGTCGGTACCCACGCGTTGGGGGTACCCAATTCATAAACGTCGGCCGTGGGGACGATGAGGGCATGCGGACGCACAGCGGCCTCGATATCCACGGGGACCGTCCTATCCTGCCGCAGGTACGTGGGCGGTGAGGGCACGCGCAGCTTCACCTCCACCGAGGCACGAAGTCGGTCCACGGCCGGATTGATGAAATGCTCCCGGGCGGGAAACGTCTCCAACGGATAGGCAGCCACGGACGCCATGGCGGACTGTCCCACGGCGATGAGCCCGAGGTTGCGCTCGTCGATGCGCACGATAATGGCGACATCGCCAACAGGTGCAAGGACCATGAGTGCCTTGCCAGGCTGCACGACATTGCCCGCCTCGATCGTGCGGCCAATGAGCACACCGGATCGCGGCGCCGTGACCAGCAGGTAGCCTGAGCGCGCCCGAACCGCCTGGAGGTTGGCCTGCGCCTGCGCGCGCTGCGTTTCGGCCAGCAGGTAGTCGCTCCCGCTGGCACTGTTCGCAGCCACCTGCAGCTCTGCCGACTTGACGCGGGCACGGCAACTTCGAGGCTGGCCAACGCGGCATCGCGTGATGCCGGTGAATCGAAGCCGAGTGCGGCCAGGGTGCGATCGTACTTCTGTTGCTCATTGCGCCACACCGTCGTGGCTTCGGCGAGAGCCGGACGGGCCAGCGGCAATGTGGTCACCTGCATCTGTCGGAGCGTTGCGGCCGCCTGGGCCAGTTGCCCCTCGGCCTGTACGGCGAGCGCACGGGCTTCTCGTGCGTCGAGCAGCAGGGGCGTATCGCCGGCGCGCACCCGCTGCCCCTGCTCCACCGGGATACGCATGACCACTCCCGTGACCTGGCTGCTGACCGAGACCCGGAACGGTGTCTCGACATGTCCACTGGCCACGAACGTATGCACCAGGTCGGCGCGGAGCACGGGGGTGACCGTTACTCGTGGGCCCAGCAGCAAGGGACGCGCGACCCCCCATACCAATGCGACAAGGCCGATGGCTGCCGCAACGAGCCAGCCCCAACGGGGACGTCGGGGTACGCGGCGGGGGCGCACGCTGGTGACGCGCCCGGACACCGCCAGCGCTTCCGCACCTGGCAGGCTCAGCGCGGACGGAGCGGTCTCGGCTGTGCGTGGAACCGCTGCGGACGCCGGGGCGGAACCGGGCGGACTTACCGCATACCCGGTGCCAGCAGCAACGAACCAGCCTGAGGCATGGCGTCCGTTTGCGTCCGCGCGCAGTCGAGAGCCGGCTACCGCCGAGTCTGACCGCTCCCGGTGATCACCCACTTGGCGCAGGTGAGCTCCTCGGCGCCCATGGGGCCACGCGCGTGCCCAGCTTGACGACACTGCGACGGCTGTTGGCCAGTGCGGCGCGGCCAGACATGAGGGGGAGGCGTGAAACGTGCGGCAGAAGACGCGGGTATCGATGCACAACGCCCAACGGAAGAACAACGTGTTTCCGGTGGCTGTTCGTGCGGCGCCGGACTGGTCGTCGGGTCTGCCGCGCCCTAGCTTCGCCCGTGAGGCCCCTGTCTCACGCCCCACACCCTTACTCGCCTCCAATCTCATGATCGACGCGAACAAGCTGCTCGCCCAGTTCCTTGGCGCCAACGCCACCGGGTCGCTCCGTCAGGCGGGTGGCGCGGCAAAGCAGCAACTCGACTCCCTGGGGTTGGGCGGGTTTGGCGGCGGGGCCGCCGTGGGAGGGCTGTTGGGCCTCATGCTTGGCGGCAAGAAACTCAAGAAGATGGCCAAGGGGACGGTGGGCTATGGCGGTGCGGCGATTGCCGGCGCGCTGGCCTACAAGGCCTATCAGAACTGGCAGCAGGGGAAGGCCGCTGCCACGGCGCCCGTCGCCACGTCGGCCGATGCGGGGCAGGTGGTGCGGGAGTTCGCGGTGGACGCCAATCCTGCCGCTGTTGGGCGGCCGTTTCCGCTGGCGCTCATTCAAGCGATGATCGCGGCCGCCAACGCCGACGGGCATATCGATGCCACCGAACAGCGGGCGCTCTTCGAGCAGGTCGAGAAGCTGGGGCTCGACGCGGAGAGCAAGGCGTTCGTGTTCGATGCGCTGGCACGTCCCGCCGACCTCAAGGCGATTGCCGCGTCGGCGCGCGGCATCGAACAGGCGAGTGAACTGTATCTGGTGTCGCGGCTGGCCATCGATGTGGACCACCCCGCCGAGCGTGCCTATCTCGAGGCGCTGAGTCACACGCTCAACTTGCCGGCGGAGTTGGTGGCGCATCTGGACCGTCAGGCCGAGGGCGCGGGCTGAGGGCATGGCGACCGCCCCCGCAGAAGCGACCACTCCATTCTCCATCCGTGACGCGCACCCGCGCGATCTCGAGTGGGTCGTCCGCACTCACGGCGCGCTGTACCGGCAGGAGTACCGTTGGGACGCACGCTTCGAGGCCTTGGTCGCCGCGGTGGCCAACGGCTTTGCGGCGCAACACGATCCGCAGCGCGAACGCTGCTGGATTGCCGAGGTCCAGGGGGCACGCGTGGGGTCGGTGATGATCGTGCAGCACCCGGAGCGGGTCCACGTGGCCAAACTGCGGCTGCTGCTCGTGCTCCCCGAGGCGCGCGGGCTGGGTATCGGGAAGCGGCTGGTGCGACTGTGCACCGACTTCTGCACGCAGGCGGGATACACCACCATTTCACTCTGGACGAACAGCGTGCTGCACACGGCGCGGGCCCTGTACGAGGCCGAGGGATATCGGCTGGTGCACCGTGAACCACACCAGTTGTTCGGCGAGGGGCTGCTGGGGGAGACGTGGGAGCGCGCGCTGTGACGGCGTCACCCCGTAGTGCCATCGTGCTTGGTGCCTCCGGGTCGGTGGGAGGGGTGCTGGTAAGGGCGCTGCTGCGCAGTGGTGCGTTCCGCACGGTGGTCACCGTGGGGCGCACGTCACTCCCTGCACAGCTGGCAGAGGCGAAGAGCGCGCGGGTGCCGCTGCGCGAGGTGCTGGTGCCGGACATGACGCCGGGGCACCTGCAGCAGGCGACCAGCGACGCGGTTGATGCACTCGAGGGCGAGGTGGTGGGGCTGAGTGTGCTGGGCATTGGCGCGGGCACGGCGAAACTCACCATGGCGCAGCATCGCGATGTCGATGTGGCTCTCAACGCCGCCTTTGCGCGCGGATTGGCTGCCACAGGGAAGGTGCGGCACCTCGCGCTCATGTCGGCCGTAGGCGCCAATGCTGCCGCTTCCGCGCATGGGTCGGGTGCGGCGGGGACGTCGCGCTACAATCGCGTGAAGGGAGAGGCCGAAGCGGCGGTGCTGGCGAGCGGCCTTGCCGTGGTGAGCGTGTTTCGCCCGGCCATGATCATCGGGTCACGGCATACGCCACGCTTGTTGGAGACGCTGCTACCGCTGTTCTCCTGGGTGACACCCGTGAAGTACCGCTCCATTCGCGTGGAGCAGATTTCCGCAGCCATGGTGGCGGCCGCACGCCACACGCCACCCACCTCGGCTGTGTACCACCACGGCGAAATGCTGGCGATGGGGTAACGCCGCAAGTGCAATCCGCGCGCGATCAGCCGCGTACGGTCATCTGCGTACGGTCACCCGCGCGCGGAGAACATGTACTCGTTCAGGAACCGGATGGTGCTCTCCTGCTCGGCAGTGCGGTGCGCGAGCACATCGCGGATGCTGATGATGCCGTGCAGCCCCTGGCTGTCGGCCACCAGCAGGTGGCGGATTTCCCGCGACGTCATGATGGCGCCGCATTCGTCGAGGGTCGTGGCGGGGAGACACGTCACCACCGCCGCGGTCATGACGGTGGACACCGGGGTCACCGCGGGGTCAACGCCTTGGGCAACGACGCGCCGCATGACATCGCGCTCCGTGAAGATGCCCAGCACCTCCGCGCCGCTCGTCACGAGCACGGCCCCCAGTCCGTTGTCCGCCATGAGCCGTACGGCGTCGAGCACCGACGCGTGCGCGCCAACGGAAACAATCGAGTGTCCCTTGACGTCCAGCAGCGCGGCAACGGTGGTCATGGCGTTCTCCTCGGAGGGCGGGGCGTGGGGCGGCAAGCGGCAGCTGCGGAGTGGCGCCTGCCCGGTCGGTTGATGCTACGCTCCGAGGGGCAATAGTCCAGTCACCGCACTGCCACCTGGCCGCCAGAGGGCTCTTCCTGTCCGCCTTGCCCCCCGCTTAGGCCAGGCGGCTCACCGGGGCGCGAGGCCGTTCCCGTTGGCCTCCAGGAGCTCGCGGTCGCTGGCGAACAGCGCCGTGACCCACGCCGGCGGGGGCATGGGTTCGGTGGCGCCCATCGATTGCAGCAGCTGGGGGAGGGCCGCGGGCACGTCGCGCCTCCAGATGAGCGCGCGCGTGATGCCCAGTGCCCGCAGCTCACCCCCCTGCTCGAAGCGGTGAATGTGGTAAATCCACTTGTCGTCGTGGCCGGCCAGTTCGAGCTCCACATCGAAACGCGTCCACACTTTGAGCGGCTTGCGATAGATGAGCTTCTGTGAGCCCAGGGTGGGCGCGAGTCCGCGACGCAGAATGGCGTCGAAGAGTGCGGAGCGCGCGATCATCTCCCAACGGATGAAGTCCATGTACATGGGGTACTTCGCCGCCGTCATCACCCGAAACCCGTCACAGTCGAAGAGTCGCACGCGAAAGGTGCGCCGAATGGTGGCGTCGAAGCGAACGCGAGGCCGAGTGAAACGCGAGGCGAGCATACGCCCGATGGTGAACCAGTAGTGCAGCACGTGTGTCCCTTGGGTATAGTCGACGGTCTATCGGCGTAAGGTACCGCGCGCGGCGCGCCCAGGAGGATGCGCCACACGCGATCCGCTGCCACCTTTGACGCTGGCAATGGCGCAGCGTCCGTCTCTCACTCATGTTCTCTCTCATGCCAAATATCCTGCTCGTGACCGCGCTCCTGCAGGCCGTGGTGCCGCAGCCGCCGGTGGCCATCCCGGCGGACAGCATCGCTCCCGCCCTGCAGCGACTCGCCGACAGCATCGTCGCGGCGCGCCCGCGCATGCCTGGCCTCATCATTGCCGTGGAGTCGCGTGCCAACGGTCGGCGTTGGAGCGTAGCCGCCGGGATGTCGGATACGGCGCGTCGTGTGCCACTGCGCCCCGAGCAGCCGGTGCGCATTGCGAGCAACACCAAGACGTATGTGGCGGCGGCGGTGTTGCGACTGGTCGAGCAGGGGAAGCTGTCGCTGGCGGATCCGCTGGCGACTCACCTGCCTCCTGCACTGGACGCGCTGCTGCGAGGCGATGGTTACCGGACCGACGTGATCACGATCGAACAGGTCCTCAGTCATCGCGCGGGATTTCACGAGCATCCGGCGGTGCCGAGCTATGTGGCCAGACTGCGCACGGCCCCGCAGTATCGCTGGACGCGCGAGGAACAGCTGCAGTGGCTCGTGGACAGCCTGGCGCCGGTGGGGGCGCCTGGTGCGCAGTTCCGGTACTCCGATTCGGGGTACACCCTGCTGGGCGCCATCGTGGAGCGGCTCACCGGGATGCCGTTGGGCCCGGCGGTGCGTCGCCTCGTGGGCTTCGAGTCCCTTGGCCTTCGCCACACCTGGTGGGAGACACTCGAACCCGCACCGTCCGGTATCGCCGACCGTGCTCACCAGTATCTTGGCGGGTTCGACGCGTACGACATTGACCCCAGCTTCGATCTGTACGGCGGTGGCGGGATCGCCGCACCCATGAGCGACGTGGCGCACTTTCTCACGGCGTTGCTGGACGGCCGGGTGCTCGCACAGCGACGCACGCTGGACACCATGCTGGCGCCGCGCAGCACGGAGATGGCGGGCTACGGCCTGGGCATCTTTGGCACCGTTGTACGCGGCGTGCGCGGCTACGGACACAGTGGGTTCTGGGGCACCAGCGCCATGGTGTTTCCTGACGCTGGCGTCACGGTGGCCGTCGCCATCACCGATCAGGCGGAATCCCGCCAGATCACGCCTGTCATGAGTGCGGTGTTGCGGCTCTTCGGCGCGGGAAACTAGAACGCTTCGCCGGCCGTGATGTAGATGCCGCGGCTCCCTGTGCCGAAGCCGCGGTCGATGCGCAGATTCAGGCGATCGCCGTTGAGGGCAAAGCGTACCCCCACCCCCCAGGCACTGCGTACGTCGTCGCGCGACAGCGCATTGGGGGTGGGGCCTACGGCACCTGCGCCGGCAAACGCCACCGCACCGAGTCGGCGCCACGTGAGCGTGCGGAGTTCCACCTGTGTGGCGAGCGCCGTGCGGTCGCGAAAGCGCCCGGCGAAGTAGCCGCGCAGGAGGCTCGCCCCGCCCAGTTCGGGCAGGTTGTCCACGGGGACACGTCCCTCGGTGAACACGCCGAATCCCTGCACGGCGAGTACGAGTCCGCGGCCGAGTGGCTGGTAACGTCGCGCGTCGAGGGAGATGCGCGTGAACTGGTGTGTGGCCCCCGGCACGTCGAGCGCTCGGCCGATGTTGAGCCACATGGCGGACCCACGCGTGGGGAAGAAGAACACATCCCGCGTATCCCAGCTGGCAATGAGCGTGGCGCTGGCGGTACGCCACCGGTCGCCGCCGGCAAAGGCGGGCGTGGTGAGCAGCGTGGCCAGCGTTCCGCCGTCGGCAATGGCGGTGAGGGCGGCGTCTTCGAGCGCCACACGCCCGCCCAGGTACAATCCCGGTCGGGCACGGTGCACATAGCTGCCCACGAGCGACGCAGTGCGCGGCGTGTATTGCTCGGCGCTGTCGGCAAGGGCCGCACGCACGCCGTAGAACGAATTGGGAAAGCGGGAGAAGGCCGCATCGAACTCGATCCGCCCCGCATTGTCGGCGCTCCACCGGTCGACGGAGAACGACGTCTGAATCTGGTGGCGCTGCGAATAGAGCCCGCGCACGGCGTAGGTGTTGGGGCGCTGGCCTGGGGACGGCGCGCTCTTGGTGACCTTGAACCCGCCGATCGCGGCCGCCCACCGTGTTTCGAGGGCAAAGGTGATGCCCGGGAGGATGATCGACCAGCGGCCGCTACCGGGTGCGGCGCTCGCCTGTACTGAATCGCGGCGTACCGCGGGTACGCTGTCGCGCACGACCTCCTGCGCTCCGAGTGGCCGAAGCGACACACAGGGCACTGGCGGTCCATGCAATGGCACAGCAACGGCTCAACCGGCACATGGGAGAAGCAGGGAGTCGGGAAACGGGGACCGGGACATGCCCGGTCGGCGTACCGCCGTGCCAACATGGCGGGTGGTGCCCATGAGGGGCAACGGACGGAGCGGGTGGGTTAGCTTTCGAGGCTGGTTCCTCACCCGAAGCCTACTGTCTGCGTGACTCTCCTCTCCTGTTCCAACATCGGCATTTCGTTCGGTGCCACCGAACTGCTCAAGAACGTCACCTTCACCGTGGGGGAAGGGGAGCGTTGGGGCATCATCGGGCGCAACGGTGCCGGCAAATCGTCGATTTTCAGCGTGGTGACCGGTGACCGGCCGCCCAACGTGGGAGCCGTGGCGCGCAAGCCGGGGATGCGTCACGCGCTGCTCGACCAGCACCGCGCCTTTGAGGGGGCCGCCACCGTGTGGCAGGCCGGCGCCGCGGCGTGGCGTGAGGTCATCGCGCTGGAGCAGAGCATTGCCGATCAGGCCATGCAGCTGGGCGACCTGGGGGACAAGGTCAGCGACGAGATGCTCGAACGATTCGGGCGCGACCAGGAGCGGTTCGGTGACATGGGCGGGTACGAGTACCACGCCCGCGTCGATGCCGTACTGCAGGGGCTGGGTTTCGACGCCGAGGAATCGAAGACGCGCTTGGTGAGTACACTGTCTGGCGGTGAACGCGGCCGTGTGGGGCTGGCGGCGCAGCTGATTGCGCCCGCCGACCTGCTCATGCTGGACGAACCCACGAACCACCTCGATCTCGACACCATTCACTGGTTGCAGGAGTGGCTCAAGGAGGCGGGCGAAACCGTCCTGGTGGTATCGCACGATCGTGCGTTCCTCGATGCCATCAGCACGCACATCCTGCACATCGAGGCCAAGTCGAGCGAGTGGTACCGCGGCAACTACAGCCAGTTCGTGCCGCAGCGCGCCGAACGGCGATTGACGCGCGAGCGTGAACTGGAGAAGCAGCGCGCGTACGTGAAGAAGGAGGAGGAGTACATCCGCCGGAATATTGCCGGGGTGAACTCCTTCCAGGCCAAGGGCAAGCGCAAGCGACTGGAGCGGTTGCCGCGGCTCGCGCCGCCGCCCGGTGATCCCGCTGCCATGTCGCTCGAATTCACGGTGGCCGAGCGCGGAGGAGATCAGGTCGTCGACATCAAGGCGCTGCGCGTGGAGGTACCGGGGCGCGTGCTCGTGGAGGACTTCACGGCCGTGTTGCGCCGCAACGATTTCGTGGCGTTGGTGGGGCCGAATGGGGCCGGCAAGTCCTCGTTCATTTCCACCATCATGGGGGATCGTGCTCCGGCCAGCGGGGAGGCCCGCGTTGGCAGCTCCATCACGCCCGCGTACTTCAAGCAGGATCTGGGCGATTTGCCGCTCGACCTGAGCATGTACGACGCCATTCAGGCGCAGCGTCCGCTGTGGAGCCGTGGTGCGGTGCAGAACCATCTGGGCGCATTCGGCTTCACGCAGGAGGAGGTGTTCCGCGAGATCCGTTCACTCAGTGGCGGCGAGCGGGCGCGCATGGCGCTGGCCATCATGACCCTGTCCGGGGCCAACCTGCTCGTGCTGGATGAACCCACCAATCACCTCGACGTGGAGAACATCGAGGTGCTGGAAGATGCGCTGGGCGAGTACGAGGGGACGGTGCTCATTGTCAGCCACGACCGCGCGTTCCTGCGCGAGGTAGCCACGCGCGTGTGGTGGTTCGAGGGCGCGACGTTGCACGACTTCGACGGATCGTTCGTGGAGTGGGAGGAGGATCAGGCGCGTCGGCGCTGAGGCGCGGTTACGGCGCCCGGTTACGGCGCCCGGTTACGGCGCCCGGTTACGGCGCCCGGTTACGGCGCCCGGTCATGGGAGCGCAGCATGGTTGCCGCGGCGTAGATCACCACCGCAATTACCAGCCACCGCAGCAGGTCGAGGGGTAGTGACGTCACCAGCAGCGCCGCCACGAGCACTCCGGGGATTCCCCCCATGGCGAGGCCGATGGCCGGCTGGTTGACCTGGTTGCGCCGCTTCACGAACTCGAGGCAGCCGAGCAGCGCGGCAAACGCGCCGCTCCCCATCATGATGGGAAATGCAGCGCGCGGGTCCATGCCGAGCGCGCTGAGCAGCACGAAGGTGGGGCCGTAGTTACCGATGCCCAGCATGATGAGGGCGCCGAGCACGAAGTTGATGCCCAGCGCCAGCCAGAGTGACGGCCCGTGCAGCGTGAGGGCCGTACCGCCCACCGGCATGCGGTTGAGCTGTGCGATGGTCATGAACAGCGCCGCGGAGAGCAGCGCCACCCCCATGCCCACCTGAATGGGGCGACGCGGCAGCCGCGACACCACACCGGCCCCCAGCCACCCGCCCACGAGCGCGGTCGCGATCATGAGGAGCAGGAAGGTGGGGTCGATCTCGATCTTCGAGATGAAGATGAGCGCCTGGGTGACCACCGACAGGGTGAGCCCCACGATCATGGTACCGGGCAGCCGTTCGTCGGGCACCATGCGCAACGCCCTGAAGGCGGCGGTGGTGGTGGCGAGCGATCCGATGCCGAGGGTGTCGAAGAAGTTCACCACGAACCCGATGCCCAGCTGGATCGGCGTGGGCCAGCGGCGCTCGCCGCTGCCACGATCAATGGAGCGCCACCAGCGCCAGATGAAGAGTGCGGCGAGCGCCACGATGGCCGCCAGCAGCAGGGTGCGGATCTCGGATGTGGCGGTGAGCGACATGCCTCCAAGCTAGTGCCGGCGTTTCGACAACGTCGACCGGGAGCGGTCCTGCCGGTCCGGGGGTTCGGGACCTGGGGGTCCTGGGGGTCCTGGGGTCGGGGTCCTGGTCAGAGCTGGGGTCAGAGCTGGGGTCAGAGCTGGGGTCAGAGCTGGGGTCAGAGCTGGGGTCAGAGCTGGGGTCAGAGCTGGGGTTGGAGCATGTACCGGCGCGCTTTCTTGGTAGAACGCACATAGAAATGATGACGGGGGAAACCGGGCCGACCGATAGTATTGAACGCCAGTCTTCTGTCTCACGCCCAGCCCATACGCACGTGGCTCGTGTACTACGTAACGTTATCCCCGGCGTTCCAGTGCATCACATCCAGCGCGGCAACAATCGCCAGGCCATCTTCCTCGATGACCTTGACCGGCGAGTCTACCGCGAGCTGCTCGTGGATGGCACGCAGCAATTCGGATGCGCTGTGCACGCGTGGGTGTTCATGACCAACCATGTTCACCTACTCATTACACCGCCTCGGTCTGACAGCCTTGGTCGGCTTACTCAATGGATGGGTGCCAGATACGTCCGGTGGTTCAACCAGCGGCATGGCCGGACGGGAACGCTTTGGGAGGGTCGCTTTCGATCGAGCGTGATCACCTCTCCGCGCTACTTCCTCACCTGTAGCCGCTACATCGATCAGAATCCTGTACGAGCTGGCCTGTGCAGTTCGCCTGGTCAATTCCCCTGGTCGAGCTACGCTTGTCTGGCGCTCGGTCATCCCGACACCCTCGTCACAGAACACGCCGAGTACTGCTCGCTGGGAGCGACCGCGTCATTACGTCGGGTCGCGTATCGTAGCTTGTGTGAGCCTCAGGTGGACGACGCCACACTCACTTACGTGCGGCAGGTGTTCCGCCGAGGTGAGCGGCTCTGACCCCAGCTCCGACCCCAGCTCCGACCCCAGCTCCGACCCCAGCTCCGACCCCAGCTCCGACCAGCTCCGACCTGCGCCCGGCGGAGGCTGGCAGATGGGTGCACGCCCGACCCCATGGCCAGAAGCACCCGCACCCGCGCCCCTGCGCGGTCCGCGGCGGCGGTAACGAATCACGCAGCTGCCGCGTATGGGCGGGTATCATCCATTGGCCCCAGCCCACCGCGTCGTGTCCCTGCTGCCCCTGTTGGTTGTGCCCCTGCTGCTGACCTCGGTCGGCACTCCGCCCGCGGCGATTCGGCGCGTGGAGCCGGGCCCGGTCTACGATGGTCGCAGCGGCAAGACGAAGGTGTCCGTGCCACGCGCCGAGCGGGTCCCGGTGATCGATGGCCTTCTCGACGAGCCGGAATGGGGCACTGCCTCCGTCCTCACCGGCTTCTCCCAGTTCTTTCCGAACGACGGGATCGCGGCACAGGACAGCACGGAGGTCCTGGTTTGGTACAGCGGTACAGCGCTGCACGTGGGCGTGCGCGCCTACGCGGCGCCGGGGAGCGTGCGCGCCACGCTCGCCGACCGCGACCGCATCACGCAGGACGACAACATCCAGCTCTTTCTTGGCACGTACAACGACAGCCGGCAGGCGCTGGTGTTTGCCGTCAATCCGTTCGGTATCCAGAGTGACGGCGTGCTTACCGAAACGGGCGCCGCAACCGGGGGGGGCGGCTTCGCGAGCACCACCACGCGGGCTCGGGAGGCAACCGACCTGGCGCCGGACTACGTGTGGCGCTCCAAGGGGCGCGTCACCGACCGCGGCTATGAGGTGGAGATCGCGATTCCCTTCAAGAGCCTCCGCTACCGTAACGTGGACGTGCACACCTGGCAGTTGAATGTCGTGCGCACCGTCCAATCCACCGGGCATGAACAGACGTGGACCACCACCAAGCGGGCCAGTGCCAGCTTCCTCGCGCAGTCGGGCACGCTCGACGGGTTGCGGGACCTGCAGCGCGGGGTCACGGTGGATCTCATCCCCACGGTGACGTCGAGTGCCTTCGGTGGCCAGGGCGCGACGCCGGGCTCGTGGCGATACGACACGCAGCGCCCCGACATCGGCGGCAGCGCGCGGTGGGGGATCACGAGCAACCTGACGCTCTCGGGAACGGCCAACCCTGACTTCTCGCAGGTGGAAGCTGACGCCACGCAGTTTTCCGCCGATCCGCGCATCGCGGTGTTCTTCGCCGAGCGGCGTCCCTTCTTTCTCGAGAGTCAGGAGCAGTTCAGCACACCCAATCGCCTCATCTACACGCGCCGCATTTCGCAGCCGGTCTTTGCCACGAAGCTCACCGGCAAGCAGCGCGGCTTCGACATCGGCGTGCTGTCGGCGATGGACAGCCGCGAGGCCTCGGCCACGGGGCGCGAGTCGCCCGTGTTCAACATCGTGCGCCTGCAGCGGGATGTGGGCAAGCAGAGTCGACTGGGGTTCGTGTACACCGATCGTACCGAGGGGCGCAACTGGAATCGGGTGGTGGGGGTGGACGGCCGACTCGTGCGCGGCGTCTACAGCGTGCAGGCACAGGCGGTACGCAGCTTCACGCGCGCCGGTGACGTTTCGGGGGCCGCGCCGCTGTGGGATCTCTCCGCCGTGCGCAACGGACGGGCGTTCTACGCCCGCTATGTGCTCAATGGCATCTCGCGCGATTTCGATGCGCAGAGCGGGTTCATTGCGCGTCCCGGGATCGCGAATGTGAGCGCCACGCACCGGCTCAATCTGTTCGGTAAACCCGGCGCCCTGGTGGAGGTGTTCAGCCCCGAGGTGTACCTGCTGGGACGCTACCAGTACGCGGATTTCGTGAACCGACGACCGGCGCAGGATGCGCAGCTGCATCTGCGCACCAACACCCGCCTGCGCGGCGGCTGGCAGGTGGGGGCGCAATGGCTGCGTGAGGAGTTCGGGTACGATCGTGACCTCTACACCAACTACGTGCTGCTGCGCCCTGCGGTGGGCGGACGCGTGGATACCCTTGGCTACACCGGCACCCGGCGACTGCCCAACTTCGATTGGGTCACCTCGGTGAGCACGCCGGAGTTCAAGCGATTCAGTGCCACGACGGTCGCGGTCTGGGGGCAGGATGAGAACTTCCCCGAATGGAGTTCCGCCGACATCCTCATCTTCAATCAGTCGCTCAATCTGCGTCCCACCGAGCAGCTGCGCCTGTCGGCGACGTGGGCGTACGAGACCTTCCGTCGCAAGACGGATGGTTCGCTCGTGCTCTCCCGCAACACCCCTCGCGTACGTGCGGAATATCAGATCACGCGGCAGGTCTTCGTACGGGTCATCGGTGAACACTCGGTGGTGCAGCAGGATTCGCTGCGTGACGACTCGCGCACCGAGCTTCCGGTATACCTGCGCCAGCGTGACGGGACGCTACGGCGCGCGGCCGCCTTCGAGCGGACCCGCGCCCGACTCGACGTGCTCTTCTCGTACCTGCCGTCCCCGGGGACGGTGGTGTACTTCGGCTACGGCGACCAGCTGCGCGCCGACGAGCCCGATGGTTCCCGCACCCTGCGTCGCTCGGCGGATGTGTTCTTCGCCAAGGTGAGCTACCTGTTCCGGATGCAGTAGCGCCGCGCTTACGCGGTGTTGGCGCGGAGCCGTTCGCGCGCGGCCTTGCGGAGTCGGGCAATCGGCCACGCCTCGCTCGTGGCCAGCTGCCGGTCCCAGATAGGACGCAGCTCCGGGGTCCGGGCCACGAGGCCCTCGAAGTAGTCGCGTGCGGGGCGGTCGATGTCGTACCACACCGCCGTGAGGTCCACGGACAGCGCCTGATCAAGCGCGGCGTGAAACTCCTGGTCGAGGTTGGGGAACCGGTCGCCGAATTGTGCCTTCCACTCCCGACAGGCGCGCAGCCGGTGCTCCCACGCCTTCTCGAACATACTGACCGACGCGCGGCTGGTCTGTCCCGCATGTAGCCGATAGCGGCACGTCACGGCGTCGAGCAGCGCGAAGCTGCCTTGGGTGGCCAGGCGCAGCCAGAGCTGATAGTCCTCGGCGTGTCGCTCCCCGTCCTGGTAGCCTCCCACTCGCTGCAGAGGATCACGGTGCACCACGCAGGTGGTCTGCGCCACCGGATTGGGACCGAGCATGTGTGCCAGCAGGGCGCGTTCGGCGAAATGCTGACGGCCGCGCGTGTCGGCGATGGACGGAAACTCCTCGCCCGTGGTGGTTCGGCTGCTGCACAGGATGGCCCCCGATTCGTCGAGCGCGCGGAGCGACAGCTCGAGATGCATGGGGTGCCACTGGTCGTCGGCATCGAGGAAGGCCACAATGCTCCCGCACGCACGCGCTATCCCGATGTTGCGCGCGCGCGCCGATCCACCATTGGTCGCACTTTCCACCAGCGTTACATCGAGCGTGCGCGCCACCGCCACCGTGTCATCGGGTGAACAGTCATCGACCACGATGACCTCCCCAGGCTGGACCGTTTGCGCGCGAACGGACGCGATGGCGTCGCCAAGGAACGCCGCCGCCCGATACGCTGGAATGACCACGGACACCGAGGAACCATTGGTCCGCAGGGAGTTACCCATCACCCGGTCCGAATGGAGAGACATCGAATGTTAATCCCATGGTCGGATGAGGGTATGTCCAATCTGTCCGGATGGACATGCAATGACACCGAATCCGGCGGCGAGTTCCGTGCCATACGACCCTAGGGGCGTGCCGCGCGTCTGTCCGTGAGGCGATAGAGACGCCAGGACGATTCACGCAGCGCGTCGGCTGCGACGGCGGTGCGTACGTAGCGACGGTCGAGGCTCTCTTCCATGTAGTGCCAGGGGTCCTGGAAATCGGCCTCGAACTGCACGAGCCACGCGGCGGGCGCGGCGTGCGCGTCGATCCACGCGTCGGTGCTGTCGCGTGTGACCGGTACGGTCGCCCATCCCTTGAAGGGCTGGCTGGTCCACCACGCATCGACGTTCACGGGGAACCCCTGAACCGCAGCGGTGCTGTCCCGGCGCAGATGGTAGCGCAGGGGTACGGCCGCATAGTTCGAGATGATGTGCACGGGGAGGCGGCTCGTATCGGCGCGGATGACCGCCGCGATGCGGGCCAGCGGCTGCGCCTCCGGTGTCATGGTCATGCGCAGGCACCCTGCCAGTGACAGGAGCGCGGCGACCGGTCCGGCGACGGTCAGCGCTGGCCGCAGTCGATGCAGTGCCTCGAGCCCGCGCCAGAGCAGCAGGAAGAGCGCGGGGGCCGCCACGAGCAGGTACCGGCGGGAGATGGGCACGATGAGCGTCCCCGCGGCCGTGACAGCGAAGATGAGGACAAAGGTGAACGCCAGCTCATCGCGCGCCCGCACGGCCAGGAGCACACCCACCGCGAGCACCAGAAACGGGAGCGCGAGCAGTCCCATCTTCAGGACGCCGGACGCCGGGAATACCCCCATGATGCTGGCCGTGCTCATGGCGAGATTTTCGGCCCACGCGACCATTCCCTGTGGTGCCAAGGCCGTTCCCGCGGGTGCGGCGGCCGTCGCGGCTGCTTGCCTCTGGCCGTCCGTTATGGCCGTGGGGCTCGTCGCCGCCACGGCGGCCACATGCTGGCGGTCGATGGCCAGCTTGTGGGCGCGCTGTTCAAGGAGTGTGGGCAGCCAGAGCCCCGTACCCACACCAGCGATCACGACAAAGCGCACGAAGGGACGCCATGCGGCGCGGCGCCGAAGGCAGCGCAGCAGCCAGGCCAGCCCGAGGCCGCTCAGGAAGAAGAGACCCGTGTAGTGCGTGTACACCAACAGCGTTGCACCGACGGCAAGGATGGCTGCGGTGCCCTCGTGCTGGTGGGCGGAGCGGCTCTCGTCGTGCAGACGCACGACGCACGCGAGCACCGCGGTGGCCAGCAGCACCGTGAGCGCATACATGCGCGCCTCGCTACCGTAGTAGACGAGGGCGGGCGACAGCGCAAACAAGGCGACGGCGGCGCTCCGCACAGTCACGCTGCCATCTGCCGGTCGCAGGGCCGCAGCGAACACGAACACGCTCGCCGTGTACGCCAGAAGGGATGGCAGGCGCATGGCGAGCTGACTGTCGCCGGCGAGCCGGTACCAGCCGTTCATGAGGGCGAAATAGAGCGGCGGGTGCACATCACCGGTGACGAACGTCCACAGCGATGACAGCGGCATGGTGGCGAGCAGCCACGTGTGATACTCGTCGAGCCACAGTTCGCGCCGCCCGACCAGGATCGCGGCCAGGACGAGGCCCGTGAGCGCCACCGTCACCACGAGCGCGAGGTGTGCCCCGCCCCCCACGCTCCTGTGCTTTCCGGCTCGCCGTGGTTCACCGGCGTCCCTCATCGCACGCTCTGCCGGATACGCAGCAAGTCGAAAAACGCGCGAAAGAAATCGTGCGGCCGCACCTTGGACCCGTCCACATCCACCCACTGCTGCAGGGGCAGTTCAAAGATGCCGCGACTCGGGTCGGCGGCGCGCACGCGCTCCGGGAGCGCCAGCAGTCGCGCAATCATCTCCACATCGAAGATCCAGCGGGACACGAACGGTCGCTGCAGCACGTCGCGCAGGCTCTTCGATACCCGGAACATCTTGGCGCCGCACTGCGTGTCATACACGGGCAGGGTCAGGGTCACCGACACCGCCGTGGCGAACACCCGACCGAGGTAATGGCGAATGGCCCGTCGTCGGATGTTGCGGCCCAGCAGCTGCACCCGCGCCCCGAAGATCCAGTCGGCGTCGGGATTGCGGCGAAAGGTCCCCAAAAAGTTGGGAATCTCATCGAGCGGCGTGGCGAGATCGGCGTCCCAGAAGCCCACGAATTCCAGCCCCGGGCGATCGAGCAGCGCGAGCAGCCCCTGACGCACCGCTTCCGCCTTGCCGCCATTGGCGGGGAGGCGGAGCACATCGGCGCGGCCACTTGCCGTGTCCCGGACCATGTCGCCGAGCACCGCCGCGGTGTCATCGGTGCTGCCGTCATCCACGAAGAGCAGCAGCGGTCCCGACGGATCGGACAGGAACGCCAGAAAGGTGGCCCGGTCGAGCCGCCGGGCCTCGTTGTAACAGGGGACAACGAGACCCAGCGCCGACGCCTGCAATGTCGAATCGTTCAATCGTGTCTGGTGCACGCAGTTGTGTTCGGGAGCGGCGCCTATTTCCGAATGCTGTCCTTGCGCGCCTTGGGGAACTTGTCGGAGAGCAGGTCAGCGTACTGCCGCTCGCCTTCGCCGATGTAGATCTGCCGGGGGCGGGCGATCTTCTGCTCCTTGTCGAGGATCATCTCTTCCCACTGGGCCATCCACCCCGCGACGCGCGCCACGGCGAAGAGCACCGTGAAGAAGTCGGTGGGGAAGGCCATGCTGCGATAGATGAGGCCCGTGTAGAAGTCGACGTTGGGGTACAGCTTGCGGGCGATGAAGTAGTCATCGCTGAGCGCAATGCGCTCGAGCTCCAGCGCGATTTCGAGGTCCTTGTCCATGCCGACCTGGGCGAACACCTCGTCGGCGAGCTGCTTCACGATGCGTGCGCGCGGGTCGTAGCTCTTGTAGACGCGGTGCCCGAAGCCCATGAGCCGCTGCTCGCCCTTGCCGCTCTTCACGGCCTCGATGAAGGCGGGGATGTTCTTCTTGTCGCCGATCTCGCTGATCATGCGCAGCACCGCTTCGTTGGCGCCACCGTGCAACGGACCGAAGAGCGCGGCGATGCCGCCCGCCACCGCCGAGAAGGGGTCCACCCCCGACGAGCCGATCGCGCGCACCGCGCTCGTGCTGCAGTTCTGCTCGTGATCGGCGTGCAGGATGAAGAGCACCTCGAGCGCCTTCACGAACACCGGGTTCGCTTCGTACTTGGGCTCCGACATGCGCGCCACCATGGAGAGGAAGTTCTCCGTGTAGCTGAGATCGTTGTCGGGGTAGATGAACGGCAGCCCCTTCACGTGGCGATACGCGAATGCCGCGATGGTCGGCAGCTTCGCCATGAGGCGAATCATGCTGATGTAGCGCTGTTGCGGGTCGTGAATGTCCCGCGCCTGCGGATAGAAGCTGGAGAGCGCGGCGGTGGCGCTGCACAGCATGTTCATCGGATGCGCGTCGTACCGGAACCCTTCGAGGAACTTGCGGATGTTCTCGTGGACATACGTGTGGAACGTGATGTCGTGCACCCACGTGTCGTACTGCTTCTGGTTGGGCAGGTTGCCGTGACGCAGCAGATACGCCACTTCGAGGAAGGTGGCGTTCTCCGCCAGCTGCTCGATGGGGTAGCCGCGGTAGCGCAGGATGCCCTTGTCGCCGTCGATGAAGGTGATGGCGCTGCGGCAGGAGGCAGTGTTCATGAACGCCGGGTCGTAGCTGAGCGTCCCGAAATCGCCAGCTTCCCGCTTCACCTGCTTGAGATCGGCGGCGCGGATGTACGTGTCCCCTTCGGGCCCCTCGGTGCGGATGGGGGCCGTGTAGGTGGATCCGGTGCGGCTGTCGCGGATCTCGAGGGCGTCGGGCGTGGTCGTCGTGGGCTGGCTCATCGCGGTCGTTGTACGGCGGAGGTCACGGGACTGGGGAGCATGGCGGGTAAGCTAATGGCCGTACCGCC
>VYLE01000446.1_pt1 | contig 23449 bp, 24 predicted proteins | sample 5114391 | NCBI WGS metagenome assembly VYLE01 (sample SAMN12291771, study PRJNA351875) | freshwater metagenome | isolation source: freshwater lake | place: USA: Michigan, Kent Lake | collected 2013-08-15
ACTCACATCATCGGAAACCTCGCGATCCCCTAGTGAGCCGATATGCTGCGATCCAAACGCCGATGCGCCCAAACCGCCCGCATATCCCTTCATCAATTAGCAATGTCAAAGAGCGTTCCAGACACAAAACAAGCCGCACGCTGATTCCAGCGTCGCTTCCCGCCTTGCCTCCAGAGTTTTTTCGAGGCGGCTTCAGCCGTCCCTTCCGCTTCCGTCGCACCGTCTTTCGGCGCCGCGTCGTCTTCGGTGAGCGGTTATCTACGTATCTCGCCCGGGGGCCGCAAGAGGAAAATGACGGGAAGATGACGATTTTTTCGGCAGCCCAAGAAAACTTGGCCTTTCAGACAGGGCAAGCACGTCTTTTCGCTTGGCCCCTGCCCCACCTGCCCCGATGATTTCGCGTCCCGTCCGTGTCGCCGCCCGAATCCGGGCCGAGTCACCCCGGCCCAGCCCCCCGATTCATCCACAGGTTATCGCGGATGTGCCCAAGGATCAGGCGAATCCTGCGCCCGCATAGGTCACACGCCCCCCCGCCACGGTCAGCGCAATTCCCATCGCCCCGATCGTCTCTGGCGCGGCTGCCTCGATATCCCCGTCCAGCAGCACCAGGTCCGCCGCCATCCCCGCCCGCAGCGTGCCGGTGATGTCGTCCCAATGCCCGGCCCAGGCGCCGCCCGCCGTATAGGCGTGCAGCGTCTCCATCAGGGACAGCCGTTCATCCCCTGCCCCCGCATAAGGCACCCGCGTCACCGCCGCCTGAATCCCGCGCAGCACCGACACATCCGTCACCGGCCAGTCGCTGGCATAGGCCACCGGCGCGCCGTGATCCTTCAGCGTCTTCCACAGATAGGCGTCCCGCCACCGCTCCCGATGAAAGACATGCTCCATGGTCGAGATCGGGAAATCCATCACCCCCGGCGGATGCGGCGGCTGCAAGCTCGCTGTGATGCCAAGGCTTCCCAGACGCGGCACATCCGCCCGGTCGATCAACTCGATATGCTCAATCCGGTGGCGCATGTCGCGAAAGCCGTTGGCCCGCCCCGCCGCCTCATAGCCGTCGATCGTCGCCCGCACCGCCGCATCGCCGATAGCATGGACCGCGATCTGCATCCCCCGCCGATCGATCTCGGTGCAGATCGCCTTGAACCGATCCGGCGGAAACAGCGGGTCCGCCCGATGCCCCGGCACGCCGGGATAGTCGTTCAGCATATAGGCCGTGCGGCTGTCCACCACGCCATCCATGAACATCTTCACGAAACCCGACCGCACCCAGTCACCGTCGAATTCCGCCCCCATGGCGCTGGCCCGGTCCAGTTCAGACATTTCCATATGCGGCTTCATATGGAAGGGCACCCGCACCCGCGCCGTCAGCCGCCCCTGTTCCTCCAGCGCCGCAAGCAGCGCGCAGGTATAGCGGTTGCCGTCCATGTTCACCATCGTGGTGATGCCCTGCGCCGCGCAATGGGCAAGCCCCGCCGCCACCTTATCAAGGTCTGCCGCAAAGGTCGCCGCATCCGGCCACGGCTCCGGCTCGCCCCCAGTGGCGATGCCCAGCTGCAGATGCGCCTCCCCGCCCAGCGCGAGAACCGGACCAAAGGCCTCGAACTCCCGGAGCTCCCCCGTCGCCGTGCCATCCGCCCCCATGACCACCTCATGGCCATGCGGCATCTGCGCCCCGTGCAGCAACCCCGCCTGTTGCAGGGCCAGCGTATTGGCCCAGACCGTGTGGTGATCCGGCGCCATCATCGCGATGGGCCTGTCCGCGATCACCCGGTCCAGATCATGCCGCGTGACCGGCGCGCCCAGAATCTCATAGGCCGCCCCCTGCGCCATCAGAAGCGCCCGGTCAGGGTTCTTCGCGGCATAGTCCAGAAAGGCCGCCTTCAGCGGCTCAAACCCCATGACCCCGCCGATCTGCAGCTGCACCAGCTCCGCACCGCCCAAGACCAGATGCAGATGGCTTTCCACGAAACCGGGCAGCAGCGTCCGCCCCCCCGCATCCACCACCCGCGTCTTCGGTCCCGCCAGCGCCGCCACCTCTGCGCCCCCCACCGCCGCGATCCGGCCTGCCCGCACCGCAACGGCCTGGGCGAAAGGCCGCCCCGCATCCATCGTGATCACCCGCGCATTCGTCACGATCAGATCGACATCCATCCCTGCCCCCGTCTTTCTCATGCTGTCTTCATCTTGGATCAAATACTCTGGGGGGAGCGTCGCCGAAGGCGGCGCGGGGGGCAAGGCCCCCCTATCCCCCCGGTTCAGCCCCGCGCCGCCACCCGTTCGGCCATCACGCAAAGCAGCTCGAACATCAGCGATATGCCCAGCCAAGCCGTGCCGCCCGACGGATCGAAGGGCGGGCTCACCTCCACAAGATCCGCCCCCACCACATCAAGGCCGCGCAGACCCCGCACCACCTCCAGCGCCTGCCAGCTGTTGGGTCCCCCCACCTCCGGCGTGCCCGTCCCGGGCGCAAAGGTCGGATCGACGAAATCGATGTCATAGGTCACATAAGTCGGCCCCGTCCCGACGATCTCGCGCGCCTCGGCCATCACATCCTCGACACCCCGGCGGTGGAACTCGCCGATGGGGATGATGCGGATGCCGTTGGCCTCCGCGAAATCCCAATCCTCTCGCCCATAGGCCGTGCCGCGTATCCCGATCAGCACATAACGCTTGGGGTCCAGCAACCCCTCCTCCACCGCGCGGCGGAAGGGCGTGCCATGGGTATAGCGCCCGGTTCCGAAATAGACGTCGTTCAGGTCGGTATGGCTGTCGAACTGGATCATCCCCACCGGACGCGCCTTGGCGACCGACCGCAGGATCGGCAGCGTGCACAGATGATCCCCGCCCCCCGTCAACGGCAGCACACCCGCCGCGACCACCCGGTCAAAAAAGGCCTCCATCCGCGCCAGACTGTCCATCAGATCGCCGGGATTGGGTGGCACATCCCCCAGATCGGCACAGCGCGCCATCTCAAAGGGCGCGACCCATGTCGCCCCGTTCTGCGCCCGGATCATCGTGGACAGGTCGCGCAACTGCCGCGGCCCGTGGCGCGGCCCCGGCCGGTTGGTCGTCCCCCCGTCCCATGGCGCGCCGATCAGCCCGATCTGCACCTCCGCCAGACGCGGATCGTCAAGCCCCACATGCGGCAGCCGCATGAAGGTCGGGATGCCTGCGAATCGCGGCAGGTCGAACCCCGACACCGGCGTGAAAAACCCCTGCTCCGCCATCGCCGCACCTTCCCCGATCGTGATTCCCAGCCCCATCCAACCGCCCCCGCGCCCGCTTGTCAGGTCCACAACCGACATCGCCCTTCCGCCTCTCGCCGATTTCCGCAGCCCTGCCGCCCGCCTGACCCGACCCTCTTGACCTCGGCCCCCGCTTCCCCCCTTATCGACCAGTGCCCCGGAGGACCGTATGTTCAGCAAGACCGACCCGATCGCCCCACAGCCCGCCCCTGCGCGCAGCCCCGCCTCGGGTGCCGCCAGCAATGCCGGCAAATCCATCCTCGCCTCCGATCTGCGCATCAGCGGCGAGATCACCTCTTCCGGCGCGGTCGAGGTTTATGGCGACATCGACGGCACCCTCTCGGCCCGCAACCTGCTCATCGGCAGCGAAGGCGCGGTCAAAGGCACAGTCAGCGCCGAAACGGTCGAGGTGAAGGGCAAGCTTGACGGTCGCGTCTCGACCGAGGCCTTCACCCTGCGCTCCACCGCGCAGGTCGAGGCCGACATCAATTACACGTCGCTCGTGATCGAATCCGGCGCCCAGATCGAAGGCCGCTTCACCCGCCCGAAGTCCTGATCCCAGCCCGATCCGCTGCCCGCTCGGCCCCCATCCGGGGGCCGTTTTCGTTTCACCCGCCCCGCAGGCCGGGCCCGGCACAGCGCGACAGCTACCCCTGCCCCGCCGTCAGCCGATCCCGCAGCAGCCGCCGCAAAATCTTGCCCGAGGCCGATTTCGGGATGGCATCCGTGACGATGATCCGGTGCACCTGCTTGTAATGGGCCAGATTGGCCTCCAGATGCGCCCGGATCGCCGCCTCATCCGGCCCGCCCTCGGCGCGTACCACGAACGCCACCGGGATCTCGCCCGCCTCTGGATCGGCCTGCCCCACCACCGCCGCATCGATGATCCCGGGCAGCGCGACCAGCGTGGCCTCCACCTCCGCCGGTGCCACCTGAAACCCCTTGTATTTGATCAACTCCTTCAGCCGGTCGACGATGAACATGTACCCATCGGCATCGATCCGCGCGATATCCCCGGTATGCAGCCAGCCCTCGGCATCCAGCGTCTCTGCCGTCGCTTTCGGGTTGTTCAGATAGCCCAGCATCACCTGCGGCCCCTTCACCCACAGCTCGCCCTCGTCCCCCGGCCCCTGATCCTCTCCCGAGACCGGATCGACGATCCGGGCCAGCGTATTCGGAAGCAAAAGCCCCGACGCCCCCGCCCGCGCCGCAGAGATCGGCGTCGCGTGCGACACGGGCGACATCTCGGTCATCCCATAGCCTTGCAGGCAGACGCAGCCCAGCCGCGCCCCCACTGCATCCGAAAGCTCCGCCCCCAGAGGCGCGGCCCCGGAAAACACCTGTTCCACCGATGACAGATCGAACCCGCCCACCATCGGATGCTTTGCCAGCGCCAGCGCCACAGGCGGCACCACCCACATCCGCCGCGCCTTATGGTCCTGCGACAGGCGCAGGAACATCTCAAGGTCAAAGCGCGGCATCGTCACAACCGTTCCCCCGCCCGCCAGATGCAGGTTCATCAAGACGGTCATCCCGTAGATATGGAAGAACGGCAGGAAACCCGCCGTCGTCTCGCCCGCCCGGAAATCGACATGCTCGATCATCTGCTCGACATTCACCGTCAGGTTCCGGTGCGACAGCATCACCCCCTTGGGCAGCCCCGTCGTCCCAGAAGAATAGGGCAGCACCAGCACATGCCTCTCAAGGTCCACCGGCACCTGCGCCGCCAGTGGCTCGCCCATCAAGGCGGTCAGGGGCAGCGCCCCCTCGCCCGCCCCGATCACGGCGATCTCGCGCACCTTCGTGCCCGCAACGGCGGCCCGCGCCACCTCAAGGAACGGCCCCACCGTCACCAAAAGCTCGGCCCCCGCATCCGTCAGCTGATGCATGACCTCTGGCGCGGTATAGGTCGGATTGATCGTGGTGACGGTCCCACCCGCCAGCGCGACCGCATGGAAGACCACGCAAAACTCGGGAATGTTCGGTGTCATGATGGCAACGCAATGCCCCGGCCCGAACCCTGCCGCCGTCAGCCCGCCCGCCAGACGGCGCACCTGATCCATGAAGGCCCGCGCCGTCAGGCTGCGCCCCGTCGGCCCGTCGATCAGCACGACCTCGTCAGGCCGGGTTTCCAGATTCCGAAAGACCAGCTCGGTCACCGACAGCGCAGCCGGAACGAAATCCGGACGCGGGCTCTTGTAGATATGCATGGATCGTCCTCCCTCGACAGGATCAGACCACAGCCTTGCCCCTCTGTCTCCGCCTTATTCGCGCCGAACGGGCGGCAGGGGGCACGCGGTCGGGCGTGCATCCCTGCCCTGCCGCGCCTGCGGCTTGGCGAGGATCACCCCGCCATGCCCCCGGGCGGGATCGAATAGGTCATCGACGCCCGCGCCACCGGCTCCGCCACCCCGTCCGAGAACAGCAGCGCATCCCCCACCGCCAGCACCCGGCCCAGCTTCAACAGCCGCGCTTCGGCGCGCACATCCCGCCCCGCCGCAGGCTTGCGCATGAAATCCATCGAGGCATTCGTCGTCACAGCCAGCGCCACCGGCCCCAACCGGCTGAGGATGGCAAGGTAAAGCGCCACATCCGCCAGACCGAACATCGACGGCCCCGACACCGTCCCCCCGGGCCGCAGATGCCGCTCCGCCACCCGCAGCCGCAGCGTCACGCCATCCGCATCGGCCCGCTCCACCGCGAAATCCGCCGCAACCTGCCCGAAATCCCGCGCGAGAAAGGCCGACAAGGCGTCACGGTCCATCTTCAATTCCATCCGCTTCCCTCTCCTGCCGCCAACCCCTATCGTCTGGCAAAGCCACGAGGGGGATGCAATGACCGAAGACCTGATCCAGCGCGAAGATGCAGGCGGCATCGCCACCCTCACCCTCAACTCCCCCCACAGCCTCAACGCCCTCTCCGTGGCCATGATCGCGCGCCTGACGGCCGAACTTGACCGCCTCGCCGCCGACCGCGCCACCCGCGTCGTCATTCTGCGCGGCGCAGGCCGCGCCTTCTGCGCGGGCCATGACCTCAAGGAAATGCAGGCCGCCCGCGAAACCGCCGACCGCGGCGCCGCCTTCTTCCGCCAATTGTTCGAGGATTGCGCCGCCATGATGCAGCGCCTCCCCCTCCTGCCCCAGCCCGTCATCGCCGAAGTGCAGGGCATCGCCACCGCCGCGGGCTGCCAACTCGCCGCCTCCTGCGACATGGTCGTCGCGGCCGAGGATGCCCGCTTCGGCGTGAACGGGGTGAATATCGGCCTCTTCTGCTCCACCCCCATGGTGGCGCTGACCCGCAAGGTCCCCCCCGCCGTGGCCTTCGAGATGCTGACCACCGGCGAATTCCTCCCCGCCCCCCGCGCCCGCGAGGTGGGGCTCGTGAACCGCACCGCGCCCCCGGCCGACCTGTCCGCAACCACCCGCAGCCTTGCCGAGACGCTCTCGGCCAAGCTCACCGCCGCGGTGAAGATCGGCAAGCGCAGCTTCTACGATCAGATGGGCCTGCCGCTCGATCAGGCCTATGCCCTGACCGGGGCGGCGATGGTGGAAAACATGCTCTGGCGCGACACCGATGAAGGCATCCGTGCCTTCCTCGAAAAACGCAAACCCGACTGGGCCTGAGGCGGGGGATGGGCGCAACCGCCCATCCTACCCCCGACCGGCGTAGGATGGGCATTCTACCCATCATCCCCTGTCCCCCCCGGTAGGATGGGCCATAGGGCCCATCTGCCCCGAATCCAAAGGTTAACGCGCCCTTTCGCCACCGCGCGTGGCCACAGTTTGCTGCACAAAAGGCGGCACAGAACAGGGCACAGCCATTTCTTGGCTGGAAAACGCGTTAATCCAGTCCGATCAACGCCTTGCCGCCAAAGCCGCCACCGCCATCAGCGCCAGACCGAACCCCGCCCCGATCATCACCCACACCCCTCCAAACGCCACCAAACCCGTCCCGATCAGGGGGGCCACCGCCATCGCCGCCAGTCCCGGAATGGCCATCATCCCCGACACCGCGCCAAAGCGTTCCTGCCCCAGAGTTTCGGCCACCAGCACGGGCCGAAGGATGGTGATGATCCCCATCGCCGCCCCCTGACACAGCGCGAAGCCCACCGCCGCTCCCGGCCAGACCGCCGCCAGCACAAGGAACCCCGGCGCGATCACCAGCGCCCCCACTGTCGCCCATGCCGCCGCCCCGGTGCCCAGCCGCGACCCTGCCCCCGCCAGAACCAGCCGCCCGGCCACCTGCGCAGGCCCGATCGCCGCCGCCGCCAGAATGGCCAGATCGGTCCGCACCGCCAGCGCCTCCAGCATCGGGCGGATGTGGTTCACCAGCATCCAATGGTTCAGGTTCACCAGCGAAAACAGCACCGCCAGCCCCAAGAATCCTGGCATCCGCAGAACCGCGCCCCAGCCCAGCCGCGGCGCATCTCGCGCCACCACCGCCGCCTCCGTCCCCCGCGCCATCACCCGCGCGGCCCAGACCTGCAACGGCAGCATCACACCCAGCGCCACCCCCACCGCCACCCAGACCGCCCCGCGCCAGCCCCAGACCTCGGCCAGCCAGGCCCCCGCCGGAAAGGCCAGCGTCGAGGCCAGCCCCGCCACCAGCGTCACCCGCGTGATCGCCCCCCGCGCCTCTGGCCCAAAGCGCCGGATCATCATTCCGAAACAGACGTCATAAAGACACAGCGCCTGCGCTAGCCCCAGCCCGGCCCATCCCGCGAACCAGCCCACCGCCCCCTCGGCCAGCGCCAGCGACACCAGCGCCGCCGCCCCGATCAGCGGCCCAGCCGCCATCATGGCGACCGCCCGCCCCCGGTCCAGCGCCCGCCCCACCGCCGGGGCCACCACCGCCGACACAGCCGTCGCCAGCAAAGGCCCTGCCGCGATCACCCCATCCGACAACCACGCCTCGCGCTGCCAATAGATCAGCAGCGCCGCGAAAATGTAGAAGAAACAGGCATATCCCAGCGCCTGCGTCAGGGCGAGCGTCCAGACCGCGCCGCCGTCCCGGCCTGCGAGGGTCATGTCCTCACAGGCCGTAGATCGCGGCGAACTTCGCTTCGATATAATCCAGAAGCGGCCCCTCATCGGGATCAAAGCCGCAAGCATGGGCGATGGTGTCGCGGGGCGCCCTCAGCCCGCCATGCCGCTGCACCTTCTCGCGCAGCCACGCCGTCGCAGGTCCCGCATCGCCGCGCGCCAGATGGTCGTCCAGATCGGGAAGGTCGGACCGCAGCGCACGGTGCAGACAGCCTGCGTAAACATTGCCAAGGCTATAGGTCGGGAAATAACCGAACAGTCCCACCGACCAATGCACATCCTGCAGCATCCCATGCGACGGCCGATCCACCGTCACGCCGAAATCGGCAGCAAAGCGGTCGTTCCACGCCGCCTCAAGGTCGCCCACCGCCAGATCGCCCCGGATCAACGCCCGTTCCAGATCAAAGCGCATCATGACATGCAGGTTGTAATGCACCTCGTCGGCTTCCGTCCGGATGAACCCCGGCTGCACCCGGTTCACCGCGGCATGGAAGGCATCGGCATCCTCCACCCCAAAATCCCCGAACCGCACGCGCATCTGCCCGAACATCCAACCGGTAAAGGCGCGGCTGCGGCCCAACTGGTTTTCATAGATGCGGCTCTGGCTTTCATGCACACCCATAGACACACCCGATCCAAGCGGCGTCAGGCGATAATCCCCATCTATGCCCAGCTCATAGCAGGCATGCCCCACCTCATGGATCGTGGAGTAAAAGCAGTTGAACGGCTCGCTCTCCACCACCCGCGTGGTGATCCGGGCATCATCGCCCGACCCCGAGGAAAAGGGATGCACCGCAAGGTCCAGCCGCCCCCGGTTCCAGTCATAGCCAAAGGCCGTGGCCAGATCGCGCGCCATGCGCATCTGCGCCTCCGCCCCGAAATGCCCCGACAGGCCAGCAGGTTGCCGCTCCGCCCCCAGCACCTTCCCCCGCAAGGCCACCAGCCGGGGCCGCATCCGGTCGAACATCGCCCCGATGCTTTCCGCCGTGGCCCCCGGCTCGTAATCGTCGATCAGCGCGTCGTAGGGATCGCCCCCCTGCGCCAGTGCCGCCCCTTCCTCCTGCCGCAGCCGGATCACATCCGCCAGCACGGGCAGGAACCCCGGAACATCCTCCTTGGCCCGCGCCTCGGCCCAGATGCCCTGCGCCATGCTCGTCACCCGCGCGATCTCCTGCGCTAGCCGCGCGGGCACCTTCATCGCCCGGTCATAGCTCCGCCGGATCAGCCGCAACTGCGCCGCCGCCACCGCGTCCGCCGGCACCGCCCCCGCCAGCCAGTCGGCGATGCGCGGATCGGTGCGCCGCGCATGCAGCACCCCCTCCATCGCCGCCATCTCCTCGGCCCGCTGCTCGGCCGCGCCGCGCGGCATCATCGTCTCCTGATCCCAACCCAGACGCCCTGTCACCTGCCCCAGCGCCTCGGTCTCGCGCTGGAACGCCATCAGATCGTCATAGGCCGTCATGCCGTTCCCTCCCGGATGGATCCCGCGACGGGATAGCCCGCCAGATGCCGCGCCCGCAGGATCAGCACCCACAGGATCACCGCGCCGATCTGATGGGTGATCGCCACATGCACATGCGCCGCCGTGAGCACCGCCGCGATGCCCAGCACCATCTGCGCCACCATCATCGCCATCACAGCGTGAAAGGCCATCCGCGTCGCGCCATGGGCCGATTTGCGCCCCCGCAGCCAGACGATGACGGCAAAGACGAACAGAAGATACCCGCTCATCCGATGCATGAACTGCACCAGCCCCGGATTTTCAAAGAAGGCATGCCAGACGGGCAGGCTGCCGCCATTGCCATCGGGCACATAGAAGGCATCCGCCGGGAAGAAGGACCCGTTCATCAGGGGCCAAGTCGGGAAGGCCCGCCCCGCATCGATCCCCGCCACCAGCGCGCCCAGCAAAATCTGCAGAAAGGCGAAATGCATCAGCCCGGTGGACATGGAGAACAGCTTCGCCTCCCGCCCGCGCCGCGCCTGCATCAACTCCGCCTCACTCCGCCCCAGCAGGAAGACATACCACGCGATCAGCCCAAGGATGACGAAGGCCAGCCCCAGATGCGTCGCAAGACGATAAGAGGCCACATCCAGCATCGTCCCCGTCAGGCCCGACGACACCATCCACCAGCCAATCGCCCCCTGCAGCCCGCCCAGCGCGCCCAGCCCCAACAGCCGCCCGGTCCATCCCGTGGGGATCTGCCGTGCCAGCAGAAAACCGAAGAACCCCACCGCCCAGACCAGACCGATCACCCGGCCCATCTGCCGATGACCCCATTCCCACCAATAGATGACCTTGAATTCCTCAAGGCTCATCCCCTTGTTCTGCAACTGATATTCCGGGATCGCGCGGTATTTTTCGAACTCCGCCTCCCAAGTCGCCTGATCCAAGGGCGGGATCGCCCCCGTCACGGGCCGCCATTCTACGATCGACAGGCCAGAATCCGTCAGCCGCGTCATCCCCCCCACGGCGATCATCGTGGCCACCAGCAGGAAGAGAGAGATCAGCCACAGCCGGATGCCCCGCCGCGCGCCCTGTGCTTTGGCGGCAATCATCCCCCCTTGCGGCGGCGGGGCGGATGCCACGCCCTGCCCCACCTCTTCAAAGATGCTCCGCTTGCCTGCCATCTCGCCCACTCCCTCGTTCGGGCCGGAGGGTATGCCCACCCCCCGCCCCCTTCAAGGGGCTGCGGCGAAGAGTGTCGGGCGGCCCGCCCCCATCCCCCTCAAGGGCACAGACAGGAAAAGCCCCTGCCCCTTCATCTGTTCTCAAATATCCCACGGGGGTCCGGGGGTGTGAAACCCCCGGTCCGACGCTTGCCACCCGCGCCTCATTCCCCCTGCTTGCGCAGCTTGTAGGCGATCTGCCGCAGCATCCCGTGGAAAGTCTGCACCTCGGCCCGTGTCAGCCCAAGCCGCGCGAACATGTTGCGCATATTCAGCTTCATATGCGGCGCCTTCTCGGGCGGATAGAAGAACCCTGCCGCCTCCAGCCGGTCCTCGAAATGGTCCGACAGCCGCTCCACCTCCAGCCGGCTTGCGAAATCGGTGCGCGCCAGCCCCATGACTTCGGGCGGAACCTCCCCCATCTGCCGCCGCCACTCATACCCCAAAAGCAGCGCGCATTGCGCAAGGTTCAGGCTGGGAAACTCCGGGTTCACCGGCACCGTCACGATGGCATTGGCGGGCACGATATCCTCGTTCTCCAACCCCGCGCGTTCCGGGCCGAACAACACGCCCACCCGCTTGCCTTCGGCCACCATCGCCCGCGTCATCTCCATCGCACGCTCGGGCGTGACCACGGGCTTCACCAATTCCCGCCCCCGCGCCGTCGTGGCAAAGACGAAGTCGCAATCGGCAATCGCCGTGGGGATGTCTGGGAAGATGCCCGCCATATCCAGCACCCGCCCCGCGCCCGAGGCCATCGCCACCGCCTTCGGATTGGGCCAGCCGTCGCGCGGATCGACGATCCGCATCCGCTCCAGCCCGAAATTCAGCATGGCCCGCGCCGCCGCCCCGATATTCTCGCCCATCTGCGGGCGCACAAGGATGAAACAGGGCGGGATCGTCTCGGTCACGGGCTCTCTCCAGACAGGGCACATCCGCGCCAGATACGCGCCCCACCCCCCTCGGACAAGCCCAAGCCGCCCTCGCCTTCCCCGGAAATCTGCGCTAATGACCCCCAAACGCACGCCGGAGCGCCCCATGGCCGACCAAGACCGCCCGCAGATCTATCTGATCACCCCGCCGGAACTGGACCTCGACACCTTCCCCGACACCCTCGCCGCCGTGCTCGACACGACTGAAATCGCCTGCCTGCGCATCGCGCTCGCCACCCGCGACGAAGACCGCATCCTGCGCGCCGCCGATGCCATCCGCCTGACCGCCCACGCCCGCGATGTGGCCGTGGTGATCGAACGCCATGTCCTCTTGGTGGAACGGCTGGGCCTTGACGGCGTGCATCTCACCGATGGCGCGCGCTCTGTCCGCAAGGTCAGGAAGGACCTCCCCGATGCCATCATCGGCGCCCATTGCGGCACCACCCGGCATGAGGGCATGTCGGCCGGCGAGGCCGGGGCCGATTACGTCTGCTTCGGCCCGATCGGGGCCACGCCGCTGGGCGACGGCTCCCGCGCCGACTGGGACCTGTTCGAATGGTGGTCCGAGGTGATCGAGGTTCCCGTCGTCGCCGAAGGCGCGCTGACGGCGGAACTGGTGGAAAAGTTCGGCCCCGTCACCGATTTCTTCGCCGTGGGCGAGGAAATCTGGTCCAAGGATGACCCCGCCGCCGCCCTTAAGGCCCTGCTCGCCCCCTTGGGGTGACGGTGGGGTGAACCCCCACCCTACAGCCGCCCTTCCAGCCCGCCACGCACCGCAGCCTCGCAATGCGCGGCCAGCGCCTTGCGGTCTGCGAAGGCGTCCACCGGCACCGGTTCGTGGAACACCACCTCCACCCGCCCCTGCCGCTTCTGCGCCAGCACCATCAGCAGATGCCCCGCGAACTCCATATCCCCCCACCAGCCGTAAAAGCGCGGATCGCAGCCCTCCGGCGCGCGATAGGCCAGCGTGACGGGCTGCACCCACATCACCTCTTCCAGCCCATGCGACCAGAAGGCCGCAAAGAGCGTGGACTTGAACGGCAGCACCCGCACCGCATCCGTGCTCGTGCCTTCAGGAAAGAACATCAGGTGGTGCCCCGCCCGCAGCCGCTCTTCGAACACCGCCTGCTGCTTCTTCGCCTCGCTCCCCTTGCGCGCGATGAAGACCGTCCCCGTCGCTCGCGCCAGCCAGCCAATCGCAGCCCAGCGTTCCACCTCCGACTTGGCGACGAAATATCCCCGCTGCGCCGCGTTCAGCGCAAAGATGTCCAGCCATGACACGTGGTTGGCCACCACCGCGCCGCGCTGCCGCATCACGCCCCCCCGCACCACCAGCGGCAGCCGCAGGATGACGAAGGCCGATTTGCAGACGAATTGCGTGATATAGGGCGTCCACGGCCGCTGCATCCCGAACAAGGGCCGCTCCACCAGCCGCAGCGCCAGCAGCAGCACCAGACAGCCATAGGTCACGCCCCCCAGCAAGGCGCCACGCCACAGCACCCTGACCCAGCCCATGGCGCCGACCTTCGGCACCTCCATCCGGGCCTCTTTCCACTGCTCGTCCACCGCAGCGCTCAACCCCGACCCCGCGTGTAGTACCCGCGATGCCGCGCCGACATCCGCTCCGTGTCCATCACCAGACAGACATCCGTGGTGTTGAAGTCCCGGTCGATGAAGGCCCCCTCCCCCACGAACCCGCCCAGCCGCAGATAGGCCTTGATCAGCGCAGGCGTCGCCGCCATCGCAGCCTTGCGGTCCAGCGCCTCGGGCGGCAACAGGTCCATCCGCTGATATCCGGCCCCCCGCGCCACGACGCGCAGGCCCGGCGGGGCCAGATGATGATGGTGCAGATAGGCCAGCGAGGGCGTAAGCCGCCCGATGTCGGTGCCGTGAAAACTCGCCACCCCGAACAGCACCTCGATCCCCCGTTCCAGCACGTAATCGGCCAAGGCGTTCCACAGATGGAACATCCCCGTCCCGCCGCGATGGTCGGGATGCACGCAGGACCGCCCCAATTCCAGCAGTTTCCGCCCGCTCTCACGCAGGGGCGTCAGGTCATATTCGCCTTCAGAATAGAACCGCCCCCCCTCCGCCAACCGGTCCGAGGGCAGCAGGCGATAGACCCCTACCACATGGTCCATCGTCTCGGCGTCAACCCGCGTATCGATCAACAGCAGATGATCGAAGATCTCGTCGAAATCATCCCGCTCCAGCCGCGCCGCATGATCCACCAACGGCCCATCCGCCCCCAGCTCTTCAACGAAGACGCGATAGCGCAGCCGCTGCGCCGCGCGAAGATCGCGCGCATCCCGCGCCAGCCGCAGCGCATAAATGGACTCATCCGATATCACCCGGTCTTCCGGCATGATCCCACCCCCGGCCCTCTGACAGGGGATGTACGCAGTGCCCCGCCCCATTGCAACGCCCACGACAGTCGCCCCCGCCGCCGGGGATTGCAAATCGGGCACGATGGCGCATCATCTGCCGGGATCGAAGACCAGCGTCAGGTCCACCCTGCGCGCATCGATCACCACCTTGCCCTGATGCTCGAAATTCACCGTGACCCGACCGCCGATGTTCGATTGCACCTGCCCCAGCCCCCAATCCGGTTCCGACGGGTGGCGCACGAACATGCCCGGTTCCAGAAGCTCATGCATCCTTATGTCCTTTTACAGTGCCGGAGTGTTCCATGTCCCCCCAGCCCGATCTTGCCGCCCTCTTGGGCTCGCGCCTCTGCCATGACCTTATCGGTCCGATCGGGGCCATCGGCAACGGGGTGGAGCTCTTGTCGCTCTCCGGCGTAGGCCCGTCCGACGAACTCGCCCTCATCGCGCAAAGCGTGACCATCCTCAACGCCCGCATCCGCTTTTTCCGCGTGGCCTTCGGCATCGCCCGCTCCGACCAATCCCTCCCCCGGACCGAAATCCAGTCGCTTCTGTCGGATCTCCATCTCGGCGGCCGCCTTGTGGTCGATTGGGCCAGCCCCGCCGATCTGCCACGGCCCGAGGTGAAGGCCGCCTTCCTCACCCTTCTTTGTGCCGAAACGGTGCTGCGCAGCGCAGGCCATATCCGCGCGCTCCGCGACGAGGTGGGCTGGTCCTTCACCCTCTCCTCGCCCCGCCTGACCAGCGATCCCCGGCTCTGGTCCCTGCTCCTGTCGCCCGACAGCGCCGCCGAACCGCCGGTCGAGGCGTCCGAGGTCCACTTCCCCCTCGCCGCAGCGGCCATCGCCCTCCTTGGCCGCCGCCCCGAACTGGACCCGCTGCCCGACGGCCTGCGCCTCAGCTTCTGATCGTCCCGTCCCCGGTCACGAGGTATTTGAACGACGTCAACTGCTCCGCCCCCACCGGCCCGCGCGCATGCAGCTTGCCCGTGGCGATGCCGATCTCGGCCCCCATGCCGAACTCGCCCCCATCCGCAAACTGGGTCGAGGCGTTGCGCATCAGGATCGCTGAGTCCAGCCGCTGGAAGAACCGCGCGGCGGTGACGTCATTCTCGGTCAGGATGCTCTCGGTATGCTGGCTGCCATAGCGGCGGATATGGTCAATCGCCCCGTCCACGCCCTCCACGATCTTCGCCGCGATGATCATGTCGAGGAATTCGCAGCCAAAATCCTCCGGCCCTGCCGCCATCGTGCCGGGAATGGACAGCAGATCGCCCTCCGCCCGCACCTCCACGCCCTTGGCCAGCAGGTCCGTCACCAGCACGCCGCCATGCTTTTCCCAAAAAGCCCGGTCGATCAGCAGGCATTCCGCCGCCCCGCAAATGCCGGTCCGCCGTGTCTTGGCATTGACCACCACCGCCCGCGCCTTTTCCAGATCGGCATCGCCATCGGCGTAGACATGGCAGATGCCCTCCAGATGGGCAAAAACCGGCACCCGTGCCTCGCGCTGCACAAGGCCCACCAGCCCCTTGCCCCCACGCGGCACGATCACGTCGATCCATTCCACCGCGCGCAGCATGGCCTCCACCATCCCTCGGTCCCGCGTCGGCACCAGCTGGATCGCCGCCTCCGGCAAGCCCGCCGCGCGCAACCCCTCCACCATGCAAGTATGAATGGCGGTCGAGGAATGAAAGCTTTCCGATCCGCCCCGCAGGATCACCGCATTCCCCGCCTTCAAGCACAGCGCGCCCGCATCCGCCGTCACATTCGGGCGGCTCTCATAGATCACGCCCACCACGCCCAAAGGCGTGCGCACCCGCTGGATATGCAACCCCGTCGGGCGATCCCACTCCGCGATCACCTCGCCCACCGGGTCCTTTTGCGCCGCCACCGCGCGCAACCCCTCTACGATGCCGCTGACGCGCCCCTCATCCAGCTTCAACCGATCCAGCATGGCGGGCGACAGCCCCTTGGCCGCCCCGAATTCCATATCCTTGGCATTGGCCGCGATGATCTCATCCCGCCGCGCCCAGACGGCTGCCGCCGCCGCCTCCAGCGCCGCACGCTTTGCCTCCGGCGCCGCATAGGCCAGTTCCGCCGCCGCCGCCCGCGCCGCCGCGCCCATCCGGCGCATCATGCCGACCGCGTCTTCCTGTGCCCCGTCCGCCATCTGCCCAACCTTCCGTTCTTCCATCGCCTAGCGCCGCTGCCCCACCCTCACAGGGCGGGCGCCTCGGTCCTGTCCGTCAAGCTGTAATCCCGCGACACCGAAAAGATGCGCACATCCTCTGCACCCTCCGCCCGCGCCTGCGCCGCAATCTCCAGCGCCACCTCGCCCTGCGCCGCCTCGGCCAGCGTCAGGAACCGCCCCGCCTTCGTCACGCTCTCATGCACGCGCCCTCGCCCTGCCGGACCCGCCCCATAGGCGGCCACGACGAACCGCCCCGCGCCCTCCGGCTGCACCTCCGGCCCCACGCGGATGCGATACCGCTCGAAATGGATCATGCGCCCCGCAGCCTGACTGGCGCGATGCGTTCCTTCGCAGCGCCAAGCCCGGATCGCCTCTTCACCCTCCCAATGCTGATGCGAAAGAATGGCGTCGGGCTGGTCCAAAGGCCGGAAACGCTCAAGGTACAAAAGCCCGGGATGCGCCGCCAAAAGGGGACGCAGCCGGTCCACATGCTCAAAGTAATGCGGCATATGCCCGTCTTTCGGCAGCATGTCGAAAAACAGTGCGTGCATTCACACCACCATATCATCCCTGTGGATCAGCGCCGCCCGCCCGGCATAGCCGAGGATCCCCTCGATCTCACCGGACTTGTGCCCCGCAATCGCCTTCGCCTCCGCCGCCGTATAGCGGATCAACCCTTTCCCAAGCACCGCGCCGTCCGGCCCAAGGATCGCCACCGGCTCCCCCCGCCCGAAGGCCCCCTTCACCGCCCGCACCCCGGCAGGCAGCAGCGACTTGCCAGCGCCCAGCGCCGCCACCGCACCCGCATCCACCACGACCTCGCCCTTCGGCTTCATCGCGTTGATCCAGCGTTTGCGCGCCAGCTGCGGGTCCGCCCCCGGCACGAACCACGTCCGGTTCGCCCCCTCGGCCAGCGCCTTCAGCGGACGCAGCACCGACCCTTCCATGATCGCCATGGCACAGCCGCCCGCGACGGCAGTCTTGGCCGCCATCAGCTTGGTCTTCATGCCCCCTTTGGACAGGCCCGAAATCGGATCGCCCGCCATCGCCTCAATCTCCGGCGTGATCGTCTCTACCACATCAAACCGCACCGCCGAGGCGTCCTCCTTCGGATTGGCCGAATAGAACCCGTCCACGTCGGACAAAAGGATCAGCTGATCCGCCCCCACCGTCACCGCGATCTGCGCCGCCAGCCGGTCATTGTCGCCGAACCGGATCTCATCCGTCGCCACCGTGTCATTCTCGTTCACGATGGGCACGACGCCCAGCCCCAGCAACGTCTCCATCGTCGCGCGGGAATTCAGATAGCGCCGCCGATCCTCGGTATCCTCCAGCGTCACAAGAACCTGCGCCGTGGTGATCCCATGCGGCGCCAGCACCTCCTCATAGGCCCGCGCCAGCCGGATCTGCCCCACGGCGGCGGCGGCCTGCGACTGCTCCAGCGTCAACTCCCCGGCAGGCAGGCCCAGCACCTTGCGCCCCAAGGCGATGGAGCCCGACGACACCAGCACCACATCCGCCCCGCGCACCTTGGCCTCGGCCACATCCATCGCCAGCGCCGACAGCCAGCCCTGCCGCAGCCCCGTCGCCCGGTCCACCAGCAGCGCCGACCCAATCTTCACCACAAGCCGCTTTGCCGCCCGCACCTCCGGCACGGCCGCGCGGACCCCGCTCACGGCTGCCACGGCCCCGTCTCCTTCTCCGGCTCCGCCCCTTGGATCTCGGCATAGATGGCGCGCAGCACATCCTGCAGCCCCATCCCCGCCGCGCCCGAAATCACATGCACCCGCCCGCCCGACGCCTTCTCCAGCGCTTTCCGCCGCGTGGTGATGGTTTTGCTGTCCAAGGCATCGCATTTGTTCAACGCAAGGATGCGCGGCTTGTCCCCCAGCACCTCGGAATAGGCCTCCAGCTCATGCACGATGGTCCGGTAATCCTTGGTGATGGTCGACGACGTCCCGTCCACCAGATGCAGCAGCACCTTGCACCGCTCCACATGCGCCAGGAACTGCATCCCCAGCCCGCGCCCCTCGCTCGCCCCCTCGATCAGGCCGGGAATATCCGCCATCACGAATTCCCGCCCGTCCACGCCCACGACCCCAAGGTTGGGGATCAGCGTGGTAAAGGGGTAATCCGCGATCTTTGGCCGGGCATTCGACACGGCGGCAAGGAAGGTGGACTTCCCCGCATTGGGCAGCCCCACCAGCCCCGCATCCGCGATCAGCTTCAGGCGCAGCCAGATGGTCCGCTCCACCCCCTCCTGCCCCGGATTGGCCCGCCCCGGCGCCCGGTTGGTCGAGGTCTTGAAATACAGGTTCCCGAACCCGCCATTGCCGCCCTTGGCCAGCAACACCCGCTGCCCCACGGTGACAAGGTCCGCGATCACCGTTTCCTCATCCTCGTCTATGACCTCGGTCCCCACCGGGACCCGCAGCACGATGTCCTCGCCAGACTTCCCCGTCCGTTGGCTGCCCATGCCGGGCTGGCCGTTCTTGGCGAAGAAATGCTGCTGATAGCGGAAATCGATCAGCGTGTTCAGCCCGTCCACGGCTTCGGCCCAGACCGACCCGCCATTGCCGCCATCCCCGCCATCGGGTCCGCCGAATTCCACGAACTTCTCGCGCCGGAAGGACACGCAGCCCGCCCCACCCCCGCCCGAGCGGATATAGACTTTGGCAAGGTCGAGGAATTTCATCTCATCCGGCTTTCATCAGGGTCGCCACAGGCGACATTTCCCCAAGGCGATAGTGGACAAAGGCCAAAGGCTCAAGCCTTCCCGCCAAACGCCCCTTCATCTTGGCCCAAATACTCAACCAGTCCCTGTCCGCCGCGCAAAGGCCTCCGCCGTCAGCACCAGATCGACATGCGCCCGCATCTCTCCCAAGGCGCGGCAGTAGACGGACCGTCGTCCCGTCTCCACAAATCCCAACTTCTCCAGAACCCGTGCCGAGGCGGCATTTCCCTCGAAGTACCCCGAAACCACATCCCCGCCGCCCGCCGAAAAGCGCGCGGCGAGGGCGGCCCGCGCCGCCTCCGTCGCATAGCCCCGCCCCTGCACCCGCCGTGCAAGCCAATAACCGAGGTCCCCGCCACAGGTCAGCACCCCGGCGAAACCCTCCGCATCCTCGATCGCATAGGTCTCTCCCGCGCGCGCGAAACCCTCCAGAAAATCAAGAAAATCCCGCTCTCCATAAGGGTGGGGCACCGGCGCCAGCCAGCCCGCAGCCCCGATGTCATTCAGCCCGCCCATGACATCCGCCGCATCCCCCGGAAAGACCGGACGCAGGATCAGCCGCGCCGAGGCGATCCGGACGGGCACGGCCACCCTGCCCATCCGCAACCGCTCCAGATCAAGCCGATAGGTCCGGACCTCCGCCACCGCGTCTCGCGCCACGCTCGTACCGACCTTGGCACCCGTCTCCTCAAACCCCACCTTCCGCAACACAGCGCCCGAGGCGGGGTTGTCCGCGAAATGACCCGCCTCCACCGTGCCCAGCCCGAAACGCGGCATGACTGCCGACAGGAAGGCCCCCAGGGCTTCCGTCGCATATCCCCTGCCCCACTGGCCTGGATCAATGAAATAGGCCGTCGACACCGGATCGCCGCCGATCCCAACTGTCCCGATCATCCGCTCCGGTGCCGACCGCAAGGCGATGGCATGGCGGAACCCGATCCTCCCACGCCAGCGCGACCGCTCCAGAAACTCTGCCGCCTGCGCCTGCGTCCAGTCCGCCGGGATCGACATCATCATCCGTGCGACGCGCGGATCAGCCCCGATCCGATGCAAGGCCGGGATGTCCAGATCGGGCTCCAGCCCCCGCAGAACCAACCGTTCCGTCTCAATCCGCATGCCACAGCACCATCACCCGGCCAAAACGCCCAAAGCCCCTTCATCTTGGCCCAAATACTCAAAAGAACGCCCGCCACCCGCAGCGTGCGGCCGGGCCGAAGGAACGGGGGGGGGGGTCCGGGGGGGCCGCATGGCCCCCCCGGCCTCCGCTCAATCCAGCTTGCGGATATAGGTCCAGGTCGGCACGCGGGCATTGCGCGCGACCGAAAACGTCTCGGCATCGCCCAGATACTGGAACCCGGCATTGGTCAGCACCCGCGCCGATCCCGGATTGTCCTGAAACACCTCGGCAAAGACCGTGCGGCTCTTCTGCGGATTTGCCGCGATGAGCGCCCGCACCGCTTCCGAGGCAAAGCCGGTGTTCCAGAAGGCGGGGGCGACCCAATAGCCGATCTCGGACTGGCCGCGATCCCATTTCGTCTCATCCATCCGCTTCAGGCTGATCACGCCCAGCACTTCGGCAAGGCCCGAGGCCGCGCCATCCATGACCCAGACATCCTCATCCCCGCCCGCCTGCATGGCGCGGGTGACAAAGGCCTCGGCCGCGCCGGGGGGCAGCGGATGGGGAATGGACCGCGTCGCCTCGGCCACGCGCCGATCCCCCGCATACATGGCGAAGAGACCCGCATCCGATTTGCGCACCGGCCGCAGGATGAATCGTCCGGCGGCCATCGCCCCCTCCGGCAGCGCAGCGATCTTGTCCAGCATCATGGCTTCCCTCCATCCGAAGCGCATGTCGGGGGCACCTCGGCCCCGTTCAAGTGTTACGGCACGAAAGCCAGGGAAATGAGCCCCGCTTCCGGCATTTCCGTGACGCAGGCCCCACCCGCGTCCCGGCTTCGCTCTTTCCTCCACCCGCCCGCCCGGCCTGCAGGGCCGGAAAAAGCGAAGGGGACCGGCTTTTCAGCCGATCCCCCATCTACATTCCGAATGTAAAGGTTCGGCTTACTCGGCTGCCTCCGCAACGGGGAGGACCGAAATGAAGGTGCGGCCCTTGAGGCCTTTCTTAAACGCCACCTTGCCCTCGGTCACGGCAAAGATCGTGTGATCCGTGCCCATGCCGACGCCCTGACCCGGGAAGAAGGTCGTCCCGCGCTGACGCACGATGATGTTGCCCGGGATGGCGGCCTGACCGCCATACAGCTTCACGCCCAGACGACGACCGGCGCTGTCGCGACCGTTGCGGGAAGAACCGCCTGCCTTTTTATGTGCCATGGGGTGTTACTCCTTATTCCGCAACGGCTTCAGCGGCCTTCTTGGCGCGCTTCGGTTTCGCAGGGGCCTCGGCAGCCACGGGGGCGGCTTCGGCGTTATGGGCGGCGCGGCGCGCATCAGCGGTGCCGGTCGCGGCGGCGACGCCCGACTTCTCGGCGCCCGAGGCGAGCACTTCCGTCACGCGGACCAGCGTCAGCTGCTGACGATGCCCCTTGGTGCGCTGCGAGCTGTGCTTGCGGCGACGCTTGACGTAGTGAATCGTCTTCTCGCCCTTGATCTGGTCGATGACTTCCGCCACCACGCCGGCGCCCGCCACGGTGGGCGAACCGACGGTCACGGTGTCGCCACCCACCATCAGGATTTCGTTGAACTGGATCTTGTCACCAGCATTGGCGGCCAGCTTTTCAACGCGCAGCACGTCACCCGCCTGCACCTTGTACTGCTTGCCACCGGTCTTCAGGACCGCGAACATGGGTCTTCCTCTTCCTTGCTCCGCGCCCTGTGGCCCCCGATCTCTCGGGCGTTCCGGGGTTTCCCCGCCTCGGACAGCGCGCCCTCGCGGGCGTCATGAAATATGAACCCGGCCAGACTCGCGCCTCGCCGGGATGCGCGCTTATCGGGGCAAGCTCCCGCGAAGTCAAGCCCGATCCGGCCCCCCGCCCCGGCCCATCCGCCGCGGCTCAGATATCCTGACCCTGCATCTGCCGCGCCACCGCCAGACCCAGCGCCTTCGACACCGGCGTGAACACATCATCGAAGGCCGCGAACAGCGCCACGTTCAGCGCCTGCCCCGCCGGGCTCAGCGAAAAGTCGATGTATTGCTGCAATTCCGCGTCCGACAGCGGCCCATAGGCGAGCGCCAGATAGGGATAGATCCAGTCCGAGGTCGAGGCGCGGATTTCCGGCTCCTGCGCCCAGGTGTCCGACAGCATCTGCTCTTCGGTCATCTCCTCGCCGAAGGCACCGCCCTCCACCATCCCCTGATAGAAGGCGAGATTGGAATTCAGCGCCCCCATGACGTTCGATTCGACAAGGTCATTGGCCGCCACGAAGGCCTCCAGCAGATCGACCCGCGCGCCACCCTCCGCCGCCATCTCCTGCCACGCGACCTTGGCCGCTTCTTCCGTGCCATCGTCCAAAAGCGCCCGCCGCGCCTCGATCTCCAGCCGCAGCACCTTCTGCCCGATATCCGATCCAAAGAAGGCCCGCGCCGCCTCCGTGGCCTCGCCCTGCCCCTCCAGCGCCGTGTTCAGCGAGGCCCCGAAGGCCCCCTCCATGCGCGCGCCGTCATAGATCAGGCCGACCGTCGCCTGCCAGCCCGATCCGCCCGCACCGGGGAACATGTCCGTCTCCAGCGTGCGGCCATATTCAATCCCCTCTTCCCGCAGGATCGCCACGATATCGGCGATCCGCATCGTCTCCATCAGGGCCGCCACTTCGGGGCGCAACGCCGCCGCCGTCCCGGCCTGTGCATCGGTCTGCGCCTCGGTCTGGGTCCCGCTCTGCGCCAGCGACCGCCCCGGCAGGGCCTGCACCCCCACGACCCCGATCAGCGCGGCCAGCGCCACGCCCCGCCCCAGCGCCCCGAACCCGAAGCCGGACCCCATCGCATCGGCCATGACCGCACCTCCCTTCCTGCATCGCCCAACGGCTTGTCCCACAGCTAAGGAAAGCCGCCCCGCTTGCCAAGCCACCCGGCCCCACATCTGCGCGAGCCATGCCGAAAGCCCCCACAAAATCCCCGCCCCGCCCCCGAAATCGGCCTTGCAAGCCCCGCACGACCCCGCTAGACACCCCGCCACTGACGACCCCCAAAGGCACGGAGAGGTGGCGGAGTGGTCGATCGCGCCGGTCTCGAAAACCGGAGTAGGTGCAAGCCTACCGTGGGTTCGAATCCCACCCTCTCCGCCAGTATCCCAAT
>VYLE01000447.1_pt1 | contig 23446 bp, 14 predicted proteins | sample 5114391 | NCBI WGS metagenome assembly VYLE01 (sample SAMN12291771, study PRJNA351875) | freshwater metagenome | isolation source: freshwater lake | place: USA: Michigan, Kent Lake | collected 2013-08-15
GCAGCGGCCGGGGCCGTTCGCGCGCCTGCACCTGGGCTTCGAGCGCTGGTTCGAGGACCGGCGCCGGCGCTATCGCGACGCCCTCGCCGCCACGCTTGCCCGCCCCAGCATGCTGGCGGGCACGACGCTGCTGGTGCTGCTCTCGGCGGGGCTGCTGGTCCCGTGGCTAGGGCGCGATTTCTTCCCCCAGGTGGATGCCGGGCAGATCCGGCTGCATCTGCGGGCCCCGGTGGGGACACGTCTGGAAGAGACCGCCCGCATGGTAGCGGCGGTGGAGGCGCGCATTCGCACCATCATCCCCCCCGAGGATCTCGGGACGATCCTCGACAACGTCGGCATCGCCTCCACGAGCCTCACCAATCTGGCGTTCAGCGACAACCCCACGACCGGTGTCACCGATGCCGACCTGCTGCTGGTACTCACGGACACGCGTCGCGGTACCACGGCCGGCTATGCCAGCGAGATCCGGCGCGTATTGCGCGATGAGTTTCCCAACGTGCTGGTCTTCTTTCAGTCGGCTGACATCATCGGCCAGATTCTCAACGCGGGACTCCCGGCGCCGGTGAACGTGCAGGTCGCGGGAAGCAACCGGGCCGAGAACATCGCACTGGCACGCGCCATCGAGCAGCGGGTGCGCCAGATTCCCGGCGCCGTGGACGTCTACCTGCAGCAGCGGCTCGAAGCACCGCAACTCAACGTCACCGTCGACCGCACACGCGCCAGCTCACTGGCCCTCACGCAGCGCGAGGTGGCCAACGACCTGCTGGTATCGCTCGCGTCAAGCGGGCAGGCGCAGCCCAACGTGTGGCTCAGTCCGCAGAACGGCGTGCAGTACGCCGTGAGCGTGCAAACCCCGCAGTATCGCGTGGCGTCGCTCGAGACCCTGGGGCAGACCCCCGTATCCGGCGTGGTCGGCGGCGCCCCGCAGGTACTTGGCAACCTGGCCACCATTTCGCGGGGCAGCGGCATGGCGGTCGTCAGCCATTACGATGTGGCGCCCGTCTACGATGTCTTCGCCAATGTGCAGCATCGTGACCTGGGATCTGTCGCGGCGGACATCGACGCAGTGCTCGACTCGCTGCGCCCCACGCTACCCAAGGGCTCCACGCTGATCATGCGCGGACAGGTGGCGAGCATGCGCGAGTCATACCGCGGGCTGGCCACTGGGCTGCTGTTCGCGGTGGTCCTCGTGTACCTCATCATGGTGGTGAATTTTCAGTCGTGGCGTGACCCGTTCATCATCAGCAGTGCACTGCCGCTCGCGCTGGCGGGGGTGGTGTGGGCGCTCTTCGCGACGGGCAACACCATCAGCGTGCCCGCGTTCATGGGCGCCATCATGAGCGTGGGCGTGGCCACCGCCAACGGCATTCTCGTGGTGTCGTTCGCCAACGAACGCCTGGCCGCCGGGCTGGGTGCCTTCGACGCGGCGGTCGAAGCGGCCAGCACGCGCCTGCGCCCCGTCATCATGACGGCCGCGGCCATGATCGTGGGCATGATTCCCATGGCGCTGGGCGTAGGCGAAGGCGGCGAGCAGAACGCCCCGCTGGGTCGCGCCGTCATTGGCGGCCTCGCCTTTGCCACCGTGGCCACACTGACGGTGCTGCCGCTGGTGTACAGCCGGCTGCGCGCCAGCCGCGCCGCGCACGCGGTGCATCCGGCACCGCCCGACGGCATGGTGCCCCCCACCCTTTCGGTACCGGTGTCCCGATGATCGTTGCCCCACGCCTTCCCCGGCGGCGTCAGGGCCGGGTCCTGTTCGTCGTGCTGGCCGTGCTGTTCCTCGGGTTGCTGGTAGCCGGTGCCCTGCCCCGCCTGGCACAGTCGAAAGCGCGTGACGCCGAACGGGCCCAGGTGAACGCCGCGCCGACGGTGTTCACGGAGACCGTGCGCGCCGACACCACCAGCACGCCACTCGAATTGCCGGCGTCGGTGACCGGGTTGCACGAAACCCCCATCTTCGCGCGCGCCAATGGCTTCGTCCGCTCCCTGCGCGTGGATATCGGCTCCACCGTGCGCGCCGGGGACACGCTGCTCGTGCTCGACATGCCCGAAGTGCGTGAGCAGGCGCGTCAGGCGGCCGCCGTGGTCGAGCAGGCGGAAGCGGGCGCGGCGCTGGCCGCCACGACGCTCAAGCGCTGGCAGTCGCTGGCGCAGCAGGGGGTCGTCACGCCGCAGGAGCTGGACGAACGACAGGCCCAGGCCAACGTGGCCGAGGCGGCGCTGCGCGGGGCGCGTGCGAACGTGGCAAGCCTGCGCGAGGTGCTGCGTTTTGGCGCCGTGCTCGCACCCTTCGCGGGGGTGGTGAGCGCGCGCACGGTGGATCTCGGCGCACTCGTGGTGGCCGGCGCAGCGGCCGCGGCCCGGCCGCTGCTCACGCTCATCCAGACGGATACGCTGCGCGTCATGCTGCAGGTACCGCAGAGTGTGGCCTCCCGCGTGCGCGCGGGGCTGCCCGTGCGGGTCATGGTCCGGGAAACCGGCGACAGCGCCATTGCCGGGGTGGTGGCGCGTACCGCCGGCGCCATCGATCCCGCCACCCGCACGCTGCTCACGGAGGTGCACGTGATCAACCGCACGAGGCGGCTGCTCCCCGGTATGTTCGCGCAGGTGGCCCTTCTCGTGCCCGTCGGCGCCCCGACGCTGCGCATTCCCGCGATTGCCCTGATCGTGCGCGGAGAGGGAACCCTGGTGGCGCGGGTGCAGGACAACGTCGTGCAACTGGTGCCCGTCACGCTGGGACGCGACTTCGGCACGTCAGTGGAAGTGCTGGACGGCGTGACCGCTGGCGATGCGCTCGTGGTGAATCCGGTGGAGTCGTTGAGCGACGGCCTGCGCGTGCGCGCAATAGCGCGCGGTGCCGGCAAGACCGGCAGCGACGCGGCCAGGTAATGGCCTCCCGCGGCACGACCGCCGACACCGCAACGCGTGGCGCAGCTAGAGATAGCGGGTAATGGGGTACCGCTTGGACGCCCGCACGCGCGCGTACCACTGGGCCGGCCGGTACAGCACGGCGAGCGTCACGGCCACGAACGGAAAGGTCAGCCAGAGCGGGTAGCTGAACTCCGCCGGGATGCCGGTAATGGTTGCGCGAAAGTCGAAGGCGGACCACGGATACCCGGCCGCGAGCGCCATCAGCAACCCGGCCGCATGCAGAAAGTACAGATGCGCCAGGTACAGGAACATGGGGACCTGCCCGAGCGTGCGCAGCGGCGCCGTCCAGGCCGGCGTGCCGCGGTCCCACCATGCCAGCAGCAATAGCGCCGGTCCCACGGTCATGAGCACGAAGCTGAGCGACATGGGGTACTTCGTGGTGTTCAATGCCGCCATCACGTTACCGGCCAGGCTCGCGCCGTACGTGGCCACATGCAGATCGCCGTACACATTGGTGCTGCGCAGCACCACGAAGAGCGCGATCATGGCGGCACCGCCGCGCATCATCCACACGGCGCGCTGCGCCGGGGCCACCGTACGGTACCAGCGGCCAAGCGCCTCACCGAGCAGCACCAGCCCGATCATGGGCAGCACAGGGTACGAGGTGCGAACGGCCGCATCCCCCCACAACGGCATCACCTGGCGATCGTGCAGAATGGCCCAGCTCCAATGCAGCCACGGGGGCGAAGTGGGATGCCACGCGTCCAGCGCGTTATGCCCTGCCACACAAAGCAGACCCACGACGACCCGTGCCTGCGCGGGCACCCGCTGCAGGAGGCCGAGCACGATCAGGCTCACGCCGATCCCCCAGATCACCTGCGCGTAGCGCAACGGCCAGACGAACGAGAAGGTCCACGCGAACTGGATGACGGTGAACTCGAGCGCGATGAGAACAAGTCCGCGTGTGATCATCGTCCACTGCCAAGCCGGCATCGGCGCGCCAGCCCGCGCCTGAAGCCCCACGGACATGCCGGCCAGCAGGGTGAACACCGGGGCGCAGAAGTGCGTGACCCAGCGCATCCAGAACAGCAACGGCGAGATCCCTTCCAGCACCATCGGATCGGCCACGCCTGGCCCCCGCGCATACTCGCGCGCATGATCGAGCACCATGATCACGATGACCAGCCCGCGCAGGACGTCGATGGCGTCTGCGCGCTTCGGGGTATCGTCAGTCACTCAGCGGTCGAGCGTCAGCGTCAGGAACAGTGCGCGGGCGGAAGCGGGCGAATGCAGCGTCTGGGCGCCGTCCCACCACACGTATTCCATGTAGCGGTCGAACAGGTTGGTGACGCCCAATCCCACGGCGGCCGCACGCCAACGCCACGACACGTCGGCGTTCACGGTGTGCATGCCGCCCCACCGGCCACGATCGTTCTGCTGCGTAAGGTGATAGTCGCCCTGCGCGTAGGCCCACGCCGAGGCCGTGATGCCGGCGCGCGGCGCCCACTCCGCGCCGTACTTGACCGTCCACGACGGCACGTGGTTGAGCAGGTTCCCCTTCACGGCGGCGTTTCTCGCTCCCGGTTCGGTGAGCTCCGCCCGCTGCGACGTGCCGGCCACCCAGAACTGCACCGCGTTCGACACGCGCAGGGTGCTTTCGACATCCAACCCCGCGCGGCGGGTGCGGCCCACGTTCTCGCTGTCCCCCGAGTTGTCGAAGCGCAACCGCACCTCGTCGGAGGCGCGCTGTTCCCAGTAGCCCGCGCGCACCGACCAGGCGCTGGTGGGCTGGGCCACGAGACCCACTTCGGCACCATCGTTCACCGACGCCCGCAGGGGCGCCCGGCCATACGCGGCCACGCCGGTACCGATCTGGAAACCGCGCCCGTAGTTCGCATAGGCACTCAGACGGTCATTCATGCGAATGCCCGCGCTCAGCTTCGGTTGCGTGATCGTGCCGTAGTCGAGGATGGGCAGCGTGCTGGGCGCCGGCAGGTTGTTGGTGAACGACCCGCGCAGCTGATCGGCACGAATGCCGGCCGACAGCGTCAGCCATTCCGTGGGCGCCCCGCTCGCCTGCACGAACGCGCCGTTGTTGTCCAGGGAGAAGTCGAAGTCGCGCAGCGTGGCCTGCCGCACGCGCTCGAGCGTACGAAAGCGGAACTGTTCGTTGCGCTGCTGCTGCACATCGGCACCGCCGGTCAGCACGAACTGCTTGGCCGCCAGTCGGGCCGGACGCCACGTGGCCGTGGCTATGGCACCCGTCTGGCGCTCGTCTTCGATGCGCTCCTGTTGGGCACCGGCCGCCGTGAAGCGCACGTAGCGAATGCGATCGAACCGTTGCGTGTAGGCCTTGAGCGACCAGACGAGCGTCGCCGTCTGGCGCACGTCGAGATGCAGGCTGCCGTGATCACTATCGACGGTGCCGCCGTCGGTCGACGAGAACGCCGGGGAGAACTGCGGCGTGCGGCGCGACTCGTTGCGCGTCAGGTAGCCCGGCGCGTCGGTGTCCAACCGATGCGTACGGGCAATGAGGCCCACGCGTACCCGCGCACTGTCGGACGTGTAGAACCACTTGCCCGACGCGGTCCACTTGTCGGAAGCGGAGTTGGCGCGATACCCGTCCGACCGGCGGGCGCCCGCGAAGATCGTCTGGCTGAAGCCGCCGGCCGTGACCCCACCGAGGACCTGCGCCTCCTGTGTGCCGAACGAGCCACCCTGCAATCGCGAGGTCACGTAGCTGCCCTTCGCCTGCGCCGTCTCCACCGACACGTTCCCGGCGAGGTTGAACATGCCGAACCGTGGGTCGTTGGTGCCGCGCACCACGTCGATGCGCCCGATTTCCAGCGGGAACAGGGCGTTCATCTCGCTGACCCCGCTGTTCAGGTTCGACGGGATGCCATCGATGAGCAGCTTGGTGCTGGCGATCTCGCTTTCGGTATTGAAGCCGCGAATGCCGATATCGCCGGACACGATCCCCTGGTTGAACTCGGCGCGATACACGCCGGGAACCTTGCGCAGCAGCTCCTGCGCAAAGGCCACGTTTTCGCGGGCAATCTGATCGCCGCCAAGCACCGAGACCGCGCCCAGCAGCGCATCGGCGCCGGGATGCAGGTCACGCGAACCGGTGGTGCCACCAATGACCTGCACCGTGCTCAGCTGCTGCTGCCGAACCAGGCGCAGCCGGACCGGCGCGTCACCCGTTGGCACCGTGACATCGAGGACGGCGGCCACGAACCCGATGGCGCGCGCCTGCAGCGTGAACCGCCCCAGCCCGGGCGCCTCGATTGCAAAGCGCCCCTCTGCGGCCGTGCGCCCCAGGACGAGGCGACCATTCGGATCGGTCAGGCGCAGCTCGGCCCCGACAATCGGCTTGCCGTCTGGATCGACCACCTGGCCGCGAATCGTCAGCCCCGAGATTCCCGCGACCGGGGACGGAGCCGTTTGGGCGTATGCAGGGGCAGGGGCAGCGGCAGTAGCGGCGGCGGCAACAACGACCGCGCCCAGGGCACGGAGAACGCGCGATTGCGGATACACAGGGGGATAAAAAAAGGTGACAGATGATAACGCGGGGAGCGTATCAGTAGCCGAGTCCCTTGTCCACTCCGATATGTGGAATGCCGACCATCCCCTCGTCCTGCAGTCAGAGACCGCGCGGGATGTGGCATCCCTGTGTGCGGCCCCACCGCGAAGCCGGCGCGTGGGGGGCCGCTACCCCGTGCCCCTGCAACTCACCGCGTCCGTCTGTGTAGGTTGAGACAAATGAGCTTGCCCGAATCCAGCGCCCCCGACGACCTGGCCACCTTCCGCGCCGCCCTGCGTGGCCAGTATGGCATTCAGCGTGAACTCGGGCGGGGCGGCATGGGCATCGTGCTCCTGGGCCGGGACGAGCGGCTCGACCGCTCGGTCGCCATCAAGGTGCTGCCGCCGCACCTCGCGGCAGACGGCGACACGCGGGAGCGCTTCCTCCGCGAGGCGCGCATGGCCGCGCAGCTATCGCACCCCAACATCGTGCCCGTCTACCGCGCCGATGACGTGGGCGGCTTTGCCTTCTTCGCCATGGGCTATGTGGACGGGGAAACGCTGGGTGATCGCATCCGCGACCGCGGAACACTCCCCCCGGCCGAAACCGTGCGCATTCTCCGCGAGGTCGCCTGGGCGCTCGCCTACGCCCACGCCCGCGGTATCGTGCACCGCGACGTCAAGCCGGACAACATCCTGCTCGAGCGCTCGTCAGGACGCGCGGTGGTCACCGATTTCGGCATCGCGCGCGCCGATTTCAACCCGGCGCTCACGCAGGATGGGCTTGTGCTGGGTACCGTGCACTACATGAGCCCCGAGCAGGCGAGCGGGGAAACGCTCGATGGGCGGAGCGACCTGTACGCGCTGGGGTGCATCGGGTTTCTGGCGTTGAGTGGCCGTCTGCCCTTCGAGGGCACCACCCCGCAGGGCATTCTCGTGGCCCACGCCACCAAGGAACCGCCGGCGCTGCGCTCGGTGGCACCGGCGCTCGCGCCGTCGCTGGCCGCCGTCATCGACCGGTGCCTCCGCAAGCGACCCGACGAACGCTACGCCACCGGCGAGTCGCTCGCCGATGCGCTGGGCAAGGCACTCGAACTGCTCGAGCAGGAGGCGCGCGGTCAGGCCGGGGCCACGGCCCTGTCCAGCGAGTCGGCCATGGCCGTATGGCGGCGGGCCGCCGAACTGCAGGCCGAGGCGGCGGCACGGCTGGAGTCGCGGATGCGCGGCAGCGAGACGCGTTCGCTCGCCCCTGTTGGCAATGCCGGTACGGCGCCGGCCGACATCCCCACCGACGCCTATCGCGTACGTGACGTGGAAGCGGCCGCCGTGGAAGCCGGTATCTCGCAGCGGTACGTGGCGCTCGCCCTCGACGAGTTGCGCAGCAAGCCGCCGGGCGAGCTGGCCCAGGCCGAACTGTCGCCCTTTGCCGAACGACTCGGCGCTCGGCTCTTTGGCACCACCCAGCGCACCGTAGCGGTATCCCGCGTCTTCCGTGCCGCCCCGCGCATGGTACTCGCGGCGCTCGGGCGTTCGCTGCAGGCCACTCCCTGGCTGCTGTCGCTCACCGAGACGCTGGGCGGCCACCCGCTGGACGGGGGCGTGCTGGTATTCGGCATTCCCGACATGGTGGGCGGCAATTACAAGTGGACCATGACGCGCTACAGCGCATACGCCGCCGAAATCCGGGTGACCCTGGCGGCGGTGGCCGGCGACGCGCGTGCCTGCGAGGTCACCATGACCATCGACCTGCGCAAAGGCCTCAAGTCCAATCTGTGGGGGTACGGTGCGCTCTCGGCGACCGGCGCCGCTGGCGGCGCGGCGATTGGCGCCGTCATTGGCAAGGCCGCACTGGCCATGGCCGGCGCGGCACTCGGTGCGTCGGCCATTGCCGGCGCCGCCGTGGCAGGGGCGGCCGTCCTGGCCATCGCCGGCCCCGGCTATCGCTGGGGCCTCCGCGCCGCCGTCAAGGAAATGGACGCCGCCCTCGCGGCCGTGGAGGCCTCCATGCGGGCCTTCGACATCTTCGGTGAAGCCCCGCCGCCGTTGCCGCCACCTGCCAGCCAAGGGGGGAGCGACCTGATCGTCGTGGTCTGAGCAGGCAACGACTGGACTTTCTCTTATCACTGAGATACATTGCCGTATCTCAACCCGGAGTCACCCGTGTCCATTCGTCCCGTCAAGCGCATCGTCACCGCCCAGCCCACCATGGAAGGGGCCGGTGTGCACCTGCATCGTGGGTTCGGGTTTGGGGAAACCAGCGAAACCGATCCGTTCCTGCTCTTCGACGATTTCCGCGGCGACGACCCGCGGCAGTATCAGGCGGGATTCCCCTGGCACCCGCATCGCGGCATCGAGACCATCACCTACGTCCTCGCCGGCAACGTCGAACACGCCGACTCCCTGGGCAATCGCGGCATGCTCGGCGCGGGCGACGTGCAGTGGATGACCGCCGGCAGCGGCATCATCCACCACGAAATGCCGCAGGGCGACGCGCAGGGGCGCATGCACGGCTTCCAGCTGTGGGCCAACCTGCCCTCGGCGCAGAAAATGGTGGCGCCGCGCTATCAGGATGTGCAGGCCAAGGAGATCGCGGAAATCATCGACGATGACGGCACCACGGTGCGCGTGATCTGCGGAGAATTCTGGGGGAAGCGCGGTCCCGTGGATGGCATTGCCGCCGACCCCTGCTACCTCGATGTGTACGTGCCGGCCGGCGTGAAGAAGTCGCTGCCGGTGGACGCGTATCGCAGCACCTTCGCCTACATTTTCCAGGGCAGCGGCACGTTCCGGCACGCCTCCGATCCCAAGGGCGTGCTCACCGAGCGCACCGCGGGCAACGACGACGACCTGGTGCGCGACCGCAGCGGCAACCGATCGCTCATTTTCTTCGACACGGGCGATGACGTGGTCGTGCGTGCCGGCGAAGAGGGGATCCGCTTCCTGTTGGTCAGCGGCACGCCCATCAAGGAGCCCGTCGCGTGGTATGGCCCCATCGTCATGAACACCCAGGCCGAGTTGCAGGAGGCGGTACGCGAACTGCGCGCGGGCACGTTCATCAAGCACTAGTCCCGATGGCCCCAGATCTCGTGCGGCAGCGTCCTTCCAAAAATAGGCGCGTCGAGTTCTCCGGCACCGCCAGCTTCGCCCAAACGAGCGGCAACGCGAGCGCCAGCCGTACCAACTTCGGCAACAAGGTCAATTACATCGCCTTGGGATGTTCGTGGCCACGCGCTTCGATCGCAACGTGTTGCAGGGGATCGCCAGCCGCTTCGAGGAAGGCTTCGGTCTCGATGCCAAGGTCATCGCCACCATGCGCGATCAGCTCAACATGCAGTTCGGTGGCTCGCTCTTTCAGCAGCGCCTCACGCCGGGGTCCACCGTGAGCGCCAAGCGCAACTTCCCGGCGGCGCGCCTGGGACGCGACTACCAGCACCTGTTCACCGACCTCGCCTACCTGCAGCAGACGGGGGAGTATCTCCCCAATCTCGCCGAATGCGGCACGTACCTCGTCAACACGGAAACGTCCCTCGTTGCGCCGCTCTCCAAGCGGCTCGCCGTGAAGCTCGGCTACGTCATCCGGTACAACAGCGCGCCACCGGTCCGCAACAACGTGCCCCTCAAGACCACGGACACGTTCTTCTCCAGCGGCATCAGGTTTTCCTATTGATACGCCGTCCTCGGCCCGGCGCTCGCACACGACGCCGGGCGTGAGCGTACATTAGGCGCGCTGGCAGCTTTCCTGCCCCCACTCCGGAGTTTCCCGTGGACGCGCCGCCAACCCCTTCCGATTCTTCGCCGCCGCGCGATTCGCACACGCGTGAATCGCGCACGGGCGAATCGCTCTCGCGACGCTCCCTGCTGCGCACCGGTGGTCTCCTCGCCGGGGCAGCGCTCACGCCGTCGTTGCTCGGCGCCGTGGCCCAGGACACCGTACCCACGGCGGCGCCGCTGGCCGACCCCACGCGCACACCGGGTGCGCCCGGCGACTCGCTCGGCACCCGCTCCCCCTTCGAGACCCCGCGGCTTACGCCCGTGGGTGTCACCGGGGGTTCGTCGTGGACGCCACATCATCTGCTTCACGGCACCATCACGCCGGCCGACCTGCACTTCCAGCGCCATCACAACGGCATCCCGGCCATCGACCCGGCGCGGCATACCGTCACCATTCACGGTCTTGTCGAACGCCCACTCGAGTTCACTCTCGAGGAGTTGAAGCGATTTCCCTCCGTGACGCGCACCTGCTTCATCGAGTGTTCCGGCAATGGCGGACGCGCGTGGAACAACCCCAAGCCCGAGATGTCCCCGCAGGTGGTGGACGGGCTCACCAGCAACAGCGAGTGGACTGGTGTGGCCGTTTCCACGTTGCTGCGTGCCGTGGGCGCCACGCCGAGCGGAACGTGGGTGCTGGCGGAAGGCGGTGACGCCGCGGTGATGACGCGCAGCGTCCCCACCAGCAAGATGCTCGACGATGCGCTGCTGGTGTACGCCCAGAACGGGGAGGCGCTGCGTCCCGCCAACGGCTATCCGGTGCGACTGCTGCTCCCCGGGTGGGAAGGGAACATGTGCGTGAAGTGGCTGCGGCGGCTCGAGGTCATGGACCAGCCGGCCATGACGCGCGAGGAAACCTCCAAGTACACCGATCCTTTGCCGGGCGGCCGCGCGCGTCAGTTCAGCTTCGTCATGGACGTGAAGTCGCTCATCACCTCGCCGTCGTACCCGGGCACGCTTTCCGGTCGTGGGTGGCACGCCATACGTGGCCTCGCGTGGAGCGGTCGCGGCCCCATTACGCGTGTGGATGTGTCCACCGATGGTGGGCGCACGTGGCACGCGGCCACACTCCCCAACGGCGCGCCACCGCTGGCGCACACGCGCTTCGAGTATCTGTGGCAATGGGACGGCACACCGGCGCGCCTGCTGAGTCGCGCCGTGGACCAGTCGGGAGCCGTGCAGCCGACCGCCGACGAATTCCGGCGCGTGCGCGGTGACGCACCGGGGTACCACTACACCGCCATTCGCGCGTGGGACGTGGCCGCCGATGGGACCGTCACCTTTGGAGGGGGCTGATGCGCCACGCGTCTGCTGCCGCTCGTGCCGTTGCCATGGCTGGCCTGCTGTTCGGCTCGGCCATGACCGCCTGCACCGACTCCACCCCAGAGGCGGCACCGGCCGACCCCACCTACGGCCTGGGACATACGCCGGCACCGGCTGCGCTCGCGGCCATCGACATCGATGTCGACCCCACGGGACGTGGACTGCCTGTGGGCTCGGGAAGCGTGACCAGCGGGGCCGTGGTGTACGCGGCGCAGTGCGCCTCGTGCCATGGCGCACGCGGCGAGGGCCTCGCCCCATCGCCGGCCCTGGTGGGACGCACCCCCGATGTGGGCTACGACTTCTCCAAGGGCGAGCGCGCACCGCGCACCATCGGCAACTACTGGCCGTACGCCACCACAGTGTTCGACTATGTGCGCCGGGCCATGCCGCTGTCGTCGCCGGGTTCGCTGAGCGCCGACGAGACGTACGGCGTGGTTGCCTGGCTCTTGCACCAGAACGGCATCATCGACTCGACCGCCGTGATGGACGCGAAGAGCCTGCCGGCCGTGGCCATGCCGGCGCGTCGCATCTTCGTGCCTGACGATCGCGCCGGCGGCCCGGCATTCCGCTGAGACCGGAAACCTCGCGGGCACGGGCCGTCTTTCCCCTGTGCCATGCTGCGCACCACCGACCGCGGCCTCTATTGCGAGGCCGGTGACTTCTTCATCGACCCGTGGGCCGCCGTGCCGCGGGCCGTGGTTACGCACGCGCATGGTGACCACCTCACGTGGGGGTGCGACGCCTACCTCGTGAGCCACGACGGCGCCGGGGTGACGCGGGAACGACTCGGCAGTTGGGGGAGCGGCGTGGACGCGGTGGCCTACGGGGAGACACGCGTCGTCAACGGTGTCACCGTCTCCCTGCACCCGGCCGGCCATATCCTCGGATCGGCGCAGGTGCGCCTCGAACATCGCGGCGAGGTGTGGGTGGTGAGCGGCGACTACAAGGCCGATCCCGATCGCACCTGTGCACCGTGGGAGCCGGTGCGGTGCCATACGTTCATCACGGAGAGCACCTTCGGCCTGCCGATTTACCGCTGGCCGTCGCAGCGCCAGGTCTTCGACGAGCTCAATGGGTGGTGGGCCGCCAACGCCGCCGAGGGGCGGGTGTCGCTGCTGTGTGCCTACGCGCTGGGCAAGGCGCAGCGACTGCTGTCGGGGCTCGATCCCGCCATCGGCCCCATTCTCACGCACGGGGCAGTGGAGCGGATGACGGCGCTGTATCGCCACGGCGGGGTGGCGCTGCCCGCCACCGTGCACGCCACAGACGCGTTGCGCGCCAAGGCCACCACCGGCGCCATCGTCATCGCGCCTCCCAGCGTGACCGGCTCGACATGGCTGCGTCACTTCGGCGAGGTGCGTACCGCCTTTGCGAGTGGCTGGATGCGCGTGCGTGGGGCGCGCCGCCGTCGCGGCGTGGATGCCGGCTTCACCCTCAGTGATCACGTGGACTGGCCGCAGCTGCTCGCGGCGATCGACGCCACGGGGGCAGAGCGCGTATGGGTGACGCACGGCTTCACCGGGCCGGTGGTCCAGTGGCTCACCGAACGCGGCCTCGAGGCGCGCGTCATGGCGACGCGGTGGGAAGGCGAACGTGACGACGCGGCGGTCGATGCCGCCGCCGACGACAACGATGGGGCGCCTACCGTGACCGAGGTGCCGGTGGTCGGTGAGTCCACGTCATGAAGCAGTTCGCCGCGCTGTACGATGCCATCGATGCGAGTACGGCCACCTCGTCGAAGGTGGCGGCGCTCGTGACGTTCTTCCGTGATGCGCCGCCCGCCGATGCCGCCTGGGCGGTGGCGTTCCTTACCGGACGCCGACCGAAGCGGCTCGTGAAGGCGCCCGACCTGCGCGCCTGGGCCGGAGATGCCGCGGGCGTTCCCCCCTGGCTCTTCGAGGAGTGTTACGCGCAGGCGGGAGACCTCGCCGAAACCATGTCGCTGCTCGTTCCCGAGGGCGAGCCCCGAGAGAGCGAGGGGCTGGCGTGGTGGGTGGAGCACCGCCTGCTACCCCTCGCCACGCGCGATGCCGATGAACAGAAGGCTGACCTGCTCGACGCATGGTCCACGCTCGGCGGGTCGGCGCGCTTCGTGTTCAACAAGCTGCTCACCGGTGCGTTCCGGGTAGGCGTGAGCGATGGGCTCGTGGTGCGCGCCCTCGCCCAGGTGAGTGGTGTGAACGCGGAGACCATCGCACACCGCCTCATGGGGCAGTGGGAGCCGAGTGCCACCTGGTACACGCAGCTGGTGGGCACCGAGACCACCGATGCCGACTGGAGCCGGCCGTATCCGTTCTTCCTCGCGTATCCACTTGAGGCCGAGCTGTCCTCGCTGGGCGAGGTCCACGAATGGCAGGCCGAGTGGAAGTGGGATGGCATTCGCTGCCAGCTGGTGCGCCGCCGCGGGCGCACGTTTCTGTGGAGTCGCGGCGAGGAGCTGCTGGCTGGCCGCTTTCCCGAGGTGGAGTCGTGCGCCGAATGGCTCCCCGACGGCACGGTGCTCGACGGCGAGCTGCTGGCATGGCGTGACGGGCGTCCGCTCCCCTTCAGTGAGCTGCAGAAGCGCATCAACCGCAAGACGGTGGGCAAGACGCTGCTCGCCGATGTGCCCTGTGCGATGCTGGTGTACGACTGCCTGGAGCAGGGCGGCGTCGATGTGCGGGCGCACAGCATGTCCGATCGGCGCGCCATGGCCGCCTCGTGTGTTGGTGCGTTACCGAGCGGGGCGAGCATGGCCCTGTCGCCGGTGCTCGATGTGCCGTCGTGGGAGGCGGTGAGTGCCGCGCGCGCCGATGCCCGCAGCACGCTGGCCGAGGGGCTCATGCTCAAGCGCCGTGCGTCGCCCTACGGCGTGGGGCGCCGCGTCGGCGACTGGTACAAGTGGAAGGTGAATCCCCTCACGGTGGACGCCGTGCTCGTGTACGCGCAGGCTGGGCACGGCCGCCGCGCGGGGCTCTACACCGACTACACCTTTGCCATCTGGGACGGTGACACCCTGGTGCCCTTCGCCAAGGCGTACAGCGGCCTCACCGATGCGGAGATTCGCCAGGTGGACCGCTTCGTGCGCGCCAACACGGTGGAGAAGTTCGGGCCCGTGCGCACCGTGAAGCCGGAGCTGGTGTTCGAGCTGGCGTTCGAGGGCATCCAGAAGAGTACGCGCCATAAGAGCGGCATTGCCGTGCGCTTTCCGCGCATCGCGCGCTGGCGGCAGGACAAACCGGCGCACGAGGCCGACACGCTGGACTCGGTGCGAGCGCTGCTGCATGGCTAGGCGAGGGAAACGCGTTCACACGGAGATCACCGAGGGCGGTGAGGGCATGGAGAACACCTCCGTGTCCTCGCCATCCTCGGTGAGCTCCGTGGTGTACGCGTCCAGTCAACGTGCCGGCGCCACACGGCGTATCGAGGCGTGGTTCACGTCACGCGGCTGGGAGCCGTTTGCCTTCCAGCGTGACGTGTGGGCCGCGTACGCCAACGGTGAATCGGGGCTCATCCACGCGGCGACGGGCACCGGCAAGACGTACGCCGCATGGATGGGCGCCATCATCGAAGCGCTGGCCGAGCAGCCGCAGCCACGCAAGGCGCGGCGGCGCGCCGACACCATGCCGCTGCGCGTGCTCTGGATCACGCCGTTGCGCGCCCTCGCGGCCGACACAGAGCAGGCCCTCCGGCTCCCCATCGAGGAACTCGGCCTGCCATGGTCCGTGGAGTCACGCACCGGCGATACCTCGCCATCGCGTCGCGCGCGCCAGCGCGAACAGTTGCCCACCGCGCTCGTCACCACCCCCGAGTCCCTCTCGCTGCTGCTCTGCCGCCAGGACAGCGCGGAACTCTTTCGCGACCTGCGCTGCGTGGTGGTGGATGAATGGCACGAGCTGCTCTCCACCAAGCGTGGGGTACAGGTGGAGCTGGCCCTGGCACGCCTGCGGCGCCTTTGCCCCGCCCTGCGCACGTGGGGCGTGTCGGCCACCCTGGGCAACCTGCAGGAGGCAGCCGGTACACTGCTGGGATTCGATGCCACGGGCGCGCCGCGTCCGTGTCGGCTCGTGCGCGGCGTGGTACCAAAAATGGTGGAAGTGGAAGCGCTCGTCCCGGAAACGATGGACCGCTTTCCGTGGGCCGGACATCTCAACACGAAATTGCTCCCCGAGGTCATGCGCCGCCTCGAGGCGGCGGACAGTGCGATCGTCTTCACCAATACGCGCTCGCAGTGCGAGATCTGGTTCCAGAGCATCATCGCGGCCAATCCGTCGTGGTTCGAGTTCACCGCCATTCACCACGGGTCGCTCTCACGCACACAGCGCGAGGACGTGGAAGACGGACTGCGTTCCGGTCGATATCGCGTGGTGGTGGCCACCAGCTCACTCGACCTCGGCGTGGACTTTGCCCCGGTGGACCTGGTGATGCAGGTGGGCAGCCCCAAGGGGGTGGCGCGCCTGCTGCAGCGCGCGGGCCGTTCCGGTCACAACCCCGGGCGCGTCTCGCGCATCGTGTGCGTGCCCACGCATGCCTTCGAGCTGGTGGAGGTCGCCGCCGCGCGCGCGGCCATCGAGGCGGGCGCCATCGAAAGCCGCGATCCGCTCGACCGCCCGCTCGATCTGCTGGCGCAGCATCTCGTCACGTTGGCACTGGGCGGCGGGTTCACCCGTCACGACGTACTCGCCGAGCTGCGCACCACACGCGCCTATCACCTGCTCACCGGGCAGGAGCTGGACTGGGTCATCGATTTCGTCACGCGCGGCGGCGAGGCACTACGGGCCTACCCCGAGTACGCGCGTGTGGTGGACGACGACGGGGTCTTCCGCGTGACCGACCGCCGTGTGGCGCTGCGGCATGTGCTCAACATCGGCACCATCGTGAGCGACGCGGCCATCGCGGTGCGCTATCTCAAGGGCGGACGCCTGGGCACCGTCGAGGAATCGTTCGTGTCGCGCCTCTCGCCGGGGGACAGGTTCATCTTCGCCGGCACGCCCCTCGAGTTCGTGCGGCTCCGTGACCTCACCGCGTGGGTGAAGCGCGCCAAGGGCATGAGTGGGGCCATCCCGCGCTGGATGGGCGCGCGCATGCCGCTGTCCACCGAGCTCGCGGCCGCCGTGCGCGACCGCCTCGAGGAGGCGCGCCGCGGTGAGTATCGCGCACCCGAAATGCAGGCGGTGCGGCCGGTGCTCACCATGCAGGCCGAACGCAGTGTGATTCCGCGCCCAGACGAACTGCTCATCGAGCGCACCGAGACGCGCGACGGTCACCATCTGTTCGTCTATCCCTTTGAAGGGCGCCTCGTGCACGAAGGGCTGGCCGCGCTCTGTGCCTATCGCATGGCGCAGCTGCAGCCGTTCTCCTTCTCCTTCAGCTGCAACGACTATGGCTTCGAGCTCTTGAGCCCAGAGCCGGCGCCACTGGAGGAGGCGCTCGAAGCCGGGCTCCTGGCCACCGCGCACCTGCTGCACGACGTGACGCAGAGTCTCAATGCCGCCGAGTTGGCACGTCGGCAGTTCCGGGAGATCGCGCGCGTGGCGGGGCTCATCTTCCAGGGCTACCCGGGGCAGTCGAAGAGCGTGAAGCAGTTGCAGGCCAGCAGCAGCCTGCTGTACGATGTCTTCGTGAATCACGATCCCGGCAATCTTCTGGTGGCACAGGCGCGGCGCGAAGTGCTGGAGCGGCAGCTGGAGGCGAGCCGGCTGGGGCGTGTCCTCGAGCGCCTGTCGCGCAGTGCCGTGCGCGTGGTGGATGTGGAACGCCCCACCCCGCTCGCCTTTCCGCTCATGGTGGACATGACGCGCGCCAAGCTGAGCACCGAAAAGCTCGCCGACCGGGTGAAGCGCATGACGGTGGCCGCCGAGAAGCCGGCGAAGAGCGGGGTGGCGAGTGTGTTCCGCATTGGCGACACCGTGTCGCGGCTCATGAGCCACGACGAGCCGCGCCGTTGACTGCCGCGGAAGGTGAACCGAGCGGGCAGCTGGAGGGAGCGCTCGAGCTGTGCGTCGCAAACGAACGGGTGCTCCTGCTCCCGGAACGTGCGCTCTGGCTGCCGTCGCACGACACACTGCTGGTGGCCGACCTGCATTGGGGAAAGGCCGCCGCCTTCCGCGCGGCACACGTGCCGGTGCCGATGGGCACCACGAGCAGCGATCTCGCACGACTGTCGAGCGCCCTCGAGTCAACCGGGGCGCGGCAGTTGCTCATTCTGGGCGACCTGCTGCATGCCCGCGGCGGCCGGCACGACGAAACGTTCCGCATCATCGCCGAATGGCGGGAGCGGCACGAGCAGGTGACCATGACACTGGTGCGCGGCAATCATGACCAGCATGCCGGCGATCCACCGGCAACGCTGCGCATCCGGTGCACCGATGAAGCGGCGCGGCTGGGCCCGTTCGTGGGCGTGCACGAGCCGGCGCCTCACGCGCCCGGGTACGTGCTCTGCGGGCACCTCCACCCCTGTGTCACGGTACGCGGTCGCGGCAAGCAGTCGCTTCGCCTGCCGGCGTTCGTGTTCGGAGACACCCGCGGCGTGCTGCCCGCCTTCTCCAGCTTTACCGGTGGCGGCATGTATGAAACGCAGACCGGCGATCGCCAGTACGCGATCGCCGGAACCGAGGTGGTGCCGCTCGCCTAACGGTGCCGCTCAGGGCGTGCTCTTGCCGCGCCCCTTCTGCACCAGCGAGTAGAGCACCACCAGTACACCGCCGCTCACCACGCCCAACAGCGCGTCCAGCACCGGCTTGGTCACCGGCGCCACCGGCCCGGTGCTCGCGGCCCACGACTGCAGCACCACATCCGCCGCGTGCCAGCCGTGCGCAATGATGCCGCCACCCACGGTGAACATGGCGGCCGTGCCCAGCACGGAGAGCGTCTTCATGAGCAGCGGCGCCGCCTTGAGCAGCACGGCGCCAAGAGCGTTGCCTCGCTGGTGCAGCGCCAACCCGGCGTCGTCGATCTTCACGATCCCCGCCACGAGACCGTACACGAACACCACAGCGGCGAGACTGATGAGGGAGAGCGAGACGACCTGCTGGGACAACGGCGCCGCACTCATGGTGCCCAGCGCGATCACGATGATTTCCGCCGACAGCACGAAGTCGGTACGGATGGCACCCTTGATCTTCCCCTGCTCGATGGCCACCAGTTGCTCCTCGGTGAGCTCCGGCTGCGTGAGGACCGGGGAATGGACCGTCGGCTCGTCGGCGTGCAGGTACTTGTGGACCAGCTTCTCCACCCCCTCGAAGCAGAGGAAGAGGCCACCGATCATCATGAGCGGCATCACCGCCCACGGCGCGAAGGCGCTGATGAGCAGCGCCACCGGCACCAGAATGACCTTGTTCCAGAACGAGCCCTTCGCCACGGCCCACACCACCGGCAACTCGCGCTCGACGCGCACGCCGCTGGCCTGCTCGGCATTGAGCGCCAGGTCGTCGCCCATGACCCCGCTGGTCTTGCGCGCGGCCACCTTGGACAGCACGGCCACATCGTCCATCATGGACGAGATGTCATCGAGCAGGGCGAGGAGACTGGAGGGCATGAAGTGCAGGTAGTGAGGATGGGGAAGGTGGTCAGCGCAGCGACCCGAGCAACTTCTCGACGAACGTGTTCAAGCTTGCATTCGTGTCCATCCAGCGGATCACCGCCACGACATCATTGGCCGGATCGACATAGATGAAGTTGTTGCCGGCGCCCACATGCACGAACGCCTGCTCAGGTGCCGCCTTGAGATAGGTGCGTTCCGGATTCACGAACCAGTTCATGTAGCCGTACGTGCGCTGGGCCGGCGTTGGCGTGAGCGCCTGGGCCACCCACGCCTCGCTCAACAGCTGCTTGCCGCCCCAGTTGCCGCGCCGCAGCGTGAGCAGGCCGAACCGGGCCATGTCCCACGCGTTGAGCACCATGCCACCGCCCCAGTGCCCGCCGCCGCTCACGCTCTGCACTTCGCGGCCGTCGAGCACGATCCACGAGTTGTCGTAGCCGTACCAGCGCCACGTGTGCGACGCCCCGATCGGATCCATGATGCGCTCCTTGAGCACCTCGGGGAGCGGCCGCCGCCACACCTGCAACGCCGCGAGCGCCAGCACGTTCACGCGCGTGTCGTTGTACTCGTAGCTGCTCCCCGGCGCCTTGCGGGCCCTCGTGGTCCAGGTGCTCGCATCCTGCGCCGGACGATCGGCCCACTCGGGCTTCCCCCACAGCGTCCCCTCCCAATCGCTCGTCTGACGCAGCAGATCATCCCAGGTGATCGTGCGGTTGTGCGGGGTGTCGAAGGGCATGAGCAGCCGGTCGGTGCCGGGCCAGTCACGCCCGTACGCCGTGCCGTTCGGCCGCGCCCGCACGATGGGTGGCATGTACGGGGCCACGGTGTCGCGCACACTGCGTATGCGGCCATCATCCACGGCCAACCCCACCACGGTGCTCAGAAAACTCTTGGTCACACTGTTGGTGGTTTCGTTGGCCGTCGGGTCTCCCCATGTGGCCACGACATAGCCCTTCCGCACGATCACGCCGGTGGCCGCGCCGCGCGGCGGCAGCGGCCCGATCGCGTCACCCAGCGGCTCGCGCCCGAACGACTGCAGGTGATTGAGTTCGAGATCACGCGGCGTGCGGCTCTCCTTGCTCATCGCGAACGCCACCGCATCGGCCAGCTTCACCGAGTCCATCCCCACCGCCATCGGCGACCGCCGCTCCCACTGCCCGGCTGGTGGCACGTACGGCGTGGCCGCCGCACGCGCCTTCTGCGCCTGCGCCACAGGAGCGACGAGCAGCAGCGCAACCGCCGCGATGCCCGCACCTCCGCGCCTCCCTCCCCTCCGTGCCTTCTCTGCGCAGCAGCTCATGCGATCGGCCCCTTGCCCTTCACCTTGCTGATCACGCCGGGCACGTTGTTGGCCTTGAGCAGCGCGTTGAAGGCGGGCACGTCGACCGTTTCGATCGCCTCGACTTCGGCGCGAATGCCGGCCCACACCTTCTCCAGCTCGGCCAGCCGCTCCTTCACCGGCTGCGTGAGGCGCGTATTGCCCTCCACCTGCCCCAACAGGAAGCCGTACTGCCCGTTGATGCCGTTGGCGTAGTTGATGATGTCCTGGCCGTTGGCCGCCTTGGTGGTGAGACGCGGATCCATCTTGTCCAGCTTCCCCGTGAGCGCGCGCCCCGCCTTGCCGATGGTGTCGGCGGCCGTCGTTTCGCGCGCGCGCGTCACGTATCCCTGCACCTGCGTCTTCACATCGCGCAGTCGCAGCACCGACTCGTGAATCTCGTTGATGCGCGTCGCGAGAAGGTTGGCCACGCTGTCCCGCTCGGCGATCACCGCCGTCGGCGCGTCGATGCGGGGGTCCTGCTTCACGGTGAGGGGCTGCGACAGCACCGTCGAGCCCACTGTGAGGCGCACCGTGTAGCTCCCCGGCGAAACGCGCGCGCCGCCATCGCCCGGTGCACCGAACAGCATGACGTTCCCGATGCGGGCCGGCATCGCGCGCCGCAGGTTCCACGTGAGCGTATTGAGGCCCGGCTTCACCGCCAGACGGCTCGTCGAGTCGCGCGTGGCGAAGCTGCGCACCACCGCCCCCCTGGCATCGAGGAACTCGAGCGTGACGGCCGTGGCGCTGTCGGGCGCCGAGGCCAGACGGAAATACACCGTGGCGCCATTGGGCGGATTCTTGCCGGCGTTGGCCGGAGTACCGAAGCCCCCGCTGCCGGCAAAGAGCACCGCCTCGCGCGGCGCGTACAGATGCGCCTTGGCCTGTTCGAGGCTGTCGGCGTGCTGCCGAAGGACCGACAGGTCGTCGAGAATCCAGAAGGCGCGTCCCTCGGTGGCGGCAATCAGATCGCCGTGCTTGACCTGCAGGTCGGTCACCGGCACCACCGGGAAGTTGCTGCGCAGCGGCAGCCACTGGGCGCCGGCGTTGTACGAGAGGTACACCCCCGTTTCCGTGCCCGCATAGAGCAACCCCTTGCGCACCGGGTCTTCGCGCACGACGCGCACCGGCTCCCCGTCACGCAGTCCGTTCACGATGCGCGTGAACGTGGCACCGTAATCACGCGACACGAAGATGTGCGGCGTCGGGTCGCCCAGACGATCCTTGCGGAACGACACATACAGGGTGCCCGCGTCGTGCGGCGAGATGGCGATTTCGTTCACGAGGCCGTCGCCCCAGGCGGCCGGGGTGATGTTCGTCCACGTCTTGCCGCCATCGCGCGTACGCTGAATGAGTCCGTCGTCGGTGCCCACGTACATCGTACCCACGTCGTGCGGCGACTCCTCGATCACCACGATGGTGCCGTACACCTCGCCGCCCGCACCTTCGTTGGTGATGGGACCGCCGCCCCACCCCTGCCGGCTCTTGTCGTTGCGCGAGAGGTCACCCGAGATGGGCGTCCAGCTCTGGCCGCGATCGGTAGTCCGGAACAGCACGTTGCCGCCATGATACACGACCTTGTCGTCGTGCTGACTCACCTCGATGGGCGCGGTCCAGTTGAAACGGTACTTGGTCTTGTCCGTGGGCTCGGTGAGGTTCATCTCCGGCCACGGCATGATGGTGCGCAGCAACCCCGTCTGCGCATCCTGCTCGTCGATCAGTCCCTGATAGCAGCCGCCGTACACGTAGCGCGGATTCTTCGCGCTCACGCCCATGTTCGCGCTCTCGCAGCCCGGCCCCTCGGTCCAGTCCCGAATGCCGATGGCCCCGCCGTCGCTGCGCGACGTGATGATCACGCTGGAGTTGTCCTGCTGCCCACCGTACAGCTTGTACGGGAAGCCATCATCCACCGCCACGTGATAGAACTGCGAGGTGGGCTGGTTGTCCTGCGTGCTCCAGCTCTTGCCGCCGTTCAGCGAGATCGACGCGCCGCCGTCGTTGGCGTTGATCACGTAGCGCGAATCGCGCGGGTTCACCCAGATACCGTGATTGTCACCATGCGTGGCGGGGACCACGGCAAACGAGCGCCCCCCGTCGGTGCTGCGCAGCAGCGGGGCGTTGCTCACCCACACGGCGTCGGCGTTCTGCGGATCGGCGGTGATGTGCATGTAGTACCACGACCGCGTTTGGATGAGCCGGTCGCCGTTCACCAGACGCCAGCTCTTGCCGGCATCATCGCTCCGGTAGAGGCCACCGTTTTCCGCCTCCACGATCGCGTACACGCGGTCGGGATTGGCCGGGGACACCGACACGCCGATCTTGCCCATCAGCTTCGGCAGCCCGTCGCTGAGGCGGGTCCACGTGTCTCCGCCATCGGTGCTCTTCCAGAGGCCGCTCCCCGCGCCGCCCGAGCGCACCATCCACGGCATGCGCTGATGGTCCCAGAAGGCCGCGTAGAGGATGCGCGGATTGGTGGCATCCATGCTGAGGTCACTCGCGCCGCTCGTGGCGTTGGCCCCCTTGAGCAGCTGCGTCCAGGTGCGCCCCCCGTCGGTGCTGCGGTAGATGCCGCGCTCGGCACTCCCCTGCCAGCGATCACCCTGCACGGCGACATACACCACATCGGGGTTCCCCGGGTGCACACGCACCGCCGAGATCTGGCGCGACGCCGCCAGCCCGATCTTCGCCCACGTGCGCCCCTGGTCGGTGCTGCGGTACATGCCGTCACCGTAGGTGCTCGACTGCCCGCGAATCGCGTGCTCCCCGGTCCCCACATAGATCACGTTCTCGTCGCTCGGCGCCACGGCGATCGCCCCGATGCTGCTCGACGTGAAAAAGCCGTCGGAGATGTTGCGCCAGTTGGTGCCGGCATCATCGGTGCGCCACAGGCCGCCCCCGGTGTAGCCGGCAAAGTAGGTCATCGGGTTCGACGGCAGCCCGGCCACCGCGACCGAGCGCCCACCGCGCCAGGGGCCTACGTTGCGCCACGGAAGGGCGGCGAAGGTGGCCGAGTCGAACGCCGAGGGGCCGCTGCGGACACTGGCCACCGGACGGGCACCGCGCGGCTGCGCGTCGAGGCGCGCGGGGAGCGTGGCGGGGAGCGCGAGGGGAAGCGTCAGCGCCAG
>VYLE01000692.1_pt1 | contig 23345 bp, 22 predicted proteins | sample 5114391 | NCBI WGS metagenome assembly VYLE01 (sample SAMN12291771, study PRJNA351875) | freshwater metagenome | isolation source: freshwater lake | place: USA: Michigan, Kent Lake | collected 2013-08-15
AAAAAATCCCTAAATTTTCCCCCCAATCACTCCAATGGTAGGCACTTTTTCAGGGAAAAAAAGTCTAAAAGCCTTATCCAACAAGGTTTTTAGATTTATTCAGCAAACCCTAAAAGTCTTACCCAACAAGGTTTTTAGATTTATTCAGCAGACCCTATTTAGGGGTTGCTGGCTTATCACCTTGACATCAGGGCCGTAGAGATTTGTACTCAATTACTATCCTATCGCTAAATTCTGGGAAGAAATCAAAATCCCCCTCAATCCTTAACAAATTCCTAATCATCTCGTTTGGCATCATGATAAGCCGCCCCGAGGTATAATTCCCCTACTTTCGGGTTATTGAGTAAATCTTGACCCGATCCCTGAAAACGATCTTGACCACTTTCTAAAACATAACCTCGATCGGACATCATTAGGGCTTTTTTGGCATTCTGTTCCACTAAAATAATTGCAGTTCCCGTCTGATTAATCGCTTTTATCTGTTCAAAAACGCTGGTTACTAAGATAGGAGATAAAGCTGCCGAAGGTTCATCGAGAATTAATAAATCCGGTTGCAACATCAGCGCTCTTCCCATGGCTAACATCTGTCTTTCTCCTCCGGATAAAGTACCAGCTTTCTGACGACGGCGCTCGTCCAAACGAGGAAACATGGCATAAATGCGCTCTTTTAGGGGTTTAATCGCTTTTTTACTGGTAAAAGCCCCCATTTCCAGATTTTCCTCGATGCTAAGGGATGGAAAAACATTAGCAATTTGGGGAACATAACCCATACCGAGGGGAACGATTTGATTAGATTTCCAACCAGTGATATTTTTTCCCTTAAAAGTGATAGTTCCAGCACTGGGTTTTAATAAACCAAAAATAGTCTTAGCGAGGGTGGATTTTCCCGCACCATTGGGACCGATAACCGTGACTAATTCCCCCGGTGCAATGCGAAAGTTAACCCCTTGCAATATGTATAAATCCTGCACATAACCAGCATAAACTTGTTCAACTTCTAAAAGATAATCCATGGTAAGGTAAAAAGGAGATAGGAGACAGTAATATGAATTATAAATTGGGAAGTGGGAAGCATTTTCAGTGAACAGTAATCAGTGAACTGAAAACTTACATCTGATAACTGATAACTGATAACTGATAAATTAGGGAGTTTTTTGTAAATCGGGACGTTCTTGTGGCAGAATTGCACCTTCGACGGGGCATACTTGTAGACAGATACCACAGTCGATACAAGTGGCAAAATCAATCCAATACCAATCGGTTCCTTTAACATTTTTACCCGGTCCCGGATGGATGCAAGCAACAGGACAAGCGGAAACGCAATCGGCAACCCCTTCACAAGTTCCAGTGACGATCGAATGTGGCACAGTGTTTTCTCCTCTAATTCTTAACATTACTTTACCACTTTTAGGCACTGCCGTGCCAAGATCGGATCATTGTTAGGAAACTTTCTCTTAATTCCCTAAAATATTGGGAGTTTTTTCTTGATCTTAGCAAGAAGTAAAATAGAAGTTTTCGCTAGGGTTTTTACTATTCCCTTACGGGAGGACAAATAGTTAATTTCTTCCCGTAATTCCTGATTATTTTTCTGGAGATAATTATGATTATTTTCTAATTCTTTTAGGGATATTTCCATCTCTTTTATAGTACGATAATCTTGCTGTTGTTTCAGATACATTATCTGTTGTGCTTCCTGTAATTTTCTTAACTCTAACCAGACTTGATTCTGACTTGATTCCTTAGTTTCACTGAGCGCATACTGGAAAAAATTAGTGATTTCTTCCGCTATTGTTTGATTAACTTCAAAAAACTCGATAATATCAATCTTTTCGGGGGTAATTTTGGGGTATAACTTTCTTAAATCTTGGGCGATATTAGAGGAAAAAGCGATGATTCTAGAAGCGGATAAAATTGCATAGTGTTTTTCTAAATCTACTGGTAAATTGCCGTTTTCTTCTGGGAACTCAGAAGCAAGCAAAAGTAGAGAAGGAGTGGTTAAGGGACTGGTATAAAAAGTGGAAATAAATAAATTTGCCTGTAGGCGATCGCAAATATCTTGGATTTTTCTGGCATCCTTTCCCGTACAATTATAATCGTAGGATTCCGCGGGCCAATATTTAAATTCTTCCCATCTTGGTGCGGTGTTATTTCTATCTAAAATAACAATGTGTTGACTAAATTCTAATTGACTCCAATGCTCTAGAATTGAAGACCAAATTCTGGCTAATTTTCGTTGCTTAAGTTGAAAGATCACGCCATCAATAACAATAATTGGGCATCTTTTCCGGGAGATAGCTTGAATTGTTTGTAATTTTTCTCGCTCATCTTCCTGTAAAATTATGCCTAAATCTTCCATCTTAACTGGATTGGGTTTAATTTCTATATCCTTAATGTCTGGGTGGGGAATTTTATAGATTTTACACACTTGATAATGTTCCTGTAATGCTTGACCATTACTGCCATGTTCTAAGCCTTGGAGATTTAAATAATATAACCCTAAAATCTCAGGAATTAAAGCCATTTTTTCGCCTTGAATGCCGATTCTTAACCAAAATTCATAATCACCAGCACAGCGAAAATTTTCCTGAAAATAACCATATTTATCGTGCAGCATTTTTCGCCACATTGGTTGAGAACCCACACAACAACCTTGACGCATCTGTTGATAGGAGTAATTTGGCCAATTCCAATGTTTTAAAGCTGGGGTGGTGGCAAAAGTATCATTTTTGAGGGTGGTAATTAATTGATCGGCATAAACCAAGCTAATCTCTCTATTGTTATCTAGATAATTAGCCATAATTTCCAGAGCATTAAAACAGCGACGATCATCAGTATTCCCATTGGTGATATAGGAACCCCTAGCTAGTTTAATAGCACGATTCCAAGCGCGGTAGAGGGTTTCTCGTTCTCTAGTTCTCTGGTAAATAATATTAGGATAATTTTCTTGAAACTCTTGGATAATCTCCCCTTCATTCTCCGGGGAAGCACTATCGATAATAATAAGTTCTACTTCTCCCTTTTCATAAAGAGTTTGAGTAACTAAATCCTCTAAACAACCCTGGATAAACTCCGCTGATTTATAGGTAGAAACAATTACGGAAACTTTGATCCTCTGCACGGGGATAGAGTTATTAAAACTAGGATTCATCGGCTTATCTGATCGCAATTCAAGACAGGGAAATTTTTTGATAATTTTGAAAAAGAAGATTTTAAGACTCTATATTTGATCGGTAGAATTGTCAAGATGTTATCGACTCTTATTGAAGATACCAGTTTATTTACCTTTGGCTTGTTACTTGACATAATAAAAAACTATAATGGGAAGGCTGTGGAAAATGAGCAACAATGACCGTATCTTCCTCCCTAGACTGGCTAACCCGTGGCACCAGTGACCTATTCCCCCATCAACCCGACTCCCAAGAGCCTAGGGAAAATTTAACCCAACTACTGCAAACCACCGATCGCCCTTTAAGAATTAAACTAGGTATTGACCCCACCGGCAGCGATATTCACCTAGGTCATAGTATCCCTTTTCGGAAACTGCGTGCTTTCCAGGATGCCGGTCATGTGGCAGTGGTGATTATTGGTGATTTTACCGCTAGAATCGGCGATCCGACCGGAAAATCGGAAGTTAGAAAACAATTAACCATCGAAGAAGTGAGAGCCAATGCCGAGAATTATCTGGCACAATTACGCCCAATTTTAGATTTTAACACCCCTAATCGCCTAGAAATTCGCTATAACTCGGAATGGTTGGGGAAATTAGACCTATCGCAAATTCTCGAACTTCTCTCCACCATGACCGTCGGGCAAATGTTGGCAAAAGAAGGCTTTTCCGAACGCTACGACCGGGAAAACCCGATTTTTCTCCATGAATTTCTCTATCCCTTAATGCAGGGTTATGATTCCGTCGCTGTCGAGGCCGATGTCGAATTGGGAGGAACTGATCAAAAATTTAATATTGCCGTCGGTCGTGATTTGCAGAAATATTTCGGTAAAAAACCGCAATTCGGGCTACTTTTACCGATTTTAATCGGAACCGATGGCAGTCAAAAAATGTCCAAATCCCTGAATAATTATGTGGGATTGCGGGAATCGGCCCTGTCCATGTACTCGAAACTGGAAAAAACCCCCGACGCTTTGTTAAAAGATTATTACGAACTATTGACAAATTTGCCCTTAGATGCTATGGCGAGCAATCCGCGAGAGGCACAAAAACAACTGGCGATCGAGGTAGTTGCCCAGTTTCACGGAGAAGAGGAGGCATTAAAGGCACAAAAAACAGCGCAGGAGATAGTTCTACAGGGAAATACGGCAGCTGCGGCCTCTGTACCCGAATTTTCCCTAGCAGCGGTCACTTTTCCCCTGAAATTATTCTATCTTCTTGCGGCCACCGGCTTATGTAAAAGTAGCGGCGAAGGGAGAAGACAGATTCAGGGGGGTGCAGTCAGAATCGATAGTGAGAAAATCACCGATGTGGACAAAAGTTTTGAGACAGCCGAAGCTTTAACGGGAAAAGTCCTACAGGTGGGCAAAAATAAATTTATTCGCTTTGTAGCTTAAATAAGCGAAAAAGTCCCTATTCGGCGGCTTTTTCCACGATTTCTAACTCAAAATCTCGAAAATGGGCTTTAAACTTTTTACTGAACTCGACGAGGACGGGTAGGTTGGCGCTAACCGGCCTACCACGCCATTCGGTGACAATCCCTTTCACCTCTCCCTCTAGTCCTTTCACGTCAAAAGGATCCGATTTGTGTTCAGGATGGTGATAAACTACCACAGACTCAATTACACGAACTTGATCGCCAACTTTCATAAACTCTCTAGCGAAGACAAACGCCTATTGTATCTTTGAAAACAATCTTATCATTCTACGCCGTATCAGGGAACGGGGAACTGAAAACTCTTAAGATTGAAACCTAGAGCCTGAGCTTTGACGATACTTTTGTTCGTAAGCAGCAATACTGGGAGCAACCTAAGCGTCACCTGTTGTGCAAGGCTGACGGCTAAAACACTGATAACTAGGGCTTGCTGAAAAAATCTAAAAACTTTGTTGGATAAGGCTTTTAGAGTTTTTGTCAATCAAAAAGTACCAGGCATGGGAGTGATCAGGGGGAAAATTGAGGTACTTTTTCTCTGAAAATTAGGTAACTGACTACCTCAAAGTCGGTAAAACCCCACACCCCACACCCCACACCCCACACCCTGCCCCCACGAAAAACTTTTTCAGCCAACCCTAACTACTTAATGATTTGATAGCATGGGGGAAAACCTATAGAGGGTTAAGCGGTATGAGTGACTATAAAGATTCTTCTTCCATGCGCTATTTCCTGGCAGGATTAAAACCCTTTGCCCAACCTTTATTTTGGCTGCCGTTAGGAATATTTTCCTTGGCTCTAATTGCTTTGTGGGTATATCAACAGAACCCTGAATGGTTGGGTTCGGTATTAGATACCCCAGGAATGTCCTTAGAGGAGCGGGAAATCCGGGCTAACCAGATTACCGATACTCCTCTCCCCAGTACTGTACCATTGCCAGCCATTCCTGCCCATAATAATACCGCTCGCCTGAACAAACCGGCCTCGACGCAGCCTTTTAATCCTCTAAATACTAATCCCGATAAGAACCAGAAACCCTCCTTATTTGCGCCGTTAATGCCGCAGACTAAGCAAAATCAGGCACCGAAGGCTAGTAAAAGTCTGCAACCGATTCAACTGCGACCGATTAGTGGCGACAGTAGCAATTATCCTTTACAAAGGGAAATCGAAAATCGCTCGCAGACTGCTAACTTGAATAATTCTCCTAATCTCAACCCCGGGGGCAGCCCGAATCAAGTTAACCCCCAGGGAAATTATTCCCCTGAACAACAAAATGTTCAACCCCTACCCTCCTGGAATAATGCCAACCCTAACCCCGTCTCCGGCTCTAGCAACCAATCCAACTATTATCAACCCCCTGTATATCAACCCCCCGTCTACGGCAGTCAACCGAACGTCACTGGTTATCCTAATCAGGGAATGCCACCTAACAATAATGGCACCCCCAATCAAGTCCCACCTCAAAGTATTAACCGAGGTTTCACCATCCAACAACCTATTAATACCAGGTCTTCTGGTTACTAGAGGAACTTAGATAGGGTTTGCTGAATAAATCTAAAAACCTTGTTGGATAATATTTTTAGACTTTTTTGAAATCAAAAAGTACCAGCGATTGGAGTGATTGGGGGGAAAATCCCTGGACTTTTTCCCTGAAAATTAGGTAATTGACCGCCTGAAAATGGGTAAAACCCTACACCCCACACCCCACACCCTACCCCCACCAACAAACTTTTTGCCGCAAACCCTAGATAGGAGCTTGCAGGAAGTCTAATAAAATCGGATTAACTATTTCTGGAGCTTCATCCTGGGGACAGTGGCCTAAACCAGCTAAGGGGATAAACTGTTTTACTGTCGGGAATCGTGCTAATTCTTGGCCCAAGGACAAGGGTTCCCAGGGATCTTCGCTACCCCAAAGCAGAATAGCCCGACAGGGGAGAATCGGCAGTAGGTCTTCTGGCAGCGGGCCGCCGGAATAAGCGGTAAAAGCGAGGAAAACCTTGAACGCTCCTGGATCTCGGGCGGGTTTTAGGATTATTTCTACTAATTCCTCCGTTACTGCTTCCGAGCGCCGATAAGCTTGCAGGAGAATTTTACGCACTGTCTGGGGTTTAGCAATCTGTTGGAAGAAAAAAGCCCCAATTGCTTTATTTTTGAGAATTATTTGGGCAAAATCTGCGCCTAAACGACGATACCAGGGTAATTCCCCCCGTTTTCTTTCGTGCAGTAGTCTGAGGGAACAATTAATCGCCGCTACCCCAAGGACAAAATCGGGATAATCGACGGCAGCCTGCATAATGGCCACGCAACCGATGGAATTACCCGCCAAAAAAGCAGCACCCCCCACCACTTCCCGACAAAAATCGGCAATTTGCGCCCCCCAAGTCTCGAAAGTATAATCGATCTCGTTTTTTGGTTCGGGTTTGTCGGAACCGCCAAAACCAATTAAATCTAGGGCAAAACAGCGACATTTTTCGCCTAAAACGGGGATATTTTTCCGCCAATGTCCCCAAGATGCCCCAAATCCATGCACAAGCACGATCGCCGGTCCCGTCTCCCCCGCACTCTGATAGGTGATTTTGAATCCCCGCCAATGCCAAATTTTTGCTTGTGTCTCTAATCCTAGAATTTGCTGCATATTTTTGTTTATCTGTAAAGTATTTGTTGCTTTTCTTAATATATACTGTCAGGTTAAGTAGGGTCTGCTGAATAAATCTAAAAACCTTGTTGGATAAGACTTTTGGACTTTTTTCCCCTCAAAAAGTGCCAGCCATTGCGGGGATCGGGGGGAAAATTCCTGGACTTTTTCCAAAATCGATAAAACCCCACACCCCACACCCCACACCCCACACCCTGCCACCACCGAAAAGCTTTTTGCCGCAAACCCTAAGTAGCGGCTAGGAGAATGGGAAGTGGGCTGTTAAAGTTCGATCGGGAGTTAATCATACTATTTAAAAGGGATTTGGTATAATACAGTGTCTATAGGCGTTTTTTGAAAACGTCTGCCAAAATTTCTAGCTTCAACGCCTCGATCCTCTCAAGTTATGAGTAGTAGAGTGCGTCTAAGTTTAATCGCTTGCTCCCGGGAAATTATGAGAATTAAACAAATTACAGTTAAGCATCTTTTTGGCATATTTGACCATACAATTAATCTCAATATGGAGGAAAGAATAACTATTATTCATGGTAAAAATGGCTTTGGGAAAACCTCAATACTGCGATTAGTCAATGGCTTTTTTAACTTAAAGTATTCAGATATAAGAGCTATTCCTTTTCAAAAATTTACTATAATTTTTGACGATAACAGCTTTGTGGATGTTGTCAAAGCTTCCACCAGTAAGAATAAAAAAAGTAATGTAAGACCAAAGATTAATTTTAATTTTACTTCCTCCGATCAAAAAGAAAAACTGACTTTTTATCCTAATTTACTAGACGGGAAAACAATTTCTTTCCCTCTCAGCATGATAGATGATTTCATACCCGGTTTAGATAGAGTTGGATCAGAAAAATGGCTCTATACCCCCACAAAAGAAATTCTGGATTTAGAAGATATTTATGAACGATTTGGAGAATATTTACCCAAGCAATTCCAGAAAGAATATCCTGATTGGTTAAAGAAAATTATAGACTCTATTAATGTTCGTTTTATTGAATCACAACGTCTATTAGATATTTCCAATAGTGCCAAAAATGGCAGAACTATAAGGATGCCGATGACATTGTACTCTGTGGCCAGCTATTCTGAAGATTTAGCAGAAAATATTCAAACTAAATTAGCAGAGTATGGACAACTATCTCAAACTTTAGACCGAACCTTTCCAGCGAGAGTTGTACAAAAAAAGGCATCATTGACCGATGATCAACTAAGGGAAAAAATTGATCAACTTGAAAGCGAAAGAAATCAATTAATTAGTGCAGGACTATTGAAAAAAGATGAAGATTCTAACTTCCAAGTTAAAGATAGTATTGATGATAGCACCAGAAAGTTATTATCGGTTTATATTGAGGATGTATATAAAAAGCTCAATGTATTCAATGACATTTATCCTAAAGTAGAGCTATTTAAAAATATAATTAATAAAAAATATTCTTTCAAAAGTGTTACTATTGATCAAAGCAAAGGGTTTATCTTCACTACCCAGGAAGGGGAGGTTTTATCGCCAACAGATTTATCTTCTGGGGAACAGCACGAATTAGTAATTTTATATGAATTGTTATTTAAAGTTAAACCTAATACTTTGATCTTAATTGATAAACCAGAAATGTCACTTCATATTTCATGGCAGCAGGAATTTTTAAAAGACTTACAGGAAATCACGAAACTTTCCGGGTTAGATATTTTGATGGCTACCCATTCTCCTGATATTATTAATGATCGTTGGGATTTGACAGTTGAATTAGAGAAACCAAAGCAAAAAAGCAAAGATGAGAGAACAGATAACACCTGACAGAATTGCTAATAGCATTCGTTTACTACGCAGCGATCATGAGGGAGTTTTTTTAATTGTTGAAGGTCATAGCGATAAACTTATTTATGAGCGATTAGTAAACAAGCAAGAGGTTAGGATCACAATTGCCTCTAATAAAAATAATGCTATCAAAGCATTATCCATCTTAGAAAAAGAAAATTTTTGCCGAGTTGTTGCTGTTATAGATGCGGATTTTTCGAGAATAGAACAGCAAATTCCCGACAGTAATCATCTCTTTTTAACCGATGAACATGATTTGGAAATGATGTTAATTAAATCTGCTGCTTTCGATAAATTATTAAAAGAACGAGGAAGTGAAGAAAAAATTGCAGCTTTTCCCAAAGATATTAGAGAAACTTTACTAAAGTTAGGTCAGGAAATTGGTAAATTAAGATTGCTATCTCTTAGGAATAAGTTGGATTTAAAGTTTGAAGGATTAAAGTTTGGTAAGTTTATTGACAAAGAGAAGCTGAATCTGTCAATAGATATTGACGAATTAATTAGAAGTATCAAAAATCATTCTCAGAAACTGTCCTTAGACGAACAGCAAATTAAACAGGATTTATCGGTAATTAGCGATGAAAATCACGATCCGTGGCAGCTATGTTGTGGACACGATTTTATCAGTATTTTAGCGATCGCACTCTGGAAGGTTTTAGGTACATGGAATGCTAATGATGTTAAAAAAGAAGACTTGGAAAGAGAGTTAAGATTAGCTTATGAGTTATCTTATTTTTATCAAACACAAATATATACACTAATGATTAATTGGCAATCTAATCATCATCCTTATCAAATATTCTGATTCGGATTATTGCCTGAAGTTGGAGATGATATATTCAACAAGTCAGATCGGCTCGACTTTGTGTTATAATCAAAGCTGGGCTTTAAAGACAATATTCTCAGCAAATTATGCCTATTGTTCTTCCTGGCACTCTAATTTCACTGAAAGATTAATTTAACCTTGATCTGTCGGGACTGATTTCTTAACCTGTTAATAAATTGATTTTTTCCCCAGTCAGGCTAGAATCAGTAGGACTAGCATCCAAGATAATCGGGGTAACTTTGGTTAATCTGGGGCAATGTAGCCTAAAAAAACGCCAAAAATAGTCAAATTTAGACTTGAGTGGCTTCTTACTAACTGTTTAATCTATTATTTAGGTATTAGACTCTATGACTAAAGCTCCTACCGTAACTTCTGCAATCGATCTTAAAGATTCGCAATATTACTTCAACCGAGAATTAAGCTGGTTAGAATTTAATCGTCGTGTGCTTTATGAAGCACTTGATCCTCGGACTCCTCTACTGGAAAGATTAAAATTTACCGCCATTTTTTGTGCCAATCTCGACGAATTTTTTATGGTACGGGTGGCAGTGCTTAAACAACAAGTAGAGGCAAATGTAGCCGTTTTAAGTGCCGATGGCCGGACTGCCTCGGAACAGCTAACCGAGATCAGTAAACGTCTGCGTCCCCTTGTGCAACAGCAGGATCGTCTTTTTGAACACACCCTAAAAAATCTCTTAGTGGAACAGGGAATTCATCTGATTAACTATGTAGATTTACATCAAGAACAGCGCAATTATCTCCACGATTACTTTGAACAAAATATTTTCCCCGTTTTAACTCCCCTAGCGGTGGATCCTAGTCATCCTTTTCCCTATATTTCTAATCTTAGTCTCAATTTAGCCGTAGTCGTTCGCGATCCCGACACCGATAAAGAATTATTTGCCAGAGTGAAAGTGCCGCAGGTTTTCCCCCGTTTTCTGGCATTATCAAAAGAATTACGCCACCAAGACGGAAAAGCTTCGATTTGGACGGGAGTACCCCTTGAACAGGTGGTAATGCACAATTTAGAGGCACTTTTCCCCGGCATGATCATTCAAGAATGTTATCCTTTTCGGGTGACACGCAACGCCGATATCTCCGTCGAAGAAGATGAGGCCGATGATTTATTATTAGCGATCGAGGAAGAAGTACGCAAGCGCCGCATCGGTAAATCGGCAGTACGTCTGGAAATCCACAGTTCTACTCCTAGCAATATTAAAGACCGGATCATGCGCGATCTGGGACTTGAGGAGATCGATGTTTACGATGTGGATGGACTGCTGGGACACAAGGATTTATTTTATTTTATGTCTTTACCCTGTCCCGAACTGAAAGATCCGCCGTGGAATCCTGTCACCCCACCGGTTTTACAGGGATTGCGAGAAATAGTTGACGGTAACGAAGACGGTATCCTAGAACAGGATGGCGAAGATATTTTTACTTTAATTCGCAATAACGATATTCTCGTTCATCACCCCTACCATTCCTTTAGTGCCTCAGTACAACAGTTTATCGCCCAGGCTGCCCATGATGCCCATGTTTTAGCGATTAAAATGACTTTGTATCGTACTTCCGGAGATTCCCCGATTGTCAATTCCCTGATTGCAGCGGCGGAAAATGGTAAACAGGTAGCGGCGTTAGTGGAACTAAAAGCACGCTTTGATGAGGAAAATAACATTACTTGGGCGAAAAAGCTCGAACAAGCCGGAGTTCACGTTGTTTATGGCTTAGTTGGTCTAAAAACCCATACGAAAGTGGTTCTCGTGGTCAGAAAGGAAGGGGATAAAATCCGTCGTTATTTCCATATTGGCACGGGCAATTATAACCCAAAAACGGCTAAATTATACACTGATTTGGGTTTACTTAGCTGTCGTGAGGATTTGGGGGCAGATATCACCGATTTATTTAACTTTCTGACCGGATACTCCCGTCAGCAATCCTATCGCAAACTTTTAATTGCTCCGGTGAGTTTGCGAAAACGGATGTTAGCAATGATCGATCGCGAGGCCAAAAACTGTAAAAATGGCGGTACGGGGCGCATTGTGGCAAAAATGAACTCTATTGTCGATAAACCGATTATAGAAGCTTTATACGCCGCTTCTCGTGCCGGTGTGCAGATTGACTTGATTATTCGCGGCATCTGTTGTTTACGGCCCGGATTGCCAGAAATAAGCGAAAATATTCGAGTAATTAGCATTATCGGCCGCTTTTTGGAACATTCCCGCATTTTTTACTTTTACAATGATGGTCAGGAGGAGGTGTATATTGGTAGCGCCGATTGGATGACGCGGAACCTGACTCGTCGCGTGGAAGCAGTGACACCCATCGATGAACCAGCGATCGCCAAAGAACTAGAAGAAATTCTCGGCATCATGTTGTCAGATAACCGACAAGCATGGGAATTACAATCCGATGGCAGTTATATTCAGCGTCGTGCTGACAATGAGGGACAGGAAAGCAGTACCCATGTAATTTTAATGGACAAGACCCTTAAATCTGCGGGTATTAGTCCATAGGAACAGTTATCAGTTATCAGTTATCAGTATTCTCTCGTTGACCCCCTCGGATGCCCTTCTACTTCTGGAGTTCGGGGCTTGATAATCTGACTTATTGAGAATAATTTTTATTTGTCGGAGATAATTTAACCCCCCCTCAGAAAATGGGGTGTAGAATGGTGTCAGGGCAATACTTTCATTTATTTCACGGGAACTATTTGTTAGGATCGAAAAATCTTTACGTTCAGCCACAACCATGAGCGTTCTTGTCAAACCCTCTAGCCTGATTCCCAAAGGATTGCGGGTACAACAGATTAATAATCTCACCCTATTCAAATTTACAGATGAACTGGGCGATCGGATGCAGACGCTTCTTGACAAGAAAAAAGCTGATGATCTCACCCCGGAGGAAGTCCTTGAGCTAGAAGCGATTGGCGAACTCGACCAAATTTTCAGCTACATCAACGCTGTCATTGCCGCCAGAGTAAATGGTCATTCCTAAATCGCTCCACCATATTGTTCGACAACGCGCTAGGTTCCAGTGTGAATACTGTCACTATCCCGAACTCCTCAGTGATGCTCTCACCCTGTTTTTACATTGGCGCAAGTCATGCTATATTATGGGCTGTGGCTCTTCGTTACTTGGCATGATTCGATCAGGGGGCATAAATCGAAGCAATGTCTTTCTGTGTAAGGGTTTTATCCTTTATAACCCCCCTCCATTGCATAACACAAACCGAAGAGCCTAAACTGCTAAAAGCTGAACTTTTTCTGGATCGGCTAGAAGAAATCACAGACCAAGCTTCTGACGGTATTCAGAAAGCCAAGCTTTAAACCGTTCGCAGTACCCAAATCAAACTATCTCTTTCATTTAATCAACTCAAACTACTGGAGAGACTCATGGTTGAAACTACAACAAAACTCAAAAAGTTTACGATTTTACATTCCAATGATATGCACGGCGACTTTTTAGCGGAGGCTAAAACTGGACAAGGTGGTTTGATCGGCGGGTTATCATTGCTTTCTGGTTATATCAATCAAGTGCGTCAAACGGAAAAAAATACACTTTATGTTATTTCAGGTGATATGCTTCAAGGTTCGATGATTGATACCGAATTTAAAGGCTTATCAACCATGGAAATCATGAATTACCTAGCACCTAATGTAGTGACTTTAGGAAACCACGAATTAGACTATGGCTTTCCTCATTTGCTCTTCTTAGAAAAAATGGCAAACTTTCCTATTGTTAATGCCAACTTGTACATTAAAAAGTACGGTAAAAGGTTGATGAACCCCTATATCATCCTCAATGTAGATGGATTTGATGTTATGTTCATTGGTATTGTCACCGAAGAGGTTCTTAGTGCCTTAAAGCTGGACAAAAGCATTGGTACATTTGTTGGACTAGAAGATGCAGCGGCTGAAGTTGGTAAGATCTGTAATACCTACAAAAATGAAGATATTGATTTGACAATTCTCCTAACTCACATTGGTTTTGAAGAGGATCAAAAGTTAGCGGCTATGTTAGACCCTGAGTGGGGGGTGGACATGATCATTGGTGGACATTCTCATACACTTTTAGAACAGCCTGCCCAAGTAAACAACATTTTAATCACCCAGGCCGCCGTTGGGACTGATCAGATCGGACGTTTCGATATTACAGTAGACGACGATACGAACAGCATTGTCGAATGGAAATGGGAACTTATTCCTATTAATGATCAGGTAGCTAGTCCTGACGTAGATTTGCAAAATTTTATCAATACCTACAAAGAACAAGTAGATCGCAAGTACAATCGTATTGTTAGCCGTTTAAATCGTCAATTGACTCATCCCGTGCGCGAACAAGAAACTGAGTTAGGTAATTTAATCGCTGATATCTTCTTAGAAATAGATACGATTGATGTCGTGCTTGTCGGTAGTGGTTCCATACGAGGTAAAGAATTAGGGCCTGTGGTCACTCTTGAAGATCTTAAGAAGGTTTATCCGTATGATGGTTCTCTTTATAAAATTAAAGTTACTGGAGCGCAACTGACAAAGGTATTTACCCATTTTCTGCGCCCAGAAAACAGAAAGCCTGGGGAAAGTCAATGTTATCAAATCAGCAAAGGTGTTCGAGTAGTTTATAACAATACTAAGAAAGCAATTGAATCTTTCAGTATTAATGAACAACCTGTAGAGGCTGATCGTTTATATGTAATCTGCGTGCAAGATTATCATTATCAAAATTCGCTGAAGAGTTTGAATCTCACGCCTGAAGAAATAGCTAACGCTAAAGTTGTTACTACTTCAAGCCAAGGTGTTCTTGAAGAATATTTAAGTACTCATCAACTCCTTGACGGTCAGGTGGAAGGACGCTGGACTTTTGTTAACTAGAGTTTATGACTCTACCCAATTCGTGAAGCGTCTGAATGGAAACGAGGAATGTTAAAACATTCCTTTTTATTTTCCGTACAACTTGCTTCCAATTCGTGAAGCGTATGAATGGAAACCAAAAACGCTGCCCGACCCGACCTTCTGTGGGAAAACGATAGCTTGCTTCCAATTCGTGAAGCGTATGAATGGAAACGTGCCACTAAGGCCACGGGTAAAGGGAGCAGTTAGCTGACTTGCTTCCAATTCGTGAAGCGTATGAATGGAAACCCAAAAGGATTTTGAATCGCATCTGGCACATCAAAAGCTTGCTTCCAATTCGTGAAGCGTATGAATGGAAACAGAATGCCAGGGATCAATCCCATCTCATCGGTTAAGAAAAATCCGAGATTTCAGCGAGATTATGCGTCAGTGGGGACAAAAATTTCAGAGGGACTTTAACCAGACTGAACTCGGCAGAATAATTTATGCGGGAGGAGATGATTTTTTGGGCATCGTTTATAATAGCCAATTTCCCGATCTACAACTCAACTCGATCGATCTCGATTGAGTTCTCCACTGGCTACAAACCCCTCATAAGTAGGGTTTGCTGAATAAATGTGAAATGTAGGCAAGGTCAGGGTTTTGTGGCTTTTCTCGTGAAACAGGTGCAAGATTTTGAGAGAATCGTGCTTCAAAACCTTGCGTCTTCATCGGCCCGCGTCCTGTAGGGGCGAAGCATTCGGGCAGTAACCTATCGGTGAAACCGTAGATTTTCTATCCGAATGCTTCGCCCGTACTTTTTCAGCAAACCCTAAGTAGCGATCGCACTTTCAAAAGACCAAATAATCACATTTAAAGGATTTTGCTTTAAATCTTTTCATAAGTAGGTAGGCGTTAAAAGCTGTCAGATGCCCCCCTTATTAAGGGGGGATTAAGGGGGGATCCCCCCGCCTATCGGCACCCCCCTTATCAAGGGGGGCAGGGGGGATCGAACCTAAAATCCATTTTTAATTTAATTATAACCAGCTACTTAGGAAGCAATAAAATCATCTCGTGAGATACCCGCTTGAGTGCAAATATTCCTTAGTGTAGAGCTTTTAATTTGCTTGTGATTGGGTAGCGTTAAAAGTGTTTTTGTTCCATCTGGATTTTTTCTAATCATAGAAATATGCTCTTTTTATCTAACAATTGAAAAACCAAATTTTTCAAGAACTTTAATCACTTTGGCTTTAGGGGCATCAGCCGGAAATTTTGCCATTAGACTATTGCTTCTACAACAAAGGCTTCTAATAAAGATGAGTCAGCTTCGAGAACTGATTCCCCAAAGGTTTCAACATGAAAAGCGATCGCCGATTGCACATCATTAAGAGCATCTTCATAGGTATCACCCTCACCGACTACTACGCCTTGAATTCCCAATGGATAGGCGATATAGCCATCAGAATGTTTTTCCACAATGATTTTAATGGATTTCATAAATTCTTGACACTTTACAGGAATTTCCTGATCCTATCTCATTTCTATAGGACTTTGATAAGAAAACGATCGCCCCTCCCCATCATCAAAATCTCCAAAAAAGTTGACTCTCCAAAAGTGATCGCTATTCCTCATCATCAAAAAGCGATCGCATCCTCCAATTGTATCCCCACAAAACGTGATCGCTATTCTTAAACGATGCTATAGTCAGAATAGTGAGTTCTAATTACAAGAATGCAAGTTAAAGACCTAAGTGTTGAAGATTTTAAGTTTTTGATTCAAGAAACTGTTACGGAAACAGTTCAATCTCTACTAAATGATCCTGATGTTGATAAACAACTTAAAACCGAAGTCTCTCAATCTCTAGCTGACTCTTTACAGCGAACTCGAAATGGAGAACGGGGAATTTCTGCGGAAGAAGTAGCTCAAAGATTAGGATTAGATTGGTAATGCCTCGCCATATAGAATTTACCGATAAAGCTTTTGAAGGTTTAGAGTCGCTTACGGCAGTTGTTCGGGAGCGTGTCTTTAAAAAAGTTCGTTGGATAAATGAAAATTTTGATGATATTAGACATCAAAGTTTAAGTTCTAATTTAAAGCGGTTTGTTTAAACTTAGAATTGGCGATTACAGGGTGATATATTCTTTTGATGATGACTTTATTACGATTCATCAAGTTGGTCATCGTCGAGATATTTATTCTGATTAGTTTTAGTTTAATTACTTCCATTCCAAAAAATTGCTCCTTCTAAAAGCGATCGCACTCCTCCTCATCAAAATCGCCAAAAAAGTTGCTTCTCCCAAAAGTGATCGCTATTCCTCATCATCAAAAAGCGATGTCGTCCTGACAATGAGGGACAGGAAAGCAGTACCCATGTAATTTTAATGGACAAAGCCCTTAAATCTGCGGGTATTAGTCCATAGGAACAGTGATCAGTTATCAGTTATCAGTTATCGGTTATCAACATTTTTCGCGGGTTAGACACAATGGCTGAAAATCTAGAGTTTTCGTTGAGGTGCGTCGATGCCTTGTCCAGTAAGGCTTTGAGCCTGATGACCGAGGTGACTATTGACAATTATTATTAATAATGTCTATGCTTTTCAGTATCCCACGAAAAATCGTTGTACAATCCTTGTACAGCCTAGCTTTGCAAAGCTAGTCTTGCTTCCAATTCGTGAAGCGTATGAATGGAAACCCAAGGGGGGTGGAATGATTATATCCGCCAAGTTATGCTTGCTTCCAATTCGTGAAGCGTATGAATGGAAACACTTAGGAGGGCCGAAAGGGCGTTTGCGTACCCCTCTAAGCTTGCTTCCAATTCGTGAAGCGTATGAATGGAAACTCCGCATTGTTTTACACCAGCAACAAAGTCTGTTAAAACCTTGCTTCCAATTCGTGAAGCGTATGAATGGAAACCGATAAAAGATGCGTATAGCAAAAACCATTGTTTCCATTCTTGCTTCCAATTCGTGAAGCGTATGAATGGAAACTTTAAAGCTGATAGTATGCTTGGAACCAACCACAATACTTGCTTCCAATTCGTGAAGCGTATGAATGGAAACGGGGCTGCCAAGATGGGTTCGGTAATCTGGGACCTTGCTTCCAATTCGTGAAGCGTATGAATGGAAACCCAATGATGGCTGCACCAACCATCATGATGATGACATTCCTTGCTTCCAATTCGTGAAGCGTATGAATGGAAACGTTTATGCGTGTAAGGTATGCCATGGGCTTTAAAATAACCACATCTTGCTTCCAATTCGTGAAGCGTATGAATGGAAACAGTGAGGGGACAGGTGACAGGTGACGGGGATAAAAACTTGCTTCCAATTCGTGAAGCGTATGAATGGAAACGGGAAGTGCTCTTGGAAGAAATCAGCTGGGACATTGTTTCCATCTTGCTTCCAATTCGTGAAGCGTATGAATGGAAACGGCATGGTATGTGATAAAACCTCCTACGATTGATGTCTTGCTTCCAATTCGTGAAGCGTATGAATGGAAACGCATCCTCCTGCTGCAGCAGGATGTGTTGATTCCGCACCTTGCTTCCAATTCGTGAAGCGTATGAATGGAAACAGTAGTAAGGGCGAGTTTTACCAACATCCAGTAACTTGCTTCCAATTCGTGAAGCGTATGAATGGAAACCCTAGCGTCTTGACAGTCATGGCAGCCTTTTCCTGCTTGCTTCCAATTCGTGAAGCGTATGAATGGAAACTTATACAGCCCATCGGCTAACGCTTCATCCAGAGTTATCCTACTTCTTGCTTCCAATTCGTGAAGCGTATGAATGGAAACCCTGATACCAACAGTGATCATAATCCTCTCGCCAAGCCTTGCTTCCAATTCGTGAAGCGTATGAATGGAAACTCTTTTGTACGCCCTGGCCGAGTTAAAACAAGAATTTTTTTTAACTCGCCTTGCTTCCAATTCGTGAAGCGTATGAATGGAAACCGATAGCGGCGGATTCCTCCTCCGTTATGTCCTCAGCTTCCTTGCTTCCAATTCGTGAAGCGTATGAATGGAAACTGGAATCTGCTTTCTTTTCGCAGACAACCTCATTCTTCTTGCTTCCAATTCGTGAAGCGTATGAATGGAAACCTTTGTCTGGTGCTATCAAGCAACCAGAAGAGCTAATCTTGCTTCCAATTCGTGAAGCGTATGAATGGAAATAATGTGTAGGGTTAATTCATGAATTAACCCTACAATTTTTTTAATTCCAATTAGTTAAGCGTCTGAATAGAAACGATACTTAATTAAGAAAAATCAATAAAAATAAAGATTGTTTAAGAAAAATTATTTAAAATTAACATAATAATTAGAAATTTAGTGATAGATATAAAAGTACAAAAGAGCCAATTAATCTAACAATCCTATTTTTTTAGCCAGAGATAAGTCTTTTCTAGGTCTTTTCAAGGCTGTTGAATATACCTCTTAAACAATCGAGTTTTCTATAGCTTTATGTCCAAATATATAGCCATCACCTTCTCCCCCGTCCAAAGCTTTATTGAAAAATCCCGCAAATTGAGAGACCTGTACGGAGCCTCTCAGATTCTCTCGGATCTGACCAGTACAATCGTCACCCACCGGCCCGAGCAGTACCACCTAATTAGCCCCGGACTGCTAAACTCCCAACAGGGAATGCCCAACCGTGTTCTCCTGAAAATCGATAGCGAAATGCAGTCCTCCTCCTCCGAGGAAATCATTGCGGAACTGCAACGAGCCTTTTTAAATCGTTGGAAAAATATTCTCGCAACCTGTAGAAAATGGGTCGAAAACGCCCTCGCGCCTTACTATCGATCCTCAGAATGGAATTGGCAAAAAAGCTGGAAAAAGTGGGAAAAACGCACCTGGGAATTTTTCTGGGGCATGGGGGACGATCTAGAGTCCGCCATGGTCGATCTAGAAAATCGTAAACTCGCCCGCAATTGGCAAGGGGTGAATTGGGTCGGGGAAAGCTCTAGTCTGTCCGGGACTGACGCGATCGCTTGGTACGGGATGGATCGGGAAAACCAAGACATGAAAACGCTTGACTGGAGCGAAGAAAACCGACATATCGCCCTATTCTACCGAAGATTAGCCTTCCTTCTCGATGGAGTTAACGATCCTGACGGTCAACCCAAAGATAGACAACCGGAAGGCAAATACATCGATGGAAACGAAAGATTGAATATTCCCGAATTAACCAAACGGTTGATCACTCTCCCACATATCGCCCGCTCTCTAGGAGTTGAACTTCCCGAAGAACTTCGCCAGCGAGGATTTCGAGACCTGATCAGGAGACCGCAAGATAACCCCGCCTCAGTGGGACAAAAAACGGGCTGGTTCATGGGAGATGGCGATAAAGTAGGCGATTACCTGAAAGACCTCGGCTCAGACCAAAAAATCCGAGATTTCAGCAAGATTATGCGTCGGTGGGGACAAAAATTTCAGAGGGACTTTAACCAGACCGAACTCGGCAGAATAATTTACGCGGGAGGAGATGATTTTTTGGGCATCGTTTATAATAGCCAATTTCCCGATCCACAACTCGACTCGATCGATCTCGATCGAGTTTTTCACTGGCTACAAACCCTCGATCAACAGTGGAAAACTGGAAAAACTGAAGAAATCAATCAACGGGTGACTCTAAGTCTCGGCTTCGTTTGGGCAGCCCACAGCATTCCCCAGAGAGACGTTTTACAGCACTGTCGGGAAGCAGAACAGCGATCGAAAAAACTAGGACGCGATCGCCTCACCATCCGCGTTTTATTTAACAACGGGCAATATGTTCAATGGACAACCAGATGGAAATACTTGAACACGCTAAACCACTATCGAGATCGGGACGGCGGGAAAAACTGGGGTCATATCTATAGCGACTTTGCCCGACTAAAAGCCCGTCACGCTTTCGGTCTGGGCTATCTCGATAACCCTAGAAGCCATTCCGATGGCGCAGACTTGGAAATCCTCGATAACCTCTCCACACTCCTACAGTTTTTCGATCTATACTTTAGCGGCTATAAAAAAATTTTAGAAAAAGAAGATGATCAGATCGTCTCCCTCCCAAAGGACGCGCCATCGAAGGACTACGCTAGGGCGATCGTTCGCTGGATAGACGAACTGATCGCGATCGGTTGGCATCTCTCGATCGGGGAAACGATCAAAAAATAATCCTAAATCCGGTTATTAAAGACCGATTATCTATTGCCTTCTGCCTTGAAAATACAAGCTGAAATAACGCAAACTTGTCAATCATACTAAATCCCTTGAGTATAAGCTACATATCAGGAGAGACACTACTGCAAGGGGAGTGACTCTTAGATTATTACAGATGTGTCAGCGGCTGCGTGTAAGCATCCCACCGAAAAACTAATGCGCGGGGGGTTTGGGGGCGGCGCCACGCCCCCAACGGGGGGTTTGGGGGGTAGAACCCCCCCAAAAGCTTGGATTGAGTGATAAAATCGGCAGTAATGCTAAATCCGTTGAGTATAGGCTACATATCAGGAGAGGCACTCATGCAAAAGGGGAAATAAATAATCAGTTTTTAATAACTGGATTTAGGATCAGAATATTTTCGGGCTTGGCGGTGTCAACTTTGGCATCAGGACTGCCGACCGCCTTCGTTAACTTTTCCCGCTTAAATTTTATGTTTTCCCATCTCATCATCATTAAACCCCTCGGCATGATGTACGGCAGTTCCGGCGCGTTCCTCTCCCCGGAAAACCTTGTCGGACGTTCTGGCTCTAAATTTCCCCCCGATGCCGCCACCCTATCCGGACTATTTTTCAGCGCCAATAAAACGACCCATCAGTATAGCCATCGGGAATTAAGAGACAACCTCTTCATCGCTGGCCCCTTCTGGGCCAAAACCGATAGTCTTCGTAACGTCTATATCCCGATTCCCCGCACGAAAATAATCGCCACCAAGAAATCCGACGAATGGCGAATCATAGCTGCACCCGATCGACAAGTCGTCTGGGAGCGAGATTGCGACAAGGACTCAATAGAACCCGAATTTTCCTGGATTTCCAGTGAAGATTGGACAGAATCGGCGCAATACATCGCCGAAAGAGGATTTGCGGAACTCTCACCGTGGGAATTTACCCCGATCCTACATCCCAAGCTAGAGATCGATCGACGCTGTACCGTCGAGAAGGACGGTCTGTTTTTAGAATACGCCGTGCAGATGAAGGAGGGAACCTGTTTGATCTATCTAGCCACCCATCCCCTCGATCCGGGATGGTATAAATTCGGCGGAGAAAATCATCTAGTCGAGATCGAGAGCGTTGAGATTAAACCGGATTGGGCCATCTATCAATTGCTGAGACAGCCAATCGAACAGGCCTTTGCGACGATTACTCCGGCCATCTGGGGATCGAAACGATTTTCCTCCCGAATTCCTGAACAACCCGATTTCCCCTCAGTTCAACTGCTGCTCACCGACAAACCCATCCCCTACCGTTACGGTTTAGGTGGACGCTTGGGACGGGGTAGGTATTCCGTTCCTTCGGGAAGCGTGTATGTGCTGGAAGAACCGATCGGGCGATCGTGGTGGGACTGGCCGGAAGACTGGTTTCCTAGAGAGGGGTTTCCCCTCAAACATATCGGCTGTGGACTATCTCTACCGCTAACAATAAAAGGATTGAATTGAATGTATCTAAAAGCCTACGGCATCATTGAAACCCTTGCCCCACTCCATCTGGGAGCCGCCGCCGGGGAAGAAAGCGGCAACCTTAACCTGATCTTTCGCGATCAGTTTACCCAAACGGGCATAATCCCCAGTAGTTCCCTACGCGGTCGTCTCCGCTCCGATATGTTAGCCCGTTTAACAAGCCAATACAAGAAGCAAGGGCAACCCCCGGAACAGGCCAAAACGAGCGCGTTACAAGAAGTGGAACGCTGGTACGGCCGCGGTGCAGAAAAAAACCGACAGGAAAACTACGATTACGAATCGATTATCAAACCAGAACACGCCTCGATCGTCTGGCTGCCAGTTTTCTGCCCCGGACAACCGATCGTTTGGGTTAGTTGTCCGAGTTTACTGCGACGCTACCAACGCATTGCCGACGTGAAGGCAGACATCCCCCCCGAGTACACCGGCTCGCAAACTCTAAAAACCCGTTCCAAAAACAACTCTGACCCCGTACTTTTCTTCAACTTGGGGTTTATCACGGTGAGTTACCCGAATTGGGATCTAACACCCTGGTTTCCCCTCAAAAACCTGCCCGCCGTGGTGGTCGATGACAATGATATGGGTATGATCCACGATATGGCCCTCTATCGTCAGAGTCGCGTGCAGTTAGAAGAAGATCGGAAAGTGGCGGCTAATAAAGCTTTTTTTAATGTCGAGGCAATACCAGAAGGAACAGTCCTCGCTTTTCCCCTTGCCCTTAAACCGATCGATGATAACGTTTGGGACAACTGGAAACCACTGGAACAAGATAAAACGGGGGATATTTATCTAGGGGGACTCGAATCGGTCGGCTTCGGCCACTGCATGATGACCTTGAAAAACTTATCGAAAGTTTAACCGGAAATTAGACCTCTTGCATAATTTTTTTATGGTATAATATAAAGTTTTGCTTTTTTCTCAATTCTTAGATTGAAGTGGAAAAAAGAATAAAATGTGATCTTAGGTCAGGAAATCATC
>VYLE01000449.1_pt1 | contig 23305 bp, 16 predicted proteins | sample 5114391 | NCBI WGS metagenome assembly VYLE01 (sample SAMN12291771, study PRJNA351875) | freshwater metagenome | isolation source: freshwater lake | place: USA: Michigan, Kent Lake | collected 2013-08-15
GTCGGGAAGGTCGGCGAATGCCTGTGACATGGCTTCGGTGCCCCTTCACGGATGGGCTCTCCGACGAGGTCGAGCAGGCTCTGGAGGAAGGTCGAATCGTTAGACTGTTCGAGGAGGGTCCCAAATGAGAAGCTGGGTGGGTCTCACTGTTGCGGCTAAACAACCTGAGCCCTCATGACTCGCTATTCATGCGGCGTGAAGGCGTCGCGTGCGAAACGACATGCAACCGACAGCGGTCGACAGGTTGTGCACGGACGGATGGACAAATGAGACTGTACACAGGCTGGTGGTCTTGGTGCACACGATCAGTTTCATGATGATCCGAGTGCCGCTGTAGCACATGGTGCCGGCCGACTCAGGCGACATCACGAGCGAGGCGTTCCGGTCAGGATGCCGCGCCAGCGGTGAAACCCGCTATCGTGCGTTTCATCATGATCGGATTCGATATCGAAATCTGCGACGAGTTCGATCTTCAGCGCGGCGAGGACCTCGACGAGAAGGGGCCGTTTCGCATCTCCGTCGCCGCGATTCACGACAGCGAGACGGGCCGCACGCGCGTCTGGCATGATGTCGATGCGTCGGGAGCGCCGGCCGCCCATCTCGACCGGGCGCTCGCACGGTCCGTGCTCGAGCAGCTTCGCGAGTGGCAGCGCGGCGGCAAGCGGATCGTGGCGTGGAACGGCCTGAGTTTCGACATCCGATGGATGGGCGAGGCCGCCGGCGATCTCGCGCTGGCCCGGGAGATCGCCCGTTCGCTCGTCGATCCGATGTTTCAGTTCTTCTGCCTGCGCGGGTTTCCCGTCGGGCTTCAGGCGGTGGCGACCGGACTCGGCCTTCCGCTCAAGAAGCTCATGGACGGCAAGGACGCGCCGGCCGAATGGAACCGCGGCAGCCGGGCGCGCGTGATCGAGTATGTCCAGGAGGATTGCCGCATCACCTCGCTCGTCTGCAAGGCGATCGAGGAGCGACGGACCATCATCTGGCGCACGAGCAAGGGCTCACTGTCGGAACAGCGCATGCCGAAGCTGCTGTCGGTCGAACAGTGTCTCGCGCTTCCCGAGCCGGATACCAGTTGGATGGACGCGCCGATCCCGCGGGCGAAGTTCGCGGGTTGGTTGGGCTGATCGCGGGCTTGGCAGGTGGGCGTCGCCCGATCCCTCGCACGCCTCGGTATGCCTGCGTACGCTCTCGCCGCATGAACCGGCGCATTGACCTCCGTCAGCCTGGACTGGTCTCGATCATCAAGGACTCGGAGTCGCTCGCGCTCTGGGAGTGCCTCCGCCGCAGTCCACGCCCGCTCGACGCCGCCGCGCTCGCCCGCGTGGCCACGCGACAGGTCACCGAGGTGCGGGCATCGCTCGCCAAGCTTCAGCGCGCCGGACTCGTGCGCGTGCTGCGGGCCAGCGGCCGTCGTCGCTCGATCGCGTACGAGTCGACCGTGCGCGAGCTCACGATCGTCGTCAACGCAAGCGAGCCGATCGAGGTGGAGCGGCTCGGCGAGATCGTCCGGTACATGGAGCGCGATCTCATGGATGTGCACTTTCGCCATGCGATTCCGGTCCGAAGCGTCGTGCCGGGGCTGTGGAGCTACCACCATTGCAGCCCGGTTGCGCTGGATGCGAACGACCTGATGGAGCTGAAGCGTCGCATCGCCCGGGTCGAGGAGTTCATTCGCCTGCTCGGCCAGAAGCGAAGCGCAAGCGGGCCGGTCGAACGATGCAATCACGCCATTGCCATTCGCATCGAGCCGCTCGGTGGCCATGTGCTGCCCCAGCCCGGCATCGAGATCCTTTCGGCTCGCGCGTCGGAGGAGCGCCAGAGGGAGCGAGGCCTGGCGATGCAGCCTCTCACCGCACGCGAGCGGCAGGTGGGCCGAGCGCTGCGCGACGGTCAGACGCGCGCCGAAGTCGCGCAGCGTCTGGGCATTTCGGCGCTCACCGTGGGCACGCTCTGCAAGCGCGTCTATCGAAAGCTCGGAATTCGCCGCGCCGCGGATCTCCATCACTTCTCATTCGACTGAGCCGTACCCCGCCAAGGGTACGGCCGCGGCAAATCCGCACCGAAACCGCCTGAGTGCCTTGACCGAGCCGCATCACGGTCGCACTCTTGTCGCACCATGCTCGCCTCCCGTACGCCGCTGACCGCGCTCATCCCGCTTCTTCTCGTCCCGACCGCCTCCGCCGACTGGTCGAACCTGGGCGGGAACGCCGGGCGGAACGGGCTCGTGGCCGCGGTCGGTCCGGTGGAGCCGATCGTCGCGTGGAGCGGCGCCCCGGACAGCCTGATCGCGTGGACGCCGATCGTCGAAGGCAACCGCGTCCTCACCATCCGGCAGACCTACGCACAGGCCCCCTTCAATCCGCCGCCCGGCGACTCCGTGGTTCACTGTTTCGACCTTGAGACCGGCGCCTCGCTCTGGAGCTTCGACTGCCCCTACCAGCCGGGTGACTGGACCACCGTCGTCTACGGTGCGGCACAAGGTCGCGTCTTCGTCGGTCGCGGCGGCAACGGATCGACATCGTTCGCCCCGGTCTACTGCCTCAACGCCGAGACGGGACAGGTGATCTGGACATCCACCGTCGAGGTCGGCACCGGCGCGTACGACGGCGTGGTCTTCGCCGACGACGGCGATCCGATCTTCGCGTCCGGACTCGTCGTTCGGCGACTCAACTCGGAGAACGGCGCCGTCGTGTGGAGCCGAAGTCGATCGTGCAGCGTCACCGGCGATTGCGGCCCGGCTCGCGCTGGCGACGCCGTCTACATCGACGAGGTCGGACCGGGCGGTCAGCGTCTCTCGCGGCTGAGCCTTGCGACCGGCGTGCGGCTCTACCAGTCCGAGGTGATGCCCGGATTCCTCTCGCAGAACACGCCCTTCTGCGGAGCGAACGGCATGGTCTTCTATCCGCGCACCCAGGGAAGCGGCGTGCCGACGGTGGATGTCTTCTATGCGTTCAAGGACACGGGCACGCAGTTCGAGCTGAAGTGGACGACGCCGTGCATCGCCGGCGCCGGCAGCCAGCATGCCGTCACCGCGGACGGCGGCGTCGTGCTCGTCGATCTCGAGGGCCATCTCGAGATCCGCGACCAGGAGACGGGCGAGCTTCGACATGAGAGCGCCGACCCGGTCGTCGCGTCGATCAACCAGTCGCACATCGCGGTCGACGCGTCGGGGGCGATTTATTATGGAAATGGCGGCTTCCCCGGAACGATCTATCGTTTCAATTCGGACCTGACGCTTGCGTGGTCGCTCGTCGTGCCGAACCTCAATCAGGGCGGACCGGTGCTCGCGGGCGACGGCTCGCTGCTCGTCGCCGGCGTGGGCACCAACCTGCTCTGCTTCCGTGACGATGCGTGCGAGGGCGATCTCACCGCGGACGGCGTCGTCGACGCCCAAGACATCGCGATTCTCCTTGGCGCGTGGGGGCCATGCCGCGATTGCGATGCCGATCTCGATGGCGACGGCTCGGTGAGCGCTGCGGATCTCGCGCTCCTGCTCGGTGCGTGGGGCGCCTGCGGCTGATCGTCTACTTGCCGACCGTTCCGCGCAGCATGCGGTCGTAGCTCTTCGGATCCTTGTTCGGCCCCGCAAGGCAGGCGATGTAGAGGTCCTTGAGGCCGTCGCCATCGAGATCGGCAACGGCCAAGGCGAGGATCTGGGCGGCGATCGGGAAGGTGATGTACCTGTCCGTCGCGGGGACGAAGCGATCGCCCTCGCGGGCCCAGATCGTCAGCGAGCCCATGTTGCCGCGAACGAGTTCGACGCTGCCGTCGCCCTCGAGATCGACGAAGAGGGCATCGAGCGTCGTGTCGCTCTCCTCGGGCAGCCATGCGGCGGTGATGTCCTCAAACTTGCCCGCGCCGTCGTTGCGAAGGAGTCGATCCTGCGGCGCGCGGCCCATCCAGCCGACATTCGCGAAATAGAGGTCGAGGTCGCCGTCGGCGTCGATGTCGTGGGCCACGACGCGGCGCGTCTCGACGAGTTCGGTCGATGGGGGAAGCCGCGTGCTCGACTCGTCGACGAATCGGCCGCCGCCGCGATTGATCCAGATCGCCTGGCCGCCCTCGAGACCGAGCACGAGATCGAGATCGCCGTCGCGGTCGATGTCGAGAAACTCCGCGTCCTGCGCGGTCGCAGCCTCGCGCGGCAGGCGTTCGCTCGTCTCGTCGCGGAATCCGCCGGCGCCGTCGTTGATGAGGAGCCGATCCTGCCCAGCGCCTCCGATGAAGAGGTCGATCGCCCGATCGCCGTTCAGGTCGGCGTGGGCGACGGTGTTGGCCTCGGAGTCGGGCAGCGCGCCGAGCATACGCTCATATCCGCCCTCGGCATTGGAACGATAATATTCATGGACATCCTTGCGCCCGAGCTTGCCGTCATCCTCCGAGACGAAGATGAGATCGAGGCGGCCGTCGCCGTTGAAGTCGGCGACGGCAACATCCTCCGAATCATGGCCTGGCGGGCCGCCCGCCAGCTTCGCGGGATCGAGCGGCGGCAGGAGATTCGAGACATCGACGAAGCGATTGCCGTCGTTGCGAAGCAGCTTGTTCGGGAGGAATTCCTGCGGCACGATGACATCGAGGTCGCCGTCCCCGTCCAGATCGGCGAGCTGAACCGCCATGCCGTTGCGGGCCGTCGACAGGCGCGGCGGCAATCGGAGGTCGGTGGCATCGATGAGCCGAAAGTCGCGCTGTGCGGCTGGCGCCGATTGGGGCGGGGCTTGCAGCGAGCAGGCGAGGGCGGTCAGGAGCAGCGTGGCCGGTGTCATGCGGCGACAAACCGCGACGGCATGGTGTCGGTTGCAGCATGTGCGAAGCCATCGTCCGGTACGCTTGGTACGCGACGGACATTCGAAGGAGACCGATGATGCTGCGAGCGATGCGATCGGCGAGTCGATGGATGGGGCGACGAGCGACCCGACGCGGGAGCGGAGTGGTCGCGGCGGGTGCGCTGGTCTGGGCGCTCGCCGGTGTGTCCTGCACCGACGGAGTCGTTCAGCGCGAGTCAGGCGCCGAGGTTGGAGGACGGGCCGTCGCGGGCGAGGTCATCCTCTTCGACGGCCGGAGTCTCGACGGATGGGATGGGGATCCGCGATATTGGCGCGTCGAGGAGGGAGCGATCACCGGCGAGACGACCGCGGAGGCGCCGCTTGAACGAAATACCTTTCTGATCGCTCGCAGGACGATCGAGGGTAATTTCGTTCTTTCGTTTGACTATCGCGTCACAAGCGAATGGGCCAACTCCGGCGTGCAATATCGATCCGTCGAATGGCCCGCCCCGAGCGACAGCGACCGATGGATCGTCGGCGGCTATCAGGCCGACATCGACGAGCCGGTCACCTACACCGGCATCCTCTACGGCGAGCGCGACCGCGGCATCCTGGCTCATCGCGGCGAGCGTGTCCGGATCGGCCGTGGCGGATCGCCCACCGGTATCGGGTCGCTCGGCGAGCGCGACGATCTCGCTCGGGCGGTCCGCGGTCGAGGCGAATGGAACAGCTACCGCATCGAGGCGACGGGCAATCGCCTCATCCACACGATCAACGGCGTGCAGATGATCGAGGCGGTGGACGAGGATGACCCGGCCACCTCCCACGACCAGCCCGGAGCCCGACAGAACGGGGTCGTCGCCCTTCAACTCCACACGGGACGGCCGATGCGGATCCAGTTTCGGAATCTCCGCGTGGAGGCCCTCTCCGCATCAGACGCCCGGCAATGACCTGCATGTCCGGTAAAAGTGGCCATGGATGGTCTACAAGCAGGTTTGACCAAGCTTAGCCACTTTAGCCCGCAATCATAAACCGGCTAAGACAGCTATACTCCCCGCGTGGACCCGATTCGAAACCCCTATGCGCCCGGTGCCGGAACGATGCCGCCGGAACTTGCCGGCCGAGAGGCGCTGCTCGCTTCGGTTGCGGTCGCCATCGCCCGTCTGCGAGCTGGCCGGGCAAGCAAGAGCGTCGTCATGCTCGGACTCCGCGGCGTCGGCAAGACCGTCCTCCTCGACCGCATGCGGGCCGACGCCGAGCGGTCCGGGGCGCGCGCGGTTCGGATCGAGGCTCCCGAGGATCGCTCACTCCCCGCGCTCCTTGCTCCGGAGCTTCGCACCGCGCTCCTGGCCCTCTCCCGCGCGGAGCAGGCGAGCGACCTGGCTCGTCGGGCGCTTCGGGCGCTCGCAGGGTTCGTCACCGCGCTGCGGGTGAAGTTCCGCGACATCGATGTCGGCATCGACTTCGAACGCGAGCCGGGACTCGCCGACAACGGCGATCTCGAGCATGACCTCGCTGCACTCCTCGAGGCCTGCGGTGAGGCGGCGAAGGCCGGCGACACGATTCTTGCGATCTTCGCCGACGAGCTTCAGTATGTGCGCGAGGCCGAACTCGCGGCGCTCATCACGGCGCTCCATCGCACCGCCCAGCGAGCGCTCCCGGTCGTCCTGGTCGCCGCCGGCCTTCCGCAGCTTCGCGGGCGCATGGGACGGGCGAAATCATATGCCGAGCGATTGTTTGATTTTTCCGACATCGCCGCACTGAAGCCCGAGGCCGCTCGCCAGGCGATCGTCAAGCCCGCTCTGGTCGAAGGGGTCGACATCACCGTCGAGGCCGTCGATCGCATCATCAGCGAGACGCAGGGATATCCCTATTTCCTTCAGGAGTGGGGCAAGCATGCGTGGAATGTGGCCGCGCGATCGCCGATCGACATCGCCGATGTCGAAGCGGCGTCGATCACCGTGCAGGCGGCGCTCGACGCGAGCTTCTTCAGGGTGCGGCTCGAGCGGCTGAGTCCGGCCGAGAGGCGCTATCTGCGGGCGATGGCCGAGCTCGGCGCCGGGCCGCATCGCTCGGGCGACATCGCCGCGGAACTCGATCGCCAGGTCACGGCCCTCGGCCCGACGCGGGCGGCGCTCATCGACAAGGGCATGATCTACGGCCCGAATCACGGGGAGACGGCCTTCACCGTGCCGCTCTTCGACGACTTCATGCGTCGCATCATGCGGGGCGATCGTTGGCGCACCGAATGAGTCGGCGCGCGAACGCCCCGCGTGCGTCGTGAGCGCTCGCGGGGCGTCCGGCCGATACTCTCCAATCCAATCCAACTGGTGGACGGTCAGTTCACGCAATCGACATCGAAGACGAGTCGGAAGTCACCGCTCGAACCATTGAACCCCGCGACGCGGACGAAGAAGATCTCTCCCGAGCTGCCGATGAGCGAGACGCGCGACTTGCGATTCGGCCCGCCGAGAGCGCACGCGGGATCACTGAAGTCATCGTTGCAGGCGATCTCGGTGCCGCCGCACTCGTCGAACACCGCGAGCGTGGTGTCGAAGTTCGTGTTCGGGTGGCAGGTCGAGATGGTCACCTCGCCATCGCAGGGCATGACGAAGCGGTACCACTCGTCGCGGGTGTCGTTCGAGGCGCAGGAGGACTGATCGGCCTCGATCCAGGTGTCGCCCGAGTTCGTCCCGTCGATCTCGATGAAGGTGCCCGGCGGCACGAAGTTGGAGATGTCGCAGCGGTCGCCGCGCTTGATCGGCCGAAGGGTGAGCTGGCCGGGGCCGGCGGCGGTCGTCGTCGTGCCCTTGTAGCCGCCGACGCGGATGTTGTAGCAATCCCCTTCCAGCGCGGTGAAGTCGACGAAACTCTGGACCGACGAGCCGATGTCGTCGTCGCATGCGATCAGGACCGCGTTCGGCGAGAAACCCGGGCATCCGCAGGCGCTATTGATGATATTGCCATAGACGCCGAGCACCGTATCGAAACTGGAATCGTAGGTGTGGACGATCAGCTTGCCGTCGTAGGGCATGATGTATCGAAACCACATGTCCTTGCCGATGAACGCGGCGTCCCCGTCCGAGCCGCAGAAGAGCGGGAACGACTGGGCGCTGTCGGTGGCCGAAGCGGTGCAGAAGGGAACGACGACGCTCTCGCCGTCGATGACGATGGCGTTCACGCACTCGTCATTCTCGACGCCCTCGCAGGGTCCCCAGGCGCCGAGGAGGATCGCGAGATCCGAGGCGTCGGTGATGCCGTTCGCGTCGAGGTCGGAGAAGCCCGTGTCGCCCCACGCGCCGAGCATGATCGCGAGATCGCTGGCCGCGGTCTGTCCGTCGTAATCGAAGTCGGTCGCACAGGGGCAGGGCGAGCCGCCGGCGAGGGCGGCCGATGCGACGAGCGAACTGACGGTGGCGGCGATGAGGGCGACGAGAGGGCTGGTCGTGGCGTGGCGGGACATGGTGTGTACCTGATCGTTTCTGGAGGTGTTCGGTGGCGGCGAACGCGTCGCCCGACCACACCACGCGAACGCCGGTCGACAGGCGCAGCGCCTCGCCGCGAAGTCGCTCTGTGCGGCCGAATCGGCTCAACCCCGGGCAAGGCGGGACCGATATCTCCCTGCGACGGAGGTGTGCCGTGTTCCCATTCGGACGGACATTTCGGAGCCCCCACGCCAACGAGGACACCTCGATCGGCGGCGGCATCCTGTGGGGCTTCGCCAGCATCTGGCTCTTCGGCTTCGCCCTCTCCACCCTGCTCGGCGAGCAGGCACCGATGCGAGCCTCGGGCGGGCCCTTCGCGCCGCAGAACCTCGCCTTCTTCGTCGTGCTCGAACTCGTCGTCGGCGTCGTCGGCGCGGTCGTGACACTGCGGCGCGAGGAGCGCTCCGCGCTCGTGCGACTCGCCCTCGTGGTCGTCATCGCCGGCACCGCGATCGCGCTCCTGGCGGCCGACGGTCCCGAGCACGCGCCGGGTGTCGGCATCATGATCGCCCGCTGCGTCCTGAACGCGGTGGGCGTCCTTCTCGTACTCCTCATCGCCTCGCGCCGCGCGAAGGTCGTTCCGAATCGGGGCGCGGAGGAACTCATGCAACTGATCGAGTCGGGCCTGCCCGTTGCGGCTGCGAAGCCCGATGCCGCCGCGGATGAGCGTCCGGCGCGGCGAAAGGATGACGCTCCGCGACTCCGACTCGTCGGTCACGAGGATCGTGCGTCGCCGGCCGCTGAAGATGCCTCGACCTGAAGCACGAGAAGCGTCTGATCGTCGCCGGGCCTGACGCCCGCTTCGAATGCGACGAGCGCCCCGCCGATCGACTGAACGGCACAGGCCGGCGCGCCGGAGCAATGACGCAGCGATTCCTCGATGCGCTCGACGCCGAACATCTCGCCGTCGGGATTGCGGGCTTCGGTGATGCCGTCGGTATAGAGAACGAGCGTCTCGAGCGGAGCGAGTCGCGTCGTCGTCTCCTCGTAGCAAATGCCCGGGGCGATGCCGAGCGGAATGTCGCCGACCTCGTCGAGGAGCCGCACGCGCTGGTGGCAGGCGCTTCGCAGAAGCGGCGGATTGTGGCCGGCGCGGGCCCAGATCAGGTCGCGCGAGATGGGGCAGTACATCGCCGCGAAGGCGGTGACGAAGCCATGCTCGACCGACTTCGCGGTGAGGTATTCGTTGAGCGTCTCGAGCACCGCGCCGGGGCCGGCGACCGGCTCGGGGATCGTCGAAACGATCGCGTCGACCATCGCGCTCACGACCGCTGCGCTCGGCCCGTGTCCGCTCGCGTCGGCGATCACGAGCAGCCACCATCGTCCTTCGCGACCGGCGACGCGCACCTCGCGCACCGCGTACAGGTCCCCGCCGGCGGTGTCGAAGGTGAGGAAGCTCGCCCCGAGTCCAGCGCCCGGAATCGTCGGCAGGGGAGTCGGCAGCAGGCGACGCTGGATCGCGGCGATGCGGTTCATTTCTCGCGTCTTTTCGGCGTCGGCCTCGCGCAATTTCCTGGTCACGAGGACATTCTTCACCGTGCCGCCGATGAGATTCGTCTGCACGAGAAGCTGTTCGACGAGGGCGGCGTCGAAGGCGTGCTCGCGCTTCGCAAGAAAGAAACTCCAGTTGAGGGCGCTGCCGCCGTCGAAGAGCGGAATCGCGATGAGCGAGCGGAACTCCGCGATGTCGTCGCCGAGGGCCTCATCGTCGCGGATCTCCATCGAGTCGATCAGGGCCGGCTCGCCCCGCGCGATGATTGACCCGAAGAAGCCGCCGCGATGGACGGCAAGTGACTCCCAGTCGCGCCAGGGGTTGGGGACCTCCGTCTCGCGGTCGACGCCCTCAAGGAGCTTGCGGGTGATCTTGTAGCTGCCCGCCTCGAGATCGCGCACCGAGGCGGAGATGTATCCGTCGATTCCGTGCATGCGGCGCATCCCGCGTCCGAAGCTCGCCTGAATGTCCGCCGGCGACGCAGCGCTACTGACCGATCGCATCATCTCGACGAGCGTCGGTATGCGCGGTCGCGAGGTGAGCTCGACCCAGCGCGGGTGCGGACACGCGTTGCCGGTCGTCGCGGTATCGTGCGACACGGAGGCCGATTCATGACTCGTCCCGCTCATCGCCGCGATCGTAGCCCATTCGTGCTCACGGAGCCCCTGCGGCGGGCACTCGATGCCGCAGTCGCGCAGGCCGAGAAGGGCTGGCGCGAGGGCGGCATTCCGATCGGCGCGGCCCTCGTCGACGAGGCCGGCACGGTCGTCTCGCTCGGCCATAACCGTCGCGTGCAGCGCGGAAGTGTGATTCTGCACGCCGAGATGGACTGCCTCGAGAACGCCGGGCGGCGGCGCGACTGGTCGCGATGCACGCTCGTCACCACGCTTTCGCCCTGCCAGATGTGTGCGGGCGCCGCCCTTCTCTATCGCATTCCCCGGATCGTGATCGGCGAACATCGGACCTTCGAGGCCTCGGAGTCTCATCTGCGGGAGCAGGGGGTCGACCTGCTCGTCGTCGGCGACGAGCGCTGCGAACGGCTCATGCGCCGGATGAAGCGGCTGCGGAGGGACCTCTGGAACGAGGACATCGGCGTCTGACCGCGACGGTCAAAGACGAGCGTTCGGACGAAGTTCGGGATTTCTCCGCTCAACCCCTTGGGGAGAACGGGCCGATGAGCTACACTGTCTCATCTTTCGCCGGTGACCCTCGCCTTCATCACATGAAGGCCCTTCCGACCCGTCCGCGTGGACGCGGTCCTCTGACAGGAAGCCATTGGGGTGCTCGCTGGCGGCGTTCGACGCGATCGTCGAGCGTTCTGCCACGGCCGTCGTCCCGCTTCCTATCCGCTTTGCAGCCTCCCCGCACCGATTGCGTGCGGGTGTGAGGACGCGGAGCACCGGTAGCAGATCGTCTGCCTCATGTGCCTTGCCGTCACCGGATCAGTTTCTGATCTGCGCTGACGCGGGCCAAAGGACTGTTTCTTTGCCGTCTGATTTCGTTTCGCTGTCGCTCGCCAATCCGCTTCTCCGCGCTCTCTCCGACGAGGGCTACACCCAACCGACGCCGATCCAGGCGAAGACCATCCCCGTGCTCCTCGAGGGGCGCGATGTGCTTGGCTGTGCCCAGACGGGCACCGGCAAGACGGCGGCCTTCGCGCTGCCGCTTCTCCATCGTCTCATGCAGGCTCCAGCGCCGAAGGCCGGGGCCGGTCAGGCCGCCCGCGTGCTCGTCCTCGCGCCAACCCGCGAACTCGCCACGCAGATCGTCGAGAGCTTCACGACCTACGGCCGCTACACGCTGCTCAAGTCTGCGGCGATTTTCGGCGGCGTGAGCCAGTTCCATCAGGTGAAGGCGCTCCAGCGCGGCGTGGACATCCTCGTCGCGACGCCGGGCCGTCTCATCGATCTCATGCAGCAGCGGCTTGTGCGCCTCGACGGCGTGCAGGCGCTCGTCCTCGACGAGGCCGACCGCATGCTCGACATGGGCTTCATCGAGCCGATTCGCAAGATCGTCGCTGCGCTTCCCAAGCAGCGGCACACGCTTCTCTTCTCGGCCACGATGCCGAAGGAGATCATGCATCTCGCCGACGCGCTCCTGCGCGATCCGGTGAAGGTTGCGGTGACGCCCGTCGCCTCGGCCGCTCCGAAGATCGAGCAGTCGCTCTATCGCGTCGACCGGGCGTGGAAGCAGATGCTTCTTGAGCACATCCTCGATTCGGAGAAGGCGACGCGCACCGTCGTCTTCACCAAGACGAAGCATGGCGCCGATCGCGTCGCGAAGAAGCTCACCCAGCACGGCTTCAGCGCGGACGCGATCCACGGCAACAAGGCCCAGAATCGCCGGACGCGGACGCTCGATCGTTTCAAGAGCGGTTCGCTGAAGGTGCTCGTCGCCACCGATGTCGCCGCCCGCGGCCTCGATGTCGATTGCGTCTCGCATGTCATCAACTTCGATCTCCCGATGGAGCCCGAGGCCTATGTGCACCGCATCGGCCGCACCGGTCGCGCGGGAGCGAGCGGCATCGCCATCGCCTTCTGCGATCGCGAGGAGGCCGATCTCCTCCGGCAGATCGAACGGCTGACGAAGTCGAAGATTCCCGAGCGGGCGGTTCCGTCGCTTGCCGATCGCGTGGTGGCGCGGCCGGTCGAGACGAATGCGCACGACGGGGATCGCGACGATTCAGACGAGGTCGACGCAGCTCCGCGGCGCACCGAGCGTTCGCAGCGGAGCGGAGCGCGATCGGCGCATCCGAACCATGGCGGCCATCACGCCCCCCGGCAGCAGCAGCAGCAGCAGCAGCGGTCGGGAGGCGGCCAGCGCTCGCGCGGCGAGGGACGCGAGGGCGGGGGCCGTTCGCGCGGCTCCGACCAGCGATCATCGCCGGCCACATCGAGCGCTCCGAGCGCAGCGCCCCGGGCCCATCATCCTGCCGCGCCGCGGCAGCCGATCGGCATCGCCCGTCGCGGTCAGAGCGCCGGTCGTTCACGCTAACGATCAGCGATTCGTGATCTGAATGGAACAACCCCGAGTGACCGCACAGGTCGCTCGGGGTTGTTCGTTGGCGTTCGACTCACTGCGCCGATCGTGATGATGGCGCACCGGCCGACGAGGCACGATGTCGGTGCAGGAGATCGGCAAGGAGCGCGCCCGGCTCGCTGTCCGCCGACCAGACCTGCGTGCGCATCGTGTCTCCCGGCTCGAGCGTGACACGCAGGCGACGGCGGAGGGTGTCCTTCCCGCGGACGACCTCAAGCGAACAGTCGAGTGAGCGATCGTCCGTGATGGTGACCGTGCCCTCGCCCACGCAGCCTGAGGCCGTCAGAACGAGCACGCGATAGGGGCCGCGGTCGACTGGCTGGAGCACGAACGCTTCGATCGACGAGCCGAGTCCCGCAGAGGTCGGGATTTCGGTCACCTGCGCATGGATCGCCTGGAGATAGGGGATGACCGAGAGGTCGGTCCGCATCGAAGCCCCGATGTCGTTGGCGACCTCGCTGGCGGGCATGACATCCGCCTGCCACCGGTGCGCGACCGTCGACGCGAGGAACGAAAGGGCGCCGGCGGGTTGTGCCGCATCGTCGGCGATCGCCGGCATTTCGCTCAGGGCGCGCGATCGCGTGTACTCCCAAGCGACCATTTCCTCGAATCCTCTTCCACCATCCTCCGCCAAGGCAGAGCGATAGGCGTCGGGTCCGCGGAAGTCCCAGAGAGTTTCGATCGAACGCGAATGATCCGGTCGTCCTGATTGTCGGAGCATCGTTCGTGCGGTCATGCTCGCGTCACGCATCACCGCGGTCCCGCTCGACATGCCGCGTCCCAATTCGCCCGCCGGCGGATGCGAACTCACGACGCGCACCGCATCACTGCCGGGCTCGACGAAGTAGACGGTCAGCACGCGCCAAGGTTTCGCTTCGGCATCGGTGCCGAATGTCTCGGAGATGATCGAATGCCGTCCGGGTCCCCAGCGCCATCGATCGAACTGCGTGGTGCCGCTCGCGAAGGTGACCCGCCATTCGCCGCCGATCATCCGAGCGAAGGGGGCGAGCGGAGCCGGAACCGGCGATTCCGTCGTCGGAGTCGCCTTGCGTGGCCAGGGACCGTTGCGTGTCACATGCGTGAAGGACGCGCCGTCGTAACGAAAGAGACCGCCGGAACAGCCGAACCAGAGCGTTCCGTCCTGGTCCTCGAAGATGTCCTGCACATGGGTGCCGCGCGAGCCGTGGCACTCCTTGGTCGCGCGCCCGCTTCCGCAGGCGCAGGTCACCTCATCGAGTGAGAGACCTCGGTCATGTCCGAACGGCGCGAAGGCGGTCCCGTCGAATCGCGCGACGCCAGCGCCGAGCGTCGAGACCCAGAGCGTGCCGGCGCGATCCTCGAGGATCTCGAAGACTCGGTCGTTGCTCAATCCCTCGCGCGAGGTGTAGGTGCGGAACGCCGTGCCGTCGAAGCAGGTGACGCCACCTCCGTCGCTGCCGATCCAGATCCTTCCGCGGCGGTCTTCGTGAATCGCCCGCACCATGAGCCCGCCGATGTCGTCTTTGCTTGCATAGCTGACAAACGACTTTCCGTCGAAGCGATGCACGCCCTCACCGTCGGTTCCGAACCAGATGGCGCCCGCTCGATCCTCGCACATCGCAAAGACGACCTTTGGCGAAAATCGTGACTCGGGGCTGGCGACTTCGATGCGCGGGAGAGGAAACGCGACGAACCGCTCGCCGACCAGACGACAGACGCCCTCGTGCGTGCCGACCCAGATCGTGCCCGATCGGTCGAGCAGGATGCTCCAGATGCTCGGGTCGCTCAGTCCATCCGCGACGGTCAAGGTCCGCCAACGCCCGTCGAGGAAGCGGCTGACGCCACCGTCGGTCGCGAACCAGAGTGCACCGTCCGCGGTCTGGACCATCCCGCGGATCGCATTGCCGCCGAGCCCATCCGTCGTGTTGAAGAAGCGAAGCCCCGATTCATTGTGGCGAATTTCATTGTGGCGAGATCCATCGTGGCGGGCCACTCCCTCGCCATTCGTACCGAACCAATAGGTGCCGGATCGATCCTGGAAGACCTCGCGCACATACTCGCTGAGCGGTGGAGCCAGTTGCGCCCACGCGGACTGCGCCATGCAGGTCGCAAGAGCGATGATCATGAGGATTCCGCTCCTCGTCAGGCCTCGCCGCATCCGCGTTCGCTCGTCTTGTGAAGTCACGGGCCGCTCTGTTCGGACAGGAGCGTCAGACATACGACTCATTGCGGTGTTCCCGGGCGGTGAAGGTTCGCCTCGCCCGCGGTGGACGAAGGCCTCCGAGCGTAGCCCCGGGAGTGTCGCCAGTGCGGATCCGCCGCGTCACACCTGCGTCACAGTCCTTTCGTCGAGGCCGTTCGTCGAGGCCTCTCGTCGATTTGGGGCGTCGGCATCCCGCTTCGATCGTGACGACCGGCCGCTTCGCACATGTCGTGTGACGGCCCATGAGTCCATTGGAACAAGGCCCCGCTCGCATTCGCGATGAACCGAAGATGTGCTCTGGCGCTCGATCATGGACCTATCAGCCCGTGGCGAAAGTCATTTGGGCTGCGGACGAGCAGAATGGCAGATTTCTTCGTCGGCGCAACTCGCTCGTATCGCTGCGGATACTGCTTCGTTGCACCTCCTCGAACTCTGCCATTCTGCTCATCCTCGCTTTCCAAAGCACTTTCGCCACGCGCTGCTATCACTACAGCGCCCTTTATGTTCTGCTGCGCCCTCGCGACGAACAGAAGGGGCGCTGTAGTGCTATGACCCCGGGCCGCTGACTGCAATCCGCCGCCTCAACATGACAACCCCCGAGCGGCCGCATAGGTCGCTCGGGGGTTGTGTTCGATATGGGCTTCACACGGCTATCCGTGTCAGCCCCGTCAGGTGCACGGGGGGCGGTACCCCCGGCTCACCGCCGCAAGGCGGATGAGCGGCGAGGTGCTTGTTGAGCATGCTCGCCTGTCGGGTGTTCCTACCGCGTGATGCCCTTGAAATGGTCACACTGCACTGGATCACCTCCTTGTGGGAAAACGCTTGTCCCAGCCGTCACGGTCGCCACCGCGTGTGCACGGTGCGACGAGCCGCCGCCAGGCTGTTTCCCTCCGCGGCGTCCCGCGGAGCACATCGCCCGTCGCACGCGGCTGTGACCGTAGGGGTCGCCGAATGCAGCGGTCGTCGATCTTGATCGTCCGATCGTGCCGCGGCATTTCGCGGTCGGTTCGAACGCACGGCGATCGATGCGGGAAGTATCGCAGTCAGGATCCGAAAGGCAAGCGGGGGAGGCACAAAACGCCGTTGGTCGAAGGTCGGCCTGTGCGATTCGCGCGGGCGGCTCGGGCGCATGCCCCGCAACGACGAGCCGTTCGGCCGCTCCCCGCGCGCACTCACGGGGAAGTGCCCCACGCTGCCAGAAGCAACGCGAGGTCCAGCGGGCCCGTCGTGCCGTCGCCATCGAGATCGGCGGCCGCCGACACGCCCCAGGCGCCGAGCAGCACGGCGAGATCGCCGGGACCGACGGTGCCGTCGCCGTCAAGATCGGCGGTGATGGCGCACTCGTCGGGCACGCCGTTTCCGTCCTCGTCGGCTTCGCCTGCTGCGATCTCGGCGAAGTCCGGAGCGCCGTCGGCATCGCAGTCCGGCCCGGTGGTGATGAGATTGCCGCCGTTGGTCACGCGCCATGCGACCGCTGGAATGAACGCGCAGAAGCTCAGGTCGTCGCCGAAGCACGCAACGGTCCCGTCGGCGCGAACGGCGAAGGTGGCGTCATAGGTCGCGTTGACCGAGACATAGACATCGCCATCCACGCTGCATTGGCCGTTGCGGTTGTCGCCCCACGCGACGAGCGTTCCATCGGCTCGACGACCGACCGTGTGCGCTCGACCGGCGCTCACTTCCACGAAAGCGTCAGCGGGACAATCGCATTGGCCGAAGAAGTTGTCGCCCCACGCCACCGCCGTTCCATCGGGGCGCAACGCCACCGTGTGATAGTCACCGCAGTCGATCTCGGCGAATGGACCTGGCGGCGGCTCGCACTGGTTCCATGCGTTGAGTCCCCAGCCGATCGCCTCGCCGTCTGCCTCGAGCGCGATGAAGTGGTACGCGCCGCCATCGATTCGCGTGAAGGGGCCGCTCGGGGGCAGATGTTCGTTGAAGGGACTCAGCCCAATGGTGACGACTTCGCCATCGGCTCGCAGCGCCGCGATGACGCTCGTGGTGGCTGCAACATCGCGATAGGCTCCGGCGACGCCAAGCTGCGGCAGAAGCGGGTTGGATCCGCTCTTCAGTTGATCGACGCGGCCATCCGCCCGCAGGCACGCCCACGACGAGTTCGCGCCCAGGCTCGCGTCGCGAAGCACCGCGATGCCTGGCGCGATATGCGCGCCGTGTACCGTGGAACCCCATGTCTCGACCGTTCCGTCGGCGCGAAGAGCGATCGAATATCCGCTTCCCGCGGTGATCGCAGCGAAGGCACCACTCGGGGCCGCCGGTGCGGAGCCCCACTGGACGATCGTTCCGTCGGGACGCAGGCCGAGCGAATGAATCGAGCCCGCCGAGACCGCGATGAAGGGGCCAGGAGGCGCGTCGCACTTGCCGAACGCCGGATCGCCCCAGCAGATCGCCTCGCCCTCGGTCGTCAGGCCGATCGCGTGTGTCGAGCCGATCGAGATCCGCTCAAACGAGCCGATGGGAATGGGGACTTGGGCGAGTGTTCCGCCGACCATCAGGATGGAACCATCGTCGCGCACCGCGCCGAAGGTGACGGTCAGTCCGAAGTCGACATCGCGGAAAATGCCCGTCAACGGAGCGCCCGCCGGAATGCTCGTCCCAAGCCAATGAATTGAACCATCATCGGCGAGCGCAGCGAGGGCGTTGTTGAAGCACGCGATGTCGGTGAAGCGACCTGGATGATTCGTCACGCCGACCGATGACACGAAGAGCGCGCTTCCGTCACTCCGAATCGCCGCACACGACCAGCCCCCGGTCTCGACGACGGTGCAGTCGTCGGGCGGAAACCAAGGTCCTTCGAACGAGGAGGAGAGATTCCCCCAGCGCACGAGCCCCCCACCGGTCTGCGCCGCGATCGCCTGCGACGACCCTGCCGCAATCGCGTTGAATGGCCCGCAGACTCCGGCCGTGACCCGCCCGGAGAACAGCCCGATGAAACTGCCGGCGGGGGCGCCGTCGACGACGCCGATCGTCGGCGCAGAGAGAGCGCTCACGACCACCCCATGTGCGATCGACGAAAGAACTCCCATGGTCATGTTCCTCCCCAGTTGCCCAACACCAGTGCCAGATCCGCCGGGCCGACGAGGCGATCGCCATCGAGATCGCCGGGCCCTCCGTCATACAGATAGGAAGATCCCCAGAACTCGAAGAGCGCAGCGAGATCGCGCTCGTCGACACGGCAGTCAATCGTGACATCGCCCGGCGCCGTGCGAATCGGCCTGAGTAGCACGCCGCACGCGACCCCCTGCGCGTCATAACCGGACCCGCAGATCTCACCGCGATCGTTGATGCCAAAGAGAGAGCTGATCGAGCCGACGAAGGGCGACTCGAGCAGGGTGAACGCAAAATGGGCGGTTCCATCGATCCAAATGAGCGCCTTCGATGATGGAGAGCCTGACATGCTCTCGCACAGGCCGACGACCTGCCCAAGCGAGTTCACATCATGAGAGCGCGTTCGCGAATATCCCGGCGGCACGCCGAGCGACATGGCCGTGCCGTTGCGCCAGAGCGTCGCTTCGCTTGTGTTCAACAGTCGCGCCCAGCTTTCGCCGCAGACATGGCCCGCGAGGCTCGCGCCGGAGACCATTGATTCGTGCATGCCATCCGGCAGCGGAAGCCAGGTCACGCGACCATCGCGCCATGCGTACCCACGAAAGGTGCCTTCTTCGGGATGGACGGTCCAGCCGCTGACTGTCCCGCTGTTGTCGATACCGTAAGCGATGCCGTCGACCTGTTCATACGCGGCGAGCGGCCCCTCCGGGGTCCAGACGCAGGGCCCGGCGATGAGAGAGTCCGAAGCATCAATGAATCCTGCGATCCAGCCGGCGTCGTTGATGTCGTTCACATAGCCGTTGGTCGCCGGAATCGGGGTCGGCAACGGCTGCGGAACGCCGTTCACCCACACGCAGGGCTGGTAGGCCCAGCCGGGCGGGCGAATCTCGCCATACACCGTTCCGTCCGCTCCGATCGCCCGCACGCTGCCGCCTCCCGGAGGTGCCGCGAGAAGCGTGGCGACGCCATCGGGCGAGACCAACACCGGCTTCGAAATGAAGCCTGTCTGACCGCCACTCCAGCCGTTGTTGGCGATATGCCCGAGCGTCATGCTGCCTGAAGAACCTCCCGGGATGGAGACCGGAATGAACTCATACTGGCACTGCGCGCAGGCGGACCTAGCGATGACAAGGAGAGCCGCCGTGAGCGCGGTGATGCAGCGGTGAGGCATGGGATAATCCCCCGATGGAGCGCCGAAGCCAGCCCCAAGCCAGCCCCAAGCCAGCCCCAAACCGGCCCCCAAGCCAGCCCGAAACCAGTCCGGACGAGGTCGAAACGACGCCTGTGATATGCCGATGTGAAGCGAGACTGCAAAGCAATCTCGAAGAGATGAACCCGCAGCATTCCGCACCGCGGCCTCGCCGTCAATAGATTTGTTGCGAAATTGCGGCCGATCCCAACGCGACGATGGCGCTCACGGCTTCCCGTGACGGCAACTGTCAGGATGTCTCATGCATCGTGGTGGCTTACGGACACGCGCCCCACGCACCGAGGACAACGGCAAGGTCCGAGGCATCGACCGCTCCGTTCCCGTCGAGGTCCGCGGCAGGCTCGGCGGTCGAACCCCATGCCCCGAGCACAATGGCGAGATCCGAGGCATCGACCGCGCCGTCGCCGTTGAGGTCGGCCGGACACGCGGTGCGCAGGACCACGCTGTCGAGATCAACCGTCTCCTCGCCCGCCTCGCTGCCGAACTCGGCGCTGATGCGGATCGAGGCAAGCGCACCCATGGTCGCGGCGAACTGCGCCGGCGTCGGCACGGCGCCGCTCGTGTTGTTCAGCCGGAAGGAGGTGTTCGTGAGCGTGACCGAGTAGTCGAGCCACGCGCCGATCGTCGGCTGCGGGACATCGGCCACGAGAATGTTGCCGGCGCCGATCAGAATGAAGACCGAGCCGGGCAGCCAGTCGGCGACATTCGTTCGGATCTTCCACTGGAGCGAGCCGCCGATGTAGTCGCTACGGTTTCCTTCGAAAGCCGCGGGCGATTCGTAGGAATAGCAATTGCCCGTCGGATCGGTCGAGCGAATGTAGCCGCCCGGCGCGCCGCCGCTCTCGATCCAGGCGATGGTGCCGCCGCCGACGATCTGGGCGTAGTTCGAGCAGTTGAGATCGGCGATCGTCCAGCCTTCCGCGCCGGTCGAGAAGGAACTGGCGATCGGGGGAGCGGACGCGAGCGAATCCGAGTGGATCGAGAGCAGGGTGGCGATGGAGGCGCAGGCGGTCACGAGACGCGACATGGAACTGTTCATACGGCGATTCTCACGGATCGGGGCAGCGGGGTTCAAGTCGAAGCATGTGGGCTTCTCTCCCAGCAAGCGAGATTCGAGCCGACGCGATCCGGCCGGACTCGCCATGCGCTGCGATTATCGGCGATGGCCGAGCGATCTCGCGTCGATTGCGAGCCAGCGAGGCGCATGGCCGCCTGCCTGGGGAACGCTCGACTTCGCTGCGCCTGCCGACACGCCTGAAGCGTGGCCCCAGGCCGATCAGTCCCATGCGCCAAGCAGAACGGCCAGATCGCTCGCGTCGACGATGCAGTCGCCTGTCAGGTCGAAACCTGGCCCCACGGTGTTCCATGCCCCGAGCAGCAACGCAAGGTCCGCCGCGTCGACGCTGCCGCTGCCGTTGAGATCGGGATCGGAAGGCGCGATCGCCTGAAGTTCGACCGGCCCGATGTCAGCCTTGAAGGACTCCGATGGGCCGGTGATGAGAAGGTCCACCTTCGCGATCTGACCAAGGAAGTCGTCGAGCACAGATGCCTGCGCGTCGTCGTTCAAGTCGATGGTCGGCTCTGGCACGAAGACGATGCCGGAGCTCGCGTCCAGCAGCGAACCGCACGAGAGAGGGCGGTAGTCCTCGTCTCCGCTCGCATGGATGCCGTCCGGACCGAGAAGATCGACGAGGTCGCCATCCGAGCCAACGGCGAAGCTGTCCTCCACATCCATGTTCGGAATGCTCCCCGCGAATGACTGAATTGCGCTGAATTGCACCGAAACAAAGTCGTTGGTCGAGCATTGCGCGGCGAGGGACTGAACGCCTCCCGAGCTGTTCCCGGTGATGATGCTCGCGCGCACGATGACGGACGAGGTCGATTCGCAGCGGATGCCGCTCGTAAGGCTCGGATTCGCCGTGATGTTTCCAGCGATCAGGCACCGATCGATCGTTCCGGAGGCGGTTCCCTCGAGAAAGAGGCCCGCGGTGCCGTTGGCTTGCGCCGTGTTGCCGGCGATGATCGAGTGGGCGATGGCGATCCGCGTCACTGGGCTCGGCTCCGTGCGAATCGCCGAGCCGGGGCCGGTGCCGCTGTTCGCGGTAATGATGCAGTGGGCGATTTGGGGCGCGCCGCCAACGGCAACGAGAATCCCTCCGCCGCCGACAGTGGCAGGGGCGTTTCCGTCTCGAATGATGAACCCCGACATGAAGGAGAAGTCGTTGACGAAGGTCACGACATGATGGGAGTTGCCCGTTGGACCTGGCGCACCGAGTTCGCCGGAGAGAATCGTCCGGTTCTGTCGCCAATTCCGCTGGCTGATGGTCAGTTCATTGCCCGTAAAGCCGCCGAGAAGCAGATTTCCGTAGGAGACCTGAAAGGAAGCCGTCGGGTCGTTCGTCGTTGACGGCGTATAGGTGCCCTTCGCGACCCAGACTTGGGCAAATTCGAGAACGCCCAGAGACGAGATCTCGGCGAGCGCGCTCTGGAGACTCGTGTACGCGTCGGTCCAGTTCTTTCCCGTGTTCGCGCCAGTGGCCGCGTGGTTCACCAGGATCGTTCGCATGCGGTGCAACTCGTCCGCTCCCATGTCGGTCGTCGGGTTGATGGCGGCGCCTCCGTTGGGAACGAGCTGATCGTCCTTGCTGCGAGCGATGTCGCGTATCGTGAGCGGGAGCGATTCGAACGAGTTGCCGTCGGCATCGGCGTCTGCGAGATCGGTGACGATGCACTCTCCCTTGTCAACGCACGGCGAGTCGCCCCGAAGGTCGAAGCGACGCGGGAGCGTCTCGAAGGCGTCGTCAAGAACGAACTTCGGATCTGTCGCGATCGTGGTCGCACTGCTCGGGTTCGCGTTGTCCCAGCCTTCGATGCAGCAGCGCGAGACGGTGAGCGGTGCGGAGGTCAGCCGGAACTGAGAGAGCTCGGCGGTGGCGGCACCCGTGTTGCGATAGAGAATGCAACTGGAGAATGTCGAGACGGGCGTGATGTTCAAGAGATCGACCGCCGATGAGCCGTCGTTGTCGGCGATCGTCGAGTTGGCGATGACAAGTGGGGCTGCCTGCGCGAAGATCGCCGAGCCCTGCTGCGCGACGTTGTCTCCGAAGACGCAGCCGTGTACCTGCATCGCGCTCGTCGACGAGACGCCCGAGAGGCGGGCGATCCCGCCGCCCTTCTTGGCTTGGTTGGATTGGAACACGCACCGTGCGATCACCGGCGATGCGTTCGTGACGAGCAACGCGCCCCCGTTGGCGTCGTCGCCGATTCCGTTGGCGTTTCCGCCGACGATGTAGCACCCCTCAAGCACGGTGGTCGAGTTCACGCCGTTCGCCCGGACCACATGGAAGGTGTTGTCGGAGTCGGTTGAACCACCGATCTCGCCGCTCAGGATCGTCGGAAAGAAGGCGATGCTCCTGTTGTCGGGATCGAAGTCGGTTCCTTCGAAACCTCCGCGAATCTTGACACCCTGCTTGAGAACGAAGCTGGCCGATCGATTCGTTCCAGTCGTCGGCTTGTAGGTGCCCTGGGCGACCCGCAACTCATCTCCGGGGTTGCTCGCATCGATACCCGTTTGCAGGGTGCTGAAGGCCGTGCTCCAGGAGAGTCCATCCTGCTGGCTGGGCGGAAGCGACTGGCTGCTGCGGACGAATCGAACCGCAGCGAACGAGCTTGAGCTGACCGCGAGCGTGAGGGCGGTGGCTGCGATGTGAATGGCGAGGCGTTGCGAGGTCGAGACGGTGGGGGGATTGAGCATGGCGACGGTTTCCGCTGCGCGCGCAACCCCCTGCCCGGACGGGGCAGATTCGGCGGCGATCGGAGCTTTCTGACCGGTACGCGACACCCCGCCCGCGTCGGGATCACCGACTTCCGAATTGCCCGCGAGCCGAGGCCGAGGTCCCATACGACGACGGGCGGCGGCTGGAAGGCTCGCTGGTCGTCCACGCCGCCGTCAGCCTAACACTCCAGCGCCGCTCAGAGATCCTCGTCCTCGTCGTCGCCCGGGTTTCGGCTTCGCTTGTTCTTCGGGTCGAAGACCGTGCCGTCGGCGTCGTGCTCCTCGGCCATGGC
>VYLE01000452.1_pt1 | contig 23252 bp, 24 predicted proteins | sample 5114391 | NCBI WGS metagenome assembly VYLE01 (sample SAMN12291771, study PRJNA351875) | freshwater metagenome | isolation source: freshwater lake | place: USA: Michigan, Kent Lake | collected 2013-08-15
CGGCGGCGGCGTCAGCGGCAGGTTCGGCACCGGCGACCGGCGCGGCACCCTCGGCGGGCGCTGCCGGGGCGGCACCGGGCTGGCGGGCCGGATCGGGGGCCGGGATGGCCATGCCGGTCGAGCCCTGCATGCGAAGCCAGGCGATCAGGTTGACCCGGGTTTGCGCGTCGCGAATCCCTGCGAACGACATCTTGGTGCCCGGGATGTGGCGGCCCGGGGCCGTGAGAAACTGGTCCAGTTCGTCAAGGGTCCAGGTCGGGGCGATCGCCTTGTGGGCCTGGAAGGCTTCGGAATAGGCAAACCCGGCTATGTGCATCACCGGCCCACCGGTCACGGCATACAGATTCGGGCCGATGCCGTTGGCGCCGCCCGCGTTGACGGTGTGGCAGGACTTGCAGCGGGCGAAGGCAGCCTCACCGGCCGCAAGATCGGCGACGGGCAGGAGGGTGCCCCAGTCCGGCGGCAGGACAGCCTCTTCGGCCGCAGCACCGCCCGTGTCTTCCGGCGCGTCAACGAAATAGCCCATCTTTTCGGGCACTTCGTTGGGATAGATGAAGGCTGTGCCCTCTTTCACAACCAGGATTACGAAAACGGTGCCCAGTACGGCACCCGCAATCTTGTTCAGCTTCAGATCGCCGCTCATGCGCGTCGTCTCATCCCGTTTCTGAGGCCCGGTCGCATTCACGGCCGGGCGAATTCTTGCGTGGCCGTCTCTTACACGCTAGCGCGGCCTTCGCAACCAGATCAGGAAGGTCTGAGCGTCGCAGACACCGACTTTGGGATTTGAACGTGAACCCGCTGATCCTGATTCCGGCCCGGATGGCCGCAACCCGCCTTCCTGACAAGCCGCTCGCCGACATCGGCGGCACTCCGATGATCGTGCGGGCCTGGCGTCAGGCCGTGCTGTCCGGCCTGCCCGTCGCCGTGGCGGCGGGTGATCGTGAAATCGTCGATGCCATTGAGTCGGCCGGCGGGGTCGCCGTCCTGACCGATCCGGACCTGCCCAGCGGCTCCGACCGCATACGCGCCGCCCTCGCTGCGATCGACCCCGACGGTCGGCATGACGCGGTCATCAACCTGCAGGGTGACATGCCCTTTGCCGATCCGGGGCTGGCCCTGGCCTGCGCCGCCCTGTTGCATGGCGAGCCGGCCTGCGACATCGCCACCCTGATCGCGCCCGAGGCGGACGCCTCCGACCGCGCCAATCCCGATGTCGTCAAGGCGGTGGTGGCGATGGCAGAGGGCCAGCGCCATGGCCGGGCCCTCTATTTCACCCGTTCGACCCTGTACGGCGACGCCCCGGTGTGGCGGCACATCGGCCTCTACGGCTACCGCCGCGCCGCCCTGGAACGCTTCTGCGCCGCCGCGCCGTCGCCGCTGGAACGCCGTGAAAAGCTGGAACAGCTCCGGGCGCTGGAGATGGGCCTGCAGATCTGGGCCGCGGTGATCGATGAGGCGCCGCTGTCCGTGGACAATCCGGATGACCTCGCGGCCGCGCGGGCCTTGGCCCGATAACGCTTCCGCTTTCCCGGCGAAGCCGGAACCGGGTCATTGGCCCTGGGGCCGGAAGGTTCATCACAACGAACACAGAGGAATCACGAAGGGCACAACGGGAGCGGAGCCAGTCACAACACTCGTCGTGTCCTTTGCGAATTCGTTGTGATGAACCTTACGGCCTCGGGGCCATCCTGATTGCTTGAAGCCCGGCTTCGCCGGGGTGATTCAGACGTCGAACCCGTCCACCCAGGCCTGCAACAGCGTCCGGGCGATGGCGAACCTCGGCGGGGCCTTGATCGACGGGTGTGTCCCCTCAAGACACGCCCGCGCCTCGTCCCGCGTGAGCCAGGCCACCGCCTCCAGCTCGGTCTGATCGGGCGTCGCCTCGCCGGAGTCGACCTCGCAGACCAGGCCGATCATCAGCTGCGACGGGAACGGCCAGGGCTGGCTGGAGTGATAGCGCACCGCCGTCACCGTCAGCCCGGCCTCTTCCTCGATCTCGCGCGCGCAGGCCGCCTCGATGGTCTCGCCGGGCTCCAGGAAGCCGGCCAGGGCCGACATCCGGCCCTCGGGCCAGGCCGCCTGCCGGCCCAGCAGACAGACCGGTTCGGGCCCGCCCTTCCAGATCGCCAGCATGATGGTCACCGGATCGACGCGCGGGAAATGCTCGACGCCGCAGGCCGGGCAGATCCGTTTCCAGCCGCCCGAGCCGTTCCCGGTCTCTACCCCGCAGGCGGCGCAGAAGCCGTGCCGCCGCCGCCAGTCGAACAGCGACTTGGCCGTCCCCGCCATGGCCGCGTCCGGTCCCGGCAGCAGGGCCGCCGCCTCGCGCATGTCGTGAAACGCCCCCAGTCCCGCCAGCGGCCCCGCCGCGGGATCGGTCGACCCCTCGATTTCGACCGCGAAACAGGGTGCGCCCTTCCACAGGCCGAGGAACAGCTCCCGATCCGGAACCACCGCCCGCGCATGGGACAGCGCCAGCCATGCCAGCCGGGGCTCGCCCGCCTCGATCAGCGGCCGGCCCTCCCACAGCACCATGGCCATGGCGTCAGGGCTGGCGGCCTGTTCGGCCAGCCAGTCGGCGTCGTCGCGCCGATCTCCCGCCCGATCGAGCGGATTGCCGGCGAAGGTGTTCAGGACGGGGAGGGGCATGAGGCTTCTCTTAGCGCCCCGACCCGGCCATTGTCGCGGGGGAGGTGTGATGCGCGATAATTCAGCCCGGTTCAGTCCGGATCAGGATGACGTATTCGGGCGGATCGCGGATCGATACGATCGTCTGTGCGACGTGTTCAGCCTCGGCATACATCGGCTGTGGAAGTCCCGCATGGCCGCGCGCATCATGGCCGAGAACGGGCGTCATCTGCTCGATCTGGGCTCTGGCACGGCTGACATTCCCTGCAGGCTCTGGCGCAGGCTCGGCCCCGCCACTGATGGATGGCGTATCCGGGTCTCGGACCTTTCCGAACCGATGCTCGCCGTGGCACGCCGCAAACTCGGTTCGCTTGGTGCGCGGGTCACGTTCGAAATTCAGGACGCCGGCCAGATCGCGGCGGAGGACGGATCGGTCGATGTCGTAACGATGGCCTTCGGTCTGAAAATCACCGACCGTTCGCGCGTCATGGCCGAGACCTTCAGGGTCCTGCGGCCCGGTGGCGTCTTCCTGTGCCTGGAAGCCTCGCGGATCGAGGTCCAGTGGCTGCATCGCCTCTACCTCGCCTATATGGACCTGTGCATGCCGTTGATCGGTCGTCTCGCGACCGGCGGGGATGCGAGCGCCTACGCCTATCTGCTGAGAGGCGTGCACGAGTTCCCGGATCAGCTCGCGCTCGCCCGGGAACTCCGCGAACAGGGATTTCAGGACGTCACGTTCGAGAGCCTTTCGCTGGGCATCGTCGCCCTGCATCGTGCCGTGAAGCCGATGTCTTGATCTCGCCGCTCCGAACCGCGATATAGGCCTCGGAGATCGCGGGCGAAGGCTTCGCCAATCTGGTCAGGGCCGGAAGGCAGCAGCCACAACGAATTCACCTTCGGGTCGCGGTCTCTACTTCCCCTCTTTGTGCTCTGACGCTCGCCCACGCGGTCGCTTGCTGCCTGAGCGCGGGTTTTCCCCATCTCGTCGAACGACGCCCTTAGCGTCCGGGCCGGTCCGCGCTAAGGAACAGGGATGAGCGACGTCGATCCGAGTCCCGAAGGCCCTCCGTGGGAGGAAGACGCCCCCGACGCGGATGCGGTCGAGCGCGATCCCGACACCGACGACATGTTCGGCTCGCCCGAGCCGGCCGCGGCCCCTGTGTCGGCCGTCGAAGCGAAAGCCGCTCCGAAGCCGGCCGACGCCGGCCCTGCCGCCCATGCGGACGACGGCTCGGCCTACACCGTTCTGGCCCGCAAATACCGGCCGCACACCTTTGAGGACCTGATCGGCCAGGAGGCCATGGTCCGCACCCTGACCAATGCCTTTGCCACCGGCCGGATCGCCCACGCCTTCATGCTGACCGGCGTCCGGGGGGTCGGCAAGACGACCACCGCCCGCCTGCTGGCCCGCGCCCTGAACAACGAGACCGACAGCATCGACCGTCCGTCGCTGGAACTGACCGCCCATGGCCGGCACGACGCCGCCATCATGGCGGGCCAGCATATGGATGTGGTCGAGATGGACGCCGCCTCCCACACAGGTATCGACGGCATCCGCGACATCATCGAGAGCGTCCGCTACGCCCCCGTCGAGGCGCGCTACAAGGTCTATGTCCTCGACGAAGTGCACATGCTGTCGAACCAGGCCTTCAATGCCCTGCTGAAGACGCTGGAAGAGCCGCCGCCCCACGCCAAATTCATCTTCGCCACGACCGAAATCCGCAAGGTGCCGGTGACCATCCTGTCCCGCTGCCAGCGTTTCGACCTGCGCCGTGTCGAGCCGGAAATCCTCGTGGAACACCTGGCCCGCATCGCCGACCGCGAGGGGATGAAGATCGAACAGGACGCCCTGGCCCTGATCGCCCGCGCTGCCGAGGGATCCGTGCGTGACGGCCTGTCCCTGCTGGACCAGGCGCTGGTGCAGGGCGACCGCGGCGAGACGGTGAAGACCGAGGTCGTGCGCGACATGCTCGGCCTCGCCGACCGCAGCCAGACCATCGCCCTGTTCGAATCGATCATGGCCGGCCGCACGCCCGAGGCGCTGGAGCTGTTCCGCACCCTCTACGGCTATGGCGCCGATCCGGTGCAGGTCACCAACGACCTGCTGGAACACTGCCACGCCGCCTCGGTGGCCAAGATGCTGGGGCCGCAGGCGACCCGCCTGCCCAATGACCAGGCCCGGAAGTTGACGGCGCTCGGCGCGGTCATCTCCGCCGGCACCCTCGCTCGCGTCTGGCAGATGCTGCTGCGCGCGCTGGACGAGGTCCGTCGCGCCCCCAACCCCGCCGACGCCGTCGAAATGGCCATCGTCCGCCTCGCCTATGCCGCCGACCTGCCGGGACCGGAGGAGGCGCTCAAGGCCCTGCGCGACGGCGAGCCCATGCCGGGCGGTACGGCACCGCGGGGTCCCTCCGGCGGCGGCGGCGGTGCCTCTGCCCAGCTGGCGGCCCGCCCGGTTGCCGCGCCTTCGCTTCCCGACCCCCAGTCGTTCGAACAGGTCGTCGCCCTGATCGGCGAGAAGCGCGAGGTCGGCCTGCAGATGGACGTCCAGCGCTACGTCCGCCCCGTGGCCTTCAAGCCCGGTGCCATCACCTATGAGAGCCTCGAGGGTGCACCGCTCGACCTGGCGCGCAAGCTGGCGGCGCGGCTCAAGGACTGGACCGGCCGCACCTGGCTGATCGCCGCCAACGGCCAGGGCGGCGGCGAGACCATGATCGAGCTCGACCGCCGCAAACGGGTCGAGGAGCGGGCTGCCGTCGAGGCCGACCCCTTCATTGTCGCGGTGATGCAGGCCTTCCCCGGTGCCGTCATCGGCGAGATCAAGGCCCTCGCTCCTGCCGTCGAACTGCCGGCCATCCCGGACGACTCCAGCGCTGTCAGCGACGAGGACTGACCTCCGAACGCCGTCAGGGCCCGTCAGTCGTCGCGGACCGCAATCTGCCGCAGGGTCTCCGGGCAGGGGAGGTCAGGAAATGGCTTGGATCAGGGCGGCCGTAACAGGGACAGTCGGGCTTGCCCTGCTTGCCTCGCCCCTCGCGGCGCAGGAGCCGACGCGGCGTGAGCAGTTGGCCGCGACGACGGCCGATCTGTTCGAGAAGCTGGGCGTGCTCGGCGAGGCGCTGGAAGTCGATGCGCCCCGGCTTCCCGCCGATGTCCTGACCCGGGGGGTCGAGGCTGCCCTGCCGCTGCTGCCCGATGAGGAAGGGCACCAATGGGGATCAGGCATGGCCTTTGAGTTTCGGACCGGGCGCTCGACCGGGGCGATGGAACCGGAGGCGGATCAGGGAACCGTGCTGACGGACGCGCGCGCCTGCCGGGTCGGGAGTCCGCAGGGCGAGGTCGTGCATTTCGTCCGGTTCACACGCGGTGCGGTCAGGGGCCATCGGTGCATCACCCTGGAAGAGAGTGGAAGCGCCTGGGGGTTGCAGTCGCGGACCCTTGCCCTCGGACCTGATCGTCAGATGACGGCCTACTACGGTGTGGCGATGTCGATCGAGGGCGACCCGGCCGGGGCCCGGCGGGCGGTCGAGGAGCGGCTTGATCAGAATGTCGCCCTGGCGGGCATGCTGGCCGACTATGCACTGGAGATATTCCTGGCCAGCGATGGCCCGCGCCGGGAGACCGGTGAGGACCTCACGGCTCGCGCTGCCCGGCTTGCCGAGCGTCTGGATAGTGCTCTGGCCGCTCTCCAGACGCCCTGACGGCCCCTGCTGTCTCCAATCTAGAGGATCGTCGCCGCCGCCTCGAACGCCAGCCGGGGCGAGCGGGGAAAGAGGTTCTCGTCCGTCCCGTAGCCCAGGTTGACGATGAAGTTGGGCTCGACGGCCGTGCCGGCAAAGAAGGCCGCCTTGACCCCCGCCGCGTCGAAACCGGACATCGGACCCACGTCCAGCCCGAGCGCCCGCGCCGCCAGCAGGAAATAGCCGCCCTGCAGCGAGCCGTTGCGGAAGGCGGTCTCGCGCGCCGCTGCCGGGTCGGCGAACCAGTCCTTCGCCCCGGGCGCATGCGGGAACAGCACCGGCAGGGTCTCGGCGAAGGCCAGGTCCATGCCGATGATCACATTCACCGGAGCCTGCAGCGTCTTGGCCCGGTTGGCCCCGGACATGTGCGGCGCAAGCCGGGCCTTGGCCTCGGGCGAGGTGACGAAGATGAACCTTGCCGGGGTGGAGTTGGCGGCCGTCGGGCCGAATTTCGTCAGGTCATAGAGTTTGTGCAGCAGGTCGTCAGACACCGGCCGGTCGGTCCAGGCATTGCGCGTCCGGGCGGCCGTGAACAACTGGTCCAGCGCCGTGTCCGGAAGCGGCCGGTCGCGGGCGGGGACGGAATCGAGGGCCATGATGGCTGTCCTTATTGGTAACAGTGATAGATGCTAAATAGCCCGGGCGCGGTTTGGTTCAAGGATGTTCGAAACAAATTCCGTTGCTGCTTTTCAGGTCTGTCCCAAGCAGGGGACAGCGCCTATCCTGCGTCCATGGATCTCAATGCCCTCATGAAACAGGCCCAGGCGATGCAGCAGAAGCTGCAGGACGCCCAGGCGAAAATGGCCGAAACCACCGCCTCCGGCACCTCCGGCGGCGGCCTCGTGACCGTGGCCCTGAAAGGTGCCGGCGAGATCACCGGCGTCACCATCGACGACAGCCTTCTGGTCTCCGGCGAGGGCGAAATCCTCGCCGACCTGATCGTCGCCGCCCACGCCGACGCCAGGCGCAGGCTGGATGAGGCCAATGGTGCCCTGATGCGCGAGGCCGCCGGCCCGATGGCCGGGATGAACATCCCCGGCATGCCCAAGCTGTTCTGAGCCTCCGGGCCGCGGTGAGGCAGCCGGGGCCGGCAGGTTCATCACTAAGGCCACGAAGGGTCCACGAAGAACACGAAGAGGCCAGCGGCTCCGCGGCGCCCGTCAGGGCGACGCAAGAAATCCGATTGCGTGCAGGGGCCCGCGAAGGCTGAGCCACCCTCGCTCCCTTCGTGCCCTTCGTGCCCGCCTTCGTGTCCTTCGTGATGAATCAGCCGGCGCCCGGGGCAAGGGCGCGGACTGCCCCGTCAGACCCACGCAGAGATAGGCAAGCCGCCGACCCCCATGGTATGCGCGGGGCATGGCTGCCTCCGCCGGACCTGAAATCGAACGGCTGATCAGCCTTCTCGCCAAATTGCCCGGCCTCGGTCCCCGCTCGGCCCGCCGCGCGGCCCTGGCCCTGCTGAAGAAGCGCGAACAGCTGCTGGTCCCGCTCGCGGCCTCCCTCGCTGAAACGGCGGCCAGGGTCACCTCTTGCAGCGTCTGCGGCGCGCCTGACACCCGCGACCCCTGTTCGATCTGTTCCAACAGCGCCCGCGACAACGCCCTGATCTGCGTCGTCGAGGAGGCCGGCGCCCTGTGGGCCATGGAGCGGTCCGGCGCCTTCCGCGGCAAATATCATGTGCTCGGCGGCCTGCTCTCTGCCCTCGACGGCGTCGGCCCCGATGCGCTCCGGGTCGCTGAACTGGTCGGACGGGTGCGCGGCGGCGAGGCGAAGGAAGTCGTCCTGGCCCTGCCCGCCACCGTCGACGGCCAGACCACCGCCCACTATATCGCCGAGCGGCTGGCCGGCTCTGGCGTCGAGATCACTTCGCTGGCCCGCGGTGTCCCCGTCGGTGGCGAACTCGACTGGCTGGACGACGGCACCATCATCCAGGCCATGAGGCAGCGACGGCCGACCTGAAGCGCGCAGGGGAAGCTCGACAGTCTCAGAGATTGCCTGCGCCCCGACTGCAAGCGGACGCTTCGAGAGTCCGCTACGGGTGGATAGCGGACATTCGACGTGCAATCCTCGCTGGACAAGCCGAGAGCCAAATGCCCGAGTCGTTTCGTCGTCTAAGAGCCCACGGGTTCTACTTCATAGGGGCGGCGATGGTGATCGTCGCGCTGCTCTTGCTGCCTATGATTTTCTTTTCACCCAGCGGGAAGCTTCAGGCCCTGGGCATTGTCCTTGCGAACCTTGTCGGCGGATCGGTCATGCATTTGATCGGTAGATTCCTACGATCTCAACTGACCCGCTAGAGTCCGCTATGGGTCGGGAGCGGACTCTCGCCTGAAGGCCGAAAGCCGACTCTCCATCACACCCTGCGACCGAAAGCGACGCATCGATTGCCTAGCCTGTCTCCGTGCCGCCGGCGGGTGGTCGGGTCGGGGAAGAGGTCGCGACATGCGCACTGTGCGCACGATGTGCACTATGTGCACTCCAAATTTTCCGCACCTCCGTCGCCATGGCGGCCCCTGCCGACTCCCGGTAAGGAACGGAGCATGAACGCCGCCCTCGTCGCCTTTTTCGCCGCCTCTGTCGTCGCCGTCATGGCCCTTGCCTGGGCCCTGATGGAGCGGCGTCGCGCCTCGGCCGCCGATACGCGGGCCTGGGAGCTGCGCGAACGCTATGCCGAGACCGAGGCCCGGATGCGCCTGTTCGAGGACCAGGCGGCGACCTCGACCGAACTGCTGCGCGCCCAGGCTGCCCAGTCGGCTACCACCGTCGCCGAGGAACTGCTCAAACGCACCGACGAGACCTTTCGCAATCGCGAGGAAATGTCCCGGCAGCGGATGGAGGCCCAGCTCAAGCCCGTGGCCGACACCCTGGCCAAATTCCAGGAGCATGTCGCGGCGCTGGAGAAGGTCCGCTCCGAGGAGACGGGCGGGCTCAAGGAACAGCTGGCCTTGCTGATGTCCGCCTCGACCGCCACCCGCGACGAGGCGCGGCGCCTGACCGAGGCCCTGCGCGGCAACACTGGCCGCCGCGGCCGCTGGGGCGAACAGACCTGCCGCAATGTGCTGGAGGCCGCGGGCATGGCGGGGCGGTTCGATTTCGAGGAACAGTCCTCCACGGCCGACGACGCCGGCCGTCAGCAAAGGCCTGACTTTGTCGTTCGCCTGCCCGGCGGCGGCATGTTCGTGATCGATGCCAAGGTCTCCCTGGCCTTCGGCGACGAGACCGACGGCGACGAGGAGGCCCAGGCGAAGGCGGCGTCGCTCCGCACCGCCACCAGTATGAAGACCCACGTCCGGCAGCTGTCTTCCAAGGCCTATCAGGACCAGTTCAAGCCCAGCCCGGACTTCGTCGCCATGTTCGTGCCCGGCGACGCCTTCCTTGCCGCGGCGCTGGACCACGAACCCGACCTGATGACCACGGCCATGGCCTCGCGCGTCGTCATCGTCACCCCGACCACCCTGTTCGCCCTGTGCAAGGCGGTCGCCTACGGCTGGCGCGCCGAGGAGCAGGCGAAGAACGCCGAGGACGTCGCGAAACTGGGCAAGGAGCTCTACAAACGCCTCTCGGTCATGGGGGCCCATGCCGGGGCCGTCGGTCGGGCGCTGGAGACAGCGGTCGGCAAATACAACCAGTTCGTCGGTTCGCTGGAGAGCCAGGTGATGGTCTCCGCCCGCCGGTTCGAGGACCTGCAAGTCGACCATGAGGGAAAGGATCTGGGCGAACTGACCCCGATCGAATCCGCGCCGCGGGCCCTCAGTCGGCCCGAGCTGACCGTGGTCGAGGCACCGCCAGCGGCCCTGCCCGGGGCCTGACTCCCCCTCAGGACAAGCACGCTTGACATAGTGGTTCGGTAGTGTAAAACACCCTTGTCAAATCGACAGGGAGCCTTGTCATGATCGACCTATCCCGGCCCAGGCGTCCGCACGGACCCCGTGCCTATCTGCTGCTTATCGTCATCTGCCTGGTTCTGGGTGGCTTGGCGGGCGCGGCCAGCGCCATCCTCGGCGACCAGCCGGGGCCGCTCGGCACGGCCGTGACGGCGGCCCTGGTGACGGCTGCGATGGCCGCGGGTTTCACGGCCTGTCTGTGGTGGTGGCGGGGCATCGATGAGGCCGCCCGCGAGGCCCACAAATGGGCCTGGTGGTGGGGTGGTTCGGGCGGCATGAGCGTCGGTGCGGTGTTGTTGCTGACCCTGATGCTGCGGGCCGAGGAGCAGCCGATTTCCGCCCAATTCGGCTCGACCCCCGCTGACATCTTCGTCTCGGGCATGACGTGCATCCTGCTGTTCCAGATGGCCGGCTATGCCCTTGCCTGGGCTGGCTGGTGGCTGAAGCACCGGTGAGGGCGGCATCATGAACAACCGCCTGAAAGTGCTGCGCGCGGAACGCGACTGGAGCCAGGCCGACCTGGCCGAACAGCTGGGAGTCTCGCGCCAGACGGTCAATGCCCTGGAGACGGGTCGCTATGACCCGTCCCTGCCGCTGGCCTTCAAGATCGCAAGGGTCTTCGGCCAACCCATCGAATCCATCTTCACGGAGGATTGAACATGAACACCAGTCTTGAAGCCCCCCGCCCCTCGCTCCTGCGCAAGGCGGCCCTGTTTGTGGTCCTCGCCGTCCTCGGCGGTGCCTTCGGCTACACCTTTGCCACCCTCACCGACGGCGTCCTGACCCGCTGGGAGGACGAGCTCGCTGTGATCATGGCGGCTGCCACGATCGGGATCGGCGTGATCACGGCCTTCGTGGTCGCCACCCGCCCCTCGCAGGTCCCGCGTGGCTGCGGCGTCCTGCAGGTCGTGGTCATGCTGCTGGCCGGCATATTGTTCCTTCTGCCGGTCTTCGGGTCCGCATGGACGACGCCCGAGGTGGTCTTCGGTGCTGTCCTCCTGCTCCTCGCGGTCCAGAGCGGGGCCAATCTGATGCTGTGGCGCAACGCCGACGAAATGCTTCGGCGGGTCATGCTCGAGACCAGCGCCCTGGCCTTCTGGGCTGTCCAGCTCAGCCTGTTCATCTACGCCGCCGCCGAAAGGCTGGGGCTGATCGGGACCATCTCCGGCTGGGGCCTGATGGGCGTGCTGATGGGCGTCTATTTCATCGCTTCCATGGTCGCCGGCGCTCGCCGCGGCCTGAGCTAGCCGTCACCAGACGGCCCTGAACCCTCCCCAAAGGATTGAACCATGACCCTCAGCCTTCGACTGAAATCTCTCTCGCGCACGGCCCTCGGAGTGGTGTTCGGACTCGGCCTTGCCGGTGCCGTCGCCTTCCAGCCGGTCGCGGCCTTCGCCCAGGCCGCCGCGGCCCCCGCCAGCGCTGTGCGCGCCGTGCCGCAGGCCGAAGGCGCCGGCCCGGCCCTGTGGGTGGTCCGTGACGCTGACTCGACCCTCTATCTGTTCGGCACGGTCCATGTCCTGCGCCCGACGACCGCATGGGGCTCGGCCCGCGTCGATGCCGCCTTCGACAGCGCCGACCAGGTCTGGTTCGAGATCTCCAATCCTGACGACCAGGCGGCGATCATGCCCCTGATCCAGCAGCACGGCCTGTCACCGGACCGTCCCCTGTCGAGCCTGCTGACCGCCGAGGAGATGACGGTCCTCAACACCATCGCCGCCTCTGCGGGCATGCCTGCCGGCCAGATCGATATCTTCCGCCCCTGGCTCGCCGGACTGGCCCTCTCCGTCGCACCCCTGATGAAGGCAGGCTATGATCCCCGGTCGGGCGTCGAGCTGGTTCTGAAGGCGCGCGCGGAAGCCGCCGGCAAGCCCATCCAGGCGTTCGAGACCATCGACAAACAGGTCGGAATCCTCGCCAGCATGTCCGAAGCCGATCAACTGGCCTCCCTCCGGTTGCTGATGGAGTCCTGGGGCGATGCCACGGCCGAACTGGATGGTATTGTTGCCGCCTGGGCGTCGGGCGATGTGAAGGCGCTCGAGGCCCTCGCCGTCGACGAGATGCAGTCGGAAACGCCGGCCCTCTATGAGGCCCTGCTGGTCCGCCGCAACACCGACTGGGCCAACCAGATCCAGACCCTGCTCGAAGGTTCGGGGACCGTCTTCATCGCCGTCGGTGCCGCCCACCTGGCCGGCGACGACAGCGTCCAGGAAATCCTCGGGGACCGCGGGGTCACGGTCGAGGTGGCTCCGTGACAGAGACGCCACAAGCGTCGCCAGTGCCGACCAATCCCCGCTGGGTCAGGATCACCGTCATCGCCCTGATTGTCCTGGTGTGGATTGGCGCGGCATTCGCCATCGTCCGCGGTGAGTCCTGGGCTGAGGCCGGGTTTACGGCCCTGATCGCCACCCTGTGCCTTTCCGCCGTCGATCTCGGTATCGACCTCAGCCGGAGGAAAAAGTCGTGAAACGGTTGAGCACCCTCGTCTTCACCGTCGCCTTCATGGGATGGGCCTGGCTGGAGTTCTTCGCGTCTGACCCGCAGGAGGGTCTCCAGGATATATTGTTCTGGGTCGGGATGGGGGCGTTGCTCGTCAACGGCTGGGACAGCAACCGCAAGCCTTCGACGCCCTGAGGGCTGGAGCGGGCGGCGGGAATCGAACCCGCACGAAAAGCTTGGGAAGCTTTCAGGCTACCACTACATCACGCCCGCGGAGCCGGACGCAGCCTTAGGCGGAACGCCCCGGCGCATCAAGGCGCGATGCGCACGGGGCTTTCCGCCCGATAGACCACCACGCCGTCCACAACGGTCAGGGTCGCCCGGCCATTGAGAATCTCGGCGACGGGAGCCGTCATCAGATCGACCGAAAAGGCCGAGAAATCCGCCCGCTTGCCGACCTCGATCGTGCCCAGCTCGGCCTCGCGGAAACTGGCGTAAGCGGGCCAGAGGGTGAACATCTTCAGGGCCGTGGCCCGGTCTACGGCCTCACCGGGCCGCCAGTCGGGGCCCTGGAAGCCCTCGAGGTCGGCGCGTGCGATGGCGGCGTAGAATTCGATCAGCGGGTCGCCCCGCTCCACGGGAGCGTCGGAGCCGCCGACCACGATCACACCCAGATCAACCAGACTATGCCAGGCATAGGCCCCGTCCAGCCGGGCATCGCCGAGCCGGGCCGGGGCGAAATGGAAGTCGCCGATGGCGTGGCTCGGCTGCATCGAGGCGATGATCGGCAGGTCCCTGAAACAGTGATAGTCGGTGGGCCGCAGGATCTGGGCGTGTTCGATGCGCCAGCGCACGTCGGCGCCGTGGGGCCGTTCGGCGGCGGGCACGGCGTTGAGCGCCTGCTGGTACCATTCCGCCACCGAAGCGTTGCCGCGATCGCCGATGGCATGTGTGGCGATCTGGATGCCGCCGCGCAGGGCCGCCTCATAGAGCGGGACGATCTCATCCCCGGTGATCTGCATCAGGCCGGTGGTCCCGGGCCGGTCGGCATAGGGTTCGAACAGGGCCGCGCCGCGTGAGCCGAGGGCACCGTCGGCATAGTATTTGATGGCCCGGGTGATGATCCGGCCGTCCGCCACACTGCGCGGGCCGCCCGCGATCAGGGCGGCGGCACCGTCCGGGGTGACGCTGTTGTAGATGCGCAGGGGCGCCTCGCCCGCCTCGGCCATGGCCTCCAGCAGGGGGATGTCCCGCCAGGGCGCGCTCATGAAATGGACCCCGGTCCAGCCATAGGCGGCCTCGACGCGGAAGCCGGCGCGATAGGCGTCGCGCAGGGCCGCCGGATCGGCCTGCGGGAGCAGACCCGCGACCAGCTGTTCGGCGGCGTCGACCAGCAGGCCCGTCGGCCGGCCGTCGGTGCCCTTGAGAATCTCGCCGCCCGACGGCGCGACGGTCTCGGCGCCGATACCGGCGGCGAGCAGGGCGGGCGTGGAGGCGACCACGGCGTGGCCATCCGAACGCCCCAGCAGGACGATCCGTCCCGGGGCTGCGGCGTCCAGGTCGGCGGCGGTCAGAAAGCGTGCTTCGGGCCAGTGGGTTTCGATCCAGCCGCGCCCGACGATGGGACCCTCCGGATGGGCGTCGGCCCAGGCAGCCAGTCGGGTCATGGCCTCGGCCACGGATGCCGAGCCCTCGAGGTTGAGGGTCAGTTCGCGCCAGCCGATGCCGTCGAGGTGGGCGTGGCCGTCGGTGAAGCCCGGGAACATCGTCGCGCCCTGGAGGTCGAGCGTCTCGGCGTAGTCGACGTCCGGAACGCCAGACGCCGGGCCGACGTAGGCGATCCGTCCGTCCTGGACGAGGACCACTTCGGCCGTCGGCTGTTCGGCCACGCCGGTGTAGATCGTCCCGCCCCGGATCAGCAGTTCCTGGGCCTCGGCGCTCCAGGCGGCGGACCCGAGCAGCAGGGCGAGTGTGAGGGGACGGATCATGCGGCGGCTCCCGGTTTCAGGAGCGACGGGTGGAACCGAAAGCCGCCGGCGTCAAGCCGGCGGCTCCGTGCCCGCAGCCTAGGCCGCCGCCTTCTGCTTCCCGGCGAAGTTTCCGTAGAAGGTCTCGCCCTTGGCGGCCATGTCGCGCAGCAGCTGCGGGACCTTGAAGCGGTCGCCGTAACGGGCGGCATAGTCGTCCGCCTGGGCGACGAAGGCCTTCAGGCCGGTCTGGTCGATCATGGTGATCGGGCCGCCGGTCCAGGGTGCGAAACCCCAGGCCAGGATGGCACCGACATCGGCCTCGCGCGGGTCGTCGATGACGCCCTCTTCCCAGCAGCGCGCCACCTCGACGGCTTGCCGGTACAGCAGGCGCTGCTTCTGGTCCTCGACCAGCTCCGGCGTGGAGTCATTGATCTTCACCGGAGCCAGCTCGGCCAGACCGGCCCAGATCTTCTTGGGCTTCTGGTCATAGTCATAGAAGCCCATGCCGTTCTTGCGGCCGTAGCGGCCCAGCTCCTCGACCATCTTCTGGACGATCTGCGAGCCGGGCAGGGGCTGGTATTTGTCGCCGAGGTCGAGTGCGGTCTGTCTGGCGATCTTGACCGACAGGTCCAGGGCCACATCGTCGTGCATTTCCAGCGGCCCGCGCGGCATGCCGGTCATGCGGCCGATGTTGTCGATCAGGGCGGGGGCATAGCCCTCTTCCAGCATGGCCATGCCCTCGGCGACATAGGTGCCGAAGCAGCGCGAGGTGTAGAAGCCGCGGCCGTCGTTGACGACGATCGGGGTCTTCTTGATCTTCATGATGTAGTCCAGCGACTTGGCGATCGCCGCCTCGCCGGTCTTCTCGCCGAGGATGACCTCGACCAGCATCATCTTGTCGACGGGCGAGAAGAAATGGATGCCGATGAAGTCCTCGGGCCGGACGCTAGCCTCGGCCAGGCCGGTGATCGGCAGGGTCGAGGTGTTGGAGCCGAACACGGCACCGGGGGCCAGCTGGGCCTCGGCGCGCTTCGTCACATCCGCCTTGATCTCGCGGTTCTCGAACACGGCCTCGATGACCAGGTCCGAGCCCTTGATCAGGTCGTAGTCGGTGGTGGCGACGACCGATGCCAGCAGGGCGTCATACTTGTCCTGGGTGATCTGACCCTTGGACAGTCGCTTCTTCAGCAGGTCGGCGACATGGGCCTTGCCCTTGTCGGCATCTTCCTGGGTGCGGTCGATCAGGATGGTCTCGATCCCGGCCAGCGCCTGCACATAGGCGATGCCCGCGCCCATCATGCCGGCGCCGATGACGGTGACCTTCTTCGGATCCGACTTCGGCACGCCCGCCGGGCGGACCGCGCCCTTGTCGAGCTCCTGCTTCGAGAGGAACAGCGAGCGGATCATGGCCTGGGCCTGCGGCGTCATCAGGGTCTTGATGAAATAGCGGGTCTCGATGCGCAGGGCCGCGTCCATCGGCACCTGAACGCCCTCATAGACGGCCTTCATCAGGTTCAGCACGGCGGGATAGTTGCCGTAGGACTGCTTGCGCAGCATGGCATTGCCGACGAGGAAATTCTGGATGCCGGCCGGGTGGTAGGGGCCACCGCCGGGCTGTTTGAAGCCCTTGTCGTCCCACGGCTGCACGGCCTTGCCGCCACCCTTGATCCACGCCTTCGCAGCCTCGACTTCCGAGCCCCGGGCCACGACCTCGTGCACCACGCCGGCACCCTTTGCGTCGTTTGGCCGCCAGGACGAACCCGCGCTCATGGCCGTCATCGCCGCCTGCACGCCGATCAGGCGCGTCAGCCGCTGGGTGCCGCCGCCGCCGGGGAAGAGGCCGACCTTGATCTCGGGCAGGCCGAGCTGGATCTTCGAGTCATCAGCCACGACCCGGTAGTGGCAGGCCAGGGTCAGCTCGAGACCGCCACCCAGGGCGAGGCCGTTGATCGCCGCCGCGACCGGCTTGCCGCAGGTTTCCAGCGCGCGCAGGGCCCCGTTCAGCTTCCAGCCGGCATCATAGGCCTCCTGCAGCGAACCGCCGGCCAGCATGCCGCCGGCCATGTCGCCCAGGTCGGCCCCGGCGCAGAAGCCGCTCGCCTTGCCCGAGGTCAGGACGGCACCCTTGATGGCGTCATCGGATTTCACCCGTTCGACCCACTGCGGGATCTCGGCCATCACGCCCGAGGTCAGGGTGTTCATCGACCGTCCGGGGACGTCGAAGGTGACCAGGGCGATGCCGTCGGCGTCGACGTCGATCTTGAAGTTTTCCATCGGTGTTCCTTCGGGTTTCAGGCGGCAGCCAGGGCGGCCGAAATTTCGTTTTTGAATTCCGCGGTACGGACCGCGAAGAAGGCTTTGAGTTCGTCCGAGACCTCGACCGGGGCGCGGTCGGGCGATCCGGCGGCAAAGGGTGGCTCGGGGTCGTATTCGGTCGTCAGCTGGATGCGCTGGGCGGCTTGCGGTGACGCGAGCTCGGCCGCCACCGTCAGGGCGAAATCGATGCCCGCCGTGACGCCCCCGCCGGTAAAGACATCACCGTCACGAACCACCCGTCCGTGCTGAGGTATGGCGCCGACCAGCGGCAACAGGTGATGATAGGCCCAGTGCGTCGTCGCCCGCCGTCCACGCAGCAGACCGGCGGCCCCAAGGAGAAAGGCTCCGGTGCAGACGGACGTCACATAGCGGGCGGACTGTCCCGCCGCGCGAACGAACGCCAGGGTCTCCGCATCCCTGATGGCCGCGCCGACGCCGAAGCCTCCGGGGACGCAGATCATGTCCAGGGCTGGCGCATCGGCGAAGGTGCCGGTCGGGACAAGTCCAAGGCCACAGTCGGACGGGACCGGGTCGAGGGTCCTGGCGAGGATGTGGGTCGTTGCGCCGGGGACGCGATGCAGCATCTGCAGCGGACCGGTGAAATCCAGCTGCGTGACGTTCGGAAACAGGACGAATCCGATCTGCATCGGTGTTCCCGTGCTCAGACGCGTTCGATGACGGTGGCGGTACCCATGCCGCCGCCGATGCACAGGGTGATCAGGGCCGTCGACTTGTTCGACCGCTCCAGCTCGTCGAGGGCGATACCGGTGATCATGGCACCCGTGGCACCCAGCGGGTGGCCCATGGAGATGCCGCCGCCGTTGACGTTCATCTTGTCGTGCGGAATGTCGAGCGCCTGCATGTAGCGCAGCACCACGGCGGCGAAGGCCTCGTTCAGCTCCCAGACGTCGATGTCGGCAGTGGTCATGCCCAGTTTGGCGAGCAGCTTCTTCGTCACGAACTCGGGGCCCGTCAGCATGATCGAGGGCTCGGAGCCGATCGAGGCGGCACCGACGATCCGGGCACGGGGCTTGAGGCCCAGGGCCTGGCCGGCTTCCAGAGTGCCGATCAGCACCCCGGCCGAGCCGTCAACGATGCCCGAGGAGTTGCCGGGCGTATGGACGTGATTGACCCGCTCGACCTCGGGGTAGCGCTGGTTGATCACGGCGTCGAACGCCATCTCGCCCATCATGGCGAAGGAGGCATTCAGGGCCCCCAGCGACTGCATGTCGGTGTTGGGACGGATGGTCTCGTCACGGTCCAGCTGGACCAGGCCGAGCTGGTTCTTCACCGGAATGACCGATTTCGAGAACCGGCCGTCGGCCCAGGCGGCGGCAGCGCGCTTGTGGCTTTCCATGGAATAGGCGTCGACGTCGTCGCGGCTGAAACCGTACTTGGTGGCGATCATGTCGGCCGAGACGCCCTGGGGCACGAAATAGGTCGGGAAGGCCGAGGTCGGATCGACCGGCCAGGCACCACCGTCCGAGCCCATGGGTACCCGGCTCATCGCCTCGATGCCGCCGCCGACCGCGAAATCGGCCTCACCGGACTTCACCTTGGCCGCGGCCATGTTCACGGCCTCGAGGCCCGAGGCGCAGAAGCGATTGATCTGGACGCCGGCCACGGTCTGGGCCCAGCCGGCCGAGAGGACTGCGGTGCGGGCAATGTCTGCGCCCTGTTCGCCCACCGGCGAGACGCAGCCGAGGATGACGTCGTCGACCTTGGAGGTGTCCAGGTCGTTGCGATCACGCAGGGCTTCGAGCACCTGGGTCGCCAGACTCAGGCCCGTGATCTCGTGAAGGGAGCCGTCCTTCTTGCCCTTGCCGCGCGGCGTGCGGACCGCGTCGTAGATATAGGCTTCGGCCATGGGTGTGCGTCTCACATTTGAGCGCCCCGACGCTCGCCACGCAGTGGCACGCTTCGCAGGGGCGAGTGTGGATTGGAAACTTGCCCTCCACAAACCCTACGTTTACGTCAACGTCAAGTATTTCGTCGAAGACGGGCAGCCCGCAGAATGCGGGAACGGCTCAGGCCCCCTTGCGCTATGGTCGCGTGACTTGCTTCAGAGGCTCCATGCACCGATCCCCGCTTCTGGCCCTTGCCCTGGTGACCGGTCTGGCCATGCTGGCCGGCGCGGCACTGGCCGGCGCGCGGCAGGATGAACCGGTGCGGGTCGCCGCCCCGCCGCAGGATGTCTCCGCCCGTCTGTTGGCGGCGCATAACGTCGAGCGGGCCCGGGTGGGCACGGCTGCCCTGCGCTGGGATGACGCGCTGGCGGCAGAGGCCGGCGTCTGGGCGCGTGAACTGGTCAATACCGGTCGCTGGGAGCACGATCCGGCCCGGCACGGACACGGCGAGAACCTCTGGACCGGCTGGGGCAACCGGATCTGGACGCCCGAGGAAATGGTCGGAGACTGGACCGCCGAGAAGCGCCACTATGTCCGGGGGGTGTTTCCCGACGTCAGCCGGACCGGCGACTGGACCGCCGTCGGCCATTACACCCAGATGGTGTGGGGCGGCACGACCCATGTGGGCTGCGCCATAGCCTCCCGGGGCGACCGCTCGGTCCTGGCCTGCCGCTATGCCCCGCCCGGCAATATCGACGGCAGACGGGCCTTCTGATCAGCCGATGTAGCCGGCCTGCATCAGTTCGGCGATGTGGACGATGGCGACCGGCCGGTCTGCCTCGACCACCAGCAGGGTCGCAATCCGGTTCTGGGTCATCAGGTCGACCGCATCGCTCATGCGGGCGTCCGGGGCGATGACCTTGGGTGAGGGACTCATGACATCGGCGGCGGTCAGGCCGGACAGCTCGCGGGAGAAGGCCCGGCGCACATCGCCATCGGTGACGATCCCGGCCAGGGTACCGTCGGCTTTCAGCACGGCCGTCGCGCCCTTGCGTCCCTCGGTGATAGCCGAGACCACCTCTGCGAAGCTCGCGGTCAGGGACACGGTCGACGGTGCTGGCGGGCGGTCCCCCATCCAGTCACGGACGCTCTGCAGGCTCATGCCCAGCTTGCCGCCGGGGTGGTGCAGGCCGAAGGCCTCGGCTGTGAAACCGCGACGGTCCATCAGCACCATGGCGAGGGCGTCGCCGAGGGCCAGGGTCATCAGGGTCGAGGTCGTGGGGGCGAGGCCGTTGGGGCAGGCCTCGGCCACCTGGGGCATGGTCAGGCAGACGGCGGACGAACGGCCCAGAAAGCTGTTGGGCTTCTGAGTCAGGCCAATGACGGGGATGCTCTCGCGCTGGCAGTAGATCAGCGGGTCGCGCAGTTCCCGGCTTTCGCCCGAGTTGGAGATGGCCAGCAGGGTGACGTCCTTGCGCAGCATGCCGAGGTCGCCGTGGCTCATCTCGGCCGGGTGGACAAAGAAGGCGTTTGTGCCCGTGGAGGCGAGGGTCGCAGCGATCTTGCCGCCGATATGGCCCGACTTGCCCATGCCGGTGACGACCAGATAGCCCGGGCGCGACAGGATGATGTCGCAGGCGCGCGCAATGCCGTCATCGAGGCCGGACTCGAGGGCCTGAAGGGCGGCGATATTCAGCCGGATGACCTCGCGGGCCCGCGCGGTCATGGCGGCGGGATCGGCGGACAGGGCAGGGGGGGTGCTCATTCAGCCGATTTGGCCCATCCCGAGCGGATTCACAATCGCAACCCCCAAGGAGGCCGTCGCGAATCCGCCCCTGCCCATGGATCGGATCAGTAGATCTCGAACAGGCCCGCCGCGCCCATTCCCCCGCCGATGCACATGGTGACGACGCCGTATTTCGCGCCACGCCGCTTGCCCTCAATCAGGACATGGCCGGTCATCCGGGCCCCCGACATGCCATAGGGGTGGCCGATGGAGATGGCCCCGCCCGAGACATTCAGCCGATCGTCGGGAATACCCAGCCGGTCGCGGCAGTACAGAACCTGCACGGCAAAGGCCTCGTTCAGCTCCCAGATGCCGATGTCATCGACCGTCAGGCCGTGGCGCTCCAGCAGCCGGGGTACGGCGAACACCGGGCCGATGCCCATTTCGTCGGGGTCGCAGCCGGCCACGGCCATGCCGCGATAGGCCCCCAGCGGGGTCAGGCCGCGACGTTCGGCCTCCTTCGCCTCCATCAGGACACTGGCCGAGGCCCCGTCCGAAAGCTGGGAGGCGTTGCCGGCGGTGATGAACAGGCCCTGGGCGATCGACTCGCCGCCGCCAAACACCGGCTTCAGCGATGACAGGCCTTCCAGCGTCGTGTCGGCGCGGTTGCCCTCATCCTTCGACAGGGTGACCTCCCGGGCGGAGGCCTGTCCCGTAGCCTTGTCCATCACCTGCATGATGGTGGTCATGGGCACGATTTCGGCGTCCAGATGTCCGGCGGCCTGGGCGGCGGCAGTGCGCTGCTGTGAGCGCAGGGCGTATTCGTCCTGGGCGTCGCGGCTGATGCCATAGCGGGCGGCGACGACCTCGGCCGTCTCCAGCATCGACATATAGATGTGCGGCTGCAGCTTCAGCAGCGCCTCATCCTTCATCCGGTACAGGTTCATGTTCTGGTTCTGCACCAGCGAGACCGACTCCAGCCCGCCGCCGACCGCGACCACCTGCCCGTCATGGGTGACCTGTTTCGCCGCCGTGGCGATAGCCATCAGGCCCGAGGCACACTGGCGATCCAGGCTCATCCCCGCCGTGGTGACATTCAGGCCGGCGGCCAGGGCGGACTGCCGCGCGATATTGGTCCCGGTCGAACCCTGCTGGAGGGCGGCCCCCATGACCACGTCCTCAATCTCGGCCGGATCGACGCCCGCACGGGCCACCGCGTGGCGGATGGCGTGACCGCCCAGCTGCTGCGCCTGGGTGTCGTTGAAGGCCCCGCGATAAGCGCGGCCGATGGGGGTCCGGGCGGTAGAAACAATGACGGCTTCGCGGGACATCTTTGATCGTCCTTGGTTGAGGCGCGCCCGATCGCCGGGCACCGATGGAGGTTTGACCCTAGGCGCTTGCCGTGGGGTCAAGGCAAGTGGTCAGCCGAGCGCCTGCTGGGCTTTTGTCAGTTCGATCATGCCCTGGGCCGCGCCCATCTCGGGCACGATCTCGCCGGCGCGATCGGAAATCTCGGCGAACCGGGCAGCGACCTGTTCGGGCGCGTCCTCGCCGACGGCACGAATGCCCTGGGTGATCGTCACATAGGCCCGTTCGAACCCGCCGGCGCCGGCGGTCAGGATGCAGCGGCTGGGCGCATCCTCGCTGACGAGGTGCAGCAGGCCGGGCGAGACCGTGTCGGGACCCAGCAGCTCCAGCGGCAGGCGCGCGCCCAGGTCTTCCGTCATCCGGGTGTGGGCCGTCGGGGCGAGGCAGTTGACCCTGATGTCGTTCTTGGCACCCTCGATCGACAGTGTCTGCATCAGGCCGACCAGGGCCATCTTGGCCGCGCCATAGTTGGACTGGCCGAAATTGCCGTAAAGGCCGGAAGACGAGGTCGTCATGACGATGCGGCCATAGTTCTGGTCGCGCATAATGTCCCAGACCGCCTTGGTGCAGTGGACGGCCCCCATCAGATGGACGTCCATCACGAAGCGGAAATCGTCCATCTCCATCTTGGCAAAGGTCTTGTCGCGCAGGACGCCGGCGTTGTTGACCAGAATGTCGACCCGGCCCCATTTGGCCATGGCGGCCGCGACCATGGCCTCGACCGCGGCATGGTCGGTGACCGAAGCCGCATTGGCCATGGCCTCGCCACCCGCGGCGACGATCTCTGCGACGACCGCCTCGGCCGCCGATGCAGACCCGCCTGAGCCGTCGCGTGCACCTCCAAGATCGTTGACGACCACTTTTGCGCCCCGTTTGGCGAGAGCCAGGGCGTGCTCACGCCCCAACCCGCCGCCCGCCCCGGTCACGATCGCCACACGTCCATCAAATCGCATCGTCATTTGACTGCTCCCTTTGCTTCAGTGCTTCCTAGCAGCCGTTCCACTCCGCGAAACCCCGTTCAATGTGTTGAAACGGCGCCACAGTCGCCACATTCGTAGCCAGAATCGGGAACCCCGGAAGAACATTCTCGTTCGGCCTTGAGAGCACCCCGTATAAACGGGGACTTCGGGCAACCACTGATTATGAGGGATATGATGAAGGTGAAACTTCTCGCTGGCGTGGCGATGGCGGGGCTGTTCTCCGCCGGCGTCGCCAACGCTGAGCCGAACGGCTGGTACGGCGCGATCGATGCGGGCTACCACACGATCGGTACCATTGAAGCTGATGGCCAGCGCGGCCCGCAGTTTGACTTCGAGCTGCAGGACGACTGGGCG
>VYLE01000453.1_pt1 | contig 23251 bp, 22 predicted proteins | sample 5114391 | NCBI WGS metagenome assembly VYLE01 (sample SAMN12291771, study PRJNA351875) | freshwater metagenome | isolation source: freshwater lake | place: USA: Michigan, Kent Lake | collected 2013-08-15
GCCGCCTTCCACCGCCGCGAACTGGCCGCCGCCTGCCCGGGCGCCCGCCGCTACCACCAGCTCTGCCTGCGCGACGCCGAGGCGGTGCTTGCCCGCGCTGTTGATAATCGTTCGCAAAAGGTCTAGCTGCGGGTCCATGCTGATCCAGATCGAGACCCTGCTGACCGCCGACCAGGTCGCCCGGTTCCAGACCGCCCTGGCCGGCGCGCCCTGGGCCGACGGCCGGGCGACCGCCGGCTATCAGTCGGCCCTGGCCAAGAACAACCTGCAGCTCCCCGAATCCAGCGAGGTGGCCCGCAGCCTCGGGGCCGAGGTCGAGCGGGCCCTGGCCTCCAACCTGCTGTTCCAGTCGGCGGCCCTGCCGGCCCGTGTCTTCCCGCCGCTGTTCAACCGCTACGAGGGCGAGCACAGCTTCGGGGTCCATGTCGACAACGCCCTGCGCGCCCTGCCGGATGGAACCCGCCTGCGCACCGACCTGTCGGCCACCCTCTTCCTCACCGATCCGGACGACTACGACGGCGGCGAGCTGGTCATCGAGGACGTCTACGGGGCCCAGGCGGTCAAGCTGTCCGCCGGCTCGATGATCCTCTACCCGGCCACCTCCCTGCACCAGGTCACGCCGGTGACCCGCGGGGCCCGCACCGCCTGCTTCTTCTGGGTCCAGAGCCATGTGCGCGACGACGCCGCCCGCGCCATGCTGTTCGACATGGACATGGCCCTGCAGCGCCTGCGCGGCGAGGTCGGCGACGGCCATGCCAGCCTGGTGGCCCTGACCGGCGTCTACCACAACCTGCTGCGCCGTTGGGCGGAGGTCTGACGATTAGGCCCCACGGTTCCATGAGCCGTGCTATTGTGTCTGACCGTTCCGCTCATCGAGGGAACCCTGCCGGCCTGTTCTGCCGACCTGCCCGATATCTGGTCCCGCGCCGCGGGACGTCGGGGGCGAAAGGCGCCGCATGTCCAAGACCCCCATCCCCGCTCCGCCGATGACCATGGCCCAGCTGCGCAAGCGGCTCGACGAGACCCTGGCCAGCGGTCACCAGCCCAAGGACCTGGTCCTGCGCATTACCCTGCGCGATACCGCGCTGATCAAGCGCAGCGCGGTCTTCGCCGACGACGATATCCGCTTCGTCGACGGCGTGATGCATGTGCTGGGCATTCCCACCATCGTCGGCCAGGTCGGCGAAACCAGCATCGCCGCCGCTGAGCCCGCTGCCGGCTAAGGCTTGCGCCCTCAGGGCTTGCGCTTGTCGGCCGAAGCCTCGCGCACCGGCCCGAACTCCGACCCCGCCTTCCAGCCCGGCCAGTCGCTGCTGTTCGCCAGCGCCTTGCCGGCCTGCAGCACCAGATCGACATCCATCGCCGCCCCGCGCAGATCCCAGTCGGCGCTCCAGGCATCGCCCGTCTGGTGGTAGGCGGTGGCCGTATAGTCGCTGACCCATTTGTCGCCGGCCGCCCGACCGCCCTCCACCAGGTCAGCGCCGCCGCCCAGCGCCATGATCAGGATCACCGGCACCCCGCGCTTGGCGAAGCTGAAGTGGTCGGCGCGATAGAACAGCCCACGCTCGGGCTTCGCATCCGGCGTGATCACCCGGCCCTGGGCTCTCGCAGCCACGGCCAGGCCGTCCTCCAGCTCATTCTGTCCGGCCCCGACCAGCACCACGTCCCTGGCCGGACCGACCGGCTGCAGCACGTCCAGGGTATAGGCCCCGGCCATCTTCTCCAGAGACACGGTCGGATGCTGGGCGAAGTACTCCGAGCCCAGCAGGCCGCGCTCCTCGGCGGTCCAGGCGGCGAACAGCACCGTCCGCTCCGGCGCCGGCCCGGCCTTGAAGTCCCGGGCGATCTCGAACAGGCCGGCGATGCCGATGGCGTCATCCAGAGCGCCCGGCCGCACCCGCCTGCCCGCCGCGTCCGGCTTGTCGGCCAGGCCATAGGCGTCCCAGTGCCCGGCATAGGCCACCGTCTCGGACGGCCGCTTGGCGCCGGTGATCTTGCCAAGCACGTTCTGGCTCTGCACCCGCGTGTGCTCGACTCCGACATCGGCGCTGAAGGTCGCACCCTTCAGCTCGACCGGCTTGAACCCGGCCGTGCGCGCCTGCGCCTTGAGGACCTCAAGGTCGAGGCCGGCCGAGGCCAGCATCTCCGCCGCCACGCCGCGCTCGATCCAGCCCTGGAACGGCACGCGGCCGGCGCCGCCGTCGGCACGGGCGACATCGAAGTTCTCGCCGCGCGGGGCCACGACGGTGATCCAGCCATAGCCGGCGCCGGGCGTCTCATGGATGATCAGCGCCCCGGCCGCCCCCCGCCGGGCGGCCTCCTCGTATTTGTAGACCCAGCGGCCGTAGAAGGTCATGCCCTGACCGCTGAACTTGCCGGCCACCGGCTCGCCCGTCGCCGCCTCGAAGTCCGGATCGTTGATCAGGAAGACGACGATCTTCCCCTTCACATCGACGCCCTTGTAGTCGTCCCAGCCGCGCTCAGGCGCGCTGACGCCATAGCCCACGAAGACCAGAGGCGCGTCCGTCACCGCGATGCGGTCGGTCGGCCGCACGGTGTTGACGTAGATGTCCCTGAACTGCTCCAGGCTCCGCGCCTTGCCGCCGACGGTAAAGGCCATGGCCCCGCCCGGCTTCACCTGGGTGCGGACCAGGGGCACCGTCTGGGTCCAGCCGCCGTTGTCGCCGGCCGGCTCCAGGCCCGACTGCTGGAACCGCTTGACGATGTAGTCGATGGTCTTCTGCTCGGCCGCCGAGCCGGGCGCGCGGCCCTCGAAGGCGTCAGAGGCCAGGACCCTGGTGTCTTCCGACAGGGCCTTGGGATCGACTTCCCTGGCCAGCGCGGGCGTGGCTGCAAGGGCCAGGGCGGTCAGGGCGAAGGCGAAACGCATGTCGGACACTCCAGAGGCTCCTCCTGTTAGCCCCATTGCCTGCAACGATCCAAGCCTTCAGGGGGCAATGAACGCTTCCGCTATGCCCAGCGACGGGCCTACAAGCGCCGCATGAGCGTCGCCTTCACCAAGGAGGGAGATCTCGAGGCGACCGCGGCCGATCTGCCCGACCGCCCGATCTCCCAGCATCCCAACCTCGTCACCCCGCAGGGCCTGGCCCTGCTGGAAGAGGCGCTGGCCGCCGCCCAGGCCGCCTATCGCGCTGCCCAGCAGGGGGATGTCTCCACCGACCGCACGGCCATGGCCAGGGCCACCCGCGACCTGCGCTACTACAACGCCCGCCGCGCCAGCGCCCAGCTGACGCAGCCGCCGGAGTCCTGCGACACCGTCCAGTTCGGCTGCAGCGTCACCTTCGACCGCGAGGACGGCCGCCGGCAGACCTTCCGCATCGTCGGCGAGGACGAGGCCGACCCGGCCAGAGGCAGCGTCTCCTGGGTCTCGCCGGTCGCCCAGGCCCTGCTCGGCAAGGGCGAGGGCGACACGGCGATGGTCGCCGGCGGCGAGGTCGAGATCGTGACCATCGGCGCGTGAGCGCCGACCCGGCGTCGGCTGGACAGCGCCTCTGGAAGAGCGCGCCGCTGCTGCTGGCCGCCACCAGGCTGTTCTGAGCCGGCAACGGTCTTTGCAGGCCGCTTACGGACTTCTACCTGGGTCGCCTCGTCGACCGCTTTGGCCTAGGATCGGATCGTGCCCAACCTTCTTCCCGACCCTTCGCGCAGGCTCTGGCTCGGCCTGCTGGCCGGTGGGGCCGGCCTGTCGTTCGGCTGGGCGGCCAAGGTGATGACCGGATCGGCGCTGAAGGAGGCGGCGACGCCGCTGCTGATGATCCCGGCCGTGGTGCTGGCGGCGGCCACCGGCGGCCTGGTCCCCGGCCTGCTGGCCGCGGCCGTCGGGACCTTCGCGGTCTGGAGCATGGGCCACGACGCCGCCTCCCTGATGCTGTTCGTCCTTGCCGCGGCCAGCATCGTGATCGGCGGCGAAATCTTCCAGCGCGCCCAGGGCCATGCCGCCCGCATCAACCGTGACCTCGTGGAGCGCGAGGCGCACCTGCAGTCGATCCTCGACACCATTCCCGACGCCATGGTCGTCATCGACGAAAAGGGCCTCGTCCGGTCGTTCAGCGCCGCCGCCGAGCGATTGTTCGGCTGGACCTCGGACGAAATGCTGGGCCGCAATGTCAGCCGGCTGATGCCCCAGCCGCATCGGGCCGACCATGACAGCTACATGGCCCGCTACTACGTCACGGACGAGCCGCGCATCATCGGCCTGGGCCGCGTCGTCGTCGGCGAGCGGCGGGACGGGTCCACCTTCCCCATGGAACTGGCGGTTGGCGAAATCCGCACCGAGACCGGCCGCTTCTTCACCGGCTTCGTCCGCGACCTCACCGAGCGCCAGTCCACTGAAGCACGGCTACAGGCGCTGCAGGGTGACCTGATCCATGTCTCGCGCCTGACCGCCATGGGCGAGATGGCCTCCGCCCTGGCCCATGAGATCAACCAGCCGCTGGGCGCCATCGCCAACTACCTGAAGGGCTCAAGCCGGCTGCTGGCAAGCGGAGGCGTGGACAAGGCCCGCACCGGCCTCGAAAAGGCCGCCGAGCAGGCCTTGCGGGCCGGCGATATCATCCGCCGCCTGCGCGAGTTCGCGGCCCGGGGCGAGACAGAGCGCCGGATAGAAAGCCTGCCGCGTATCGTCGAGGAAGCGGCGGCTCTGGGCCTGGTCGGAGCTCGGGAACAGGGTGTCATCGTCCGCTTCCAGTTCGACCCGGCGATCGATGCGGTTCTGGCCGACCGGGTGCAGATTCAGCAGGTGGTGCTCAACCTGCTGCGCAACGCCATCGACGCCATGGAGGACAGCCCACGCAAGGACCTGACGGTGCGGATCGATCCGGCCCCCGATGACATGGCGCAGGTCAGCGTCGCCGACACCGGTCCCGGCATCGCCCCGGAGATGGAGGGCCGGCTGTTCCAACCCTTCGTCACCACCAAGGCGGCGGGCATGGGAGTGGGCCTGAGCATCTGCCGGACCATCGTCGAGGCGCACGGCGGCCGGCTTTGGCCCGACCAAACCCCTGGCGGCGGCGCCACCTTCCGGTTCACCCTGCGGGCCGTGACCGACGGAGACCTGGATGAGTGACGGTCAGAGCGCGGAAGGGGTCGTGCACATCGTCGACGACGACGAGGCCATGCGCGACAGCCTGCTGTTCCTGCTGGAAAGCGCCGGGCTGGAAGGCCGCGCCTACGACAGCGCGACCAGCTTCCTGAACGCCCTGCCAGGCCTCGAGCCCGGATGTATCCTGACCGACGTCCGCATGCCGCAGATCAACGGGCTGGAGATGGTGCGGCGGGTCAAGGCGGCCGGCGTCGAGCTGCCGGTCATCGTCATGACCGGCCATGCGGACCTCACCCTTGCCATTGAGGCCATGCGGGCCGGCGTGGTCGACTTCCTGGAAAAGCCGTTCGAGGACGAGGACCTGCTGTCGGTCCTGCGCGCGGGACTGGGCCGTGGCGAGGCGGGCCGCCAGCGGGCCCAGGGCCGCCAGGACGTCCGTGATCGGCGCGCCGCGCTGTCGGGTCGGGAGGCCGAGGTGCTGGACGGCCTGCTGGCCGGCAAGCCCAACAAGATCATCGCCTATGACCTGGGCATCAGCCCGCGCACGGTGGAAATCTATCGCGCCAACGTCATGACCAAGATGCAGGCCGGCTCCCTGTCGGACCTGGTGCGCATGACGCTGCTGGCCGAGGACTAAGGGTCAACACGTAAGGGTCATTCCCGAATGTTCGCCGGCCGGCCCCGGCGCCAGGATCAGGCTTCCGGACAAAGGAGCCCGACATGACCTTCCAAGATATCTTCCTGACCACCGTCTTTCTCGGCTTCGGCAGCCTGTTCTGCGTGATGATGTACGCTTGGATCGTCGTCAATCTGCACGAGATGAAGCAGGCCCGCACGCCAACCCGGTCGACCCCCGCCCGCCGTCCGGAGCTGGAACTGGCGCCGGCGCCGGAGCCGTTCAAGCGGGCCGCCTAAGCCCCGCAGCTGGCCGGATCGACCGCCGACGGCGCGCCTTTTCAGCGCTGATAGAGAATCGGCCGGGGCGCATCGATCACCACCTGCTGGTCGGGCCTCGCGCCCGGATCGCAGGTCGCGGTCGGCGCCACGGGGACGAGGTCACAGGCGGCGAGCAGAAGGACAGGGCTGTGCATGCAGACCCAACGACAAAGGGCCCCGGATCGCTCCGGGGCCCTCGTCTGTTGTCTGCCGCGAAAGACTAGCCTTCGACGCGCTCGATGATGATGGCCGGGGCCATGCCGCCGGCGGCGCACATGGTGACCAGGCCGCGCTTCAGGCCACGGCGTTCCAGTTCGTCGACCATGGTGCCGATCAGGATGGCGCCGGTGGCGCCGATCGGATGGCCGAGCGCCATGGCGCCGCCGTTGACGTTGACCTTGGCGCGGTCGAGCTTGAGGTCACGGATGAACTTCTCGGCGACGACCGCGAAGGCCTCGTTGATTTCCCACAGGTCGATGTCGTCGACCGTCAGGCCGGCCTTTTCCAGCACCTTGCGGGCGGCGGGGACCGGGGCGTTGAGCATCAGGGTCGGCGAGTCGCCCATGTTGGCGGTGGCGATGACCTTGGCGCGGGCCTTCAGGCCGTGCTCGGCGGCGTACTTCGGCGAGGCCAGCAGCAGGGCGGCCGAACCGTCAACGACGCCAGAGCTGTTGCCGGCGTGGTGCATGAACTGGATGTCCAGGCCCGGGTGGACGGCGGTGATCAGCTTGCGGAAGGTGGTGCCGTCCTCGTCCAGCGGCACGTCGGCCATGGCGGCAAACGACGGCTTCAGCGAGGCCAGGCCTTCGGCGGTGGTTTCGGGACGCGGGAACTCTTCCTTGTCCAGGGCCAGGGTGCCGTCGGCGTTGTAGACCGGGACCAGCGATTTATCGAAGTGACCACCGGCGATGGCGGCGGCGGCGCGCTTCTGGCTTTCGAGGGCCAGGGCGTCGACGTCTTCACGGGTGATGCCTTCCAGGGTGGCGATGGCGTCGGCGCAGACGCCCTGGTGCGACTGGGGATGCAGGTCGCGCAGCTTCTTGTTGCCGCGGTCCATCAGCATCGGCGCGCCGTCGGAGGGGGCGCGGCGGCCGGCCATCGACATCATCTCGGTGCCGCCGGCGATGACCAGGTCTTCCATGCCCGACATGATGGCTTGGGCGGCCAGGCTGACGGCGGTGATGCCCGAGCCGCAGAAGCGGTCGAGGGTCATGGCCGAGGACTTGATGCTGTAGCCGGCCGAAAGCGCCGACATGCGGCCCAGATCGCCGCCCTGCATGCCGACCTGGCTGCTGGTGCCCCAGAAGATGTCGTCGACTTCGGCGGTGTTGATCTTGTTGCGCTCGGCGAGCGCCTTCAGGACGGTGGCGCCCAGTTCCTGCGGGTGGATTTCGGCAAGGGCGCCCTTGCCGATCTTGCCGATGCCCCGGGGGGTACGGACCGCGTCGATGATCAGAGCTTCAGGCATGAACGCCTCCTCGTTTTGATTTCGGGCGCACCTAAGCGCCCTCACCTTGCGGCATTCAAGCGCTTGTTTGACGCATGCGGAAGCCAACCTTTCGGCGATTTCATGGTCAGGGGCGGCTGGCCCAGCCTATGGTGCCCGCCGTAATTGGGGAGTCTTTCAGAATGATCCGCCCGCTGCTCGCCGCCGCGCTCGCCTGCGCCGGCCTCGCATTCGCCGCGCCGGCCCTGGCCGCCAAGCCCGTCTACAAGGCCAGCCCCTGCGTCGGTGACTTCGGAGCGGCCGCCAGCCGCACCTCTTGCGGCATCCTGACAGTGGACGAATCGCGTGGCACGGCCAGCACGCGGCGGGTCGCGATTCCGGTCGTCATCATCAAGGCCCAGACCCCCCGCGCCGGCCAGCCGCCGGTCTTCTACCTGCAGGGCGGCCCGGGCGGCGCGGCCGCCGTCGGGGCAGGGCGCATCGTCCGCTCGCCTCTGGGCAGGGACATGATCGCCGTCGATCAGGACTGGGTCTTCTTCGACGAGCGCGGCTCCGGCATGGCCTCCCCCCTGCTCGACTGTGGCAACGTCGCGATGAACGACGCCGGCCCGCTGACCGCCGCCGCAGGCGAAACGCTGAAGGCCTGTGGCCGGCTGCATGCCGCCGCCGGGGTCGATCTCTCGCGCTACAACATCAAGGAGGTGGCCCTCGACGTCCAGGACCTGCGCCAGGCCCTCGGCTACAAGGAAATCGACCTCTTCGGCGCCTCCTACGGCACCAGCATCGCCATGGGCATCCTGCGCCACGCGCCGCAGGGGATCCGGGCCGTGGTGCTCGACAGTCCCTGGCCGCCGGAAGCGAAATGGGCCCAGGGCGGCCCGCAGCTGATCTCCGACGCGGTGCATCTGGTCCTCGGCAAGTGCGCCGCCGACGCCGAGTGTGCGAAACGCTTCCCGACCGTCGAGGCCGACTTCGTGGCCCTGGCCAAAAAGTTCAATGCCGGCCCCGTGCAGGGCAAGGGCCGGGCCTACACGGCCGACGACATGGCCGGCTTTCTGATGGACGCCGCCTATGACAGCTACGGCGCCCGCCACCTGCCGATGGACCTGGCCAACTTCGTCAAGGGCGACTTCTCCGCCCTCGAGGCTCACCGCGCCGAGCGCAGCCCCTATTTCGAAGGCCAGCACCTGACCCACCTCTGCAAGGAGGAGTTCCCCTTCGAGGACCGCGCCAAGGTGGCGCAGGTCGACGGCGATCCCATCGCCGCCCTCGCCGTGCCCTCGATGACCCGCTACTTCGAGGTCTGCGAAGCCTGGGCGGTCGGTCAGCCCGATCCCCTCGACGCCGGTCCGCAGTCCAGCAACATCCCCACCCTGTTCATCGCCGCCGAGATCGACCCCGGCTGCCCGCCCAGCCTCGCCAAGGCCGCCGTCGCCCGCTTCAGCAAGGGCCAGCTGTTCATCGCCCCCAACGTCACGCACGGCGTCAGCTACGGCAGCCCCTGCGCACGGGTCATGGTCCGCAGCTTCCTGCAGGACCCGAGCAAGCCGGTCGACGGCAAGTGCCTGGAGGGCGAGACGCCGAAGTTCGAGTTCGACTACAGCGAATAAGGCCGCTAATGCTCGTCCTGAGCAAATCCGGATACGGAGCGGATGGACGACGCCGGCCAGACATTGCGGGGCAGGATGATGGCCATGGGCCGGGCGGCGCGCGATGGCGCGCGCGCCCTGCGCCTGGCGTCGGCTGAGCAGCGCACGGCCGCCATCAGCGCCATGGCCGCCGCCATCCGAGACGGCGCCGGCTCCATTCTTGCCGCCAACGCCCGTGATCTGACCGCCGCCAAGGCCGCCGGGATTTCAGGGCCCATGCTCGACCGGTTGCTGCTGGACGAGGGGCGGGTCGAGGATCTGGCCCGCGCCATCGAGACTGTCGCCGCCATTCCAGATCCCGTCGGCGCCGAGATCGCCCGCTGGACCCGGCCCAACGGCCTGGACATCGCCCGGGTCCGCACCCCCATCGGCGTGATCGCGATGATCTACGAGAGCCGGCCGAACGTCACCGCCGACGCGGCGGCGCTTTGCGTGCGGGCCGGCAACGCCGTGATCCTGCGGGGCGGGTCGGAGTGCATCACCTCCAACCTCGCCATCCACGCCTGTGTGGCCTCTGGCCTGCGGGCCGCCGGCCTGCCCGAGAGCGCCGTTCAGATCGTCCGCACCACCGACCGCGACGCGGTGGGCGCCCTGCTCAGCGGCCTCGACCGCCAGATCGACCTGATCATTCCGCGCGGCGGCAAGGGCCTGGTCGCCCGGGTGCAGGCCGAGGCGCGGGCCCCGGTGCTGGGTCACCTGGAAGGTCTCAACCACGTCTTTGTCCATGCGGCCGCCGACATCGCCAAGGCCGTCCGGATCGTCGTCAACGCCAAGCTGCGCCGGGTCAGCGTCTGCGGGTCTGCCGAGACCCTGTTGATCGACAGGGCGGCGGCCGAGCGCCTGCTGCCACCTATCGCCGACGCCCTGATCAAGGAACGCTGCGAGCTTCGGGGTGACGCAGCCGCCCTGGCCATCGAGCCCTCGATGAAGGCGGCGACAACCGCCGACTGGACCACCGAATACCTGGCCCCGATCCTGGCCGTTGCGATCGTCGACGGGGTGGCCGGCGCCGCTCGCCACATCGCGGCCTACGGCTCGGGCCACACCGACGCCATCGTCACCGAGGACGAGGCTGCGGCGGAAGCCTTCATCGCCGAGGTCGACAGCGCCATCGTGCTGGTCAACGCCTCCACCCAGTTCGCCGACGGGGGAGAGTTTGGATTCGGCGCGGAGATCGGAATCGCCACGGACCGGCTGCATGCCCGGGGACCGGTGGGCGCGGAACAACTGACGACATTCAAATATGTGGTTCGCGGGTCCGGCCAGACACGCCCCTGAGGCCGGCCGCCCGGCCGCCCTCCGGACGGGTTTCGTCCTCAAGCCCGGAATGCGCGTGGGCCTCTACGGCGGCTCGTTCAATCCGGTGCATGAAGGTCACCTCCACGTCGCCCGCACGGCCATCACAAGGCTCGCTCTCGACCGGGTGATCTGGCTGGTCTCGCCGCAGAACCCGCTGAAAAGTTCCAAGGAGACCGCGCCGCTGCAGACGCGCCTGGCCGAGGTCAGGGCCGCCATCGGCGACTCCCGGATGATCGTCAGCGACATCGAGACCCGGCTCGGCTCGCAGTACACCATCGACACCCTGCGCCTGCTGAAAGCCCGCTATCCCGGCGTCCACTTCGTCTGGATCATGGGCGCCGACAGCCTGAAGGACGTTCACCGCTGGCGTGGCTGGACCCAGCTGATGCGCGAGGTTCCGGTCGCAGTGGTCTCGCGCCCCTGGGCCTCCCTGAAGGCGCGGATGTCACCGGCCGCCAAGCGCTTCGCCCACTACCGCCACCCGGCCCGCGAGGCGCCGCTGCTGGCCACCCTGAAGACCCCCGCCTGGGTCTATCTGCGCGGCCCCTTCAACTTCGCCTCCTCGACAGCCATGCGTGAGCGCAAGCGCAGCGGGCGGTAGAGCACGTCAGGCGGAAGTGTAGGCGGTTCCGCCGCCCGGACGTGCTCTAAATGTTTGATTCTAGACCCTTTTGATCAGGTTTTGATGCGTACATCAGAACCTGAAAGGGTCTAGGCCTGTCATATCCGCCGGTCCGGGCTATGCTGCAGCGGTGGGGGGCCGCGTCCGATGGCACGGGTTTTTTTGGAGTTCGGGGATGGTCTGGCGGGTGTTGGCGATGACCGCGGCGCTGCTGGCGGCGACACCGGCAATGGCGGCCGAACGGCCTAGCAGTGGCAAGGCGCAGGTCAACTACACCATCACGCCCGAGCAGGTGGCCGCGGTGATGCGCAAGAGCGGCTTCAAGACCAAGATCCTCCCCGACAAGCACAAGGAAGGGGAAAAGCCCAGCTGGACCATCGAGGGCCGGGACAAGCAGCCCTTCTTCATGGGGGCGGATGTCCGCGCCTGTGATGCGGACGGCTATCCCAAGGGCTGCCTTGGGATCCGCTTCTATGCGTCGATGGAGCTGGACAAGGACGATCTGGCGACGGCCCGCCGGACCGCCGACCGCTACAATCGCGAATACTACATCGGCAAGGCCTACGTCTCGGACGACGGCAAGAGCCTGTATTTCGAGAACTATCTGATGATCGACGGCGGCGTCACCACCGATCACATCGAGCAGAACCTGGACAACTTCCTGGCCGCCTACGACGTCATGGTCGAGGTCTTTCAGGAGCTGGACAAGGCGGTTGAGGCTTAAAGCCGGCCAAGGCGATCAGCCGGCCGCCGCCAGGTCCTGCTCGGCGGGCTCCAGAGCCGCCGCGATGGCGGCCAGCAGGCTGTCCGCCCGCACGGGCTTGGAGAGGTGGGCGTCAGCGCCGGCCGCCAGGCTGGCCTGCACATGGTCGTCCAGGGCATTGGCGGTCAGCATGATCACCGGTGTGCGCGGAATCCCCAGGGCCCGCTCGCGCTCACGCAGGCGCTGGGTGGCGGTCAGGCCATCCATCTCCGGCATCTGCATGTCCATCAGGACCAGATCGTAGGCCCGGTCGCTGAGGCGCTCCAGGGCCGCGACGCCGGTCTCGACGATGTCGAGGCGCACGCCGGCGGCCTCGAGAATCAGGCTGACGACCCGCTGGTTGGTCGGATGATCCTCCGCCAGCAGCACGTTGATACCCTGAACCTCCGCCTCGTCGGCCAGGGCGACGGTCTCCTCGCTCACGACCTCCGCAGGCTCCAGCGGCAGCGTGACGACGAAGGTCGAACCCTCGCCGGGATTGGAGGCGGCCTGAATGGTCCCGCCCATCAGCTCGGCCAGGGAGCGGCAGATGGCCAGGCCCAGGCCCGTGCCGCCGAAACGGCGGGTAATCGAGGCGTCAGCCTGTTCGAAGCGGCGGAACAGTCGCGCGCCGGCCGCTGCGTCAAAGCCGATGCCGGTGTCGCTGACACTGAAGGCCAGGCCATGCGGGCGGCGACCGACGTGAACGGTTATGCCGCCTTCGGCGGTGAACTTCACGGCGTTGGAGAGCAGGTTGGAGAGGATCTGGGTGATGCGCACGGCATCACCCTGCCAGGCGCCCTCGGCGGCCGGGTCGACCGACCAGTCCAGATCGAGGCCCTTCATCGCCGCGGCCTCGGCATGCAGGGCGGTGATGCGGCCGACCAGGGTTCGGGAGTCGAACACCCCCTTTTCCAGACGCAGCTCGCCGGCCTCGATCTTGGAGAAGTCGAGGATGTCGGTCAGCACCTGCTCCAGCAGGCGCCCGGACGAGGAAATCAGTTCGGCCAGTTCCTTGCCGCGGGCCGTGGTCTGCTCGCGGGCCAGGGTCTCGGAGACGGCGACGACACCGTTCAGGGGTGTGCGCAGCTCATGGCTCATGTTGGCCAGGAAGCGGGACTTCTCCTGGTTGGCCCGTTCCAGCTCGGCGGTGCGGGCGCGGACGCGGTTTTCCAGGTCGTCCATCACCAGGCCGGCTTCGTCGCGGGCGGCCCTCAGGGCCCGGGCCAGGGCGCCGATCTCGTCGGGGCGGGCCTCGATCGCTTCCAGCTCGGCGGCTTCAGCGGCCGGGATCGGCGCCTGCGGATCTCGCCGGCGGGTGTCGGCGAAGGCCGCCAGCCTGGACAGCGGCGCGCCGATGGCCTTGCGCGCCATGCCCATGACCAGCATGCCCTGCAGGCAGGCGGCGAAGAGGCCCAGGACCAGGATCCAGGCAGCCGAGCGAGCGGCGGCCATGGTCACGGCGCTGGCCGGATAGCGGATCAGGAAATACCAGTCGGGCCCGCGCAGCTGGCCGTAGGCGACGATGTACTTGCCGTCCGGACTGCGGACGACGCCGCGCGGCGACTTCTGGGCCTTGATGGACCTGGTCAGGGCCTTGAGGCCCATGTCCTTTTCATAGGCCGCCAGCGTCGCTTCCGGCGCCTTGCCCGGCGTCGCGAAGCCCGGGTAGGCGATCAGATCGCCCGAGCCGGTGGTGATCAGGTTGACCGCGCCGCGCGAGGTGTCGCGGATGGCCCGCATGAAGTAGCCGGAAAGCTCGATCGATGAGCCGAACGCGCCCAGGTGCCGCCCTTCGGCGTCGACCGGGGTCATGCAGCCGGTCGCCAGCCGCTCGCCGGCATTGTCCTGCAAAAGCCGCTGCAAATTGGTGCAGCGGATGCCCCGCGCCGGGTTCAGGGCCATGCCGGTGATCTTGCTCATCTCCTCACCGGAAATGTCGAGATTGGCCGGGGCCTTCTGACGGTAGAACAGCAGTCGGTCCGGCCGGGTGGGCGCGAACATCACCAGTCGGGTGCCCGGGGTGAAGAAGTAGAAGTTGTCGTAACGGGTGACCGCCGACTCCCCGAACCGCGGAACCACCTGATAGGCGGCGACCAGGGCCTTCTTCTCCAGCATCGGCACATTGGCGCCGTCCTTGATGAAGGCGCCGACGCCATAGAGGTAGTCGCCATCGGCCTTCTGCTGACCATCGAAGGCGGCGTCGCGGCTGCGACGGGTGCCGTCGGCCCGCAGCGGGAAATACTGGTCGAACAGGGCGTTTGTCTCGCCATCCGACAGTCTGGCCATGCGCAGCTTCATCGCCGCCCCGGCGTCTCGGTGCAACGTGGCCAGATCGGTGAACCGGCGCTCTTCCTGATTGGCCCGCTGGGTGACGTAGTCCCGCAGATAGGCGATCTCGCGGCGCTCCAGCTCCTGCTGGAAGGCCACGAAGGCGGCCCCGAACGCGATCAGGGTGACCGCGATCGACAACAGGCCGACACTGATCAGGAACCGGCGGGATATGGACGACGTTCTGGCGTTCATTGGACTCTCGTCCTAACAGCCGTGTGTTGAGATTTGGTTTGACCTCCAGGTTCGGCACAGGTCGCTGCAACCTCTCGGCAGCGCGAAGAATCACAACGCCTGACGGATGCCGCAAAACCTGCTATGGGTCTCTTTTGTAGCGAGAGAACAAGGAGCACTCCGCTGAACCGCGAGTTCGCGCCCCAGGCGCAGGAAGCCGTTACCCCGGCCTCCACCGAGGAGCCCCGCCCGGGTTCGCTCGAAGAGCTGATCCTGTCCAGGCTGGACGACGATAAGGCTCAAGAGATTGTCCTCATCGATCTGAAGGGCAAAAGCCCGATGGCTGACTCCATGATCGTGGCGTCCGGCCGTTCGCATCGTCACGTCGGCGCTCTGGCGGACCATGTGCTGCGCATGCTGAAGGACCACGGCCATGGCCGCGCCCGGGTCGAGGGCCTGCCGCACTGCGACTGGGTGCTGATCGACGCCGGTGACGTCGTGGTCCACCTGTTCCGGCCGGAGGTTCGCAACTTCTACAACATCGAGAAGATCTGGTCGGTCGACTCCAACCATATCAAGGCGGCCAACTGAAAGTCACGCTGCTGACGGTGGGGCGGCTGGGGCGAGACCCGGCGGCCGCCCTCGCCGCCGACTACGCCCAGCGCGCCACGGCTTCCGGCCGGGCGCTGGGCCTGGGTCCGGTCGAGATCGTTGAGGTCGAGGCCAGAAAACCCGGCAAGGCCGCCGAGGCCGAGGTGCTGATCCCCCATCTGAAGGACGCCCACGTCATTGCCTGCGACGAGCACGGCAAGGCCTGGACCAGCCGTGCGTTCGCAGGCCGGGTAGCGGGATTGCGCGATGGCGGGGTGCGGCGGCTGGTGATGATCATCGGCGGGGCCGATGGCCTGGATGCTTCTGTGCTCGAGGCGGCCAACGAGACGCTCGCCTTCGGGCCGCAGACCTGGCCGCACGCCATGGCGAGGATGATGCTAGCCGAGCAGGTGTATAGGGCGGTCACGATCCTGGCGGGATCGCCCTACCACAGGGACTAGGAACTCTTCCCCTTCACCTGGCTCATGATCGCCAGCGGCCGACCCTCCGGGTCATTGAAGAAGGCCATCCATTCCTCGGTTCCGTCGGGGTGACGGTGGATCAGGTGGGGAGCGTTGGTGAAGACGGCGCCGCGGTCCTCCAACGCGGCATGGGCGGCGCGGATGTCGGAGACGCGGAAGTACAGAACCGACTCGCCTGCCGGATCGCCCTCGCTCTGTTGAAGGTAGAGGCGCAGGCCGTCGCAGTCGAAGAAGGCCAGTTCGCCGAACGAATAGAGATGCGGCAGGCCCAGCACATCGCGGTACCAGGCGGTGGCCGCCGCGATGTCGCCGACGTTGCGCGACACCTGGCCGACGGGGCCGAGGGTGAAATCCTGCATGGTGGTCTCCTGTGCATGGAGGGCGCTGTCGTTGCGCACGCCGGTCCAGCGGCGCAGCTCGGCGCGGCCGCTCATCCCCAGCTTCTGGAGGATGTTGGCCATGTGGAACTTGACGGCGTCGGGGCTGATGCCTCGGCGTCGGGCGATCTGACGGCTGGTCATGCCGTGGCGCACGGCCTCGACGACGCCCCACTCGGCGGGGGTCAGAACATCGGGATGGGGCGGGCGGCCGCGATTGCCGGTCATGGTTTCGATCTAGCAGGGCATGGCGCGAATTTCCCTACCCGCGCCGGGACGGAGTCTCCTCGCTTCCCGGGGGAAGAGTTCGCTATAGAGGAGGAATGCGCCCCCTCGCCCTCGCCACTGTTCTTGCGCTGTCGGCCCTCGCCGCCACCAGCGTGGCGCAGGAGCCGGCCGACGCGCCATCGCCGCGGGCCATGCTGGTCATCGGTCCGGGCAGTCCCGAAAGCCAGGATGCGGCCCGCGGCGAGATCGCCGCCCTGCGGGAAGAGCTGCGCCGCATCGCCTCCAGCCAGGCCCAGGGCGGCCGTGACGTCGACGCCGCCCGCGAACGCCTCAGCCTTCTGAACGCCCGCGAGACCGCCCTGACCGCCCAGATGGGCCGCGAGCGCTCCCGGCTGGGCAGCCTTCTGGCCGCCCTCACCCTGTTCCGGCGCGATCCGCCGCCGGCCCTGCTGGTGCGGCCCGACGACGCCCGCGACGCCGTGCGGGCCGCCATCCTGATGCGGGCCATGACCCCGGAGCTGGAGCGCCGGGCGCGGGGTTACGCACTCGAGGCCAGGGAAATCTCCAACCTGCGCCGCCAGGCGGCCGGGGCCAGCGCCTCGCTGTTCACCGCCGAGAGCCGCGTTGCCGGTCGCCGCGGCGACCTCGAACGCCTCCTGGCCCAGCAGCAGGACATCGAGGCCCGCTATCCGAACACCGCCCAGGCGGCGGGACGCGAACTCGGCTCCCCCGGCGCCCTTGTCGACAGCTTCCCGCGCCGCGCCTCCGGCGACGGTCCCGGCCCCCTGCGCCGCCCGGTCGAGGGCCAGGTGGTGCGCGGCTATTCGGCGCCCGGCTCGCCTGGCCTGTGGCTGCGCGCGCCATCCGGCGGGGGCGTGGTCAGTCCGGTTCAAGGACGGGTTGAATTCGCTGGGCCAGTGACCGGCTGGGGGGTCATCCTGATCCTGCGCACCTCGACCGGCTTCCACCTGGTCCTGGCGGGCCTCGACCAGGCCACCGTCGCCGCCGGAACCCCGGTGACGGCGGGCCAGCCGGTGGGACGCATGGCCGCAAGTGCGCCTGGCGCATCGGAGCTGTATCTTGAGCTCCGGCGCGATGGGACCCCGATGGACCCGGCGCGCTGGCTGTCAGCGCGTTAAGGGATACATTCCTGGTTCTGTGAGTAATGTGTTGCGTAACGCGGCCCTCAAGGCGCCGCATTGGAGCCCTTTAAGGTTGGTCATGTTCAAGAAGCATCTCGTGATCGGCGCATGCGCCTTCGCCCTCGGCGCCGGCTCCATGGCCTACATCAGCCAGCAGGCCCAGGCGACGGCCAGGCCGAAGTCCGAGACCTACCGGATGCTGGAAGTCTTCGGCAACGTGCTGGAAATGACCGAGCGGCAGTACGTCGTCGAGGTCGACGAGAAGAAGCTGATCGAGGCGGCCATGGAGGGCATGCTGTCCTCGCTCGATCCGCATTCGGGCTACCTGACCGGCGACGCCTTCCAGGACATGCAGGAGACCACCCGCGGCGAATACGGGGGCCTGGGCATCGAGATCACCAGCGAGGACGGGGTCGTCAAGATCGTCTCGCCGATGGACAACACTCCGGCCGACCGCGCCGGTCTGAAACCGGGCGACTTCATCACCGCCGTCAACGGCGAGAGCGTGCTGGGCATGCCGGTGTCGGAAGCCGTCAAGCAGATGCGCGGCAAGCCCGGCGAGAAGGTCGTGCTGTCGATCGCCCGCGAGAAGACCGATCCCTTCGACGTCACCCTGGTGCGCGAAGTGATCAAGCAGAAGGTCGTCACCTCCCGCATGGAGGGCGAGTACGGCTATGTGCGGCTGAGCAGCTTCAATGAGAACGCCACCGAGGAACTGACGGCGGCGATCAAGGCGTTGCAGACGGCCAATCCGAAGATGAAGGGTCTGGTCTTCGACCTGCGCCGCAATCCGGGCGGTCTGCTCGACCAGGCGGTCGGCGTGGCCGATATCTTCCTCGACGGCGGCGAAGTGGTCAGCCAGCGCGGGCGGGACCCGAAGGACATCGAACGCTACAACGCCCAGGCCGGCGACCTCCTGAACGGCCTGCCGGTCGTGGTGCTGGTCGACAACGGTTCGGCGAGCGCCGCCGAGATCGTCGCCGGCGCCCTGCAGGACCGCAAGCGGGCTGCACTCGTCGGCCTGACCAGCTTCGGCAAGGGTTCGGTGCAGTCGGTCATCGCCCTGCCGGGCCAGGGCGACGGGGCGGTCAAGCTGACCACCGCGCGCTACTACACCCCGGCCGGCCGCTCGATCCAGAAGACCGGCATCGAGCCGGACCTCGAGGTCGCCGCCACCCGCGAGCAGGCGGAACTGATCGCCAACCGCTCCTTCCAGTTCAGCGAGGCGTCCCTGCGCAACTCGCTGAACGCCGAAGAGGGCAAGGCGCGCCGGGCGGCGCACGCCCCGGCGGAGGCCCCGCCGGCCACCTTCGACGACAAGAAGGACTTCCAGCTGGCGCGCGCCATCGAGGTGCTGAAGTTCGGGTCGGTGGAGGCCACGCCCAAGCTCCCCGCTCCCGCCCCCAAGGTGGCGACCGTGGCGCCGAAGACGGCGCCGAAGAAGTAGGTCCGGGCACAGGGGCCGCATTGCGCTTCGCTCCTTGAGCAGTCGGTGACGGCTGCTCGATGGGGCGAGCAAAATTCAATCTGTCCCCGCCTGTTCACGGTCCCTCTAAGCCCTTCATTAACCATACCCGGGCATCTTCAGCGCACCCTTCAAAGTAGCCCGGCGCCGTTCGCCCATGTTCTCGCGCAAGCCGCAGATTCCGCACACCCCGCCAAAGCCGCCGGCCAGCCGCGCCGGCCAGGCTCGGGCTATGGCCCTGCGGGTCGCGAGCAATCCCTGGCTGAGCGCCGGCGGCGCGGGTCTTCTGTTCCTGCTGACCCTGATCGTCCTGATCACAGTCATGGGCGACGCCAAGGCCGGCACGCCGACGGTGCGGCTGTCGCTGGCCCACGCCGCCGAGGCCGGCTCCGACCTCCCCGGCTGGAAGCAGGCGCTCGCCGATGAGAGCGAAACCCCCACCGTCACCACCGACGAACTGACCCTCTCTGACCAGCCCATTGAGCTGGCGGAAAACGGCATTGTCGGCGGCTCGGCCGTCATCACCCTGCCCGAGGGCGGCCGGCTCGAAGGCGCCGGCGGTCCGATGATCGCCACCGGCGGCGGTTCGGCCCTGGCCCAGGCCCCGCTCGCCGGCCTGACCGCGCCCGGCCCCGGCGGCGCCCTGCTGCCCATCATCGGCGGCAACGGCCAGAAGCCCTGGCAGGCCTACGCCCGTCCGTTCACCGCCAACGGCAAGCCCAAGGTGGCGCTGGTCATCGGCGGCCTTGGCCTCAACCCCGCCTACACCCGCCGCGCCATCGAGCTGCTGCCGGCCGAGGTCACCCTCTCCTTCGCGCCCTATGCCGAAGGGCTGCAGGGCTGGATCGATCTGGCCCGCGCCAACGGCCATGAGGTGCTGCTCGAGACGCCGATGGAGCCCAACGACTACCCGCAGAACGACCCGGGCCCCTACACCCTGCTGGCCGCCGGCGCACCGGGCGAGATCGTCAAGAAGACCGAGTGGGTGCTGTCGCGCGCCAGCGGCTACTTCGGCGTAACCAACTACCTGGGCAGCCGCTTCGTCGCCTCTGGCCCCGCCATGAACGCCTTCAGCGGCGTCCTCAAGCAGCGCGGCGTCGCCTTCGTCGACGACGGCCTGGCGGCCCGCAAGGGCAGCGGCCCGCCCCGCGCCACGGCCGACCGCATCGTCGATGAGGATCTGTCGGCCGAGGCCATCGCCCGCAGCTTCACCGCCCTTGAGGCCGCCGCCCGCAGCAACGGCCAGGCTCTGGGCTCGGGTTTCGCCTACCCGGTCACCCTCGAAAGTGCGGCGGTCTGGGCCCGTTCTCTGGAAGGACGCGGGTTCCAGTTGGCCCCCGCCTCTGCTCTACTCAGCGGGCGTTGACCGACTCATTCCCCAAGCATCGCCCCAACGTCGGGGTCGTCCTCTTCCATCCCGATGGCCGCGTCTGGCTGGGCCGTCGGGCCAACACCGATGCCGCGCACCGCTGGCAGTTTCCGCAGGGCGGCATCGATCCGGGAGAGGACTTCGAAACCGCCGCCCGACGGGAGCTGGAGGAAGAAACCGGCATCAGGTCGGCCAAGATCCTCGGCCGCACCGAGGGCTGGATCACCTACGACTTCCCCCCCCATGCGCGCGGCTCGAAGTTCACCAAGGGCTGGCAGGGCCAGAAGCAGGTGTGGTTCGCCATGCGCTTCACCGGCAAGGACATGGAAGTCCGGCTGGACGCGCACGGAACGCCGGAGTTCGACGCCTGGCGCTGGGGTCGACTCGACGAGGCGCCGGGCCTAATCGTACCGTTCAAGCGCGCCGCCTATGATCAGGTGGCGGACGCCTTCAGACACTATGCGGGGACGGCGATGAGTGGTGCGATCCTGATGATCCATGGCATTGGCTGTACAGGTCAGGCCTGGGACCGGCTGGCGCCCGCATTCCGCGCGCTCGGCTGGCGGGTCGAGACTCCGACCCTGTTCGCCGACAAGCGCACGGTCGGCAAGCCGCCGACCGATCTGCCTTCGCTGCGCCTCAAGGACTATGTCGAGGCCATGGAGGCGGAAGCTCGCCGGCTGGAGGCCGAAACCGGCCAGCCGCCCGTGCTGATGGGTCACTCGATGGGCGGGCTGATCGCCCAGAAGCTGGTCGAACGCGGCGTCGGCCGGGCCGCCGTGCTGATCACCCCCGCCTCGCCCGTCGACGCCCGCAGCGGCAGCGCCCTGGCCCAGGCGGTCACCTTCGGCAACGTCCTGTTCTCCGGAAAGCCGGAGACCAAGCCGCACAAGATCTGGGCGACCGGCTTCAAATGGGGGGTGCTCAACCGCGTGCCCGCCGCGCGCCATGCGGAGATCTATGCGACCGCCGTCTACGACAGCGGCGGCGTCTACAACGACCTGGCTTATCCGGACAAGGATGAGCACGGCATGGCCGTCATCGACGAGACCAGGGTCACCGTGCCGCTGCTGACCATCGGCGGCGCCAAGGACCGCGCCACCCCGATCGCCGACGTGCGCCGGGTCGGCGCCAAGTACGGCCGGGTCGGCGGCGACTATCTGGAATACCCCAACAACGCCCACTGGATCATCGACGAGCCGGGAACAGACCAGGTCATCGCCGACATCGCCGCCTGGCTGGCCAACAATGGCCTGACCGCCGACCCGCCGACCGTAAAGGCCCCGACGGCAAAGAAGGCGGCTCCTGCCAAGGCGAAGGCGACGGCCCGGTCCGCCGCCAAGACCCCCGTCAAGGCGCCGGGCAAGGCAAAAGCTGCTGCGAAGGCCAGTCCCGCGCCAGTCGTCGCCGACCCAGTGGCGCCCCCGCCCGCAAAGGCCGCCGCAAAGCCAAAGGCTGCTCCCAAGGCTGAAGCCGCACCGGCCCCCGCCGCCAAAAAGCCGGCAGCGAAAAAGGCCGCCACGTCCAAGGCCGCCGCCAAGCCGGCGACGAAGGCCAAGGCCGCTTCCGCCAGCAAGCCGCCGGCCAAGAAGCCGAAGTCTTGAGCCACGCCAAAACGCCGATCGTGATGGTCCACGGCGCCTTCTGCGGCGGCTGGATCTGGGACGATTTCCGCACCGCCTTCGAAGCGGCCGGCCATCTGGTGCTGACCCCCGACCTGCCCGGCCATGCCCCGGGGACCGACCCGGCCGGCAAGTCGATGAGCGACTACGCCGCCTATCTCGCCGCTGTCTGCGCAGGCTGCGAGACGCCGCCGGTGCTGATCGGCCATTCGATGGGCGGGCTCGTCGCCCAGATGGCAGCAGGCAAGGCGCGACTGTCAGCCCTGGTGCTGCTGGCCCCGTCGGCGCCCTGGGGCGTCTACGGCTCGACCATGGAAGAAGGGGCGAGCGCGGTCAGCCTCTATGCGCTGGGCCCCTTCTGGCTGCAGGCCATCGCACCGGACCGGGGCCTGGCGGGAAGCTACAGCCTCGACCGCATGGACACCGCCGCCCGCGCCGCCGTCTTCGCCCGCATGGTTCCCGAGAGCGGGCGAGCGCTGTGGGAAACCCTGAACTGGTGGCTGGACCCCTTCATGACCACCCAGGTGTCGGCCAGGCCCGGCCTCCCGGTGCTCGCTATTGCCGGCGGCCGTGACGTGATCCATCCGGCCGCGACGGTCCGCCAGACCGCCCAGAAGATGGGCGGCGAAGCGCTGGTCTTCGATGAGATGAGCCACTGGCTGCCCGGCGAGCCCGGCTGGGAGGCCGTTGCGGCCCGCTGCCTGTCCTGGCTGGATGGAAAGCTGGCCAAAGCGGCCTGACAAGGCGGGAAAGGGGGCGCTGCATCCTGTCCCCGTTGCCGCCAGGCCATGTCAGGCCGAGGGCGGCGAGAAGATCTTCAAGCCGACAATCCCCGCCACGATCAGGCCGACGCAGACCAGGCGCGCCACCGTCGCCGGTTCCTTGAACAGGATGATGCCGACGATGACCGTGCCGACCGCGCCGATACCGGTCCAGACCGCATAGGCCGTGCCCAGCGGCAGGGTCTTTATCGACCAGCCGAGCAGGGCCATGGAGATGACGAGGGCGACGGCCGTCCAGACGGTCGGCCACAGGCGGGTGAAGCCTTCGGTGTATTTCAGGCCGACGGCCCAGCCGGTCTCGAACAGTCCGGCGATAACGAGGATGATCCAGGCCATAGGGGTTTTCCTTATGAAGCCGGGCCGTCCCGAATGAGAGGAAGAGCCGGCGGGTCGTCCCGCCGGCTCGAAGCAGGCTACGGCGTGATCGCGTAGAGCACGTCGGTCTGATCGTACTTGGAATTGACCGGCGCGCCGCCGACCTTGCGGACGGTGATCAGGACGATGTCCTCGCGCTTGTTCTCGGGCGTGATGTGCGACCACTTGCGGTTGGTGCGCTCCATGTCGGTGGTGCGCTTGGCGTTATCTTCCAGGGTCCAGCCGTTGTAGATGGCCCAGTTGTGGACGTCGGTGATGGTCGCCTCGAGGCCGTTGATCGAATGCTGGATCGAGACGTTGCAGACGTTCTTGTTCACGCCCTGGTCGCGCAGGGTGACCTTCAGGCCCGGGGCCCAGGTCTTTTCCCAGATCATGTCGCGCTTCTTGAGCTTCATGCCGTAGCCGGTGGCCAGCTTGGTGATGTCACCACCCTGGACCAGCGGCATGCAGATGCGGCGGATCACGTCGTTGAACAGGACCGAGGTGGCCTCGCTCGGCGCGGCCGGCGGCGGAGGAGGCGGCTCCGGAGCGGCGACCGGCGCAGGCGCGGCTTCCG
>VYLE01000734.1_pt1 | contig 23224 bp, 12 predicted proteins | sample 5114391 | NCBI WGS metagenome assembly VYLE01 (sample SAMN12291771, study PRJNA351875) | freshwater metagenome | isolation source: freshwater lake | place: USA: Michigan, Kent Lake | collected 2013-08-15
CTCTGCGCCCACGATTTTGCGCTACGAATTCCCTCGGTTCCGTTGGCTTCTCTGTGCTGCCTCTGTGCCCTCTGAGCCTCTGTGGTTCTCTGGCGGAATAGTGCAGAAAGCTGTTCGCTCAATCGTGCCGCAGGGCGACGATCGGATCCTTGCGGCTTGCGACGATCGCCGGATAGATGCCGAAGATGAGCCCGACGCCGGCGGCGACGAGGAAGCTCACGACGATCGACCAGGTCGTGACCGCGGGTTCGAGGACAAGCCGACCGGTCGCCATGCCCTTGAAATAATCAAGTTTCAGCAAAAGCGGCACGAGCGAACCGAGGCCAAGGGACATGCCGACGCCGAGGAAGATGCCAAGGACGCCGCCGACCGAGGAGAGCGTGCCCGTCTCGACGAGGAACTGGGCGACGATGTGATTCCTCGTCGCGCCGAGTGCCCGGCGGATGCCGATCTCGCGAGTTCGTTCGGTGACCGTCGCGAGCATGATGTTCATGATGCCGATGCCGCCGACGAGTAGCGAAATCGCGGCGATCGCGATCAGCATGACATTCCAGGTGAGAAGGGCCTTCTTGGCGTTTTCGAGAAGCTCCCACGGCACGATGACCTGGACATCGGGCAGTCGCGGATGGCCGACCTCCATGATTCGCTCGACGCGCTCGGCGACATTGAGCACCGTGTCGGTGTTCGGCGCGACGATGTAGACCTCGGAGAGCTCGACCTCCTCGCCCGAGAAGGACCCGGCGGTGCGGCGCATGACGACATTGCCGAACTGCGACTCCGCGGTCGTGATCGGGATGTGCACATCCTTGTTGAGGTCACGGCCGACGAGCGCAGAGCCGGCGCCGCCGGCGAGGCCGACCGGCTTCAGGACGCCGACGACGCGAAAGACCTGCGTGTCGATGCGGATGTCCGAGCCGAGCGGATCCTCGAGCCGGAAGAGCTGCTTGGCGACCTCGCTTCCGATGACGCACACCGGGGCGCGGTTCGCGAGATCCTCGTCGGTGATGTAGCGGCCGCGCGGCTCGATCCGAAGGCGGGCAACCTCCAGCAGATCGGCGGTCGTACCGAAGGCCTGGCTCTGAAGGCGATTCGCGCCGACGCTGATCTCGCTGCCGATCGCCTTCAGCGGCACGATGGCGATCGCGTCGCGCATCGAGTCTTCGAGCCGCCGGCGATCCTCGAAGCGAATGCCGTAGGAGACGACCATCGAACGCTGGGCGTTCGCGGTGTTGGCGTCGGGCGGCTTCACCGAGCGGACGATGACATTGGTCGCGCCGAGGGCCTGGATGTCGCGGAGGGCGGCCTGCTTATTGCCTTCGCCGATCGCGGTGACGACGATGACCGCCGCAACGCCGAGGATGATGCCGAGACTCGTCAGCGTCGAGCGCAGCTTGTGCAGCCGAAGGTTGTGAAGTCCGAGTCGGACGATCTCGAGAAGAAACGACATGCGCGGCAGGCTCGTCCAGAGGGGTATCCGAAGCGGAGATGAGGGCGGGAAGAGGCGATCGTAGCAGCGATCCCCAGCGATCCCCAGCGATCCCGAGCGATACCAGTACGCTCGGCGATTCTGCTACGCTCGGCGAGTCGATGAACGGCTGGCTCCGACATACCCCTGGCGGGGCCGACGGTTCCGACCGCCGCGGCAACGACGCATCGGCCCGCCCGATCGCCGTCGAGCTGCTCGCCGAGCGGGAAATCCCGACCGCGTGGGAGTACGACGCCCAGATTCTCACCGGCACAGGAACGCTCGAACGCAAGGTCCTGCGACTGAGCTGGGCGGATTACCAGATGTGGTCGCCCGATGGAGCCATTGCCCCATCGCGCGTCGCAGAGGCGGTCCTCCGCTTCATCGCCCTCAACGGCGACGCCTTCGCCGCCATGGAAGTCGTGGATGCCGCCGTTGCCCGACGAAAGGTGCCCGGCGCAGATGCCGCGATCGCCGGTCTTCTCCACGGCGACTGAGGCCGACACCCCTGCTACCCTCGTGACCCATGTCGCTCCTCGACCCGCTTGACGAGATGCTCTCCCGGCTCGGTCTTCCCGATCCGTTGCCCGCCGATCCGATGCCGCTCTTCTCGCAGTGGTTTGACGAGGCCGTGCGCAAGAAGGCGGAACCGAACCCGAACGCGATGGTCCTAGCGACCGTCGGCGACGACGGAGCCCCGTCGGCCCGCGTCGTGCTCTGCAAGTCAATCGATGTGGCCGGCGGCTCGATCGTTTTCTTTACGAACTATCGAAGTCGCAAGGGCCGCGAACTCCTTGCCCATCCGCGCGTCGCGACGGTCTTTCATTGGGACCACGCCGATCGCCAGGTGCGCGTCGAGGGAAGCGTGACGCTCGCATCCGCCGAGGAGAGCGACGCCTATTTTCAATCGCGAGCCCTGCTCTCGCGCTTGGGCGCGTGGGCGAGCGAGCAGAGCGAGCCGCTCGCCAGCCGCTTCGATCTCGTGCGCCAGACCCGCGAGGTGATGAAGCGCTTCGGTGTCGGCATCCATCATCTTGTGATGCCGAGCGGCGCGCCGGACTTTCCGCGTCCGCCGCACTGGGGCGGCTTCCGTCTGGCGATTCGTTCGCTCGAACTCTGGCAGGGCGGCGGCGGCCGACTCCACGACCGCGCCCGCTGGACCCGCACCGACGCGGGCTGGTCGAGCACGCGACTGAATCCGTGACGCGCACTCTGCGTCGACAGGCTGGTAGCGTATGTCGATGCAGATCTACCTTTCGGTCAACGGACAACGCCAAGGGCCGTTTTCCATCGAAACGGTCAATTGCGAGATCGCTGCCGGGACCATTCCGATCGAAGCGACCTTCGCGTGGTGGAACGGCTGCGCGGATTGGCAGCCACTCGCCGTTGTGCCCGGGATCCAGCTGCCTGCTGCGCGCGCGGGGATGCCACCCGCCGAGATGACTCCCCCGCGCTCGCCGCCCCCGCCCGTCGCGCCGATGCCCGCCGGCGACTCGACCGGCGGCGTCATTCCATACAAGAATATGCCCGCTCTCCTTGCATATTACTTGGGGATCGGCTCGCTCATACCGCTGCTCGGTGCCGCGTTCGGCATCGCGTCGGTGACGCTCGGCATCATCGGCCTTCGCAAGCGACGCCGTGAACCCTATGTCAAGGGATCGATCCACGCCTGGATCGGCATCGTGCTCGGCTCGCTCTCGATCCTCGTGCACGGGCTTCTGATCCTCGCGCCGCTCTTCGCCTACCTTGCGCGGTCATGACACGACGGCCGGCGCCTCGCGCGGGGAGTCGAACCTCCGTGCCCTCGTGGGATCGGCCCCGAGTGTCGCGACGCTTTCGGCACCGGTCGTGACCGCGTCGCACGGCCTGAAGCCGAGCCGCTGGGGCGATGAGGCGGAAAGCGACGGGACCGGCCGAATCTGCGTGTCGGGTCGCCGCAACGAAAGAAATGTCGCGAATCTCTGACTGCCGAAGTCAGAAGCGCGGTGAGGCGACGCACTCCCTGAGGAGAGTCAGCGACATCGCGGCCGTCTCCTGACGCCTGTGCGGCTACCCAAGCATCTTTGACCGAACCGGCGAACAGCGCCGACGGTCGGCGCGGTCGCGCGTCGCCGCGCCGTGGCGCGCGACACCAGGTGTGAGCCCATACAGAGACCTCCGACATGCCCAAGCCGTGGACCATTTCACTTCTCCGAACGGCGATCCTCCTCTTGGCCTGTGCCGGCATCGACCTCGCGGCCCACGCCCAGACCCCGCCGTGCGGGCAACCCGGCCTGGGATCGTGCTTTCAGCCAAGCGGCACCCCGGGATGCAACGATGTCGCGTGCTGCGAGACCGTGTGCAGCTTCGATCCGTTTTGCTGTCAGCTTGCGTGGGATGGCGCGTGCGCTGCACTCGCACAGGGATTCTGCGTCCCCTGCCTGCAGTGTGTCTCCGGTTCGATTCCCGAAGGGGAACCATGCGGCGCGAACACGCTGAATCCGGGGTGCGATGTCCCGAACGGACCGCTTTCGATCCTCGCCCCCGGCGACCTCATCTGCGGCCAGCTCTGGGCGGACAGCGGCCAGAGGGACTCGGATTGGTACGCGTTCCAGGTCGATGACCCGGATGGCGACGGGCAGGCTGAGCTCGGCATCAGCTTCGGAGCGGGAGCCCCGGCGTCCCTCACCATGTTCGACGGTGCGTGCGGGTCGCTCACGCAGGTGTGGGAGACCACCGCCGACTGCCTCGGCGGGTTGAGCTATGTCTTCTGCGTTCCCGCGCCGCGCACCTACAGGCTTCGGGTGAGGCTCGTCGACTCGGTTGGCTATGAGTGCACATCGCCGATCCAACCCGAGTACCTCCTCGAGGCGATCATCGGCTCGCACACCGGCTGCGCGACGCTCTGCTGCCCCGTCGAGTGTCCGCCGGGTGCGATCTTGGAGGGCGAGTCCTGCGGGAGTGATGCAAATGGCGGCTGCAATTCCATCCCCCCCGCGTTCGAGTCCATCGGGACCGCCGGAGTTGAAATATGCGGAACCGCGTGGGCCGACGGGGACTTCCGCGACACCGACTGGTTCGAGCTCTCGCTCGCGACGCCTTGCACGGTGACCATTCGCGTCGAGGCGGCCTTCCCGCCGCTCGCCATCATCGTCGACGGCAACGGACAGTGTTCGGGCGCCGCAGTCCTCTCGTCGAACTCCGGCCCCGAATGCTCCACGGTCGTGACTCATGCGGTCCTTCCCGCCGGCAACTGGTGGTTGGTCGTCCTCCCGGACACCTTCAACGGATATCCCTGCGGCTCGGGCAAGAACAGCTATGTCGCATCGATCGACTGCCTCCCGCTGCCCACGACCGACTGCGACGGAAACGGTAGTCAGGATGTCAGCGGACTCGACCCATTCTGCTGCACCTGCATCTGCGCCGGCGACCCATTCTGCTGCGGCGTCCTCTGGGACGCTACCTGTGTCGATGCGGCCGTCGCCGCATGCGAAAGGGACTGCAACGCGAACGGCTCGTTGGACACCCTCGATGTCCTGGTCGCCGCGAGCGTCGACTGCAACGGCAACTGCGTTCCCGACGAGTGTGAGGCGCGATGCGATGCGAACTGCACCGCGACGGCTTGCTCCACGGACCCGGACTGTTGCTGGTGCCTCGCGCAGATCGATCCGTTCTGCTGCACCGTCTGGGACGCCCTCTGCAGCGATCTCGCAGCCCAGATCTGCGACCAAGACTGCAACTGCAACGGCATCCCGGATTCGACCGACGTTCGCTCTGGGGCGAGCTCCGACTGCAACGCGAACTGCATTCCGGATGAGTGCGAACAAATCTCCGTCGCAGTCGCACCGACATCGGCGAGCGCGTCTCCGGCGACGATCTGCGAGGGGCAGTCGAGCGTGCTTGGCGCGACCGGCGGCTCGGGCTTGATGCTGGAGTGGTTCACCGGATCGTGCGGTGGAACGCTGGTGGGCACGGGCAACAACCTGATCGTCACGCCCGCGACCACGACCACCTACTTCGTTCGGTGGGGGGGGCCTTGCTCGCAGTCGACCTGCGTGCAGGTGACCGTCACCGTGAACGCGGCGCCGACGAATCCAGTTGTTCCGTCGGCAACTGCTTCGGTCTGCCCGGGGGACTCTCTCCCGTTGACCGCAACCACCAGCGCTGGCGCCGTGATCGATTGGCACACCGGCTCATGCAACGGTCCGGTGGTCTTCACCGGCTCGCCGTTCGTGGTAACGCCCTCGTCTGCGGGCACGACGACGTACTACGCGTCGGCCAGGAACACGACGAGTGGATGCGAGAGCTTGCAGTGTGCGAGCGTGACCGTCACCGCGAACCCCCTGCCTCCGACGCCGATCCCGACTGCGACACCGCAGGTCATCTGCCTTGGGTCGACGAGCACGCTGACCGCCGCGGCGCCGGTGGGCGCGACCATTGACTGGTACGTGGGCGCGAACCTTGTCGGAACGGGCTCGCCGTTCGTCGTCTCGCCGACGATGCCCACGACCTACACCGCAGTCGCGCGGGTCATCGCAACTGGGTGTACGAGCATGTTCGGTGGCAGCGTGCTGGTGAGCCTGCAGGGGCCGCCGTCGATCACCTGCCCTGCGAACGTGAGCATCAACTGCGCTGCGTCGACGAATCCGATCAACACCGGCACCGCGACCGCGACGTCCAACTGCGGGGTGCCGACGGTCAACTACAACGACTCGATCGTGCCCGGTGCGTGTGCCGGGAGCTACGTCCTGAATCGAACCTGGACCGCGATCGACGCGAGCGGCAGCTCCGCCAGTTGCGTTCAGGTCATCACGGTCACCGACACCACGGCGCCGACGATCGGCTCGCCCGGCGCGAACGCGACGATCAGCTGCCCGCTGTCACCGAGCTTCACTCCTCCGACCGCCACCGATGACTGCAGCGGGGCGACCGTGAGCCAGGTGGGCAACGACGTGGTGGTGGCCGGCACCTGCGCCGCGAGCTACGCGGTGACACGATCGTGGAACGCCGTTGACGGTTGCGGCAACGTCTCAGCGACGGTGAGCCAGACGATCACGGTGGTGGACAGCACGCCGCCCTCAATCAGCGCCTTGCCGGCGCCGAGCACGATCGAGTGCCCCGCGACGCCGGTCTTCGCCACGCCGACCGCGACCGACGGATGCGGTTCCGTCACGCTGTCCTTCGTTGACACGAGCAGCGGAACGTGCCCCGTCGTTCATGTGCGAACCTGGACGGCCACGGATCTCTGCCGCAACGCGAGTACAGCGAGCCAGACGATCTCGGTCAACGACACGATCGCGCCGACCATCGCGTGCCCGGCGAACATCACCGTGGCCTGCAACGGCTCGACGAGTACCACTGCCACCGGCATGGCCACGGCAAGCGACGCGTGCAGCGGCACGCTGACCCCGACCTTCGGCGATACGACAGTTCCGGACGGCCTTGGCGGATTCCTCATCACCCGACTGTGGACGGCGACGGATGCCTGCGGCCTCTCCGCGAGCTGCACGCAGTCGATCACGGTGACGCCGCCCGGGCCGTGCGGCTGCGGCGTTCCGCCGACACAGACGATCTGGTACCCGGACAACGACGGCGATGGCTGTGGGGATCCCGCCGGGCCGACGATCACCCAGTGTGCGAATCTCCCCGCACCGGTGGCGCCGTCGACCTGCCCGGGTATCGTCGCGAGTTACGCCTACGTCACCAACAAGGATGACACATGCGATTGCGTGGCCGGAGACTGCCCGGAGACGGATTGCACATTCGTGCCGTCAGGTCTCCGAGCGCGGCTCTACACGATCTCCGGCCCGCCCACGGGCACAGGCTGGTCATGGATCATCACCTCGCCGGACTTCAGCGGCGGGTCGATCATCGTCGGCTGCTGCGTGTCCGGAGTCGCATCGTCCGGCACGACCTTCCAGGTGGCACAGGCGTTCGCGCAGAGCATCAACGCACGCGGCGCCGCCCTGACCTGCGCGACCACGACGCAGTTGCAGGCGACGGCGATTCCGGCCGCGTCGCCGCCGAACACCGCGTACATCACGGTGCGCGTCGGTGATCAGACCGGCACGCCACTGAATCCGGCGTGGACGCTCGGCGTCGGGCCGTGTGGCGGGCCGACGCCTCCGAACGGCTGGTGCTTCGCGCAGACCTTCACCACCGATCCGCCAGCCAGCACGCAGTGCCAGTTCAACCCGACGCTGATCGAGATTCCCGCCTCGGGCGTCGATTGCAATCACAACGAGGTCGACGACGCGTTCGACATCGCGCTCGGTACGAGCCTCGACCTCGACAGCGATGGCGTGCCGGACGATTGTCGGATCTGTGTCGGGGATCTCGACGGGAACCAGATCGTCGGCGCGCCGGACTTGGCGATTCTCCTCGGCGCGTGGGGCGGGACCGGCCCCGCCGACCTCGACGGGAGCGGAAGCGTCGATGCGCCGGACATCGCCATCTTGTTGGGTGCGTGGGGGCCGTGTCCGTGAGCGAGGCCATCGCCATGCTTGCGCGTCAGGTCACATCGCATGAGGGAGACTCGGATCGGCCGAGTTCATGTTCAACCACGCGAGCAAGTGCTCGCATCAGAAGGAGTCAGAGAATGAAATCAACAGCATTACGTCGTCCCCGGCGAACAGCGACGCGCACGACGCTCATCACGACAGCAGCGGCGCTTGGTGCCGTCGTCTCTGCAGCGGGCGCGGGCGATCCCTGCGGTACGGGCGACTCCTGCTTCGTCGCACAGTCCACTCCTGGCTGCATCGACGTGACGTGTTGCAGTTCGGTGTGCGGACTGGATCCGTTCTGTTGTTCCACTGCCTGGGACGTGGCGTGTGCGAAGACTGCGGGGCTGTTCTGCCTCCCTGCGGATCCGTGTGCGTCGAGCGGGCATGATTGCTTCAGTGTGAGTGCAGTGGCCGGCTGCAACGACGCATCCTGCTGTTCGACAGTCTGTAGCTTCGATCCATACTGCTGCAGTGGTGGTTGGGACGGTCTCTGCGTGGGCGCGGCGGAGCTCCTATGTGCGGCAGCATCGCCAGATTTGACGGGCGACGGCGACGTCAACGCGAGTGACCTTGCGATTCTCCTCGGGGCGTGGGGACCCTCGCTCGTGGCAGACTTCAACGGCGATAGCGATGTCAACGCGATCGATCTCGCCGTGCTTCTTGGAGCGTGGGGGGCTGTCGGCTCAGCACAACCGCCGAAGTGTCCCGGCGCTGGATCCTGCTGGGAGGAACACGACAGTGCCGGCTGTTCCGACGCCGCCTGCTGTGAAACGGTCTGCGCTGCCGATCCCTCGTGCTGTGACGTGTTGTGGGACGCGGGTTGCGCGGTGGTGGCCGAGAAGCTCTGCGTGGCGTGTTGCCAGCACGAACTCAAGCTCCTCAACGCCCTCCCGGACATCGCCACGGTCGTCGTGACGCCATTGACTCCGGCCGCCGTACGCGACATCTACTGTCTCGAAGACCCCGAGGACTGGTCACTGTCGTATACCCCTGGCGGATCCTATGTACTCGCGCCTGGAACCGATGTTCCCGGCGGAGTCTTCCCCGCGAGCGCGCTTGACGAGGTTGACGCCGAGTTGATCATCGACGTCGACCGACTCCTTGCACCGACTCAGGTTCGGGTGGAGTTCTTCGACGCCCAAGGGGTTCGTCAGAAGGAGAGCGTGATCACGCTGGAGTGCGTCGAGCCATCCCTTCCCGGCTTGGAGGATTTCGTCGATCAATACGACTGGCTGTCGAAGTCGGTGACGGTGCAAGGCGCTCCGGACGGTCAGTTGTTCGCAGGAGCGATGCCAGCACCGTGCGATTCGTTTGACGCCGATGACGAAGACGAGATCGGCGCACGGAAGACGGCGTCGTGCACGTTCACCTACACATTCATCTGCATCGACGGGATCAACTCGCTGAAGGTGACTCCACCCCCGGACCCGGACAATCTGGTCGATTGCTGGGAGTGGTCGTTCACCGATAGCCGAACGGGAAAGGTAATCGAATACAGCACGGTCGTGCCTCAATCGATCAACTACGCGCTCTCCTCCGGGGCATACGACATCGAGGTCAATCTCAAGCTGTGCACCAATTGTGACACGCCGAGCCTGAAGTCTTGCGTTTCCTGCGGGGAACAGTTCGTCGATGTCTGCTTGGCGCATCCGGCGTTCACGGCGGGGAAGCCCGTGCCGAAGTGCCGCGGCCTCGACAACCACACGCTCACTGGATTCAACGTGACGTTCGCACCCGACGCGTCAACCGCGGCTTGCAAGGTTGAGAGCTATACCTGGGATTATGGAGACGGAACGACGGAGACGTTTACCAATCCGAACGTCCAAGCCACGTCGCACCAGTATGGGCCGGCGCCAGCGACGTACATGGCGACCTTGACGACCGTCGACGCCTACGGATCGTGTACACGCACATCGAAGTCAGTCCAGGTGACGATTTTGGACCAGTGCTCTCCCTCCTTCACGGCGGAATACACGTGGTGCCTCGATGAGCCGGGTACAAACACCGTTGTCGTGACGTTCCGAAACACGTCTACGGAATTCTGTGACACCCACTTCTTCTGGCGCTTTGGCGACCTCCCTGCGATCGAGGTGCCGAACGACGGGGCGTCGGTCACGCACACGTACACCGGCGTCCCTCTGAGCGGGCAGTCATTCCCTGTCACGCTTCGAATGACCGACGGACAGAAGTGCCCCGGGAACGGTGTCTCAACGACCACGATGGTCGAACTCAAGCCCGTGAATGCTTCGCTCTTGGTGTGCATTTGTCCGGACACCACGACCTCCTTCGAGGTGCTGGCGAGCTCCAACGCCACCTTGACGTGGGACCTGCCGCCGGGCTGCGAGGATGAAGAGATCGAAGCGAACAAGAAGAAGTCCGCGCGCAAGATCGAACGCTGCTTCCCGGACGAGAACCCCGCTGCGGTTGTCACGGCGACGATCAAGGAGCCTCGGTCATCGCCTTCAGTCACCGCGATGTGTGTGCGATCAAAGACGTTCGCCGTGAATCGAACATGCTTCCCGTGGCTCAAGATGAAGGGACGCTCGCGGGTCACGCTGCCGGGGATCCACGAATACCGCGTGAAGTGGCGCGACAAAATCCGATTGGCGAAGATCAACTGTTCGACGACCGTCCGCGGAAAAACGAAGTTCCAGAAGCGCACGCTTTGGACCTGGTTCACGATTCGAACTGACAACGTGGACGTGGACTCAAACCACGTGTTCCGCGAGCGTAGCGGGAGTGACCCCTGCGGGTGTGGGTGCGACCTGGAGTCGACGATTGGAAACGGAGAGCAACACAAGACCAACACGGGCGTGGCGAAGTTCGTCCGGCACAACACGGGCGGCCCGCTCCGTCGGAGTTTCTCCGACTTCTCGCTGATCGAGGTTGTCCACTACGGCATCCACGCTGGAGATCCCTTCTCGGTCACCGTTCAGAAGCTGCCCGGTCTTGAGGTCAAGAAGTTCAACTTCACCTTCGCGGGGGCCGATGCGAACTCAACCAAGTGGAGACTGAAGGGAGAGGGCGACAAGAAGTGGGAGAAGCGGAAGTTGCGGGCAAAAAACTGCGCCAACTAGCGCCGATCCACCCGACAGGGTCGATCGCCGCCCTCTTGTCAGAGCCGTCGCAGCGACGCTGAGCTGCGACGGCTCTGACAGGATGGGTCCACACCTTCGGCAGGGACACGCACGTCATCCATCCGCCCCTCGAATTGGGCGACGTGCGTGTTTCCGTCGGCGCGAGAGCTCGCTGCACATCTCTCACCCAAAGCACTTCCATGCGACTCGCTTCACCATCACACATCGTCACCGCCGCCGCGGCCTTCGGCATCACCACGCTCGCCGTCGGCGACTTCGTCCATGTCACTGCGTATCGCTGGACCAACGCCGGCGGCCATGGGGTCATCGACCTCTACGCCGCCTTCGACGATCCGCAGGATGAATTGCTTGCGGTACGGAACGTGACGCTTCTTCCGATCGGCGGCATTTGTTGGACGCACGCTGATTTCCTCAATGGCGGGGTGAAGTCGTGTCTTTCCGGAGGATGGAATCCGGCGTTCGTCCTGGCCGCGCCCGACGCTGGGTTGGTTACGATCGGTGGCACGTTCGGACTTCAGAATGTGACCGCGCCCGATGTCGCGTGGGGTCCAGCCGGTCTGAACCAGCCGGTCATGCCTGCTGGTGTTGGCTGGTTCAACGCGAATCCGGCGAACGGCCAAGGCCTCGCTGGCAATGTCAATCCCGCTGGTCTTCCCTGCCTCTCGTACGTCTACCTCGGTCGATTTCCAATCTTCGGCTCGCCGCCCGGGGCGCAGGTGCGACTCGTGTCGATGGATCTCGACTGGCAGAACAGCGGTCTGCTGTCCACCTCGAGCTTCGGTCCTCACGCGTGGTCGTACGCTGCTCCGCCGCCCTGTCCACCCGCGCCGCCGACATTCCGTGCCTTTCGGCTGACGGGCAACCCGAATAACACGCCGTGGGCGTGGCGAATCGCTGGCCCTTCGATCGAGGATGACATCGTCGAGTTAAACGTCGCTGGCGTGGCACCAGGCGCTTTTGGCTTTGGTGATGCGCGCGATCTTGCCAAGGCCGCCGAGTTGAGCATCAAGGCGAAGGCGGCAGCGCTCGGCTGCGCCGCGAGTCAGCTCGACGGCAGCGCTGGCGTCGCGCTTCTCCCCGCGGGGCTTGTCTATCCACCCGGGTGCGGAGCGACACCGCCGAATTCAGCGCTCTTGACAGTTCGCTTTGGTGACCCGGGGGCGACGACTCCGACGTGGACGATGTTTGTTGGGCCCGCTGGTTGCGTCGCGACCTGCCCGCTGACCGGGTGCGCAGCGCCTTGTGTTGTCAATCCTGAGATCGTCGAGATTCCGCTCTCTGGTGCTGACTGCAACGAGAACGGCATTGATGATGTACTCGACGTGCTGCAGGGCACGAGTGTTGACGCCGATGGCAATCTCGTGCTCGACGAGTGCGAGTCCGCTGATCCGTGCACTGGCGCGAGTGGAGCATGTGGACTCCCGCATGGCACACCAGGCTGTAACGACCCGGCATGCTGTGTGACCGCGTGCGCACTCGATCCCTTCTGCTGTGACATCGCCTGGGACGTGGCCTGTGTTCGTCTCGCAGCGATCATGTGTGCTCCGCCGATCGGTGACTTCGACGGAGACTTCGCCGTCAACGGCGCTGATCTGGCCATCCTGCTCGGCGCGTGGGGAACACCCGACGGGGATCTCGATGGCGACGCCGTCACCGACGGTGCCGACCTTGCGATGCTCTTGGGAAGCTGGTCGATCTAGCAGGCCGCAAAGAAACTCCATTCGGGCTGCGGCCAAGCCTGATGGGCCATCCGCGGCGTCGACGCGACTCGCGGTATTTCGGCCAATATCGCTTCGTCGCGTCTCCTTGCGGCTGACCCATCACGGCCTGCTAGTCGTCATCGCAATGGATATCAAGAAGCTGGATATCACAAGGCTGGGCATGACATAGCCGGGTTTCATATAGCTGGGCACAATCAATTTGGTCCGACGCCAAACCCTGATCGCATCCATCGCGTTCTGCGTTCCTGGTCGCGGGCAATCTCACCGCCCCCAGTTCTCTGATCAGGGGCCGTGTTTCGCGACGCGTCCCGCTCGTACGTCATCGAGCATCTTCGCGATGATGACGCGATACGCCTCCCGATCGGCCTTCGGAAGGTCACAGAGAAGGAGAAGCTGCTCGCCCCGTTCGATCGCGGCGACCGCCTCCGCAGGCCGGCCCGCGAGCGAAAGGATCTGCCCCTTGCAGAGCACCGCCTGGGAGCGATGCCAGCTCCAGCTTGGGTCCGCATGCTCAAGAGCGGCAATCGCCGCCTCGATCAGGTCCAATCCGCGCTCAGCGTCACCGAGGTAGAGCTCGCACCGCGACGCCTCGACCTGCGACCAGGCCCGGTGCGGACTCGTCGGCGAGATCGCCGTCGCCCGCTCGATCGCCTCTCCGTAGAGCTGACGCGAAAGGGCCGCTCGACCCGTCCACGCACAGGCGAACGCACACTCGCGAAGCCGCGTGATCAGGTGCAACGGACCGTCGCGGCCGAGCAGTTCTCGATATCCCGCAAGCATCGCATCGAGGCCCTCGAATGCCTCATCGGGCTCCGACGAGAGGGACCTCGCACGAAACTGGAGAAAGAGGAGATCGAGTTGACCGACCGTCGACGCGACGCCGGAGGGCATGGCGATCCGTATGGCGTCGGCAGCCGGCGCTCGGGCCGCATCGGCGCGGAACTCCTCGAGGGCGCGCTGCGCCACGCGCACCTGCGACTCGATGAGATCGGGATCGTCGGGGCCGAGGATCGCCCGCTTCAATTCGACCAGCCGCTCGATCGTCTCGGACTCGGCCACCGCGAGCGGCTTCGGTCCGAGTGCGCCGAGGAAGGAAGCGGCCATCGATCGCAACGGCTCGGCGCCGTCGGCGGCGAGTGTTGCGATCGCCCGCAGCAGTCGTTCGTCGCCGTCGCCAAACTCCGTCATGACGGCGCGCACGAGTCGAAGCGAAAGCGCTGCACGCTCAGCGGGCGGGCCCCCGTCACCGAGCGCTCGCAATCGCACCTCTGCCTCGCGCGCCACGGCGAGGTTGTCTCCTGGCCGGATCTGCGAGCGGAGTTCATCGAGCATCACCCTCGCCTGATCGGGCTCGCCTTGAGCAAGGGAAACTTCTGCCCGCACGGCCAAGGCCTCGAGCGAGTCCGGATGTGACCGCCCGAGCAGGCGGACGAGTTCAGGCAACGCCTCGTCAATCAACCGGTCGGCCTCGTCGACACTGCTGCGGCGCGAGAGCAGTCGCGCGAGGTGCGTCTGGACCTTCGCCTTGAGCGTGTCGTCCGGCCACGCCCGCTCCGCCAGAATCCGCAGCGCCTGACGGTACTCGACCTCGGCCCATCGCAACGCGCCCCGATCGGCGCTCACATCGGCAACGGCGAGCCGGGTCGCCACGACGGCAGCCGTGTCGTCGGCAAAGAGGCCCATCTCGAGATTCTCGCTGATCGCGCTCAGTGCCCGATGGGCATCGCTCGACTCCGCTGCCATCGGGACCGGGTTCCCGATCGGAATGACCTCGCGGAGGATCGCCGCGACGGCAGCGCTGCGCTTCGCTTCACTTTCCATGCGCTGTCGCTCGGACGCCTCGCGAAGGGCGGATTCGCGACCGGCGACGATCGCGAGAGAGACGGCGATTGCGCCGGCGATCAACGCCGTCAGGGCAACTCCGCCGACGGCGACTCCGAGACGGTACCGTCGCAGCGTCATGCGAACGAGGTACGCGAGCGAGTCGCGCCGAGCATCGATCGGCTCGCCACGGAGCAGGTGCTCAACATCCTTCTGCAGCGAGAGGGCCGACGCGTAGCGGCGATCGGGATCGCGGGCGAGGGCCTTCCCGACGATCGTGTCGAGATCATGATTGATCGGGATCGCCCCCTGCGGAGCCTGGCACTTCGATGGCGGAGTCGGCACCTCATGGGTGATCCGGTCCAACAAATGGGCGATGCCACGCTCGCTCTCGAAAGGAAGACGATCGGTGAGGAGTTGGAAAAGAAGGACGCCGAGCGAGTAGACATCGCTCCGCGTGTCGGCGCGGCCCGCGTCGCCAGCGAGCTGCTCCGGTGCGGCATAGGAAAGCGTACACGCCACCTCACCGGTCATCGTCACGCGCACGCTTGGGCGAGCGTCGAGCTCGGTGGCGATGCCGAAATCGAGAATGCGAGGTTCGCCGGCCCGATCGACGAGGATGTTCTCCGGCTTCAGGTCACGGTGGAGAACACCGTTTCGATGGGCATGCTCGATCGCGTCACAGATCTTCGCGAAGAGCCGAAGCAGAATCCCCCGCCGTTCGAGCGACGGGAGAGACGAATCGGTGCGCAGCCCACGCGCCCACACATCGAGCGGCACGCCGTCGACCCACTCCATCACGATGGCGAAGCGGCCGTCTGCGATCGCGCCACAGTCGTGCATGGCGACGATCGAAGGATGGCGAAGTCGTGCCGCGAGCCGGGCCTCGCGTTCGAGCCGCGCCCGATTGCGCGACGACCCGACCTTCACGACCTTCAGGGCAACGACACGCCGCGACGCCGTGTGGACACCTCGAAAGACAACGCCCTGCCCGCCGCGTTCGACCTCTTCAATCGACTCATAGCCGTCGAAGGAGCCGCACGGCAGCCCCGCGGCCGGTATCTGCGTCCGCGCGACATCGCGCACATGGCGGACGCTCGCGGCAACCGATGCAAGAAACGCATCCACATGGCTGCGCCCGGCGAGCCGCTCACGGCAGGCCCCGCATCGTTCAATGTGTTCGACAACCGCCGCGTCGAGCGCGCGCCCGACCTCAAGCTCGTCGAGCTGTTCGTTGGACAGGCAGTCATCGAAGGAGTGAAGCATCGTGGAACTGAGTGGAGCATGGACGCCCACGGACGAAAGGGCGCCAACGCTTCGCCCTCGCCATACGGGAACGCCTCGGTCGGAGCGTCGTCAACGGGCTCGCATCGCCCCAAGCCATCGGTTCCCATCGCCGATGATCGCCGGGGGCGACGACCGGAGGGAACGGTCACACAGAAGAAGAACCATCACATGCTTAAAAATGCGTATCAGTGCTCAGGGCATGCTCGCGTCATACACCGAGGTGAGTCGCTCAATGACCATCTTCAGTCGACTCGCGATCCGGTGCTTCGCGGCATACACGGCGCCAACCGTCATGCCGAGCTGGCGTCCGGCTTCCAAAGGCGGCACATCGCGCAAAGCGACGAGCTCAAAGACCTGAACGCCCTTCTCGTCGGTCCGCTCGCCGGTGCGGAGCTCCTCCCACGCCGCCGCCGCGATGTGGGCTCGCTCCTCCTCCTCCCACCACGACTCCAACCGAGCGAGGCGATCGGACGCCTCCTCGAGCGGCGACCCCTCGGAGGGGCGACTGCGGAGATGTCGCTGCATGTCGCGACTCCGGTGCTCGGCGATCGAGACGATCCACGAGCGAAGTCGACCTCGTGAGCGATCGTACTTGCCCGTCCGCATGCCTCCAACGAACTGAAGAAGCGTCTGCTGGGCAACATCGGACGCGTCCTCCTCGGAGAGCCCGAGCCGTCGAGCGATGGCCCGAAGGATCGGCGTATACCGGGCGACGAACTGATCCCAGACTTCCCCATCATCGCTCGTCCGCAGCGTGTGCAAGAGCGCTGTCGTGGTTGTGAGCGCGTCGTTGGTCATCGATCGACGATCCGGTGCGGCGGCGGCCAGCCGTGCGCATACCGCAGATTCTCACCGAGAGCGACCCCAAACGGAAGGGAGTTCGCTCGAACGAAGGCGCAAAGGCGAGACTTGGAGCCGGGGCGATGGTCCAATTCGCGAATTTTCGCATCAGATGACCTCTCGCTCGACGCACTCCGTCGGACGGATGGTCCGCGGCTCCCGTTGCGGAGTCGGGGTCATTCGGCCATTGAAAGCCAAGCAGGAGTCGACCATGCGCGCATCAGATACCTCTCCAAACCGGCTCCGGGCGTGCGTCTCGTGAGACACGCGCCTCCACGCCGAACAGCGCTCAGCCCGGCATCAGCGGCGGGAGTTCCTTCGCTCGCCATGCCATCGGGAGTTCGAGGCTGAAGGTCGCGCCCTTGCCTGGCTTGGAGACGAGGGCGACGGTCGCGCCGAGGATCTCGGCGAGTTCGCGGCAGATCGCAAGGCCGAGGCCGGTGCCGGAATGCTGCCTGGTGTGGCTTGCGTCGACCTGTCGGAACTTCTCGAAGATCGTGTCCTGCATGTCCTCGGGAATGCCGGGTCCCTCGTCGATCACGCCGATCCGGATGCCCGGGCTTCCGTCGCCGCGCACGCTGCGGCCGGCGAAGACGGTGACGGTGCTTCCCTCGGGCGAGAACTTGATCGCGTTCGACAGGAAGTTGTAGAGAATCTGCTGCACCTTGCCGGCGTCGGTGTCGATCGTCGGCAGCTCGGGCTCGACCCGCACGGTGAGGGCGATGCGCTTCGACTCGGATTGCGGGCGCATGACGGTGATGAGTCCCTCGACGAGATCGCTCACGCTCGTCGGCGCGACGGTGAGCTCGACGCGCCCCGCCTCGATCTTTGCCATCTGTAGCAGCTCGTTGATCATGTCGAGCAGCGAGCGGCCGCTCCGCAGGATGTTCGTGATGTATCGAAGTCGCTTCGGATCGGCGGCGGTGTCGCTGCGGGCGATCTCATCGAGCAGCTCGGCGAAGCCGATGATCGAGTTCAGCGGCGTGCGCAGCTCGTGGCTGACATTGGCGAGGAACTCGCTCTTCAGCCGGTTCGACTCATACAGACCGATGTTCGCCTGGGCGAGCTCGGTGACCTTCAGGTCGAGCGTCTCGTTCATCGCCCGCAGCCGCTGCTGGCCCTTCTCGATCTCGTCGAGCATGGCGTTGAAGGTCTCGCTCAGCCGCTCGAAGTCGTCGCCCGTCCGGATCGTCGAACGGATCGCGAGATCGCCTCGCTCGACCTTCTCGGCGACCTCGGTGAGCCGGCGCACCGGCCGAAGCACGAGCCGCGAAAGAATGATCGAGAAAATCAGAATCGCAAGACCGCTCGCGATCGCGCCGCTGATGACGAGCGCGACGCGATTCTCCTGCACCTGCGTCTCGGCGAACGGACTCGTGCGATCGATGACGAGGACCGCCCGCAGCGTGGCGTCGTCGGCGCCGGGACGCGATGAGCCTGTCGCGAAGCTCAGAAACGCCCGGTCCTGGATGCGTCGCCACTCGCGCTCGCGGAGGGCTCGAAAATAGCGATAGAGCGGCAGGTCACTGCGATCCTCGACGAGGAAGTGATCGACGGTCTCGGGCTCACCCTCGAAATGCTCCATCGCCTCGACGAGGGCCCGATCGCTCTCCGCCTCGGGCACCACGCTCTCGACGAGGACGATCCGCATCGGGATCGGCGCCCCTTCCGAGCGGCCGAGCGAGAATCCGTTCTCGATCCAGGTTTCGGCGAGCTGCCGCGAGACCTCAAGCTGGCTCTGATCGATGAGCGTCTTGGTGCGAATCCACGGGATGCTCAGGGCGCCGGCGACGAGCAGGACGACCGCGGTGCCGAAGATCAGCCGGCTCTTGCTTGCAAGCGAGATCCGGGTCGTGCGGCGGGCGGGGCGTGGGGCGATCGCGCGGGCCATGGGTGGGTCGGACGGAGTGTAGCGGAGCGCATCTCCGTTGCTGCTACGCTCCGCGCCATGCGACGCGAAGGCACCGACCCCGACAATGTGCAAATGGAGGATGTGCTCTGCGACTTCTGCCGCAGCGCGTGGACGCTCGAGATCCCGCTCATCGAGGGCCACCACGGAAGCTGCGTCTGCGGCCCCTGCCTGACCGCCGCGTACCGGCGCGTCGTGCTCGCGAAGTCAACCGACGCCGAGCCTGGCTACCGCTGCACGATGTGCCTCGAGGAGCGCCCCGACCCGGCGTACCGGAGCCCAAGTCACCCCGACGCGTTCATCTGCGAGCGATGCATCAAGCTCGCGTCGGGAGCGCTGGTGCGCGACAAGGAATCTGGGTGGTCACGGCCAACGGCGTGAGCGCGGGAGAGCCCGAGAGCCAGAGAACCACACGGGCTCAGAGGACACGGCCTTCGGTGCGAATCACCCAGAGAACCACAGAGGCACGGAGGGCACAGAGGTAGCACAGAGAAGCCAACGGAAAGAGGGAACTCGTTGCACAAACTCGTCAGCGCAGAGTCGACTTGCATTGTGTGGGACTTCTCACTGCGACCATCGCCTGCGCTCCTCAGGTCCGTCCAGCAACGGGATATCTCCATCAACTCGCTTGCACCTGTCTCCGGTTTTGCCTTCTCTGTGCATCCTCTGTGCCCGCCCATTTCGGGTTGCGCCTCTGTGGTTCTCCGGCGGAATCGTGCAGAAAACTCTCCTCCGCACCGCGACGAGCGAATTCCCGCGAACCTCGGGTTTCAATTGCAATCGATATCAACGCTCAGTTCGAAGTTGCCGGCCGCCCCGTTGTAGCCTGAGACGCGGACGAAGTAGAGGGCCGGGCCATCCATCGTGAACTGCACGCGGCTGCGGCGATTGAGGCCGCCGATGACGCACGAGGGATCGGCGAAGTCGTCGTTGCAGGCGACGGGCGTGCCGGGGCAACTCACCGGGCTCGACTTCCACACCGAGAGTGTCGTGTCGAAATCGGTGCCGTCGTGGCAGGTCGACATCGTGATCACGCCGTTCTGGTGACCGCAGTCGGCAGCGAACATGTACCACTTCGAAATGGTGTCGCCGGCGCCGCATGGCGACTGGTCGAGGCCCACTTCGTAGATGAGCGTGCTTCCGCTCAGGAACGCGCCATCGATGATGCCAAGGTCAATCGCCTCGTTGCAGACGCCGCCGAGCGGATGGAAGTCGAGGTGGAGCACGCCTTCGCCGCTCCAGCCGATGAAGCCGCCGACGCGAATTTTGTACTCCTGACCGGCGACGGCATTGAACGAAACGAGCGAACCGTTGCCGCACGAGGCATGATCATCGTTGCAGGCGATGATTTCGGTCGTACCGACGGTCGAGATCGGACAGGCCACCGTGCCGAGCGACGCGTCGGCGTATACGGCAAGGCGCGTGTCCCAGCCGGCACCGCAGGTTGAGATCGTCACCTCCCCCATTTCGGGGGCGACGAAGGAGTACCAGACATCGGAGGTCATCGAGTTGTAGCCAAACTCGATGCACCCCGAGGCTGCGGTGTAGGGCGGCGCATCGGTGCCGGCACCGATCGTGCAGAAGGGCGTGTCGCCCTCGACGATGGTGATGGCGTTCTCGCAGAGGTCGTTCACCGGGGCCCCAGAGCAGGGCCCCCAGCCTCCGAGCAGGATGCTGAGATCCGCGGCGTCGGTCGTGCCGCTGCCGTCGAGGTCATGCGACGACGACCCCCACGCCCCGAGCAGGGCCGCGAGGTCAGCGCCGTCAATGCCACCACTCCCGTCGAAGTCGCCCGGACACGGGCAGGCGACGCCGGCGACACCACCGCCGATGGGCTTGGAGCGAGCGTCAACCGGCCGTTCGGAACCGGGCACGAGAGTCATCGACGAGGCGACGAGAAACGCGGCGAGAGTGAGCATAAGGCAACCTGCGTGGAGATGCGGACCTCCACCGTGCGGGAGGTTCGATCCCTCCACGCAGTCCGATGGGGACAGGCGCAGCAGTTCCCTTCGGCTTGCTCTTGGCTGATCGCAGAGAACGGGGCAGGTGCCCTCGCCTACCGCTTCCGGAGCGTCATGGCATGGAAAGGCCGCCCCTCGCGGCGGTACTTTCGCTCGAAGTTCGTGCCGACGACCTCGCCTTCGGCGGCGCTCGATGGTCGCTCGAAGGCGATGCGGGCGAAGAGATGCTCGTTCCGCGTCGCGTGCTCCTCGTACCAGCTCCAGAGGTCGTCGTGGTCGGTGACGAGCCGGAGTTCGCCGCCCGCCTGAAGAATGCGGTGAAACTGGGCGAGGGTCGCGTCCTGGACGACCCGCCGCTTGTGATGCCGCGACTTCGGCCAGGGATCGCTGAAATACAGGTGAATCACCCGCGTGCAAGCATCAGGCATCCACCAGGTGACGAACTCGGTGGCGTCGTGCCAGAGCATCTTCACATTCGAAAGCTGATGACGGCGAATGCGATCGGCGGCGTAACGATAAAACTCGCCGGTCCATTCGATGCCGAGAAAGTTCGTCTCGGGCTCGAGCTCGGCCTGCTGGAGAAGAAAGGTGCCCTTGCCCGAACCGATCTCAAGATCGAACGGGCGCTCCTGCTGCGGGAACCACTGTCGCGGATCGAGCCGGACGGCGCCGGTCGGATCGAAGCTGGGGAGGTCGTCGCGGCTGATTCCCACCGCGCCGACATCGAGCTTCTTGCCGCGTGAGAGACCGAAGGACATTCAGGGCGTCCCCTCGGGGCGCGATCGGAGTTGGGGCGACGCGGTTCCCGACTCCTGCGCACCCTCCTTGGGGACGAGTCGCGGCTTGATGTCGAGAATGATCGGATCGTTCGCCGTCGCAACGACCCAATCGACGAGGTCCTTGAGGGCCTGCTCATCGAAGGTCGTCTCGATCGTGCCGTACTCGTCGACGGCGCCGGTCTTCGCCGGCTGGAAGAGATGGTTCAACTGCGGGTAGAGCCGCTTGGTGAAAGCGATGCCCGCGGCCGTGGCCGCCTCCTCGAGCGCCGGAAGGTTCTGCGTCGCGTCGACCTGGAGATCGAGACCGCCCTGCATCACGAGAAGCGGCACGACGAGCTCGCGCACCCAAAGCCGCGGGTCGTGAGCGATGAAGGTGCGCATCCACTGCGAGGTCATCTCGGCGGCCGCGCCCTTCGCCAAGGCGTCGACATCCATGCCGGGCACCGCCCCGCCGGTTGCCGCTGCGACATCGAGCTGCTTCGCGACGAGCACGCGAACGAGTCCTTCGATCTCGGTGATCGGCTTCTCGGCGATGATCGCGTCCATCGCCGCGGCCTGGAGGGTCGAGACGGCGTTGATGTCGTCGGCGCTCGCTCCGGCGGCGCCGAGCAGCTTGCGCATCTGGACGAGCAGGATGTCGCGGCCGTAAACGCCCGGGCCGCCGAGCATGGCGATGAAGCGCACGGCCTCTTCGGGCTTGCCTTCCGTCCACTGCCACTTGGCGACGACCGGGGCGATGAGCGCCCCTTCGCTATGACCGATGAGGCCGACGCGGCGTCCGTCGATCTCAGGCTGCTTGCGGAGCCAGATGCTGAGTTCATCGACATCCGCGGCGAACTCGTAGCTCGTCGCGACACCGAAGTCGCCGGTCGACTTGCCGACGCCGCGATCGTCGAATCGCAGCACGGCGATGCCGGCCCGGGTGAGGGCGTCGGCGATCACCGCGAAGGGCTTGTGGCCGAAAATCGTCTCGTCGCGGTCCTGCGGGCCGCTGCCGCTGATGAGAATCACCGCCGGGAAACGCTGTTCGGTGCCCGGCGCGGCATCGGCCGGGCGCGCCGGAATCGTCAGCGTCGCACCGATCTGATGGCCGAAGCGATGCGGCACGATCACCTCGCGCACCGTGTAGGGAAAGGGTGGCTGCGGCGTCTGCGGTCGGCCCATGCCGGCCTGGACCTTGTCGCCGCGCTTCGTCAGTTCGACCGGGATGTTCATGCCGCCCTGCTGGAGGGCTCCGACGAGCTGTTCGCCGCGCGGTCCGAGGTTGAAGACGGCCTGCGCACCGACGGGAATCGCTGCGCTGATCGCCCCGCCCTCGCCCTTCGTGACGACGAGCGGGAAGCCGTCGAGCCCCTGCATCGGAATGTCGATCGCGCCGAGCGAGCCGAGCGTCGGATGCTCGGCAAGCGTGATCGCGAAGGGGATCTTCGAACCACCGACATCGAGGACGCCTTCCCAGGTCGTGCGCGGCTCGACCGTCTTCGCGTCGGCGGTGCGACCGAGGGAGAAGGGCACCGCGAGCGGCTCACCCTGACCACCCGAGAGCGTCAGCGTGCCGGCGAAGGCATTGCCATCCTCAGCGACCTCACCCTCGAAGCGACCGCTGACGCCAGCGGCCTTCAGCGTGAGACTGAGCTTCGGTGCGGCGAGGGAGACATCCTCGGCCTCCTGACGCATCGCCATCGCCTGCGGGAGCGTGACGAGCACCTTCGGCGCGGCATCCGTTCCGCTCACCTCGAGGCGCACGAAGAGCGAGCCATTCATCGCCGAGACGGGCCCTTGCCAGATGCCGAGCGGCGAGCGCGACGCGGCTGGCGCGGGCGATGCGGCGCCCTGCGCGAGAGCAGGCGCCGCTGCGGGC
>VYLE01000689.1_pt1 | contig 23110 bp, 17 predicted proteins | sample 5114391 | NCBI WGS metagenome assembly VYLE01 (sample SAMN12291771, study PRJNA351875) | freshwater metagenome | isolation source: freshwater lake | place: USA: Michigan, Kent Lake | collected 2013-08-15
ATCCGCCAGCGCGTTGGTGTTGCGGTCGAACGAGAGCGGGGCGCCCGCCTCGTCGCGCGCGAACAGGCCGTGCGTGGCGGTGCCCGGCGCGTCGATCACCAGCCAGCCGGCGTTGGCGAAGCGCACCAGGTAATCGAGGTCAACGCGTTGCGCGCGCAGCACCTCGTGCACCAAAGCGAGCACGAAGGCGCCGTCCGTGCCGGGCTTGATCGGCAGCCATTCATCGGCGATCGCGGAGTAGCCGGTCTGCACCGGGTTCACGCTGATGAACTTCTTGCCGCGCGCCTTCAGCTTGGCGAGCCCCGTCTTGATCGGGTTGGAATCGTGATCCTCGGCCACGCCGAACATCAGGAAAATCTCGGCGTGCTCCCAGTCGGGCTCGCCGAATTCCCAGAAGCTGGCGCCGAAGGTGTACAGCCCCGCCGCCGCCATGTTGACCGAGCAGAACCCGCCATGCGCCGCGAAGTTGGGCGTGCCGAATTGCTGCGCCCACCACCCGGTCAGCGCCTGGCTTTGGTCGCGCCCGGTGAAGAAGGCCAGCTTCTTCGGGTCCTCGTTGCGCACCTCGGAAAGCCACTGCGTGGCGGTGGCCATCGCCTCGTCCCAGGTGATCTCCTGGAACTCGCCCGACCCGCGCGGCCCCACCCGCTTCAACGGCGAGGTCAGCCGTGCCGGCGAGTAGTGCTGCATGATGCCCGCACTGCCCTTGGCGCACAGCACGCCCTTGTTCACCGGGTGGTTGGGGTTGCCCTCGATGAAACGGATCTTGCCGTTCTTGAGGTGAACCTTGATGCCACAGCGGCAGGCGCACATGTAGCAGGTGGTACACTTCACGGCGTCGCTGGTGACGGGCGAAACATCAACGCGGTCGGGACTGTCGAACATTGCAGGCGAGCCTAGCAGCTTTCCCTCAGCCCCGCACCCCGTCGACAGACCCGTATACTCAGGTCGTTAGCTCCCCTTTAACCTGCGCGCATTGCGCGTTATCGTTGCATGGGTGGTGTGTCGGGCCAGCCATGCCGGCCGGCTCATGGGGGAACAGATGGCCAACGAAGCACCGAAGATTTCCGGGCTGCGCACCAGCGCGAACTTCAACGAAAACTTGGTCAACGCCACCCCGCAGCTGATCGACACTACCGTCATCGTCACTGACGCCGACGGCAACCTGGGCGGCGGCAAGCTGCGCGTCACCGGCCTGCTGGCCGAGGACCGGGTGTTCCTCCAGAACCAGGGTTCCGGGCCCGGCCAGGTCGGCGTGCTGGTGCTGTCGAATCAAACGCAGGTCACGGTCGGCGGCTCGGTGGTGGGCAAGAGCAACGGCAGCGGCCAGGGCGTGGACTTCATCATCGACCTGGCGTCCGGCGTCACCGACGCCCAGGTGCAGCAGCTGATCCAGGCGCTGACCTATGCCAATGTCAGCAACACCCCGACCGCAAGCCGCGAGCTGCGCCTGGACCTGACCGACGCCGAGGGCGCGCACGCCAACCTGGCCGCGACCGGCATTCCCTTCACCATCAGCGTCAACGCGCAGAACGATGCGCCTGTCTTCACCTCGCCAGCCGCGGTCAGCGTTGCCGAGAATTCTGCCGGCATCGCCTATCGGGCCGTTGCCGCCGATCCCGAGGGCTCGGCGGTCAGCTACAGCCTGGGCGGGACCGACGCGGCGCTATTCCGCATCGATGCCGCGACCGGCGCGGTGCGGTTCCGGGACCCGCCGAATTTCGAGGCGCCCCAGGATGCCGGGCTGAACGGCGTCTACGACATCACGGTCACCGCCAGCGAAGGCGCGCTTGCCACCGCGCTGAACGTCGCCATCACGGTCACCAACGTGAATGAGCCGCCGGTGCTGACCGGCCTTTCCCGCGCGCAGACCTTCCTGGAAAACACCGTCAACGCCGCGCCGCAGCTGCTGGATGCCGAGGTGTCGCTGCGCGATCCGGAAGGCAACCTGGCGGGCGGCCGGCTGACCGTGACCGGACTTGCGACCGAGGAACGCATCGGTGTGCGCAACGAGGGTTCCGGCGCCGGGCAGATCGGCGTCATCGGCACCGAGGTGAGTTTCGGGGGTTTGGTTTTCGGCACGCTTTCCGGCGGCATCGGCAACGCCTTCACCGTGACCTTCAACGCCAACGCGACGGCAGCTGCGGTCGAGCGCCTGGTCGAGAACCTCACCTACGCCAACACCAGCAACAGCCCGGCCCCGAACTACCGCCTGTTCCTTGACGTGCAGGATGGCCAGGGTCGTGGGCTGGTCACCGACCAGTTCGACGACTTCGCCGAGCGCACGGGCGCCGCGAACCCGATCAACCGCAATTTCACCGGGTTGAGTTTCGAACAGGGCAGCGCGCCGGCGATCGCCGATTACGATGGCGACGGCAGGCTCGACATCATCGCCGGCAACGTCAACGGCCTGCTCCGGGCCTGGCACAACGACGGCGGCACGTTCAGCGCGGTCAGCACCAATTCGCCGTACATCTTCGATGGCGTGAACGTGTTCGACATCACGATCCCCGGTCGCGCGCCCCATTCCGCGCCCGCCTTCGCCGACCTGGACGGCGATGGCGACCTGGACATCGCGCTGGGTGCGCAGGGCACCTCGGTGCAGTTCTTCACCAACACCGGCAGCGAGTTCGTCGATGGCGCCACGCTGGCGCTGGCCGGCGGGCGCGGCAGGATCGTGCCGGCGCTGGGCGACCTGGACGGCGATGGCCGCGCCGACCTGGTGGTGGGCAACACCGCCGGCCTGCAGTTCTTCCGCAACTCCGGGGCTGGCTTCACCAGCTTCGCGCCTGGCCAGAACCCGCTGGAGAGCCTGGCCGGAACCGCAGGCGCACCCTCGCTCGTCGATCTCGATTCCGACGGGCGGCTCGATCTCGTGGTGGCAAGCGGCGGCGCGCTACGCGTCTTCATGAACGGCGCCAGCGGGGTTGTCGAACGAACCGGCGCCGACAACCCGTTCGCCGGCTTCTCCGGCCTGGGCCCCGTTGCGTTCGGCGACCTGGATGGCGATGGCCGGGTCGAGATGGTGGCCGGCACGGAAGCAGGGCCGCTGCGCTACTTCGCCAATGCCGGCGCCGCGATCGCCATCACCGTGACACCGCAGTTCGAACCGCCGGTGATCACCAGCGCCGCGGAACGTCCCTTTCCCGAGAATGCCACCTTCAACGCCTATTCGCTGACCGTCACCGACCTGGACAGCAGCGCCTACGTGGCGAGCCTTTCCGGCGCGGACGCCGACCTGTTCGAGTTCCGCACCAGCCCGAACATCGCGGCCTTCTCGCGGGTGATCTTCTTCAAGGAAGCGCCTGATTTCGAGCAGCCGCGCGATGCCGACGGCGACAACGTCTATACCTTCACCATCCACGTCACCGATCTTGGCCCGGGCGGCAGCGAGACGGTGGAGAAGACCGTTTCCATCACCGTCGGCAACGTGGACGAGCGCGCCAGCTTCGGCGACCTTGCCGCGAGCGTGACCTTCGCCGCTGCCGGCCTGGCGGTCGCACCCGGCGTGCTGGATGGCGATGTCAGCTTCAGCGACCCGGATGGCACCTATGCCGGCCGCACGCTGACGGTTTCCGGCGTGCTGGCCGGCGACCAGCTCGGTTTGGCCGCTACCGGCGGCATCAGCGTGGCGGGAAGCAGCGTGCTGTACCAGGGCACGGCCTTCGCCACGTTCAGCGGCGGCCCGGGCAGCAGTCTTTCGGTGCAGTTCGGCGCCGGCGCCAGCAGTGAGGCGGTCGATGCCCTGGTGCAGGCGCTGACCTTTGCCGGCGCGGCCGGGCAGCGAACGCTCACGCTCAGCTTCGACGAGCCGTTCTACCCTCTGGAAAGCACCATCACGGTGACCGTGCTGGCGGATGGCGGCGACCCGCTGATCACCTCGGCATCCTACGTCTTCGTCCCTGAGAACAGCGATTTCGCGTTCTACGCCGCCACCGCGATCACGCTGGACGGCAACGCGCCCACCTGGTCGCTTTCGGGCACCGATGCGGCACACTTCACGATCGATGCGGCGACCGGCCTGATCACCTTCATCGCGCCGCCCGATTTCGAGGCGCCGGAGGATGCCGGCGGCGACGCCGTCTACGACCTGGAGCTGAACGCGACCGACGCGAACGGCCAACGCTGGTGCTGACGCAGAACGACCTGGCCGGCGGGCCCGCCCTGCTGGACGACGCGGTCGAGGCGTTCGACCCGGAAGGCCGGTTCCAGCTCGACAACAACACCGCTGGCCGCCTGCCGGCCCTGCTGGTCAATGGTCTTGCCGCCGGCGACGTGGTGGCGCTGCAAACCGATGGCACGCCCTTCAACCTGCCCTTTCCCCAAAGTCCCGATCTGATCGGGTGGCAACCCCGCTATGGCCTGGTCGCCAATCTGCGCGAGAACCAGGGCAACGCCTTCGCGCTGGACCTGACACGCAGCGACCCCCTGGTCGAGATCATGTCGACGCTGATCGAGAACCTGACCTTCACGAACACGTCGGCCAACCCCGCCTTCGTGCGCACCCTCAGCTTCACGCTCAGCGATATATCGTTCAGCGCCGGCCGCATCGCGCCGCAGCTCAGCACCTCGGCCGCTGCCGGCGATACCACCACGATCACGGTCTATGTGCTGGCCGGCGATGGCGAGGTCAGCGTCGCCTCCGGCGCGGCCACCGCGGCGGAAGGCACGCTGTCGCCGGTGTACGACGGCACGCTGGTCGATGCGCTCGGCCGCGCGGTGCCTGAATCCGCGGTCACATGGGCGATCTCCGGCGAGGATGCGGCGCGCTTCGACATCGATCCCGCGACCGGCCAGCTGCGCTTCCGCGACGCGCCGGATTTCGAGGCGCCGGCCGATGCCAACGCCAACAACCAGTATGTGGTGACGCTGACCGGCACCATCGCCATCGAAGGCGGCACGCGCCAGGCCTCGCGCGAGGTCGTGGTCACCGTCACCGACGTGAACGACGGGCCGAGCCTGGCGGGGTTCGGGCCGGTGCTGTCGGTGTCGCAGGATGCGCTGGCGGCGCCGGTGCTGCTGGACGCCTCGGTCGTCGTGGCCGATCCCGAGAACAATTTTGCCGGCGGCGCGCTGGTGCTCTCGGGGGCCGAGGCCGGCGACCACCTGGGCGTTCGCCACCAGGGTTCCGGCGCCGGCCAGATCGGTGTTGCCGGCAACCAGGTGACGTTCGGCGGCGTCGCCTTCGGCACGGTCTCGGGCGGCGAGGGCACGCCGCTGAAGGTGCTGTTCGGCGCCGGCGCCACCAACGCAGCGGTCGATGCGCTGATCCAGAACCTGACCTTCACCAGCGCCAATGCGGTGGCCGGCGATGCGCGCGACCTCACGCTCCGCCTTTCCGACCGCGGCGGGCTGAACGCGGACGGCAACATCGTCGACCTGTTCCTGCCCTATGCGCCCGGGGCCGATCCGTTCATTGGGCTTTCCACCGGCTTCGATGCGCGGCCGGCCTTCATCGACGTCGACGGCGACGGGCTGGTTGACCTGGTCAGCAACTCCACCTGGCCGGTCGAAGGCGGGCTCACCGTGTTCCGCAACACCGGCGACGGGTTCGAACGCCTGACCGGGGCGGCCAATCCGCTGGCGGGCTATGCCCGCCTCGGCGGCCTGGGCGTCGCGGTGGGCGAGGTGGATGGCGACGGCGTGGCCGACCTGGTGATCGGCGCCGGCGAGTTCGACGCGCCCTTCGTCGCCCGGCGCACGGATACCGGCTTTGAGGTGATGACCGGGGAGGCCGATCCCTTCCGGCTGCTTGGCGCCGTCTTCAGCCTGGGCCAGCCCGACGTGTTGAACCCCGCGCTGGTCGACCTGGACGATGATGGCTGGCTCGATCTGGTCAGCGGCGGCAATTTCGGCACGCTGCGGGCGTTCCGCAACGACCGCGGCACCTTCGTGGAGCTGACGGGCGCCGCCAACCCCTTCGCCGCAATCTCGGTGCCGGGCCAGGGCTACGACGCCTACAGCGCACCCGGGTTCCACGATTTCGACGGCGACGGCCGGCTCGACCTGCTGCTGGGCGACAATTACGGGCTGCCGCCCGCCGTCTACCGCGATACGGGCACCGGCTACGCGCGGCTGGACGGCGTCGGCGGTCCGCTTGGCACGATCCGCGGCTTCATCGACTTCGGCAACCGCACGCCGACCTTCTTCGACATCGATGGCGACGGCCGCGACGATCTCGTGTTCGGCTACAGCAATGGCAGCTTCCAGGCGCTGCGCAATTCCACCGTGCAGGCGACGCTGCGCGTCGAGGTCACGGAGGCCGGGCCAGGGCCGATCGCGCGCGATGCGCCCGGCCTGCTGATCAGCCTGGGGTCGGGCGGCATCCCGCCGGGCACCCTGCCCTCCGACGAGGCGGTGCCCGTGGCCGCGCTGGCGCTGATCGAGACCAGCCCGATCCAGCTGGCCGGCGAGGCTTTCCTGCGCGCCCGCATCGAGAACACCGACGGCTGGAACGCCTTCAAGAACCTGCTGCTGGACAGCGCCTTCTGGCAGCCCGCCATGGGCACGAAGTTCCTGCTGGCGAACTTCGTCGATGTGCGCTGGGACCTGGCCGCGCAATCGGCCGGCTTCGACATCATCATCGCCGGCGCCAAGCGCGGCCTGCTGGAGATGGGCGGCGGCGACGACCTGGTGTCGTGGATCTTCCAGAGCAACGAGCGGAACTGGCTCAACACCGCCACGATCGAGGCCGGCGAGGGCGACGACCGCGTGCTGCTCACCGATGTCGGCACCAGCACGCTGGACAACGCACTGCTGGCCGACAACGCGGCGCCGACAAACGGCGCGCTGTGGAACGCAAGCTACGACGGCCGCCACTCCACCGCTGATGTGCGGGGCGACGACGGCAACGACGTGATCGAGGTGGCGGCAGCCAGCCGCGTCAGGCTGGTGGCGGATGGCGGCGCGGGCAACGACACGATCACCGGCGGCCGCGGCGCCGACCGCATCACCGGTGGCACCGACGACGATGTGCTGACAGGACGGCAGGGGGCCGACCGGTTCGGTTTTGGCATCGCCGACGGCATCGACCAGATCACCGATTTCTCGGCCGCCGATGGCGACAAGGTGGTGCTGGCCAACAGTGCCGCAAGCGCGACGCTGGTGCTGATGGGCGACATGTTCCTGTACGGCAGCACGCAGGTCACCGCGACGAACGGCCACGTCTTCACGGCATCGGATTTCGTCATCGCCTGAACCTGGGGCCTGGCGGGCGGGGTTGACGCTTGCGCGTGTCTGCGCACGATGCAGCCATGCAATCTCCCCCGTCCGCCGGCACCAGCTGGACCCCAGGCTTCACCACGCGCCCGGAGATCGCCGGCACCTTTGGCGCGGTCGCCAGCACGCACTGGCTGGCCAGTGCCGCCGGCATGGCCGTGCTGGAACGCGGCGGCAACGCGTTCGACGCGGCCTGCGCGGCGGGCTTCACGCTGCAGGTGGTGGAACCGCACCTGAACGGTCCGGGCGGCGATTGCCCCATCATCCTGCACAGCGTGGCCGAGAACGCGCAGCAGGTGATCTGCGGCCAGGGCCCCGCGCCCGAGGCCGCCAGCATCGCCGCGTTCGAGCGACTCGGGCTGGATATCGTGCCCGGCACCGGGTTTTTGTGCGCCGTGGTGCCTGGCGCCTTCGACGCCTGGCTGACCATGCTTGAACGCTACGGCACCTGGCGGCTGGCCGACGTGCTGGCGTTTGCCATCTTCTACGCCGAGCGTGGCTACCCGCTGGTACCGCGCATCCCGGCGGCGATCACCGCGGTGAAGCCGCTGTTCGAAACCGAATGGCCGACCTCGGCCGCGGTGTACCTGCCCGGTGGCAACGTGCCCGCGCCCGGCAGCCTGTTCACCAACAAGGACCTGGCCGCGACCTACGCACGCATCGTCAGGGAAAGCGCCGGCGGCTCGCGCGAGCAGGAAATCGGCAAGGCGCGTGCGCTTTGGTACCAGGGCTTCGTCGCCGAGGCGGTGGGGAAATACTTCGCCGAGACCGCGGTGCTGGACACCAGCAACCAGCGCAACAAGGGCCTGCTGACCGCGCAGGACTTCGCCACCTGGCGCGCCACCGTCGAAGCCCCGCTGACCTACGAGTACGGCCACCACACCGTGCTGAAATGCGGCGCCTGGAGCCAGGGCCCTGCCTATCTGCAGACGCTGGCCTTGCTCGACGGCATGGGCATCGGCGCCATGGACACGGTGGGTGCGGATTTCGTGCACACCGTGGTCGAGGCCCAGAAGCTCGCCTTCGCCGACCGCGAGGCGTTCTATGGCGACCCCAACTTCACCGACGTGCCGATGGCGACGCTGCTCAGCCCCGCCTACAATTCTGAGCGCCGCAAGCTGATCGGTGCGCAGGCCAGCATGGAGCTGCGCCCCGGCAGCATTCCGGGCCACGCGGGCTGGGTGGACCATGAGGCGCACACGCGCAGCGCCGCCAACTACGGCAGCAATTTTGGCGCCGGCGAACCCACGGTGGCGCGGCTGGGGGCTTCGGGCGGTGACACCTGCCATGTCGACGTGATCGACCAGCACGGGAACATGGTCTCGGCCACGCCCTCGGCCGGGTGGCTGCAATCCTCGCCGGTGGTACCGGGCCTTGGTTTCCCCATGGGCACGCGCGGCCAGATGTTCTGGCTGAAGCCGGGTCTGCCAAATTCGCTCGCACCGAAAAAGCGGCCGCGCACCACGCTGTCGCCCAGCTTCGCGCTGCGCGACGGCAAGCCCTGGATGGCCTTCGGCACGCCCGGCGGCGAGCAGCAGGACCAATGGAGCCTGGCCTTCTTCCTGCGCATGGTGGACCACGGCCTCAACATCCAGCAGGCCATCGACGCGCCGGGCTTCCACACCGAGCACTGGCCCAGCAGCTTCTGGCCGCGCGGCGCCCGCCCCGGCCGCGTCGTGATCGAGGAGCGCTTCGGCGCCGAGGTCGGCAATGAGCTCACCCGCCGCGGCCATGCGCTGGAAATGGGCGGGCCCTGGAGCGAGGGCCGCCTGGCCGCCGCGCGGCGCGAGGACGGGCAGATCAAGGCCGGCGCCAACCCACGTGGCATGCAGGGCTACGCGGTTGGCCGCTGACGCCCTGCCCGCTCCTCAGACGGAAAAGCTGACCGCCTGGCAACTGTTCGTGGCGTTCAACGCCATCACGCTCACCGCCTTCGGCAGCCTGGTCGCGGTCGGGCGCCACGCGCTGGTGCAGAAGCACAAATGGCTCACGGATGCCGAGTTCGCCGAGATGCTGGCGATCGGCCAGATCCTGCCTGGCCCCAACATGGTCAACCTCTCGGCCGCGTTTGGCGACCGGCACGCCGGCTGGCGCGGCAGCGTGGCCTGCGTGGGCGGGCTGATCGCGGCGCCCACGGTCATCGCCATCAGCCTGGCGGCGCTGCTGTATAGCGTGGTGCAGCACCCGCTCATCGACGCCGCGCTGGCCGGCATGGCAGCGGCGGCGGCGGGCATCGTGCTGGCCACCGCCTACAAGCTGGGGCGCGGCAGCCTGAAGGGGCGGATCGGCCTGGTGCTGTGCGCCGCGATCTTCGCCGCGGTGGCGGGGCTGCGCCTGCCGCTGGCGCTGGTGCTGGTGGTGGCGCTGCCGCTTTCATTGTGGAGCTACGGCGTGTTCCGGCGCCGCGCATGAGCCTGCTGCTGGAACTGACCGCCACGGCCTTCGTGCTGTCCATGCTGGCGGTGGGCGGGGCCATCGCCATCGTGCCGGAGCTGTTCCGGGTGGTGGTAGAGAACCGGCAATGGCTCGCCGCCACCCAGTTCAACGAGCTGTTCGCGATCAGCCAGGCGGTGCCCGGCCCCAGCGTGATGATGCTGGGCCTGGTGGGCTGGAAGGTGGGCGGGCTGCCGGGCGGCGTGCTGGCCATGGCGGCGTTCGTGGTGCCGTCCAGCATCATCGCGGTGTTCACCTTCCGGCGCATGCGCCACGCGCTGTCGCCGGAGCTCAGCACCAAGGTGCGCGCGGCGCTGGCGCCGATCAGCGTGGCGCTGGTGGCCTCCAGCGGCGTGCTGATCGGGCGCAACCTGGAAGGCGGCGCGGTGGCGTTGGGCATCGGCGTGGGGGCCGCGCTGCTGCTGGCGGCGACCAAGCTGCACCCCATCATCCCGCTGGCCGGCGGCGCGGTGCTGGGGGCGCTGCTGCTGTAGCGCCCCCGACTGCCGGCTCAGTCCACCGTGATATTGGCCTTGCGCACCACATCGGCCCAGCGGGTGCGTTCCTCGCGCATCAGCGCGGCAAAGCCTGGACCGTCCATGGTCGATGGCTCGGCGCCCTCGTCGCGCAGGCGGTGCGCCACCTGGGGATCGGAAAGCGCCGTGCGCATGGCGGCGAACAGCTTCGCCTTGACCGGCGCCGGCGTGCCCTTCGGCACCAGAATGCCGTACCAGGCGGTGGCCTTGTAGCCGGGCACGCCGGCCTCGGCCACGGTGGGCACGGCGGGCAGCACGCTCATCCGCGTCTCGCCGGTCACGGCCAGGGGGCGCACGGCATTGCCGGTGATCAGCCCCACCACGGAGGGCAGCGTGGTCACCATGAAATGCGTGGTGCCGCCGACCACGTCGGTCAGCGCGGGGGCGGCGCCGCGGTAGGGCACGTGCACGGCCTCCAGCCCGGTCATTTGCAGCATCAGCGCCGCCGCCAGGTGGCTGGCCGAGCCGTTCGACGCCGAGCCGTAGGTGATGTCGCCCTTCGCCGCGCGGATTTCCGCCAGCAGTTCCGCCAGCGTGTTGGCCTTGCTGCGCTTGCCCACCACCACCACCAGCGGCGCGTCCGCCACCAGGCCGATGGGCTCCAGCGCCACCGCCGGATCGACCCGCAGGTTGCGGAACAGCGTGGGGTTGACCGACATCGGGCCGTGGTTGCCCATCAGCAGCGTGTGGCCATCGGCCGGTGCGGCGGCGGCCAGTTCGGTGGAGAGATTGCCGCCCGCGCCAGGGCGGTTGTCGACGATCACGGGCTGGCCCAGCGGGCCCTGCATGGCGCCGGCCAGGGTGCGCGCGATCAGGTCGGTGCCGCCGCCGGGCGCGAAGGCCAGGATCAGGCGCAGCGGCTTGTTCGGGAATTCTGCCTGGGCGCGGGCCGCCAGGGGCAACAGCGGCAGGCTGGCGGCGGCCAGCAGATGACGGCGGTTCAGCATGTTGTCCCCTTCCCTACTCGGCAGCCTGGCGCAGGCCGGCTTTGTGCCCGGTCCATACGCTGCGTGGCACCATCAGCGTGCCCTCGAAGATGCGCCGTGCGGTGCGCAGCACGCCGGCCCAGGCCACGTCGGCCTCGCCGTTGAGTTCCAGCGCGATCTCCAGCACGCCCGCGGGGTGGGCCAGCCGCACGGGGCCGTCATGTGGGGTGGCCAGGCCATGCGCCACGGTGCCGGGAATGCGCGAAGCCGTGGCCAGCGCGATGCCGCCGGTGACGGCCAGCGTCTTGTGGGTTTCGTGCGGCGTCAGGTAGCGCACGCCCAGCGTCGCACTGTCGTGCCGGCCCAGCAGCCCGACCTTGGGAATCACGCTGTCGGCCACGTCGCCCAGGCCCATGCGGCGACCGGCCTCCAGGCGCAGCGCCTCGATGCGGGCGAACAGTTTTCGGTCGCTGTCGAGTTCGGCCGGCGTGGCGGTGACGTCGGCGCCCAGGGCGGCGCCCTCCAGCAGCATCATCGGCATGGCGCAGTCCACCAGCGTAACGGCGACGCCGTCGATCAGCTCCTGGCGCTGGCCGGTGGGGAACAGCTTGCCGGTTTTGGCGCCCGCGATGCGGCGGAAGCGCAGCTCGATCGGCGCCGCCGTGCCGTTCACGCCGGAGATCGCGGCGTCGCCCTCGTAGGTCACCTGGCCGCCCGGAGTCTGCACCAGCGCATCGACCAGCGCGCCGGTGTTGCGGTTGCGGATGCGCACCACGGTGGTCGGGTCGGTCGCGCGCACCAGGCCCTGCTCGATCGCGAAGGGACCCACGCCGGCCAGCATGTTGCCGCAGTTGGGGCGGGTATCGACGATCGGCTTGTCCACCGAGATCTGCGCGAACAGGTAATCGACGTCGGCGTCCCCGTCCGGCGACGGCGAGATGATCGCCACCTTGCTGGTCTGGTTCCAGGTGCCGCCGATGCCATCCACCTGCAGCGCGTGCGGGCTGCCCATGGCGGCCAGCAGCACCGCATCGCGCGTTGCAACATCCTGCGGCAGGTCGCTGGCCAGGAAGAAGGGGCCGCGGCTGGTGCCGCCGCGCATCAGCACGCAGGGAATACGGGTTTGCATCGGGCGCCTCCTCGGCCAGGGTCTAGCCGAAGCGGCGCGCCTGCGCGAGTGGGCTCAGCCGGGCTGGGCCCGGTTGCCCCAGGGGTCCACCACGGTGCCGGCCAGGCCGTGGACGACGAAGCTTTCCAGCCCCGTCGTGCCGGGGGCGCGCGGCCCGGCGCCGCGGCTTTCCCAGGTGTTGACCGCCAGGTGGTGGTGGTAGCGGCCGGCGGCCAGGAACACCGCGTGCGGCGCGTAGCGCGCGGTCTCGCCCATGCCCAGCGCCGGGCCCCAGAAGCGCGCGGCTGCCTCGGCGTCGCCCACCTTCAGGTGGATGTGGCCGATCACCGTGCCGGGCGGCGGGGCCGCGCATTCACCCGCGGCGCTGGCATACAGCGCGCGCATGTCGAGCCGCCTGGTGGCCATGGCCACGCCGTTGGGACCCCACGACCATTCACCTTCAGGCCGGTCGGCGTAGACCTCGATGCCGTTGCCCTCGGGGTCGGACAGGTAAAGCGCCTCGCTGACCAGGTGGTCGCTGGCGCCGTCCAGGGTCAGGCCGTTGGCGCAGGCGCGCAGCGCCCAGCGCGCGAGGTCGGCCCGGGTGGGCAGCAGGTACGCGATGTGGAACAGCCCCGCGCTGCCCGGCGCGGGCGGCGTGGCGTTGGGGTCGTGGCGCAGCACCAGCAGCGGTGTGTCGGCGCCCAGGGTCACCTGGCCGGCTTCGCGCGCCAGCACGTTGAAACCGAATTCCTCGGCGTAGAAGCGGGACATGGCATCCAGGTCGCGCACCACCAGGGTGGCTGGCCCGAAGCTCAGCGTTCGGGTTGGCGACGGGGCGAGGGTTTCGGCTTGGGGCATGGCGGTATCCTTTCCGCCATCAAGGTGCAGGGGTTTTGGCCAGCAAGCCAATCACCGCTGGAAATAAGGCGGATCAGCCGCTGAAACGGTTGCTCTTGGGGAAGCCGTTGGGCGGCAGGCGGCCGGCCTGGGCGCGGGCACCGAGCCATGGGCGCATGTCGGTCTCGGTGCGGGTCTTTTCGCCCAGCGTCCAGGACAGGCCGTCGGCCAGGGTGAACACCCACGCGTCGGAAAGCTTGCCGTCCTTGTATTTCTGCAGCGCCACGCCCTTGCCGCGCGCCATCACCGGCACCTGGTCCAGCGGGAAGGCCAGCAGCTTGCGGTTGGTGCCCACCACGGCCAGGTGGTCGCCATCGGCCGGCACGCAAACGGCGGCCTTCTCGCCGGCGTCCAGGTTCAGCGCCTGCTTGCCCTTGCGTGTTTCGGCCAGCGCGTCGGCGGCGGCGATGACGAAGCCACGGCCGGCATCGCTGGCCAGCAGGAAGCGGTCGGCTTCCCGGTAGACCATGGCGGTGACGATGCTGTCCTCGTTGCCCATGTCAAGCAGCAGTCGCACGGGCTGGCCGTCGCCGCGCCCACCGGGCAACTCGGCCGGCTTCAGCGTGTAGAAGCGACCGTTCGAGGCAAACACCAGCACGCGGTCGGTGGTCTCGCAGGGCACGCAATGGTCCAGCGCATCGCCTTCCTTGAAGCGCAGCGCGCTGGGGTCGGCGATGTGCCCCTTCAGCGCGCGGATCCAGCCCTTGGCGCTGATCACCACGGTCACCGGCTCGCGTTCCACCAGCGCCTCGTCGATGGCAGGGGCCTCGACCACCGGCGCGGTGCCGATCTCGGTGCGGCGGTCGCCCAGCTTGCCGGAGCCGAATTTCTCGCGCACGGCGGTGATCTCGGTGGCGATGGCGCGCCAGCGTTCGGGCTCGCTTTTCAGCAGCGCGGTCAGGCGCTTCTTCTCGGCCGAGAGCGCCTTGTGCTCCTTGCGGATCTCCATTTCCTCAAGCTTGCGCAAAGACCGCAGCCGCATGTTGAGGATGGCTTCCGCCTGCACGTCGGTGAGTTCGAAGCGCTTGATCAGGCGCGCCTTCGGCTCGTCCTCCTCGCGGATGATGCGGATCACCTCATCGAGGTTCAGGTAGACGGCCAGGTAGCCTTCCAGCACCTCCAGCCGCCGGTCGATCTCGCTCAGCCGATGCCGTGTACGGCGCAGCAGCACCTCGTGCCGGTGGTCCAGGAAGGCCTGGATCACCTGCTTCAGGTCCATCACCCGCGGCGTGCGGGTGGCGTCCAGCACGTTCATGTTGAGGCTGATGCGGCTTTCCAGCGCGGTGGCGCGGAACAGCGTGGCCATCAGCAGTTCGGGTTCCACGGTGCGGGCGCGGGGTTCCAGCACCAGGCGCACATCCTCGGTGCTCTCGTCGCGCACGTCGCCCAGCAGCGGCAGCTTCTTTTCTTCCAGCGCCGCGGCGATCTGCTCGATCAGGCGGGACTTCTGCACCTGCCAGGGAATTTCCGTGACCACGATCTGCCACAGCCCGCCCTTCAGCTTCTCGACCTCCCATTTCGCGCGCAGCCGGAAGCCCCCTCGGCCAGTCCGGTAGGCGTCCAGGATGCTGTCGGGCGGTTCCACCAGCACGCCGCCGGTCGGGAAGTCGGGGCCGGGCATGAAGCGCACCAGCTCGTCCACGCTCGCCTTGGGGTTGGCGATGAGATGGAGCGCCGCGGTGCAGATCTCGCCCGCGTTGTGCGGGGGAATGCTGGTGGCCATACCCACCGCGATGCCGGTGGCCCCGTTCGCCAGCAGGTTCGGGAAGGCGGCGGGAAGAACAACCGGCTCCTCCTCCTCGCCGTCATAGGTGGGCCGGAAATCGACCGTGTCGTCGGCAATGTTCTCCAGCAGTGCGGCAGCGACCTGGGTCAGCTTGGCTTCGGTGTACCGCATGGCGGCGGCGTTATCGCCGTCGATGTTACCGAAATTGCCCTGGCCCTCGACCAGCGGGTAGCGCTGCGCGAAATCCTGCGCGAGCCGCACCAACGCGTCGTACACCGCCACGTCGCCATGCGGGTGGTATTTGCCGATCACGTCGCCGACCACGCGGGCGCATTTCTTGAAGCCGCCGGCGGGATCGAGCCGCAGCTGCTGCATGGCCCACAGCAGGCGGCGGTGCACCGGCTTCAGCCCGTCGCGCACATCCGGCAGGGACCGCGACATGATGGTGCTGAGCGCGTACGACAGGTAGCGCTCGCTCAGCGCGTCGGGCAGCGATGTCTCGATGATCAGGTCGTCTGGCAAGGTGACTCCGGCGATTCGGCCGCCCAGGCGGCGACGCGGTCATACAGCCGGGTGCGCGCGGCCGGAAGGTCGCGATGCAGCGCGGCGAAGGGCCGCTCCTTCAGGAAGTGGCCGGTGATGCGCAACCCGTCCACCAGATCGGCCCGCGTCGCAGGCGCGTGGCCGCGCAAAAAACCCGGCAGCGGGAACAGGCGCTCCTTCCACGGCCCCGCCGCCTCGGCGCTGACCGCACGGCCGGTGCGGGGCGAAACGAACACCAGGTTCTCGGTGGCGCCGGTGGCCGCGCAGCTGTCCAGGTCGAGGCCGTAGCCCAGCTGCGCCAGCACGCCGGCCTCGAACGCCACCAGGCCAGGCAGCAGCGCCGCCCCCAGCTCGATCGCGGCCGAGAGTGCCGTCAGCGCGTGGAACACGGGCTTGTGGGGTTCGCGTTCGGGCAGCGCGCCATCGGCCACGGCGCAGGCGGCGGCCAGCAGGTCCAGCGCCATGGCGTCCTCCATGGCGCGCGAGGCGGCGGCGTCCGCCATCTCGCCGGAGAGGTTGCCCAACTGGTCGGCCACCCTGCCCTGCCAGGTGGCGCGAACCAGGTTGCCGGCCTGCCACAGCGGCCGCCCGCGCGAGGACTGGCCGCCGTTCACGAAACCCGCGTGGCGGCCATGCGCCGCGGTCAGCACGTGCACGATCAGCCCGTTCTCGCCATGCGGGCGGGCCGACAGCACCAGCGCCTCCTCGGTCCAGTCCATGGCGTCAGCCGATGTCGTCGAGGCCCAGGGCGCGCAGGCGCTCGCGTTCCTCGTCCCAGCGCTCGCGCAGGATCACGCGCAGGAACAGGTGCACGCGGTGTCCCAGCTGGCGTTCCAGGTCGAGCCTGGCCGCGGTGCCGATGGCCTTCAGCCGCGCGCCCTGGCGCCCCACCAGGATGGCCTTCTGGCCCGAGCGCGCGACATAGATCACGCAATGGATGGCGACGCTGCCGTCGCGGCGTTCCTCCCATTGCTCGGTTTCCACCGTGGCGCCGTAGGGCACTTCCTCGCGCGTTTGCAGGAAGATTTTTTCGCGCACGGTCTCGGCCGCCAGCACGCGGTCGGACTGGTCGGTCAGGTCCTCGGGGTCGTAGAGCGCGGGGCCTTCGGGCAGCACGGCGGCGGCGCGGTCCAGCAGCCGGTCCACGCCGTCGCCGGTGGTGGCGGAGAGCATGAAGGTTTCCGCGAAGGGCACTGCCTCGTTCAACTTGGCGGCCAGCGGCAGCATGGCGGACGGTGCGACCAGGTCGAGCTTGTTCAGCGCCAACCACACCGGGTTCTTGGAATCCTTCAGGCGCGGCAGCAGCGCCTCCACCCCCGCGGTCAGGCACTTCTCGGCATCGACCAGCAGCACCGCGATGTCGGCGTCGCCGGCGCCGGTCCAGGCGGCGTGCACCATGGCGCGGTCCAGCCTTCGGCGCGGCTTGAAGATGCCGGGCGTGTCGACGAACACGATCTGGGTCTCGCCGCCATCGGGACGCGCGCGCGGCACGATGGCCAGAATTTTGAAGCGCGTGGTCTGCGGCTTGGGCGAGACGATCGCCACCTTCTGCCCCGCCAGGCGGTTCAGCAGCGTGGACTTGCCCGCGTTGGGCGCACCCACCAGGGCGACGAAACCGGCACGATGAGCTGTTGTCATTGGCCGATCCCCAGGCGGGTCAGCAGCGCGGTGGCGGCGGCTTCCTCGGCGGCGCGCTTGGTGCTGCCCTGGCCTTCCGCCGCCTCGCCGCAGGCTTCGGCCGCGACGACGAAGCTGGGCGCGTGCGGCGGGCCTTCGGCGGAAACGGCGCGGTAGACGGGCAGCCCCAGGCCACGGCCCATCAGCCACTCCTGCAGCCGGTTCTTGGCGCTGACCGGCGGTTCCAGCTGGCGGTCCAGCAGCCCGGCCCAATGCGCTCGCACGAAGCGGCGCGCTGCGTCCAGCCCGCCATCTAGGTAGAGGGCGGCGATCACCGCCTCCAGCGCATCGGCCAGCAGGTTGGGGCGCAGGCTGAGCCCGGCCTTCACCTCGCTGTCGGGGATGATCATCAGCGCGGGCAGCTCGATGCTTTCGGCCACGGCGGCGAGGGTTTCGGCCGCGACCAGGCGGCCCAGGCGCTTGCCCACGTCGCCCTCGCGCTCGTCCGGGAAGCGTTCCAGCAGCCATTCGGCGATGACCAGGCCCAGCACCCGGTCGCCCAGGAATTCCAGCCGCTCGTTCGAACCGCGCGCGCCCTTGCTGGCGCTGCGATGCGTCAGCGCCGTGCGCAGCAGCGAGGCGTCGCGGAAATGGTGCAGCAGCGGGGCCGAGGGCTCGGCCATGTGGCGCGGCGCCGGCTTCAACCCGCGGGCCTGGGCTGCGAAGGAACATCACCGTCGATGCCGTGACCGATGCGCTCCCAGCGGATCAATGACGGCCAGGTCCAGGGCGCAGTCCAGCTGGGTTCCCGCCTGCGCTGGCTGCGGAAGACCGCCACGTTGCCCTCGACCGACAGGAACAGGAAGCGCGCGCGGCCGACCAGGTTGAGCACCCGGCTGTCGGCGCTGTTGTCGCGGTTGTCGCCCATGGCGAAGACGTGGCCCGCCGGCACCAGGTATTCCGGCGTGTTGTCCAGCCAGCCGCTGTCGCTTTGCTCAAGGATGTGGTGGCGGCGCCCGTTCGGCAGGGTTTCGATGTAGCGCTGCGACGGCGGCCGGCCTGGCTCCTCGATGAAGGTGCCGTCGGCCTCGCGCCGCACCGCGGTGCCATTGATGTGCAATATGCCGCCGATGACCTGGATACGGTCGCCCGGCAGGCCAACCACGCGCTTGATGTAGTCGGTCGTGTTGTCGCTGGGCAGCTTGAACACCACCACGTCGCCGCGTTCTGGCACGCTGCCCAGAATGCGGCCATGGAACAGCTGGTCCTCGCCGCGCAGCAGCCGAATGGCGCTGCCAATCCAGCCTCGCCCGGCCAGCGAGTACTGGGAAAACCCGTAGCTGAACTTCGAGACCACGACGAAATCGCCGACCAGCAGCGTCGGCAGCATGCTGCCGGACGGGATGTTGAACGGCTCGAACACGAAGCTGCGCACGCCCAGCACCACGAGCAGGATGAACAGGACCGACTTGACCTGCTCGCGCCAGCCCTCGGCGGGCTTGCTGGCGGCCGGGTTGGCCGGCGTGGGGCTTGGGGGGTTGGGGTCTGCCATGGCTGCGGCCTAGAAGCGTGCGCCCGCCCGCGCTGTCAAGCCGCGCCCACTGCTTGCGGGGCCTAGCGCCTGGCCGGCGGCACCTCGCTGTCGATCGCGTCCAGCAGGCGGCTCCAGCGGATGGCGAAGGGCCAGGTCCAGGGCGCCAGCCAGCTGCCGCGCGCCTCATCGACCGAGAAGAACAGGAACTCGGCCCGCCCCACCAGGTTGGCGATGGGGATGAACCCCGGCCCCTCCCCGGCCTGGAAGCGGCTGTCCAGCGAGGCGTCGCGGTTGTCGCCCATGGCGAAGACATGCCCGGCCGGCACCAGGAACTCGGCCGTGTTGTCGCCGGGGCCGAATTCGTGAAGGTTCAGCACGAAGTGCCGCCGCCCGCCCGGCAGGGTCTCGACATAGCGACGCGCTTCGACCGGGGGGTTGGCGTTGCCGGTGGTGCGGTTGATGCTGTGCACGGCAAAGGTGCCCACCGCTTCAAGCCGCACCGGCGCGCCGTTGATGAACAGCACGCCGCCCTTCACCTGAATGCGGTCGCCCGGCAGGCCGACGATGCGCTTGATGTAGTCGGTGGCGTTGTCCTGCGGCGTCTTGAACACGGCCACGTCGCCGCGTTCCGGCAGGCGGCCGAAGATGCGGCCCTCGAACAGGTTGGGCGACATCGGCAGCGAATGGCGCGAATAGCCGTAGCTGAACTTGGACACGAACAAATAGTCGCCCTCCAGCAGCGTGGCCTGCATGGAGCTGGACGGGATGTTGAACGGCTCGGCCACCACGGTGCGGATGACAATGGCGATCAGCGCCGCGTAGAGAATGGTCTTCAGGCCATCCAGCCAGCCGCTGGAGGAGCGGACCGTTTTGCGCTTCGCCATGGCTGGGGTGATCCGTGGAGTTCTAAGGCCTTGTCGCCCGGCGCTTGAAGCGCCGCGCCAGCCCGGGTGTCAAGCGCCGTTCCCGCCGCCCGCAGGCGCCTGCGGCACGGCGCTGATGATCACCATGGCCTGGGCGTAGGGGAACTCGTCGGTCATGGTCAGGTCGATCACGGCCTGGTGGCCCGGCGGCGTCAGGTGCTGCAGGCGCAGTAGCGCGCCGCCTGCCAGCGCCATGGTGGGCTTGCCGCCCGGCAGGTTCACCACGCCCAGGTCGCGCCAGTACACACCCCGCCTGAATCCGGTGCCCAGCGCCTTGCTGGCCGCTTCCTTGGCGGCAAAGCGCTTGGCATAGGTCGCCACCAGCGTGTCGCGCGCCGCGGCGCGGCGTTCGGCGCGCGCGCGTTCGGTGGGGGTGAAGATGCGGTCCAGGAACTTCTCGCCGTAGCGGTCCAGCGTGTTCTGGATGCGGCGGATGTCCACCAGGTCGGAGCCCAGGCCGAGGATCATGGAACCCGCGTCATCCCCGCGCGCGTTCCACCGTGGCCACGCCCGGGCAGGCGCGGAGCGCGGCGATGATGTCGGACAGATGCGGCAGGTCCTTCACCTCGACATCGACCAGCATGTCGAAGAAGTCCTGCGTGCGGTGCACGATCTTGAGGTTGCTGATGTTGCCGTGGTGCTTGGCGATCACGGTGGTCAGCGCCGACAGCGCGCCTGGCTCGTTCGCGGTGGCGATGCTGACGCGCCCGACATGCGCGCTTTCGCCCGGCCGGGCCCTGCCCGCCTTCTCGCCCAGCGCGTCGAAATCCCACGCCACGTCGATGAAGCGTTCCGGCGTGGCGGAGAAGCTTTCCAGCGTCTGGCAGTCCTGGGTGTGGATGGTCACGCCCTTGCCTGTTGTCACGATCCCCACGATGCGGTCGCCCGGCAGCGGGTGGCAGCAGCCGGCGAAATGGATCGCCATGCCGGAGACCAGGCCGCTGATCGGCATGGGGTCGCCGCGGCCGTCCTTGCCCGCGCCGTCGCGGCCGTTGATGGCGCCAGGCTTGGGCTTGGCGCGTGCCGGCATGGGCAGCACCTGCGGCGCCCGCATGGTCGGGCGCAGCTCCGGGTAGGCAGCCAGCACCACTTCCTTGGCACCCAGCTGGCCCGCGCCCACGGCCACGTAAAGGTCTTCCACGCTGACCTGCTTCAGCAGCTTCAGCGCGGGTTCCAGCGCCTTCTCGCTCCCGTCCACGCCGTCCTGGCGGAACGCCTTCACCAGCATGCCGCGGCCCAGGTCGATATGGTTGCGGCGCTGCTGCGCGTGCAGGAAGCGGCGGATGCGCGCCCGCGCCCGGCCCGTGACCACGAAGCGCTCCCAGGCGGGGCTTGGCGTGTGCCCGCGCGCGGTGATGACCTCCACCTGGTCGCCGTTCCGCAACTCGGTGCGCAGCGGCATGATGCGGCCGTTCACCTTGCAGCCCACGCAGGTGTCGCCGACCTCGCTGTGCACCGCGTAGGCGAAGTCCACCGGCGTGGCGCCACGCGGCAGCGTGATCAGGTCGCCCTTGGGGGTGAAGCAGAACACCTGGTCCTGGAACATCTCCAGCTTGGTGTTGGCCAGGAATTCCTCGGGCCCGGCCGCTTCCTCAAGAATGTCGAGCAGCGAGCGCAGCCAGCGGTACTGGCGCAGATCCTTCACGCCATCCTTGGCGTTCTTCTCGAACAGGTCAGCCTTGTAGCCCCAATGCGCGGCCACGCCGTTTTCCGCCACCGCCTGCATGGCGCGCGTGCGGATCTGCACCTCGATCTTCTGGCTGCCGGGCAGGATCACGCCGGTGTGCAGGCTTTGGTAGCCGTTCGGCTTGGGCGTACTGATGTAGTCCTTGAAGCGCCCCGGCACCACGCGGTACTCGCCATGCACCGCGCCCAGCGCGGCGTAGCAGTGCTCGCGGCTTTCGACCACGATGCGGAAGGCCATGATGTCGGAGAGCTGCTCGAACCCGACATTTCTTTTGTGCATTTTCAGCCAGATCGAATAGGGCGATTTCTCGCGCCCCAGCACCTCGGCCTCGATGCCGTTCTCGGCCAGCAGGCGCTTCAGCTGCGCGGTGACCTCGCTGATCTGGGTTTCGCCCTGGCCGCGCAGGAAGCCGACGCGCGCGGCGATGCTGGCATAGGCGTCGGGCTGGAGTTCCTTGAAGGCGAGCTCGGTCAGCTCGGTCTTCATCCGCTCCATGCCAATGCGCTCGGCGAGCGGGGCGTAGATCTCCATGGTCTCTGACGCGATGCGCCGGCGCCGGTCCGGGTTCCGCACGAAGCGCAGCGTGCGCATGTTGTGCAGTCGGTCCGCGAGCTTCACCAGCAGCACGCGGATATCCTCGCTCATGGCGAGCACGAGCTTGCGGAAATTCTCGGCCTGCTTGGTGCGGTCGCTTTGCAGTTCCAGGCGCGAAAGCTTGGTCACGCCATCGACCAGGCGGGCGACCTCGGCGCCGAAGCTGGCCTCGATGTCGGCCAGCTTGATGCCGGTGTCCTCGACCGTGTCGTGCAGCAGCGCGGTGACGATGCTGGCGCTGTCCAGCTTGTAGCCGGTCAGGATGCCGGCGACCTCGACCGGGTGCGAGAAGTAGGGGTCGCCGTTGTCGCGGGTTTGGCTGCCATGCGCCTTCAGCGCGAAGACGTAGGCGCGGTTGATCGCGTCCTCGTCTGCGCGGGCGTCGTAGGCCTTCACCTTCTCGACCAGCTCGAACTGGCGCATGGCTAAAGCCTAGCCCCCGGGAGCCCGGGGGGGAAAGCGCGTGTTGCGCGCCTGCGTCGCCTCAGCGGCGGCGCAGACCGGCTTCGACCTCGTTCTCCAGGTCGGCCAGTTCCTCGGGCGGGATTTCCTCGAGCCCGGCCTCGGGGTCCACGTCCATGCCGGCGAAGATGTTGCTTTCGGTCGGGATCAGGTCGACCAGCGGCTCGTCCACGGGCTCGGGTTCGGGCACGCGCTGCTGGCCGCGCACCAGCTCGGTTTCCAGGCCGGAGAGGTCGATCCGCTCCTCGGCGATCTCGCGCAGTGCCACCACGGGGTTCTTGTCGTTGTCGCGGTCGAGCGTGATCGCGGCGCCGCGGCTGATGTCGCGCGCGCGCTGGGCTGCGAGCAGGACCAGCTCGAACCGGTTGGGGATTTTCTCGACGCAGTCTTCAACGGTCACGCGCGCCATGCGGCGAAACTCCGATCTTCAGCGGATTGCGAACCCCCTAGATACGGACGATCGGCCGCCGACGCAAGGCGTTACGGCATCCAGGGCGCGCAGCATGCCCCGGCGCCACCGGCCGGGCAAGATGGCTCAGTCCGGCAGGCGCTGGCAGTCCTGCGCGGGTGGCAAGCCCGCCGCCAGCGCGGCCAGGCTGAGGCCCAGCACCGGGTGCACCCAGCAGGGCGCCACCTCGGCCGCCGGCCAGACAACAAAGGCACGCCCCGGCATGCGCGGGTGTGGCAGCACCGGGTCGGGCGCCGCGCGCACGAGGTCGCCCATGGCCAGAAGGTCGAGGTCGAGCGTGCGCGGCGCGTTGGCCTCGCCCCGCACCCGGCCAAGCCCGGCCTCGATGGCCTGCAGCGCGGCCAGCAGCGCGGCGGGGTCTGTTGCGCCCTCAAGCCTCACCACGCCGTTCACGTAGCGCGGGCCGGCGGGGTCGGGCCAGGCGGCGCTGTCCA
>VYLE01000454.1_pt1 | contig 23107 bp, 19 predicted proteins | sample 5114391 | NCBI WGS metagenome assembly VYLE01 (sample SAMN12291771, study PRJNA351875) | freshwater metagenome | isolation source: freshwater lake | place: USA: Michigan, Kent Lake | collected 2013-08-15
CGGCCGGCGAGCGCCCGGCGCCCGGCGCGCCGTCCGGCTGCCCGAGCACGCGGCGCAGCCGCCCCTGGTGCAGTGGCCGCACTTCCCCAGGGACCCCAAGCCCGCCGCGTGAGGCGCCGTGTCTACACGTCCTGAGACGACGCCGCTCCGCCTGTTGCAGGCACTGGCGGGCGAGTCACGGCGCTGCCTCATCGTGGATGATGAGCCGGCCATGCGGAGCGTCCTGCGGCGCCTCATGAGCGCCGATGGGTTCGACTGTGTCGAGGCGTCCTCGGGCGCTGAGGCGCTCGCTCTGCTCGAGCGCGATCCGGTTCCGTTCATCCTGAGCGACTACCACATGCCGGGCATGGACGGCGCCGCGCTGCTCACGGCCGTGCATACGCGCTGGCCGGGCACGGCGGTTCTCATCATCACGGCGATATCCGACGTGAACCTCGCCGTGCGCTGCCTGGATGCCGGGGCGCTCGATTACCTCACGAAGCCCTTCTCCTCGGAAGAGTTGCGGGCGCGGGTGCTGCAGGCCCTTGAAAAGCGTCGACTCCTGCTCGACAACCAGACGTACCGCTCCCATCTCGAAGAGCGCGTGGCGCAACAGTCGCGGCGGTACGAGGAGCTGTTTCTCGCCTCCCTGCAGTCGCTCGCCGACGCGCTCGAAGTGAAAGACAGCTACACCTGGGGGCACTCCACGCGGGTCTCGCGCTATGCGGTCGCCATCGCGCGTGAGCTGCAGATGGAGGATTCCCTCATTGACCAGCTCGAGCTGGGCAGCCGGTTGCACGATATCGGCAAAATCGGGGTGCGCGAGTCTGTGCTCAACAAGGAGGGCCCGCTTGCCGAGGTCGAGTATGCCCATGTGATGGAGCATCCCGTCATCGGCTGGCGACTGCTCGCCCCGTTGCTGCGTGACATGCCCGCGGCCCTCGCGGTGGTGCGATCGCACCACGAGCGCTTCGACGGGCAGGGAACCCCGGATCGCCTGACCGGTCTCGACATCCCGCTGGTCGCCCGCATCACGGCCGTTGCCGATTCCTTCGACGCCATGACGAGCGGCCGCCCCTACCGCGACGGCATGCCCGTGGACGAGGCGCTGGCGGAGTTGCGCCGCTGCGCGGGCTCGCAGTTCGATCCGCAGTGCGTGGAGGCGTTCGCCGCCGCGCTCGCCTCGCACGCCATTCCGCGCCCCGATTGGCGTGTGCAGCGCAAGGTCAAGCTGCGGATCGTGGCCTGACCCGAGGCGCGCGCGCCGCGTCCTCTACGCCACAACGTCACCAGCGTACGCGAGGGGAATCGTGGCCCCCGCCAGTAACGGGGCCAGCAGCGCCGCCACGAGCACCGACGGATCGTGCAGCGCGATACCCGGAGCGACCGGGACCCCCTGCTTGCCCCGGTGCGACGAACCGGCGCCGCGTGCCTGCAGGAGCAGGTCGCCATGAGACCGCAGCACGCCGGTGAAAGCTTCTACGTAACAGGACTCCGCGGATCCGGCACCTTCCTCACCCTCCTGCACCCCAACCAGCTCCAGCGCAAAGTGGGAGCCAAGGTCAATGGTGAGCGTCTGTGCCTCCACGTGCAGCTGGGCCGCGCGCGGTACCTCGTCGAGCAGTACCCGTGGAACGTGCGGGGGGAGGTGCGAAGCCAGCGCCGCGGTGGTGAAGACGGCGCCGACATCGTGGGTCGCACAGAGCGCGGCGAGTGTGTCACCGGGCAACGCCGGATCGAGGCCCACCAGGGCACGTCCGTCACTGGCCGCGAACGCCACCACCCACTGGTGCGGTTGCGTGAGCAGAGCCGCGGCCCGTTTCCCCGCCAGCAGGCGCACGAGGCGTGCGGAGCGTTGGAGCAGCGTGAGGCCGGCAGCCGTGAGGGCGTTGGCGGAGTGCTCACCGACGCGACCGCCAGCCGCCGCAAGCGCATAAGGAAGCAAGGCCAGCGGATTCATGCTTCGCAGCATAACGCGTTGCGCCGCCGCGTGCGCTCCGGGGCCAGCGGTGTAACGACCCGGTGCGCCGCTCGTCCTATCCCCTGAAGGCGAACGGCGGGGCCCGTAATGGACCAGTTGGTATACCGCTTCGCAGGTCCCTAGCTTTACCAGTTGCGACGGAACGGGGCGCGCCCCGAGGACCCGCTCGAGGAGCGATATGGCGTTCGATGGTTTGATGGTGAGTGTATCCGGCGTGCGTGGCCGGGTCGGTGAGGCACTGACACCCGAGGTGGTCGCCACCTTCGCGGCGGCTTTCGGGGCGTGGGCATCACGCCACGGCAACCGCCGTGTGGTGGTGGGGCGCGATAGTCGCGTCTCCGGACCCATGTTCACGCGCATCGTGCATGGCGCCCTCGAATCGGTCGGCTGTACCGTCATCGATATCGGCATGGTGCCCACCCCCACCATTCAGCTCGCGGTGGAACATCATCATGCCGCCGGGGGGCTTGGCATTACCGCCAGCCACAATCCCATTGAGTGGAACGCGCTCAAGTTCATCGGTCCCTCGGGCTTGTTCCTGTCGGCGGCCGAAGGGGCCGAGATGCGCGCGCTGCTCGACACCGGCATCCCCCGCGCCACCTGGGACCAGCTCGGCACCATCGAGCAGGATGATGAGGCCATTGCCCGTCACATCGCGCAGCTCCTGGCGCTGCCGTGGCTCGACGTGGAGGGCATTCGCGCGCGCCGCTTCCGGGTCGCACTCGACTGCTGTCACGGTGCGGGCAGCGCCATCATGCCGCAGCTCCTCACGGAGCTGGGGTGCGAGGTGTATGCCATCAACATGGATGCCGACGGTCGCTTTCATCGGCCCCCGGAGCCGGTGGCCGAGAACCTCGGCGAGCTCGAAGCGCTCGTCAAGGCAACGCAGGCGCATGTGGGCTTCGCGACGGACCCCGATGTGGATCGGCTCGCCCTCGTGCTCGATGACGGTCGGGCGCCCGGCGAGGACTATACGCTGGCCTTTGCCGCACGCACGGTGCTGCGGCATCGTCCGGGACCGGTGGTGACGAATCTCTCCACCAGCAAGGTGGTCTCCGATGTCGCTGCCGAAATGGGCGTTCCGTTTCATTTCGCCAAGGTGGGCGAGGTGAACGTGGCCTTGGCGATGCGAGATGCCGGGGCCACCATTGGTGGCGAGGGCAACGGCGGCGTCATTCTCCCCGAGATGCACCTGGGGCGTGACGCACCGGTGGGCGCGGCACTCATGTTGCAGCTCATGCACGAGGAGAATCGGCCGCTTTCCGAACTCGTGGCGGCGCGCCCGCGCTACGTGATCGTGAAGGACAAGCTGGATCGACCGGATGCGGCGCTCGACGCCGTCTACGACGCGCTGCGCGGGGCTTTCCCCGATGCGAGCGCGGATACGCAGGATGGACTGCGCCTCGACTGGGCGGATCGCTGGGTGCATTTGCGGCCCTCCGGCACCGAACCCATCGTGCGCGTCATTGCCGAAGCGCCGTCGGACCGTGATGCCCGGGCGCTCATTGCTCAGGCGCGCGCGCCGCTCGCTGCCCTGGCGTGAGACGATTACCTGTTTCTCTAACCTGAACGCCCATGTGTGGAATCGTAGGATACGTTGGTGATCGTGTGGCCACGCCCATGCTGATCGAAGGACTGAAGCGGCTCGAGTATCGCGGCTATGACTCGGCTGGCGTGGCGATCATGAACGGCAAGGGCGTGGAAACCCGCCGAGCCGCCGGCAAGATCGCGCGTCTCGAGTCGGTCATCGCGGCCAATCCGCCGCACGGGACGCTGGGCATCGCGCATACCCGCTGGGCCACGCATGGGCCGCCAACGGAAACGAACGCGCATCCGCACGTGAGCCAGAACGGCAAGATCGCCGTGGTGCACAACGGCATCATCGAGAACGCCACGGTCCTCAAGGCCGGGCTCCAAGCGCGCGGCTACGTCTTCAAGTCCGACACCGACACGGAAGTGCTCGCGCATCTCATCGAAACCGCCTACGCCGGCAATCTCGAGGCCGCGGTCATCGAAGCGCTGCGCCAGGTCGACGGGACCTACGGCATTGCCGTCCTCAGCAGTGACGAGACGGACAAGATGGTGGCGGCCCGCAAGGGCAGTCCACTGCTCGTCGGTATCGGGGAAGGCGAGAACTTCATTGCGTCCGATGCCTCGGCCATTCTCTCGCACACGCGGCACGTCGTGTATCTCGATGATGGCGACGTCGCGGTCGTGACAAAGGATGGCTACAGGGTGCTCGATCTCGATTCCGTGATCCGGGAGAAGCCGGTCACCCGCATCGCATGGGACCTCGCGCAGATCGAGCGCGGCGGCTATCCGCACTTCATGCTCAAGGAGATCTTCGAGCAGCCCACCACGGTGGAGAACACCATGCGCGGGCGCCTCATTCTCGAGGAAGGCTTCTCCAAGCTTGGCGGGCTCAACATCTCCAAGGAAGACCTGCTCGCCGTCGACAACATCATCATCACCGCCTGCGGCACCAGCTGGCACTCGGCGCTCATTGGCGAGATGATGATCGAGGAGCTGTGCCGCATTCCCGTCGAGGTGGAGTACGCGTCGGAGTTCCGCTATCGCAACCCGATCGTCACGCCGCGCACGCTCTGCATCGTCATCTCGCAGTCGGGGGAGACGGCTGACACGCTGGCCGCCATGCGCGAGGCCAAGCGCCGCGGCGCCCGCACGCTGGGATTGGTGAACGTGGTGGGTTCCACCATCGCCCGTGAGGACGACGGCGGCATCTACCTGCACGCCGGTCCCGAGATCGGCGTGGCCAGCACCAAGGCCTTCACCAGCCAGGTGGTGGCGCTGGCGCTCTTCACCCTCAAGCTCGCGCGCCTGCGCGACCTGAGCGTGGCGCGTGGTCGCGAGATCGCCCAGGCGCTGGCCAACCTGCCGGCGCAGATCCAGAGCATTCTCGATCGGGCCGAGGAGATCGAGGCGCTGGCCGAGGAGTTCAAGCGTGCATCGAACTTCCTGTACCTCGGCCGGGGCTACAACTTCCCGGCGGCGTTGGAAGGGGCGCTCAAGCTCAAGGAAATCTCGTATATCCATGCCGAGGGGTACCCGGCGGCCGAGATGAAGCACGGTCCCATCGCCCTCATCGACGAGATGATGCCGGTGGTGTGCATCGCGCCGCACGACGCGGTCTTCGACAAGATCACGTCGAACATTCAGGAGGTGAAGGCGCGCAAGGGGAAGGTCATTGCCATCACCACGCGCGACGAGCCCAGCCTGGCCGGCCAGATCGACTACGATTTCCGCATCCCGGAGACGGTCGACCTGCTCACCCCCATCCTGGCGAGCGTTCCCCTGCAGCTGCTGGCGTACTACATCGCCGTGAAGCGCGGGTGCAACGTGGATCAGCCGCGCAACCTGGCCAAGTCGGTGACGGTGGAGTAGGCGACCGGCTGCCGTTTGCCCCCCTCACTATCTTAGGAGGATGTCCGACAGCACCCCCGACATCGTCTCCACGGAAGCCGCTGCCACAGCGCCGCTCGATCATTCCCGCCTCGAGCGGGAGATCGCCCGCCGTCGCACGTTCGCGATCATTTCGCACCCCGACGCCGGCAAGACCACCCTCACCGAGAAGCTGCTCCTGTACGGTGGGGCCATCCATCTTGCGGGTTCGGTGAAGGCGCGGCGCGCCACGCGGCACGCGACGTCGGACTGGATGAAGCTCGAACAGGAGCGCGGCATCTCCGTCACCAGTTCGGTGCTCCAGTTCGAGTTCCTCGGGTATCAGCTCAACCTGCTCGACACGCCCGGGCACGAGGACTTCTCCGAGGACACCTACCGCACGCTCGTGGCCGCCGACAGCGCCATCATGCTGCTCGACAATCGCCGCGGGGTGGAAGAACGCACACGGCAGCTGTTCGACGTGTGCAAGATGCGGCGGACGCCCATCTTCACGTTGGTGAACAAGTGCGACCGTCATGGCGAGGACCCGCTCAAGCTCATCCAGGATGTCGAGGCGGATCTTGGCATCGACTGCTACGCGGCCACGTGGCCGGTGTTCGAGAATGACGTGTTCGTGGGCGTATACGATCGGCTCAAGCGCGAGGTGCACCTGTTTGAGCGCAGCGGTGATCGCGGTGCCACGCGGGCCGACGATACCATCGTGAGTATCGACGATCCCGCGCTGCTCGACGCGATGGGCGAGAGCGCGTTCGATCGCCTCATGCAGGACATCGAGCTGCTCGACGCCGCGGGACACGAGTACGAGCATGCCCGGGTCATCGATGGCTCGCTTACCCCCGTGTTTTTCGGATCGGCACTCACCAACTTCGGCATCGAGCCCTTCCTGCGCGAGTTCCTCGAGCTGGCGCCGTCACCCGGGCCTCGGGAGTCGAGCGTGGGCCCCATCGATCCGGCGCAGGAGGACTTCACCGGGTTCGTCTTCAAGATCCAGGCGAACATGGACCCGAAGCACCGCGATCGGGTGGCCTTCCTGCGCGTGGTCAGCGGGCACTTCGAAGCCAATATGCAGGTGCTGCACCAGCGCTCGGGCAAGCCCGTTCGCCTCGCGGCCCCGCAGCAGTTCATGGCGCGCGACCGTGTGGCCATCGAGGAGGCGTGGCCGGGTGACGTGATCGGCGTCATGGATCGTGGCAACCTGCGCATCGGCGACACGCTGGGCGGCGACGGCAAGATGGAGTTTCGGGGCATTCCGCGATTCGCGCCGGAGCACTTTGCGCGCGCCATGCCGGCCGACCCCATGAAGCGCAAGCAGTTCGACCAGGGGCTGCGTCAGCTCACCGAGGAGGGCGCCGCGCAGGTGTTCTACGCGGAGACCAGCGCCGGGTCACAGCCCATTGTGGGGGCCGTGGGGCAGCTGCAGTTCGACGTCATGGCGTTCCGCCTCGAGTACGAGTATTCGGCGCCCTGCAAGTTCGAAAAGATGAGCTACCGTTGGCCGCGATGGCTCACCGGCCCCAAGGCCGATGTCGAGCGCGTGGCGACCGGCCTCGGGCGCATGAAGGTGTACGATCACAAGGGAGCGATCGTCGTGCTCTTCCAGGATCAATGGGCGCTGCGGCGAGCCTTGCAGCACGAGACGAGCGTGCAGTTCCACGAGACGGCGCCGTGAGGGCAGGCGGCTCGCGGGGCGGAGGGGCGTTCAACGGCAAACCGCAGACGGCAGACGGCAGGACCTACAGCACGCAGCGCGCAGGGATTCGGTAGAACGAAACGGGGGCGACCGCAGCGCGGCGCCCCCGATTCCCTTTGTGGTAGGGATACCGGGAGCCGCGCGAAGCGCCAGCTCCCGAGTTGTTCTACCACATTTCTCCCGACTGCGTGCTGTAGTTCCTGCCGTCTGCCGTCTGCCGTTCACCAAGCCCGCCCACGCCCCTCACTTGCCGATCGTGTCGATCTGCCGCCCCACGTGACCAATCACGAAGCCGCCGTCTTCCGTGCTGGCGAAGTAGATGCGCAAACAGGTGGCCGGGTTGCTCCCCTTGCGCAGCTGATCGGCGCACTCGACTTCGCGCTCGCCATCACGGAACACGTAGGGCGTCTTGCGCGACGGATCGCTGGGACCGGGTGAGTAGTCCACGCCCAGATCGGCAAAGACTTCGCCCAGGGGACGACCGAGGGCACGGTCCTGACGGCGGCGACCCACTTCGCCGAGGGCCTTCAGGTACGACCAAGTGGTGTCGGGATCGGGGAACTCCGATTCCTTCGACGACGTGATCGCCGAAGGGAGAATGCGGATGGCGTCGCCGTAGAGCGCCTGCGTGCGCTCCACCGCCTCCAGCACCGACTGCGGCGCATCGCTCGCCGGCTTCGCGATGGGCTGGCGCTCCTTGTGAGCGGCGAGCGTCGTGCGCAGTGCACGCGTCGAGGCACGTTCCTGTTCGAGCTGCTGCCGCGTCTCGGAAAGTCGCTCCCGGGTGCGACTCAACTCCCCTTCGGCGGCACGCACCGCTTCTTCGAGCTGGCGCACGATGCCGATCAGCTGCCCCTTGTCCATCTCGACCCCGGACTCCGCAGCCGCCAACGCCTCGGTGGCATCGGGACGCGCACCGTAGGATGCCCCGCGCAAGTCACGCAGCGTGTCGGCGATGACGGGATCGGAGAAGGGACGCTGCACCGACACCTCGGCCAAGCGCTGCACGAGGCGACGACGTTCGCCCGGTAGTGCCAGCGCACGGGCCAACACGAGCGGATGCTGAAACGGATCCGATTCGAGTGTGAAGCCGGGCAGGTACGCGCGTGCCGAACCGAGAAAGACCGAGCGCGCATGGCCCCCCACCGCGTCGGAGAGCGCGAAGGTGTCGGAGTGGCGCAGCTGGAAGCACAACCCCAGCCCGAACATCTCGGCGGCGAACTGTTCGGGAGGCAGCACGTAGCCACCGTCCGGCAATTCGGTGAGCAGCAGCACCGGCATGGTGCGCGCCGGATCGCAGAGCACGAACCGCACGAAGGCGTCGAGCGTGCCTGCCTCGAGCTGCGTGGGGACGCGCTGCAACGGCCCGTCGTTCGAGACCACGGTGAACGCCGCGTCGAGCTCGCTCAGCAGGCGCGGTGGGCGCACTGGCGGGGGCGCCCCGTTCGGCGCACCACCTTCCGTGCCCACGCGAATGTTCACCTGTCGCTGCTGGGCGCCCGAGGCCGACGTGGTGACCACATAGGTCACATGCGTGGACCACTGCAGCGAACGGTCGAGAGGATCGGGCGCGTGCACCACGATGTCGGCCAGCGCCGATCCCTCGTGCCGATACGGCGCCCAGCGGAGAATGCGCCCACCGTCGAGCGTGTGATTCGAGGGCGTGTCCCAGCTGAGCCGCTGGCCCTGATCCAACCCCAACCACGCGACACACGCGGCAAGGAAGGCCGAGTCGGCATCGGTCGCCGCATGGCGCGGCGTCAAATCGAAATGAAGCGCAAGACGTGGGTGCACGGGTCTGTTGATTTGCATGGTCTCGATGGTCGGACGGCGCGTGTTCGTCCAGCGGCTTTCGCGACGCGACCAGCGAGCCAATCTTGTTGCTATGCGAATACTGCTCCAACGCGTAAAACGCGCCGAAGTCCGCATTCGGGAGGGATCGGACGGAGGGCCGCGCGAGCGACTCGCCGGGCGAATCGACGGCGGGTACCTGCTGCTGGTCGGCTTCACGCACTCGGACACCGATCGCGAGATCGAGTGGATGACCGAGAAGATTCTCACGTTGCGTCTGTTTCCAGATCACGAGGAGAAACTTAACCGTGACATTGGCGAACAGGGCGGCGCCCTGTTGGTTGTGTCACAGTTCACGCTCTACGGCGACACCCGCAAAGGGCGCCGACCCAGCTTTGTGGATGCGGCAAAACCAGACCTTGCCATACCACTATATAACCGGTTCGTAATGCGATTGAAACAGCGGGGGCTGCAGGTGGCGACCGGCGAGTTCGGTGCCATGATGGACGTCGACCTGATAAATGACGGCCCCGTCACGTTCTGGCTGGAACGGGAGGCCAACACCACCAGCTGACGGTATGCTGTGCCGCGCTTGCCTGTATCCTACACTCTGAACGGCGGCATGCACAGGCCGCAGTGGCAAGAAGCAAACCCGGTTAAGCCAGGACGCTCAGTCGGCGAGCGCCTGCTCCAGATCGTCGATGATATCGCCGGCATGTTCGAGCCCCACGCTGATGCGAATGAGCCCATCGGTGATCGCCACCGCCGCGCGTTCCGCATTCGTGAGCTTGCTGTGCGTCGTGGATGCCGGGTGTGTGACGATCGTCCGGGTGTCCCCGAGATTGGCCGAATGCGAGGCCAGGCGCAGGCGGTCGAGAAACCGGCCGCTCCGTGACAGGCCACCAGACAGCTCGAGGACCACGATACCACCGCCCTGCGTCATCTGCCGCTGCGCCAGCGCATGCTGCGGGTGTGACGGCAGGAACGGGTAGCGCACCGCCTGCACAGCGGGATGGCCTTCGAAGTGACGGGCCACGGTCAGCGCGTTGCTGCAGTGCCGGTCCATCCGCACCGCCAGCGTCTCCAGCGACTTCGACAGCATCCAGGCATTGAATGCGCTCATGGCTGGCCCGGTGTGCCGGGCGAAGAACCGGCAGTCGGCCATGTACGACCGATCGCCCACGATCACGCCGCCCAGCGCGCGCCCCTGTCCGTCCATGTACTTGGTCGCCGAGTGGATCACCGCCGTGGCCCCGAACGCGAGGGGCCGCTGCAGATACGGCGTGGCGAAGCAGTTGTCGACCACGAGGGGAATCCCGTGCGCCCGCGCGAGCGATCCCAGCCACGCGAGGTCCACCAGCTCGAGTCCCGGGTTCGACGGCGTCTCCACGTAGATGAGCTTCGTGGTGGGGCGCAGCAGACGTTCCCAGCTGGCCGGATCGGCGATGTCGGCGTAGTCGCTCGTTACCCCCCACTTGGGAAAGACACGCGTGAACAGCTGGTGTGTGCTGCCGAAGATGGCGCGGGCCGACAGGACATGATCGCCGCTCGCGACCTGGGAGGCGATCGCCGTGAACACGGCTGACATCCCCGAGGCGGTGGCTACCCCGTCCTCGCCGCCCTCCATGAGGCACACCTTGCTCACGAACTCGTCGGTGTTCGGATTGGCATACCGGCTGTAGATGTTGCCGCTCACCTCCTCCGCAAACAGCGCGCGCGCATGCTCGGCATCGTCGAAGCGGAAGCTCGAAGTGAGGTACAGTGGCACCGAGTGTTCGCGCGCCGGCGTCACCGGTGCCTGCGCACGAATGGCCAGCGTTTCGAAGTGGGCAGCCGCCGGGCTGCCGAAGCCGCTCGAGGAGGTATCGGACATGGCGAGAGGGAAGAGAGATGCGGTAAACTTACCGCATGACCTCGCCAAACCGGACGCCCGTGCACGTCATTCTGGCTTCGCAATCTCCGCGCCGACGGGAACTGCTGTCGCAGATCGGCATCGTCCACGACGTTCGGCCAGCCGATATCGACGAGACCGTGTGGCCCGGCGAGGCGCCGGTGGCGCACGCGGAGCGACTGGCCTGCACGAAGGCGCACACCCTGGCGCTCCAGCACCCCGACGCCGTGGTCATCGGGAGCGACACCATCGTGGTCATCGAGGGCGCCATCCTGGGGAAGCCAGCGAACGCCGCCGAGGCGGTGGCCATGCTTGAGCGTCTGTCAGGGCGCGAGCATACGGTGGTCACCGCCGTGGCCGTGGCGCACGAGGGGCGGACCCTCTCGGGGGTCGAGGCCGTGACCGTGCGCTTCCGCACGCTCACGCGCCAGCAGATCGCGCAGTACGTCGCCACCGGCGAACCCATGGACAAGGCCGGCGCCTATGGCATTCAGGGCTTCGGCGCCACGCTGGTCGAACGCATTCACGGCGACTACTTCGCCGTCATGGGACTGCCGCTGGGTCGCCTCGTGGGGCTCATTCGCGAGCTCGGCTACGAGTACGCGTTCGGGCCGGTGTGTGCGGCCTAGGCTACGGTCACCACGGGCGGTTCACCCTCGGCGCAGGCCGCGCGCCTCCAGCGCGGCGAGCCGCGTTTCGCGATAGCGCGCCTGCCACAGGACCAGCTTCGCGGCCACATCCTCGACGGTGATGCGCTCCACGCGCCCCTGGCGATACGTCATGTCGATGGGGTAGTTCTCGCCCGGATCACCATAGGCGTCGATCATGAGGTCGTGCGCATGATCGTACGGGCCCACCCGCTTGGGGTTGGTATACCCGAGCAGTGAAACGACCGGCGTGCGCAACGCCACGGCCAGGTGCAGCGGACCGGTATCCGGCGACAACGCCACCGCTGCACCATCGAGGATGGCTGCCAGCCGGCGCAGGCCGCTGCCCAACGCCGAGTGGGCCATGGGGGCCTCGCGCAGGATTTCCGCTTCTGCTGCCACTTCGCGCGGCGATCGCCCACCCACCAGCACGGGCTGGAGCCCGTACTCGTACCACAGCAGGCGGCACACGGCCGCCCACCGATCTGGCAACCAGTCCTTGGCGGGCTTGCTGGTGGCCACCACGATAGGTGCAATCGGGCGATCGAACCGCGAGAGGAACTCGCGCTGCCAGCGCTGCTCCTCCTCGTTCCAGGGGCCGAGCGTCCACGACGGTGTGCCGTGCGGAACGCCCAGCGCGTCGAGAAACTCGAAGTACTGCCCCTGCACGTGCTGGCCGGCATGTGGCGCGAGGCGGTGCGTGGTGAAGAGCCAGTTGGCATCACGCGCCCGCGCCCGATCGAAGCCAAGCTTGACTGGCGCGCGCGCGAAGCCGGTAATCAGCCCTGCCTTGAAGTACACCTGCAGCGCCAGCACCACATCGAACTCGCGGGTCGCCAGCGCCGCGCGCGTGTCGAGGAACGCCCGCCATCCGCGCGATCGGTCGAAGAGCACGATGTCATCCACGAGCGGGTGCCCGCGAACGAGCGTGGCGGGACCGGGCTGCAGGACCCACGTGATGCGCGCCTGGGGCGCCTGAGCCTTCAGCGCGTGAATCACCGGCATCACGTGCACGGCGTCACCGACGGCGCTCATCATGACGATGCCGATGCGGTCGAGCCGCACCGGGGGGAGCGGGGGAGTGGTCGGCATGGCCGGAGTGGGGGGCACCGTCACGCTGCCTCCGCCGGCGTGCACGCGAGCGCCGCCGCGGCAAATGCGGCAATGCGCTGCTCGGCCAGCTCACAGCCGAACTGGTGCTTCCACTTGCGCAGCGAGCGAACGAGTCGGGCCACGTTGCGTTCCATCGTTCGGCGCACGGACGTCGCGCCGATCATCACCACATCCACGTCAATCACCATCGCGCACGCCGCGGAACCGGGCGGTGTTTCGAGCAGGATGTTCTTCACGTTGAGGTCGGGGTGCAGGACGCGGTGCCGCGCAAGCAAGGCAAGCAGATCGAGCGTGGCGGCGAGCGCCGCGTCGCAGTCGATGGCCGGGGCCAGGCCGGCGAGCACCATGCCCAGGTCGGCGGTGTCGCTCACGTAGCGCGTCACCACATCGACCCGAGCCAACCCCATGGCGGCGTCGTACAGCGCGAAGCCCACGACGTCGGTGGTGGGAATGCCCAGGTCACGCAGGCGGCGCGAATTCGCCATCTCCACGGGCGCGCGGGTCGGACGCCGGAACACGTCCTGGGTCAGCGGCGACAGGAGCCCCCCGTGCCAGGCATGCCGCACCACCACGCTGGGCCCATCGGGGGGCAGCGGTGCCACGTACACGGGGGCACGTCCGCGCAACGCCCGCGGTTGCGGTTGGGACGCGGCCCACTCGTAGAGGGTGCCGTGCTGCTCGACGAGCGACACGAGCGGTGCCAGCCACGGCGGCGACGCATGCACCGTGGCGCGCTGTGAGGGGACCACGCCGACCGCCACGCTGTCCACGGTCATCGGGCGAACTCCACCTGCCAGACGGGGCTGTCGCTGCTGGTGCGCCGCAGCACGCGCAGGTCGTCACGCGAGCGGCAGTGCACCGGCAGGGTACGCGAGCGACTGACATGCTCCACAACGGGTTCGCTCACGAGCACCTCGTCGGCCTGCGCCAAACTGCACAACCGGCTCGCCACATTGACGGTATCGCCGATGAGCGTGAACTCGAGGCGTCGGGGGGACCCGATGTTGCCTACAAAGGCGTCACCATGATGGATGCCGATGCCGATGTGCAGCTCGGGGCGGCCTTCCTCGCGCCAGCGGGCATTCAGGGCCTCCAAGGCACCCTGCATGTCGAATGCGGCCGCCACGGCGCCGTCGATATCGTCGTCACGCGCCTCCGGCGCACCCCAATAGGCCATGATGGCATCGCCAATGAACTTGTCGAGCGCGCCGCCATGGCGGAATACGCATTCGACCATCACCGTGAAGTACTCGTTCAGCTGGTTGGCCATGTGCATGGGCGGCAACGACTCCGCAATGGCGGTGAAGCCGCGGATGTCGCTGAACATGACCACCACGGGTAAACGGGTGCCTCCGGGCTCCACCTGGTGGGTCGTGGCGGCGATCCGTTCGGCAATCTGCGGCGTGAAGTACCGCTCGAAATTCTCGCGCACCCGCGTAGCGCGCGTCAGCTGTTCCGCGGCGGTTTCGCGCTCGACCGCGGCGGCGGCGATGGCCGCGAACGCCACCAGCAGGGCCAGGTCGTCGTCATCGAACACCGCCCGGTCACGCAGGTGATCCACATACAGCACCCCGATCGTGGCTCGGTGTTCGCCAATGAGTGGCGCGGCCATCGCCGACTTGACTGACTGCTGCAGCACCGACTCGCCGGCCGTGCGCGCATCGCTGGAGGCGTCGTTGGTGAGCAACGCCACCTGCCGCTCGGCGACGCCGTGCGCAATCGCGCGCGGTACCGGCCGCGGAATGGCCCCGCGCCGATCGCGGGACACCTTCGTCTCGAGTTGGCCGTCGCTGGCCGACAGCAGAATGGCCACGCGGTCGGCGTCGAACGTGTCGAAGAGCTCCGAGGCGATGGCCTCGAGCAGCCCGTCGAGGGCACCGAAGGCGCCCAGACGTTGCGCGATGCGCACCAGCTGCGTGAGCCGCTGCGTGGCCCGCTCGGCACCTTCGGTATCGCGCGCCACATCGGCCAGCGCCTGATCCCGCGATGGGACCACGCGCTCGCGAAGCCGCGTGGTGCCGGGGTCGGATGACGACACGGCCGGTGTGGCGCGGACCGGGGTAGGCGCGGCCGCGGCCAGCGTAAAGGCCACCGTGCCGAAGGCGATGCGGTCTCCGGGACGCAACAGCCCGCGCGTGATGCGGGCGTTGTTGATCCAGGTGCCATTGCGGGAGCCGAAGTCCGTGACATGCACCAGAGGCTCACGGGCATCGACGCGCAGCTCGGCGTGCCGTCGTGACACGGCCGGGTCGAGAATGGGCAGGTCGCTGACGGGGTCGCGCCCCACCACCAGCGCCTGATGCCCGGCGAGCGAAAAACGGCGGTCACCCGCGACCGACTGCAGTACGAGGGGCATGGTCAGGGCGGCGACGCCGCACGGGCGCGTCCGATGGCGGTGAGCATCGCACGGGCCTTGTTCTCGGTCTCGTCCCACTCCTTCTCGGGCACGGAATCGTGCACGATTCCGGCGCCCGCCTGCACCGACGCCACCCCGTCGGCGATCACGCAGGTGCGAATGGTGATGGCCAGGTCCATGCGCGTATCGCCGGCGCCGATCACCCCCAGCGCGCCGGCATAGGCGCCGCGCCGCTCCGGTTCAAGCTCGTCAATGATCTGCATGGCGCGCACCTTCGGCGCCCCGGTCATGGTGCCAGCCGGGAACACGGCGCGGAAGGCATCGAGCGCGCTTGCCTCGGGGGGCAACTGCCCCTCCACCTGGCTCACGATGTGAAACACGTGCGAGTATTGCTCGATGACCATGAGGTCGGTCACCTCCACCGTGCCGTAGCGCGCGAGGCGCCCCACGTCGTTCCGGCCCAGGTCGACGAGCATCACATGTTCGGCGCGCTCCTTTTCGTCGTGCCGGAGCTCATCGGCGAGGGCGCGGTCTTCCGCCTCGGTACGCCCGCGCGGCCGCGTCCCGGCGATGGGGCGCACCGTAACCTTGCCATCGGCAACGCGCACCATCATCTCCGGCGAACTGCCAACCAGTTCCAGCCCATCCAGCTGGAGGTGAAACATGTACGGGCTGGGATTGAGCGCCCGCAGCGCGCGATACAGCGTGGTGGGGTCGAAGTCGAGGGGCACGTCCATGCGCCGCGCCAGCAGCGCCTGGAAGACGTCACCCGCGAGAATGTATTGCTTGATCCGGTCCACATCGCGCAGGAAGTCCGCCCGCGCATAGGTGGAGCGCCCGACCGCCGGTGCGGCCTCCTCGTGCAGCGCCAGCGCCGGCAGCGCCTCCGGGCCCTGCAGACGGCTCGTGGTCTCCTCGAGCGTGTGCAGCGCGCGAGCGTGCCGTTGCGCCAGCAGCGCATCGCTCGCACCGGCGGGGACCGGCACCGACACGATCACGCGCGCCTGTCCCCGCCAGTTGTCGATGACCACCAGCGCGTCGGTGAACACGAAGCAGGCATCGGGATACTCGAATGCCCGGCGCGGCGCACGGGGCAAGTGCTCGATGTGCCGTACGGTGTCATAGCTGAAGAAGCCGAACGCGCCGCTCCACAGCTCGCCGAGTTCGGGCGCGGACACCGGGTTCATGGCGCGCACGATGTCCCGCAGGTCGCCCAGCGGATCCTGCGGCGAGCGGGCCCCATGCCAGCCCTGCTCGGCGCTCCAGTCGTGCACGATGCCATCCTTGAGACGCCACGCACCACGCGGCTCCGTGCCCAGGTACGTATAGCGCGACCACGCCTGGCCGCGCGTGACGGCTGACTCGAGCAAGAACGCGAACGGGCCGCGGCGCAGCTTCGCAAACGCGGACACGGGCGTGCAGAGGTCGAGCAGGCAGTCGCGCCACACCGGCACGAGGCCACCGGTTGCCGTGCAGGCGGCGGCACGTGCACGGAAATCTTCAAAGCTGGTCATCACCACAAAGTTCGCCGCGACGCTCGCCGTGGGGAAGCCGATCGCCTAGCATTCGCGCATGGCAGAGAACACTACGCCGGGGGACGCGCTCCAGGATGCCCAACCCGCGGGGACCCGCGTCGATGTGCGGGTGGTGGATGTGGTGGTATTGAGTCCTGCACCGGAGGGCAGCACTGATCGGTGGCGCGTGCTGGCCATGCGCCGTGCGGCCGGTACCCGCTGCACGGGGGCGTGGGAGATCGTGCACGGGCGCATTGAGCGAGGCGAGCGTCCTGCCGATGCGGCCCGCCGCGAGGTGCACGAGGAAACCGGCCTGTCCCCCGCGCGACTCTACAGCATCACCGTGAACCCCTTCTATCTGCATGCATACGACACCGTGCAGTTGGCGGTCGTGTTTGCCGCCGTGGTGGAGCCGAACCGGCCCGTCGCAACCGGCGCCGAGCACGACGCGTGGGCGTGGCTTACACCGGCCGAGGCGTACGAACGGCTGGCGTGGCCTCGGGAGCATCAGGCCGTGCAGTACACGCTGCACCTGCTGCGCCACGGGGACGCCGGGCCGGTGGACGACGTGCTGCGGGTCCCGTAGTCGCTACCGGGCGGTCAGCGCTTGAGCGGCCAGCGCTTAAGCGGTCTGCGCTTGAGCGGTCAGCGCTTGGGCGCCACCCGGGACCGTACCAGCGCCCGCTCACGCTCCACCCGCTGCAGAATCGTGTTCCAGTCGGTCACGCTGGGCACGCTTTCCAGCTGGGCCGTCACGGGCTGATTGAGATCGATCTGCCCGTCGAACACCAGCAGCGCCGACTGGACCTCGCGTTGCTTCAGTCGGTACTCGCCGAACCCTGGCGTGAGCGGCACGATGTCCAGCGGACGGAAATCCCGACCGGTGTTGGCGATGATGAATTCCTGCGGGGAGAAGCGGGTCTCGCCCTGCTCGAGCGCGAAAAAGCTCACGTACCAGATGGAGTACGACGGGAGGCGATTGCGCTCCTTCACCGCCAGCAGCGCCTGCGCCTTGCTGGCCTGCAGCTCGCGCAGTGATCGGTAGGAATCGGGAGAGAGCAACCGGATGAATCGCTCGTCCAGCGGAATGGCGCGGATCTGCAGGCCGTTTGCCGGCGACGACTTGAGCGCGATGTCGTCCTGCCGCAGCGTGCCGTACCCGGCAGGGACCCAGTTCGGATCAAGCGTGTCTCCGGAGACACCCGCCTGACCCGCGGGCGGTACGCCGCCGGGCGGCACCTGCGCCGCCGCAGTCCCGGCACTCGCACAGGCCGAGAGCGCCACGCATGCCAACAGTGCCAGGGCGGTCCGCCGTACGGGGGGGGTCATGGCGCCTCCTTCCAGTGTGGCATGGCGAGCAACGCCATGAGCGCGGACGCCAGGTCGTCGCGCCCCTGTCCGGTCTGCGCACTGAAGGGCACGATCTGATCGGGGTCGAGCCCGAGCTGCCGCGCCAGCTCCTGAATGCGCGGGGCCACCTCGGCGCGCCGCAACTTGTCCACCTTGGTCACGGCGAAGATGGTGGGCACCCCCAGCTCCGCCAGGAAGTCGAGCATGACCATGTCGTCGTCCGTGGGATCGTGGCGCACATCGAGCAGTTGCACCACGCCCCACAGCTTCGGGCTGTCGGTCAGGTACCCTTCAATGAGCGGGCGCCATTCGGCCTTGCGTTCCTTGCTGATGCGCGCGTAGCCGTACCCCGGCAGGTCGGCCAGGACGAACTGCCGGTTCACGTCGAAGAAATGGATCTCGCGGGTGCGCCCCGGCGTGTTGCTCACGCGCGCGAAAGCCTTGCGCTTCATGAGCTTGTTCAGCAGCGACGACTTGCCCACGTTGGAGCGCCCCACGAAGGCGACTTCGGGATACGAGGGATCCGGGCGCCATCCGTCGCGCTTCGACATGGGCCCCAGGTATTCGAGGTGCCGGATCACCAGAGGATCGGCCGCTGCTCCCGTGGCGGGCGCCGCGTCCTCGCTCATGCCACGACCTCGTCGCCCGTCGCCATGATGACGCGCTCCTCGTGCAGGGCCGGGACCGCCCCCCGCAGGGCGAGGGTGAGCACCTCATCCATGGACTTCACCGGGTGCCAGATGACGCCGTTGCGCACGTCCTCCGGCAGCTCCGCCAGATCCTTGTTGTTGCCGGCCGGCACGATCACATGCGCGATGCGGTGCCGGTGCGCCGCCACCCCCTTCTCCCGCACGCCGCCAATGGGCAGGACCCGCCCGCGCAACGTGATCTCGCCCGTCATGGCGACATCGCCACGCACGGGAATACCCGTGAGCGCGCTCGTCAGTGCCGTAGCCAGCGCAATCCCCGCCGACGGGCCGTCCTTGGGTGTGGCACCCGCCGGCAGATGCACGTGGATGTCGCGCGTACGATGGAAATCGGGGGAGAGTCCCAGCGCTCCCGCTCGCCCGCGCACAAAGCTCAGCGCCGCTGCGGCCGACTCCTTGATGACATCGCCCAGCGTGCCGGTAAGCTGCAGCCGGCCGCGGCCGGGAACCACGCTCACTTCGATCTCCAGCAGTTCACCCCCCGTGCTCGTGTACGCGAGGCCGCTGGCCACGCCGACCTGATCACGCAGTTCCAGGTCGTCGTCGCCATGCTGCGGCGTGCCCAGCATCTCCCGAAGCTGCGCGCTGGTGATCTTCGCCGTACCACGGCCGTTCCAGTCGCGACGCGCCAGCTTGCGTGCAAGACGGGCAAGACGACGCTCGAGATCGCGCACCCCGGCTTCGCGGGTGTACTGCCGGATGATCGTTGGCAGCACGTCGTCGGCAAGCGCGACCCGCTCGGCCGGGACGCCATTCGCCACCAGCTGCTTGGGCACCAAGAACCGCTTCGCAATCGCCAGCTTCTCCTGCTCGAGGTAACCGGGCAGGCGAATGATCTCCATGCGATCCCGCAGCGCCTCGGGGATGCTGGACAGCGAGTTCGCGGTGGTCACGAAGAGCACCTGCGACAGGTCGTAGTCCACCTCGAGGAAGTGATCGTTGAACGCGTGGTTCTGTTCCGGATCGAGCACCTCGAGCAGCGCCGCGGCCGGGTCACCCCGCCAGTCGGCGCCCAGCTTGTCGATTTCGTCCAGCAGGATGACCGGATTCACGCTCTCCGCGCGGCGCATGGCCTGCAGGATACGCCCGGGCATGGACCCGATGTACGTGCGGCGATGGCCGCGGATCTCGGCCTCGTCGCGCACACCGCCGAGGGCCATGCGTACGAACTTGCGGCCGAGCGCGTGCGCGATGGACCGCCCCAGCGACGTCTTGCCTACGCCGGGCGGCCCGACGAGGCAGAGGATGGGCCCGGCGAGTTTCCCGACACGCGCCAAGACGGCGATGTGGTCGAGGATGCGTTCCTTGACTTCGGTGAGACCATGGTGGTCTCCCTCGAGTGAGGCCTGCGCCTGCGCCAGGTCGGTCGTGTCGACCGTGCGTACTTCCCAGGGAAGCGCCAGGACCCAATCGAGCCACCCGCGCGCCACGGCCGCATCCGGGCTGGTCGGGGAGCTGCGCTTCAGTCGGCGCAGCTCGCGCTGCGCGCGCGCGGCCACGGCTTCGGGAAGTCCCCGTGCCGCCAGCTGCCGCGCCAGCTCCTCGAACTCGTCCCCTTCCTCCTGCCCGAGCTCCTTGTGAATGGCGCGGAGCTGCTCCTGGAGGAAGAACTCGCGCTGGTTCTGGAAGAGCGATCCGCGGACCTGGTCGTCGATCTTCCGCTCGAGCTTGAGCAGTTCGAGTTCGGCGCCCAGCATCTCCACCAGCTGTCCGGCCAGGTCGGCAAGACTGCCGGCCCCCAGCAGCGCCTGACGCTGGTCAATGGGAATCTGCAGATGCGCCGCAATACCGTAGGCAATGCGTTCTTCGTCATCGAGCCCCTGTAGCAGCCCGATCACTTCAGGCGGCAACCGGCGCTGCAGCCCCGTGTACTCCTCAAACAGGGCCAGCGCGTGGCGAATGCGCGCGTGCGTGGTCTCGCCGCCAGTCCGGCTGGCGCTCCGGCTCTTCTTGAGCGGCATGGCCTCCACGCGCGCCTCGAGCATGGTGCCGGCCTTGAGCCCCTTGGTGCGGCTCATGGCCTTTACCGAGCTGTAGCGCGTCACCTTTACCCGTTCGAACCCATCGACCAGGATGCGGGTGGTGCCGTTGGCCACGCGGGAGGCCTGCTGCACGCGTGCGCGCACGCCAATGCGATACAGGTCGCTGCCCGCGGGCACGTTCACGTCGGCGTTGCGCTGGGTGACCAGCAGGAGTTCCCGATTCCCCTCGAGCGCCGCGGTCACGGCGGCGAGCGAGGCGTCGCGCCCGATCAGGAGGGGCATGGCCACGTGGGGGAACAACACCACGTCGCGAAGCGGAAGGACCGGCAGCTTGGGGCCGCCGGTCCTCGAAGTGCGTTGCGTGCTCAGGCTTCCTTCTTCTGCCGCTTGGGCGCGATTTCGAGGAGGGGCGGGGCGCCGCTCGAGACGGCGTTTTCGGTCACCCGGACCTCCACGACGTCGTCGCGTGTTGGCAGTTCGAACATGGTGTCGAGGAGTGTTTCCTCGAGGATGGCGCGCAGTCCACGGGCACCCGTGCCGCGCTTCAGGGCCTTCTGGGCCACGGCGCGCAGCGCCGTCTCCTCGAAGGTGATCTTCACGTCTTCGAGATCGAAGAGACGCTGGTATTGCTTGGTGAGGGCGTTCTTGGGCTCCTTGAGGATGCTGACCAGCGCCTCCTCGTCGAGCGCCTCCAGGGGTACGCACACCGGCAGGCGGCCCACCAGTTCGGGGATGATGCCGAAGCGCAGCAGGTCGTCGGGCTCGACTTCCACAAAGGGCGTCTTGGGGGTGGTCTGCTTGATGGACACCACCTTGCTGTCGCCCTTCTTGCTGTCGAAGCCCAACTGGCGCTTGCCCGTCCGCGACTCGATGATCTTCTCGAGCCCGTCGAACGCGCCACCGCAGATGAACAGGATGTCCTTGGTGTTGATCTGGATGTATTCCTGCTGCGGATGCTTGCGACCGCCCTGCGGCGGCACGCTGGCCACGGTGCCCTCGAGGATCTTGAGCAGCGCCTGCTGCACGCCTTCGCCCGACACGTCGCGCGTGATGCTCGGGTTCTCCGACTTGCGCGCGATCTTGTCGATCTCGTCGATGTACACGATGCCGCGCTCGCACTCGGCCACGTTGAAGTCGCCGGCCTGCAGCAGCCGCACCAGAATGTTCTCCACGTCCTCACCCACGTACCCCGCCTCGGTGAGCGTGGTGGCGTCGGCAATGGTGAACGGTACGTCGAGGATGCGCGCCAGCGTCTGCGCGAGCAGCGTCTTGCCGGTGCCGGTGGGGCCGATGAGCAGAATGTTTGACTTGTCCAGCTCGACGTCGTCTTCCCGCGCCGTGCCCGCGGCATTGATGCGCTTGTAGTGGTTGTACACCGCCACCGACAGCGCCTTCTTGGCCAGCTCCTGCCCGATCACGTACTGATCGAGGATGTTCTTGATTTCACGCGGGGTGGGCACCTGCGTGATCGATTCGGCAACCTCGCGCTCCTCGTCCTCTGCCAGAATCTCGTTGCAGAGGGCGATGCACTCGTTGCAGATGTACACCGACGGGCCCGAAATGAACTTCCGGACGGCGTCCTTGGACTTTCCGCAGAAAGAGCAGCGCAGATGCTTGTCGTGGGACATAACGATCCGGTACGGTGGGCAAGTCGGGGACGAAATCCCCGCCCGGCAGAGAAAAGCAGTGCGCGGCGGCCAGCGCCGCACAACTGAGAGAGTTAACCCCCTGAGACAGGCAGGGTCAAGCGAAACGCCGTGGTGGGAAGTGTCGGCACCCTCCCGCGAAATCCCAACCGGCGCCAACTTCCAGCAGAATCCGCCGAACAGCAGGCGGCTGGACCGCTTCCCCCGCTGATACCCCCGTTCCCGTCACAGGTACCCACGCGCCCATGTGGCCCTTCGAAGGCTTCCTGTTCGTTCACATCGCCTGCGGGGCGGTGGGGCTGGTCCTGTTCTGGATCCCCACACTCGGGCGCAAGGGAAGCCAGACCCACCGGAAGGTGGGGCACTGGTACGCCCGTCTGATGCTGATCACGGCCAGCATGGCGATCGGCATGTCCATCACCACCCTGCTCGATCCGCTCACCACGCACCCCAAGCAGGTCGCGCTCGCCTGGCCGCAGTCCCGTATCGAGGGGATCTTCGGCTGGATGATGCTGTACCTCGCCATCCTCACCATCCAGCTCGTCTGGCACGGCGTGGCGACGATTCGCAACAAGAAGGATCACCCGGCCAACCGGCACCCGCTGAATGTGGCGCTCAACGTGCTCACGATCGTGGCGGCACTCTACTGCGCCTATCGCGGATGGCTCATCGACGAAGGGCTCATGGAGGCGTTCGCCATCGTGGGGGTGGCCTCGGGGCTCACGAACCTCTGGTTCATCTACAGCGCCGCGCCCAGCCGGATCCTGTACCAGCTGGAGCACGTAAAGGCCATCGTGGGGTCGGGAATCTCCGTGTACACGGCGTTCATGGCCTTCGGCTTCGTGCGCCTCAATCCCGGTCACGCACTCAATCCGAAAATGTGGGCCATTCCGCTGGCCGTGGGGCTGGTCATCATCATCTACCATCAGGCGCGCATCCGGCTGGCCTTCTACCGCACGCGACGGGGCCCAGGGGCAGCACAGCCTGCCGGAGCGGAGGCGTGACGGGCGCCGCCACACTCTGGCGTCCCCCCGCCCCAA
>VYLE01000646.1_pt1 | contig 22932 bp, 21 predicted proteins | sample 5114391 | NCBI WGS metagenome assembly VYLE01 (sample SAMN12291771, study PRJNA351875) | freshwater metagenome | isolation source: freshwater lake | place: USA: Michigan, Kent Lake | collected 2013-08-15
CCGATCGATCGCGCCATCGCGGTGCTGGCGCTGGCCGCGAGCGCCGATCCCCGAGCCTTCACCCGCGCCGCCGACGGCCGCGCTTTGGTCGGCGGCCGCATCGTCCGGCTCCTGGTCGCGACCATGCTCAATGCCGCCCCGTCGGCGGAGCCGCTGCATCAGCAAATCGCGTTGGCCTGGGCTCCCGACAACAAGCACGCGGCCGACCTGATTCGCCGCGCGCTGGTGCTGCTCGCCGATCACGAACTGAACGCCTCGACCTTCACCGCGCGCTGCGCGGCCTCGACCGGGCTCAACCTCTATGATTCCGTGATCGCCGGGCTCGCCGCCCTGAAGGGCCCGAAGCATGGCGGCGCCGGCGTACTTGCCTCGCAGCTCGTCAAGACCCTGGTCGATCGCGACGTCGAGCCTGTCGTGCGCGAACGCGTCGCGCTCGGCGAGCGCTTTCCCGGCTTCGGCCACGGCGTCTACAAGCGCGGCGACCCGCGCGCGCAATCGCTGCTGAACGCCTTGTCGCGCGCCGGCGCACCGCGCAAGTTCACCAAGGAGGTGCCGGAGCGCATTGCCGAGGCCACCGGCGAGTTCGTCAACATCGACTATGCGCTCGCCGTGCTCGTCCACAGCCTGCGTCTGCCGGCGGGGAGCGAACTCGCGCTGTTCGCCATGGCCCGCAGCGTCGGCTGGATCGCGCACGCGATCGAGCAATTGCAGTTCGGCAAGCTGATCCGGCCAAGGGCAAGATATGTGGGACCGGCGCCGGGACGGCGGACGGTAGTTGCTGTCTAGAGCCTTTTCGGTTCTGATGGAATCAGAACCGAAGCTCTAGACTCTTGTTCTTACGCGTTTTCTTCACGCGAACCGGTATCCACTTCGCTCGAAAACGCTCTAGCCGCGTTGCACTCTACGTCAGCGCCCTCGCCACAGATCTATCTATTGAGCGCGCTAATCGTTGCGCCACTGGGGCGCGTTCGTCAGCTGCGCGTTTGTCGTGACCGGACGGACGGCCAGATCAATCCGCAAGGCCCATCACGAACGCCAAAGCGATCCCGAGCCGGGCCATGTCCTGGTTGGCGAGACGCCCGATCTTCTGTGCGATGCGCTCGCGTCTCACCGTGATCGGCTTGTCGGCCATCACCTGCGATCTCAATCGCAATCCATTCTCGCGGGTTGGCTCGATACTCACCCGAAAATCCGGCGCGTCCGCCATGTCGGAGGTCAGTTGGCAGATCACCACGGAGGCGTGGCTTTCAGGAAAAGCATCGCTCTGCACGATCACGGCCGGACGAGGCTTGCCATAGTCGCCAGTCACCACGTCACCGCGTCGCATCTGCGTCGAACTCGGAGACCTGCTCAATCCACTGCAGCGCGTCGCGCTCGCGATCCGCATCGAGTTTCGCAATCTGCTTCGCCACCCGTCGCCGAACCGACCGGGAGCGGGCATCGGCCACGACGAGGCGCAGTTCGCGCAATCCTCTGGCCCGCCGCCGCTGGCGCATCATTTTCATTCTTTCCGCGGGTGCCGTCATCAGAGATATGGGTGGACAAGGGGGCCCTTGCGAGCCGCTTGCGTCGCGAAGCTGTTCGTTTCGTTACCCCCGCGGCTTGGCTGCGGCGACGCCGCCATTCCGGCGGCGGATCAGCCATACCGCGATGCTCAAGACCACCGCGACACCGATCACGCTGAGAATCCAGATGTGCTTGCCGACATGGGCGTGATGCGACAGCCCGGCGTAATCGTGCAGCGCCGAGACCGCGAGCACGCCGGGCAACACATGGGCCGGCGCCCAGACCAGGATCGCCGGAATGTTGACGGCGTAGAACTTCGCCGGCGGCATCGCCAGCGCGCCGGCGGTGACGGGAACGAAGGCGCGGATCGGCGGCACGAAGCGGGCGAAGAACACGGCCCAGGTGCCGAAGCGGTGGAAGAAGCTCTCGCTCTGCTCGATGACGCGCGGGTAATTGGTCAGCGGCCAGGTGGTCAGGATCTCGCGCTGGCGCCGGTGTCCGATCCAGAACGCCGAACCGTCGCCGAGCAAGGCGCCGGCGACCGCCGCGAGCAGCACGAAGGGCAGCTTCAGCTCGCCACCGGGGACGAGCGCGCTCAGGGCGAGGATGATGGTCGAGCCCGGCACCACCGAACCCATCACCGGAACGGCTTCCAGCAGCGCGGCGAGGAACAGGGTCAGATAGGCCAGCCACGGATGGGCCGAAACGAACGCAATCAGGGGATCGAGGAAGGACGTCACGTCACCTCTGCTTGGGGCTGGGAAGGCTGGGGTCAGACCCTACATAAGTAGCGATCACGGGAAAAAGTGCCACCGCGTTGGGCAGGCCGGCGGCGCCGCCCGCGAATCGAGCGGTTTGCGCAGATCAGCCTTCCCAAAATCGCGTTCCTTGCCTATCTAGATGAAAAGGCGACGGAACTTTGATCGGCGCGCGGGCTTCTGCCGGCTCGCAGTCTCTGGTAGGTTGCTCCGCAGCACCCAGCCGCAGCCATCGTGCGAATAACCGGTTTCGGGACCGCCCGGGACCTCGGAGGATTGATGACGACCGCCGCCATGTCCAAAGTTGAGGAAGTTTCCGGTCTGCCCGACATGAAGGTGTCGGTCCGCCAGGTGTTCGGGATCGACAGCGATCTCGAAGTCCCGGCCTATTCCGAAGTCGATCCCCATGTGCCGGATGCCGATCCCGACTACCGTTTCGACCGCGCCACCACGCTCGCCATTCTCGCCGGTTTCGCGCGCAACCGCCGCGTCATGGTGACCGGCTATCACGGCACCGGCAAATCCACCCATATCGAGCAGGTCGCGGCGCGGCTGAACTGGCCCTGCGTGCGCGTCAACCTCGACAGCCACATCAGCCGTATCGACCTCGTCGGCAAGGACTCCATCGTGGTCCGCGACGGCAAGCAGGTCACCGAATTCCGTGACGGCATCCTGCCCTGGGCCCTGCAGCACAATGTCGCGCTGGTGTTCGACGAATACGACGCCGGCCGCCCGGACGTGATGTTCGTGATCCAGCGCGTGCTGGAAGTCTCGGGCCGCCTGACGCTGCTCGACCAGAACAAGGTCATCAAGCCGCATCCGGCGTTCCGTTTGTTCGCCACCGCCAACACGGTCGGCCTCGGCGACACCTCGGGCCTCTATCACGGCACCCAGCAGATCAACCAGGGCCAGATGGACCGCTGGTCGATCGTGACCACGCTGAACTATCTCGGCCATGACGAGGAAGTGGAGATCGTGCTGGCCAAGGCCAAGCATTATCGCACCCAGGAAGGCCGCGACATCGTCAACAAGATGGTGCGCCTCGCCGATCTCACCCGCAACGCCTTCGCCAATGGCGATCTGTCGACGGTGATGAGCCCGCGCACGGTGATCACCTGGGCGGAAAACGCCGACATCTTCGGCGATATCGGCTTCGCCTTCCGCGTCACCTTCCTCAACAAATGCGACGAACTCGAGCGTCCTCTGGTCGCCGAATTCTACCAGCGCTGCTTCAACGCCGAGCTGCCGGAATCGTCCGTCAACGTGGCGCTGAGCTGAGGCCGGTTTGTCGTCCCGGACAAGCGCAGCGAAGCGCCGATCCGGGACCCATAACCACAGGCTGTGGTTTTGCGAAGATCGGGGTCGTCAGGGCGCCAACTACGGAATCCTGTGGTTATGGGTCCCGGCCTTCGCCGGGACGACGGTGAGAGCGAGATGACCACCTCCAATTCCAAATTCCGCAATACCAAGGAAGCGCCGACCGAGCCGTTCAAGCGCTCGGTCGCCTCCTGCCTGAAGGCGATCGCGAAATCGCCGGAGCTCGACGTGTCCTTCGCGGCCGAGCGTCCGGGCCTCGCGCCCGGCAAGGCCCGGCTGCCCGAGCCGGCGCGCAAGATGACCAAGCGCGACGCCGCGATCGTGCGCGGCCACGCCGATTCCATCGCGCTCAAGCTCGCCTGCCACGATCCCAAGGTTCACCGCAAGCTGATGCCGGGCAATCCGCAGGCGCGCGGCGTGTTCGAGGCGGTGGAGCAGGCCCGCGTCGAGGCGATCGGCGCGCGCCGCATGGCGGGCGTCGCCAAGAACCTCACCGCGATGCTCGACGATCATTTCCATCGCGGCAAGTTCGACGAGATCACCGACCGCGCCGACGCGCCGCTGGCGGATGCGCTGGCGATGCTGGTGCGCGAGCGCCTCACCGGCCTCGCGCCGCCCGCAGCCGCCAGGAAGATGGTCGATCTCTGGCGGCCGGTGCTCGAGGACAAGATCGGCAAGCGGCTCGACCGGCTCGACGGCGTGGTCGAGGACCAGGCGCGTTTCGGCGACGCCATCCACGACCTGCTCTCGGCGCTCGAACTCGGCGACGAGCGCAGCGCCGACACCGAGGACAATGACGACAACGAGGAAAACCGCGACGGCGACAACGACCAGTCCGGCGCCGAGGGCTCGCCCGATTCCGATGCCGCGCAGGAGATGAGCGCGGACCAGGCCCAGGCCTCGTCGGAAGAGATGAGCGAGAGCGCGATGGAAAGCGCGCAGGCCTCGACCTCCGACACCTTCGACGAGGGCGAACTCGGCGACGACGAGACGCCGGGTGAGGCGACGCGTCCGAACTCGCACGGCAAGAACGAGCCGCGCGGGCCGGAATATCACGCCTTCGCGCCGAAATTCGACGAGGTCATCGCCGCGGAGGATCTCTGCGACCATGACGAACTGGAGCGGCTGCGCGCCTATCTCGACAAGCAGCTGGCGCATCTGCAGGGCATCGTCGCGCGGCTCGCCAACCGGCTGCAGCGGCGCCTGATGGCGCAGCAGAACCGCGCCTGGGAGTTCGATCTCGAGGAGGGCATCCTCGATCCGGCCCGGCTGTCGCGCGTCGTCACCGATCCCTATCAGCCGCTGTCCTTCATGCGCGAGCGGGAGGCGACCTTCCGCGACACCGTGGTGACGCTTCTGCTCGACAATTCCGGCTCGATGCGCGGCCGCCCGATCACGGTCGCTGCGACCTGCGCCGACATCCTCGCCCGCACGCTGGAGCGTTGCGGCGTCAAGGTCGAGATCCTCGGCTTCACGACGCGCGCCTGGAAGGGCGGGCAGTCGCGCGAGGCGTGGCTTGCCGCCGGCAAGCCGGCCAATCCCGGCCGCCTCAACGACCTACGCCACATCATCTACAAGTCGGCCGATGCGCCGTGGCGTCGTGCGCGGAAAAATCTCGGGCTGATGATGCGCGAGGGGCTGCTCAAGGAGAACATCGACGGCGAGGCGCTTGACTGGGCGCACAAGCGCCTGCTTGGCCGCCCCGAACAGCGCAAGATCCTGATGATGATCTCCGACGGTGCGCCGGTCGACGATTCCACGCTGTCGGTCAATCCAGGCAATTATCTCGAGCGGCACCTGCGCCACATCATCGAGGAGATCGAGACCCGCTCGCCGGTCGAGCTGATCGCTATCGGCATCGGCCATGACGTGACGCGCTATTATCGCCGCGCGGTGACGATCGTGGATGCGGAAGAGCTCGGCGGCGCCATCACCGAGAAGCTCGCCGAACTGTTCAGCGAGACCGCGGCGCCGGCACCGACCGCGCCGAGCCGTCCGCGCCGCAAACTGCATTCGTGAGCACCGGATCGTCCCGCCGCCGCTTTCTCGTCCAGGCGGCGGCGGGAGTTTCCAGCCTCGCCCTCCCGAGGTCCGCGCGCGCGCAGCCGGTCAGCGAACCGGCGCCGCGGCTCTCGCCGCTCGAACATGCCGTCACCGAACCTGTCGCGGTCGAGGTCAATGCGCGGCCGATCGCCAGTTTCGAGCCGCGCGACCGCAGCCGCACGCGGTTCGGCGCGCTGGAGTTCCGTTCGGGCCTGGTGCTGACCTCCTCCTATCGCGGCTTCGGCGGCCTGTCCGGCATCCGCCTCGACGCCAGGGGCGAGCGCTTCCTCGCCGTCTCCGACCAGGGCGCCTGGTTCACCGGCAGCATCCGCTATGACGGCCGCGCGATGGCCGGGCTCGACGAGGTCGAGGCCGCGCCGGTCCTCGGCGCCGATGGACGGCCGATCACCGAAAAGCCGATGTGGTACGACACCGAGTCGCTCGCGCGCGACGGCAACCTCGTCTATGTCGGGCTGGAGCGCGTCAACCAGATCATGCGCTTCGACTTCGCGCGTGGCGGCGTGCGCGCGCGCGGCGAGGTGATGGCGGTGCCGCCGGGCGTGCGAAAGCTGCCGAACAACAAGGGGCTCGAGGCGCTGGTCGTGGTGCCCAGGGGCAAGGACACCAGCCTGCCGCTCGCGGGCACGCTGATCGCCTTCTCCGAGCGTGGACTCGATGCCGACGGCAATCTCGTTGCGTTCCTGATCGGCGGTCCGTCGCCCGGGACGTTCAGCGTCCGCCGCACCGGCAAGTTCGACATCAGCGACGCCGTGCTGCTGCCGTCCGGCCAGCTCCTGATCCTCGAACGCAAATTTTCCTGGTTCACCGGCGTCAACATCCGCATCCGCGCCATCCCGCTGAAATCGATCGCGCCGAACACGGTGGTCGATGGGCCGGCGCTGTTCGAAGCCGATCTCGGCCACGAGATCGACAACATGGAAGGCATCGACGCCCACGTCACGACCGAGGGCGAGACCGTGCTGACGCTGGTCTCCGACGACAATTTCTCGCTGCTGCAGCGCACCCTGCTGCTGCAATTCACGCTGGTGGCGTGAGGCAGAGCTGCAGGGTGGACAGAGCGCCGCGTGCCCACGACCCTCGGGGCGAATCTGCTGGTGGGCGCGCCGCGCCGCGTCTTCGCCCGCACGACGCGACAACGGAACGGTTCTTGCAGAAGTCCGGGCAGTTCAACCGGAGTTTTCGATGACCAAGTTTCTTCGCGTGTTGTGCCTATCTGCCGGCTTCTGGATGGCGGCTGCAGCCCAAGGACAAGCACAAGCACAGGCGCAGGCGCAAGCACAAGGCTGGCCGACGCGGCTGATCAAGGCGACCATACCGTTCGGTCCGGGCAGCGCGGCCGACGTGGTGCCACGGTTGGTGTTCGAGCGTCTGTCCGCCGAGCTCGGTCAATCGATCGTGGTCGAAAACCGCGCCGGCGGCGGCGGCGTGCTCGGCTCGGCGCAGGTCGCGAAATCCGATCCCGATGGCTACAGCCTGCTCGCCCAGTCCTCGGCGCTGACCGTCGCGCCCCTGATCTTTCCGAGCGCGAGCTTCGACCCCACCCGCGACCTCGCTTCGGTGCTGATGATCGGATCCGGTGCCAACGTGATGATCGTGCCGAAGGAGCGGCCCTGGAAAACCATCCAGGACTTCATTACCGATGCCAGGGCAAAACCCGGCTCGATCTCGTTCGGCTCGGTCGGCATCGGCAGCGCCGTTCATATCTCGAGCGAGAAATTCCGCTATGCCGCCGGGATCGAGGCCACGCATGTGCCCTATCGCGCCGGCCCCGAAGTGATCGCCGACATTCTCGGCGGGCGGATTGATCTGTATTTCTGTCCGCTGGCGACCGCGCTGCCGCTGATCCGCGAGGGCCAGGTCCGCGCGCTGGTGGTCTCGACGCCCAAACGCGTCGCCGAGCTGCCCGACGTGCCGACGCCGGTCGAGATCGGATTGAAGGACGCCGACAGCCAGATCTGGTTCGGCCTGTTCGTGCCGGCCAAGACGCCGCGCGAGATCGTCGACAGGCTGCACGCGGCGGGCGAGAAGGTTTTGGCCAATCCGGCGATGCAGGCGAGCCTGCAAAAGCTCGGTGTCGAACCGATGCCGATGAAGCCGGCCGAGATGGACGAGCTCGTCAAGCGCGAGCTGGCGTCCAATATCGAGCTGATCAAGGCCGCCGGCATCAAGCCGTAGGGGCGGGGCCCTCTCGCCCCCTACCGTCGTCCCGGACAGGCGAAGCGCAGATCCGGGACGATGGCGGACGTGAATGCATCCCGCCATGCCATTCCCGCCGCTGGCAATCTGCTCCCGCCGCACTACACTCATCCGCATCGCCCCCTGTCGGTCCGGAACCCCTGCCATGAGCGCCCTGTTTTCCCCGATCACCCTGCGCGGCCTCACCCTGAAGAACCGCATCGTGGTGTCGCCGATGTGCCAGTATTCGGCCGAGGACGGCGTCGCCAATGACTGGCACTTCACCCACATCAACAATCTGGCGCTGTCGGGCGCATCGATGTTCTGCATCGAGGCGACCCATGTCGAGGCGATCGGCCGCATCACGCCGGGCTGCCTCGGGCTCTACAGCGATGCCGCCGAGGCCGCGCTGAAGCAGGTGCTCGCCTCCGTGCGCAAGCATTCCTCGACCGCGATCGCGATGCAGCTCGCCCATGCCGGCCGCAAGGCCTCGAGTGCGCGGCCCTGGGACGGCGGCCAGCTGATTCCGGAATCGAAGGGCGGCTGGCAGACGGTGGCGCCGTCGGCGGTGCCGCACAAGGAGGGCGAGGCCGCGCCGCTCGCGCTCGATGCCGCCGGCCTGCAGCGCATCCGCGACGCCTTCGTCGAGAGCACCAGGCGCGCCGCGCGGATCGGCATCGACGCCATCGAGGTGCACGGCGCCCACGGCTATCTGCTGCACCAGTTCCTGTCGCCGATTTCGAACCGGCGCACCGACGATTACGGCGGCAGCCTCGCAAACCGCATGCGCTTTCCGCTCGAAGTGTTCGACGCGGTGCGCGCCGCCTTCCCGCACGACAAGCCGGTCGGCATGCGGGTGTCGGCGACCGACTGGGTCGAGGGCGGCTGGGATCTGCCGCAGACCATCACCTTCGCGAAGGAACTGAAGGCGCGCGGCGTCGACTGGATCGATGCCTCCTCCGGCGGCGTCTCGCCCTTGCAGAAGATCACGCTCGGCCCCGGCTACCAGGTGCCCTTCGCCGACGCCATCAAGCGCGAGACCGGCCTTCCCACCATCGCGGTCGGCCTCATCACCGAAGCGAAGCTGGCCGAGGAGATCGTCGCATCAGGCAAGGCCGACATGGTCGCGCTCGCTCGCGGCATGCTCTACGACCCGCGCTGGGCCTGGCACGCCGCCGCCGAACTCGGCGCCAGCGTCGAAGCCCCGCCGCAATATTGGCGCTCGCAGCCCTCGACGCAGAAGGAGCTGTTCGGCAGGACCACGTTCGGGGCGCGCTAGTTCCGCGCACCCACCCAACCGCCGTCGTCCCGGCGAAGGCCGAGACGTTGCCGGTGCTGCCGCGGCTCGCTCCTCCGTGACACCCCGCATCTTCCGCGCCTGCGTGAACCGGCCTAACCTCGTTCTCCCTCAATCCGTGCCGGGGTTCCGCCATGCGTTACGGTGTCCGCAAGACTGCCCACATCTTCGAGCGCGTCGGCCTCGCGCTGGCCGGCGCGGCGTGCGGCCTGTTCGTCGGCGCCTATGTCGGCTCGTCGATCTCAGGGCTGACCACGCAGGGCTTCCTCGTGGTGGCGATGCTGCTCGGCTTTCTCGGCTTCTATCTCGGCATCGACACGCCGCAGCTGCCGTTCGACGATGCGCATCGCCGCATCGACGCCGCGGAATTCCTCTCCGCCGCCGGCACGCTGCTGGCCACGCTCACCGCCTTCGCATCGGTCGCGATCATCGTGCTCAGGCTGGAGCCGCATATCAGCTACGCCTGGCTCGCGCTCGCTGCCTGGCTCGCCGGTGTCGGCATGCAGATCGTCGCGGGTGCGAAAGCCAGGATGAGGGGCTAGGAGAGGGTGAACGCTCAGAACACCACGCCGACGCGCGAGCCGCGCTTCCAGGCGATGCGGCATCGCTTCTTGGTGTTGACGTGGAGCAGTTCGAACCGGTCGGGAATCTTCACCTGGCCGCCGAGATCGACGCAGGCGCCGCCGGGCGAATAGTCGACCAGCGTGCACGGGATCACCGGCGCGCGCGGGTCGGTGATGATCTTGGCCTGGCGGGATACCAGCCCGGCAGGCTTCACGCGGGCATGTCGTCGCTGCTGTTGGGACATGTCTGCCTCCGGCAACCGCTTGTCGCTGCGGTTCGAAGCGCGATCCTGACAAGCAGGCGATGCAATTCCGTTAAGGCGATACCGACAATTTGAACGAGTGGCGACGCCGCGCCGCGTCCCTTGCTGATCATGTCGCGCGTCAAGGGGTGCGGCAGTCCGTCCCGGTCCGGGCCGAACGGCGGTGTGACATGATTAACGGACGGACGGTCCAGGCAGGCGCATTTTCGCCTGCGCGGCCGGGGCGCCTTCGCCCCGGCGTCCCGCGCATTTGAGGGAAATTCATTTTCAGACTCCGCGGAGGGCCAGGATGGCCGCGACCCCGATTGAAGACGTCATCCGCTACCTGCGCACCAGTGGCGGGACCGCCGGGGAGCACTATTCCTTCGCAGATCAGCCCGACATCGTGCTGTCGTTCGGCACCGACGTCGACATCACGGAAGCGGGCTTCATCAAGGCGGCGTTCCTGCTCTGGGCCGATCTGATCGACAAGCCGATGCTGTTCGGCAATAGCGACGTCAACATCACCGTGAGCTTCGGCACCATCGACGATGGCCAGGCCGGCATCACGCGGGACAATCCCGTCACCTTCCCGTTCGATCATCACGTCAACATCGTCGTCAGCCGCGACACGTTTCCCGATACACGCGATCTCGCGCTCGGCTCGTTCGAGTTCCTGACGATCCTGCACGAGCTCGGCCATGCCCTCGGACTGACCCATCCCGGTCCCTATAACGACGTCGGCGAGGTGGTCTACGGCCGCGACAACGTCTATCCGGAGGACACCAATCAATACTCGATCATGTCCTACTTCTCCGAACAGTCGCCGGGCGTGCCCGACGACAGCTTCGCTCACGGCGGCTCGGAATCGACGCCGATGCTGCACGACATCGCCGCGATCCAGGCGATCTACGGCGCCAACATGTCGACCCGCACGGGCGACAACGTCTACGGCTTCAACTCCAACAATGCCCGCACCTTCTCCAACGGCTTCAGCTTCGATCCCTACGATTTCGCCAAGGTCGACAATCCGGTCTTCACGATCTGGGACGCCGGCGGCATCGACACGATCGATGCCAGCGGCTACGGCGCCTTCGAGAACGCGATCGGGCGCATGGAAACCCTCTCGCAGCGGATCGATCTGCGGGAGGGGCACTACTCGTCCATCGGCTACACCCATTTCGACAATTCCGCGGTCCGCGCCTTTCCGCTGATCAACAACATCGCGATCGCCTACGGCGTCACCATCGAGAACGCGATCGGCGGCGACGGGGACGATCGCATCGACGGCAACGACGCCGACAACGTGCTGACCGGCAACCGCGGCGACGACATCATGTTCGGGGCGGGCGGCAACGACCGGCTGATCGGCGGAGAGGGCGACGACAGGCTGTTCGGCCAGGGCGACGACGACACGCTGATCGGCGGCAATGGCAATGACACGCTGCTGGGCGGCTCCGGCAGGGACCTGCTCGAGGGCGGCGCGGGCGAAGACTTCATGCGCGGCGACGACGGCTTCGACACCGCCACCTTCGCCAACGCCACCAGCCGCATCGTGCTGTCGCAGGACCGCACTTCCGACGAGGGCCAGGTCAGGGGCGACACCTTCGTCGCGATCGAGGCCTGGCTGCTCACGGCCTATGACGACATCTTCCACGCCTTCGAGACCGACGATCAGGTCGACGGCAATGCCGGCAACGACCGGATCTTCGGCTATGGCGGCAAGGACCTGCTGATCGGCGGTGCCGGCGACGACCGGCTCGAGGGCGGCGGCGACGACGACAATCTGCAGGGCGGCAGCGGCATCGACACCCTGATCGGCGGGGCCGGCAACGATCAGCTCGATGGCGGGCTCGGCGCCGACCTGATGTCGGGCGGCGCCGACGACGACGTCTATTTCGTCAACGATGCCGGCGACACCGTCACCGAGAGCGTGCTGTTCGTGCTGTCCGGCACTGACCTCGTCTTCTCCTTCATCGACTACACGCTCGGTGCCGGCGTCGAGAATCTGACGCTTGCCGGCGCCGCGCCGCTGAACGGCACCGGCAATGCGCTCGCCAATGTCATCGCCGGCAATGGCGGGGCCAATAGTCTGGATGGCGCCGGCGGCGCCGATACCATGATCGGCAGAGGCGGCAACGACACCTACGTCGTCGACAATGCCGCCGACATCGTCGACGAGAGCAGCGGCGGCAGCGCCGACATCGACACCGTCCGCGCCGCGATCTCCTTCAGCCTGCTGGCCTCCACGACCGTGCGCGGCGCGCTCGAGAACCTCGTCCTCACCGGCACCGCGGCGATCAACGGCACCGGCAACAATCTCGCCAACACCATCACCGGCAACGGCGCCGCCAACATCCTGATCGGCAATGGCGGCGACGACCGGCTCGACGGCGGCGGCGGCATCGACACGATGTTCGGCGGCACCGGCAACGACACCTATGTCGTCGACAATGCGTCCGACCGCGTCGACGAGACCGGCGGGGGCAGCGCCGACATCGACACCGTGCTGGCCTCGGTCAGCTTCAACCTGTTCAACCTGGCGCAGACGCAGGGCGTGGTGGAGAACGTCACGCTGACCGGCACCGCCGCGATCAACGCCACCGGCAACGTCTTCGACAACGTGCTCATTGGCAATTCCGCCCGCAACGTCCTCACCGCCAGCGGCGGCAATGACGACCTCACCGGCGGCGGCGGCAACGATTCGCTGCTCGGCGGCAGCGGCAACGACACCTATCGCTTCTCCGGCAATTTCGGCATCGACACGATCGACGACGAGAGCGGCACCGCGGACCGCATCGTCATGACCGGATCGACCACGCTGCAGGCCACCTCGCGCGTGGGAAACGACCTCGTCGCCGAGTTCTCGACCGGCACCATCACCGTCGCCAATCACTTCACCACCGGCACGGTGGAATCCCTCAGCTTCAACGGCCAGACCGTGGTGCTGGCCAGGACGCTGGTTGGCGGCGACCTGCCCGGCATCATCACCGGCACGCAAGGCTCGGAGACGCTCGACGGCCGCGGCGGCGACGATTTCCTCTATGCCGGCCGGGGCAACGACGTCCTGCTCGGCGGGCTCGGCAACGACCTGCTCGATGGCGGCCGCGGCAACGATGTGCTCGATGGCGGCGCCGGCAACGACATCCTCACCGGCGGCGCCGGCCGCGATGTTTTCGTGTTCCGCCCGTCGGCCCTCGACGGCGGCAGCGGCCACGACGTCATCACCGATTTCGGCGCCGGCGACGTCATCGATCTCACCGCCTTCCACCTGCGCGACTCCGCGCCGGGCCTCGCCGCCGCCACCATGCTCGGCAGCGCGCTGTATCTCGACGCGGCTCTGATGCACGTCGAGTGGGGCGCCGGGCCCTTCGGCCGCGGCCTGTGGTCCTGCGACATGCTCGATTACGACCAGGGTGATCTGGTGATCACGCTCGGCGACAGCTCCATTCGCATCGAGGACATCAGGCACCTCGACCGCGGCGATTTCATCGTCTGAGCGGTCGGCGTCGCCCGCCTGCTCCAGTCAAGGCGAGGCGAGATGCACCGCCGCGCCGCCCCGGTGTCACCCCGTCGCGCGCTCCGCCTCCGCCGGCATCGGCACCGTCACGAAATCCTTCGGCAGGTTCACCGGCCGGTAGCCGGTGGGGCCGGCCATGCGCCGCACCACGCTCTCGTGCAGATGCGCGCCGTCGGGGATGAGGCGCGGCTCGCCGTCGGGGATGTAGAAGCCGCCCCAGCTCTTGCGCTCCGGCCATTCCCGATAGGTGGTGGATTTCGGCAGAACCTCCAGCGCGCGCCAGGCCGGCGTCAGGGAGTCGTGCAGCATCCCCTCCGGATCCGGCGCGACATAATGGAACGGCGAGCCCTTGCGCGGCACGCCCCAGGCGAGCTGGTTCACGCTCGCCGGGTTGAAGGCGAGGCCCGCTCTGGCGGCCTCGTCGATCATCCACAGCAGCGGATATTTCGACAGCGCGCTCTCCGCCTCGGCATAGCCGCCGCCGACGTCGCAATGCACGCCGGCGAACCACACCTGCAGGATGTCCTGCGGCAGCTTCCGGTCGTCGGGCACGAAGCGGTTGCTCCAGAACTCCTGCGGCGTGCGCCACGGCTTCAGGCGGAACATGCGGCGCCGCTCGTCGATCGCGCAGGCCTGCCGGAAGATGTTCACGCTCGGATTGACGATCGTGAAGGCCAGTTCCTCCAGGCTCGGCCAGTACAGCCGGTCCGGCCGCGGCACGATCACGCTCGCCACCGTGTCCCAGACGCCGACGAAATGCACGGTCGGCCAGCGCGAGGAGGTGATGCGCGCGAACTGCGCGGCGAGATCGAACGCGCCCTGCGGCAGCGGCCCGCTCTCGTCCGCGCCGGCGTCGGCGAGGTCGGCGCTGTCGTTGCCGCGGCCCGAGCCGGAATATTGCTTGTAGGCGACGAGGCCCGAGCCCGCGAGATTGCCCTGCTCCGGGGCGATCAGCCCGATCTTGTGGATCAGCCCCGCCAGCGCCCGCACCGTATAGGCGCCGCGCGAGAAGCCGAACAGATAGATGCGGTCGCCGGGCGCGTAATGCTGCACCAGGAAGCAATAGGCCGCGAGCACATTGTCATCGAGCCCGTAGCCGGTGGCGAGCCCGAGCACCAGATGGATGTCGGCCTTCCAGCGATTCCAGGTCGACGGCTCCGTCACCGTGCCGACGCCGGGATCGTAGAACACCATCTGCCGCGGCGAGGTCCTGTCGGTCTTGCGCAGGCAGCGATACAGTTTCAGGACGTTGGAAATGTTCTCGCTGATCTCGTTTCCGGTGCCGTCGCAGCAGATCACGAGGTTCTTCGGTTCGGCTCCGGCTGCGTGGTCCATCGGATGTGCCTCCAGGTGATGCTACCGGGGCGAGTGTAGCGGAAAACCGGTTGAGCGAGGAGATGCGTCACGCTGCCGGCCATCGCTTTCGTGTGCACGCTGTCGCGTCACCGGCGGTGAGCTCCTCCCCCGCGTGCGGGCAGGGCAATCGCGTATGGTCTTTCAAGGATTCGCACAGGCCGTTCCTCGACGTCATGGCCGGGCTTGTCCCGGCCATCCACGACCTTTCCCGCAGCACGAAGAACGTGGATGCCCGGGACAAGCCCGCGGGGGAGGGCTGGGGAGCGGGCTGCCGCAGCAATGGGATTGTTGAGAATTGCAGAGGAAATCCCCGAGTGGTGAGAGCCCTCACCCGCCGCGCACGGGACGATGCTTCGCATCGCCCGGGGCGCGTCGGCCTCTCCCGCAAGCGGGAGAGGCGAAGCAAGCCCGCCTGTCCTATTTCTTCTTCGCCGGCCCGAAATCCGGCTGCCAGGCCACGTCCTTGCGGCTCGGCGCCGCCGCGATCACCTTGGTCTTGTCCTTCTTCGGCTTCTTGGTCTCGCGGTTGCCGCGTTGCTGTCCCTTGGCCATGTCGGTCTCCTTCGGCGGTGTGAAATCGTCGCGTCGGTCGGCGCGCGGCGCGCTGTCGCGCGGTCTGCCGCCGCGCACATCGATGTCGCGCGGCAAGCCTGCGCGCGCAGCTCTGTCTTGGAAGCGCGGATCGCTCCCTCACCGGCCGGTGCCGCCTGGAATGCGGTGATGCCATCGAGCCTACGCCTGCGCGCCCGCGATTGCGAGCGCTAAAGCGCGCGCGGCGAAAGCGCGCCGCAGATCCGTCATCACGCCTGACATGATCGCGCGCCGCCGCGCCTTGGCCGCACCTTGGCGGAACCGCGCCACGCCCGCACCCGCGCGGATAACGCTGGCTATTGCCGGGCAACAGGCGCATGGTCGGCCCAGCTGGCGTCGGTTGGGGCCCCTTCGTGCGAAAGGCAGGCGTGCATGACCATCCGCTCACGGCGTGAAACCGTCACCTTCCATCATCCCGCCCATATCCGCGGCATCGATCGCGATCTGCCCGCCGGCGCCTACGAGGTCGTCACCGACGAGGAGATGATCGAGGGCCTGTCCTTTGCCGCCTGGCGCCGCGTCGCCACCATGATCACGGTGCCGACGGGGGCCGCCGGCATCAGCGAGATGCTGTCGATCGGCTCGGTCGATCTCGCCGACGCGCAGGCCGCCGATGCGCAAGCCACCGATTTGCAAGGCGCGAACCGCGCGGCCGCCGACCGCAAGCCCGCGGTCGCGAGTGTTGCCCATGACTGACGTGCCGGTCGATCTCGACAAGCATCGCGGCATGGCGGCGCAGAAGGCCACCGATCTCCGCCGCGCCCTCGCCGACGTCGAAAACAACGTCCGCGAATTGCGCGAGCGGGAAGCCGATCTCGAGAACCGCATGATGACGGCGCCCGCCGCCTCCTGGCCCGAAGCCGCGGTGAAGGCGCGCTATCTGCTCAACCTCTACGCCGCCAGTCTCTCCACCGAAGACTCCCGCCACCGCGCCCTGGTCGCCGCCCTGTTCGACGATTTCGCGCGCCTCTCCGGCGAGAGCTGAGGCCGGGGCTGGCGCCAACCCATCCCCGTCGTCCCTGCGAAGGCCGGGACCCATAACCACCGAACCCAATGGTTGCGGTGACTTGAACGACAGCCATCTTCACCACACCCGACCGGGATCATGGGTCCTGGCTTTCGCCAGAACGACGGCCCGCTGAACGCCCCCCGATCACACCACCAAAGGCTCCCCATGAAACTCACCCCCGGCCGCTTCATCGCCCACGAACAGGACCGCGGCATCGTGCAGTTCTCGATGCAGGACGGCGCGCACGAGGTGCCTTGCGCCATCTCCACCTCCGCCCTCGACGACCTCGAACGCGGCCCGCGCGCGCGGCCCGGCGAACGCGAAGCCCAGTTCAACCGCCTGCGCGAGCAGATCGAGGCCTGCGCGGGGCGGAAGTATCAGGCCACGGAGTTCGAAGGGAGCCCGCCGGGGATCGTGCTGCGGAGCATCGATTTTCGGGGGTAGGCAATTCGCGCCGTGTGGTTTTGCCGAGCCCGGTTGGACGCGATCGCGTGCAATGAGCCGCGACGGGCGTCAAAAGGTGTCGCCGCAAAACAGATCCTCATCCGCACGGAACGCGCCCTGCGCGCGTCTCGAAGGATGGCCGCAAGGAAACGATCAGCCACGTTTCCCCGGACGTCGGCCCGGCCTCATGCCGCCTGGTCGAGTTCCTTCTCGTAGGCCTTGAGGCTTCCCTTCAGGACCTCTTCCAGCTTGCCGGCGCGCGAGCCGATCGCCGCGTTGGCGGCGCGGACGGCGGCCGCCGCGATCGCCTCGTCGCGGCTGAGCTTGTCGTGATGGAATAGCCATTTCGCCACGGTCGCCCAATCCCAGAGCGGGCTGTCGGACGTCACGCGCGCGACCGGCGCGGGAAAATGGCTGCTGCGCAATCCCTTGGAATATTGCGTCATCGCTGCCCGCGTCAGTCCGGTGCGCGCGGCGATGTCGCAGAGGCTGACCAGCGGATCGGGCTCGACGCGATCGACGCGGGCACCGGTGGCCTGTACGTCCCGCATCGCCGTGACGATGGCCTCGCTGATCGACGTCGCCTCCCGGGTGAAGTCGACGATGATGTGGCCCTTCTGGAAGGCGATCGCCGCGTCGTCGCAGCCGGCATCGCAGAAGCGCTGCTCGGAATCATCGGCCGCGGGATCGAGGCCCGAGGCGATGATGCTGAATTCGAATTTGGTCATGCGCATCTCCTGAATTTATTTTGGGATCAAGCTGGCGACGATACAGCTTCAGGATGTTGGATGTATTCTCGCTGATCTTGTTGCCGTGGGCGTCACAGCAGAAGATGATGTTTGTCACGTTGCGCCGAAATCCCTATTGCGGATCAGGAAAAGCAGAAAGTAGTATATACAACCTATGGATTAGATTGCGAGCGTTCTTTGCTCGTGATGCGGTTTCTCTGCAGTGCAACTTTTGGACGCCTATGCGCAAAAGCCTTCTAGACGCTCTAATTGAAAAGCCCCAGAGAGAGACCTCGGGCTCGGATACGTCTGCGCGATTTGACTACCAAAAGGGCTGGGCATTCTGTCAGATGCTTCGCCGGCACATGGAACAGGCCGATTACCTTGTGGCGTTCGAATTCCATGACGATGTTCTTTTTCTCACGCCCAGCGAATCTCCAACTAGCGCCGAGTTCTTCCAAGTCAAAACCTCGAGCTCGGCAAAGCCTCGAAAGGTTTCGAGCCTGCTTCTTCGCCCGAAAGGGACGAACTCAATCTTGGGAAAGATGTTTCTGAATTTTGATGGCTTGCTGGCTGAGCATAAGGTGCAAGTTATTCTCGTTTCAAATGTCGCTTTCGAGTTTGCAGGCAGCGATATCTCCGCGAGTGAGCTTCCAGCACTCTTTCGCACCAAGATCGTTGAAAAACTAAAGGAAGAGATTCCGACCTTTATTGAAGACCAAGTCGAGCAGCTCCACTTTGTTGTTAGCGGCGTGTCGATTGAAGCTATGAATAGCTATTTGCATGGAGAAGCCATGGAGCTGTTCAATGTTCGTTTTGGCGAAGGGCATGGATATAACGTGCACAGCTGGGTGCGGCTGTTACATAGTGAGATCAAGAGAAAGAACGACTATGCGTCTGATAACATCAAGTCCATTGACGACTTGATATTGAGGAAGTGCATTCGGAAAAGCACAGTAGATAATAGTCTTGAATTGCTTTCGACTCAAAAGCGAACTGCACCCGATCTAAGTCTTATCAACGGCGAGCTGAAAGACGCAGGCTGGAGTTCGCAAGCCTTGATGAGAATGGGGAAGAAAATGCCTCAGGCAGTTGCGGATTATACCGACTCGATAAATCTAGTCGCGCGCGAGCTTGTGGAGCGCCTTGAGAAGCTCTTCGATTCAAGTCCAGATAAAGATCTCTCGAAATTCATTGAGTTGGCCGAACAGGATCTTCAATTTTCCCTAAGTGCTCCGTACGATCTGGCCTACCTACGGGCCCTTAGCGTCGTTGTTTATCATGAAAAAATTTAGATTTCGGCAGCTCATTCGAAATCTGCGCAAGGGCCGCGTTAATGACAAGCTTAGTCTTCAAAGAGGTTTTGATCCTCTCAAAAGTCGAAAAGAAAGCGAGAAAGGAGACGTTCGACTCGAAGATCAATCTGATCACGGGCGAAAATGATGTAGGGAAATCTACTCTAATAAAAAGCTTGTATCACACATTAGGTGCTGACGTTCCAGGACTTCAAAACGCGCGGTGGAAGAAAGCGCATCCAATATACTGCGTTCGCTTCGAGCTGAGGGGCGTAGACTATACGGTAATTCGTGATGAACGATACTTCGGCGTGTTCGATGCCGATGGGAAGCTGCTGGGGAAGTTCGCGGGGATCTCGGGTAAGAGAGGAATATCTCAATTCTTAAATCCTCGGCTCGACTTTCGCGTCGAGCTCGAGCGGGCTGAAGATGGTAAGCTCGGAGCTGCCGGTCCCGCTTTCTTTTTTCTTCCATTCTATGTCGATCAGGATGAGGGGTGGACCAAGAGCTGGGCGTCATTCAACGGCCTGCAGCAATTCAATAAGTACCGAAAGAGTATGCTTGAGTATCACTTGGGAGTTCGATCTCAGTCTTACTACGATGCAAGAAGGCGTCAGGTCGAACTTATAGATGAAAAGACTATCGTTTCTGCCGAAATCGCAACTCTGAACACAGTGAGAGAATCATACCAGAAGAGAAAGGCACATCGGCAAATCGATCTCGATCCTTCGGTGTTCAGGAAAGAGGCCGAGGAACTCGTTGACCGCTACAACGAAATTTACGGTCGACAGCAGAGCGTGGGGCAAGAATTAAAAGACGTCAGAAACGAACGGCATAGTATCGAGAATGAGATTGCTGTTCTTCAGCAAGCAATCCGAGAGCTCGACGCCGATTATGTATATGCGGAAGATCCAGCTACGTCAGATCCAGTGCTGTGCCCAACCTGTGGGACAGGGATAGCTAACTCAATAGTCGAGCGATTCGGTATCCTCGACGATATTGATCTTTGCTACGATCTCACGGATCAAAGAAGGAAGAAGCTGCTCGATTTGCAGGATCAGCAAACTGCTATCGAGCTTAGATATCAAGTAGTCACGGCTGAGCTCGCCCCACTAGAGGAAATTCTGAAGCGAACGCGCGAGAAAGTGACATTCGCCGAGTTCGTGGCGGCCGAGGGTATGAAGGAGATTCTCACATCGCTGTCTCAGGACATCAATGACTTGGCGGCGCGTGAAGAGGAAATTTGGGCAAGTCTCACAAAGCTCGATGAAGATTTAAAGCTGGATTCAAAGCGGAAGCGAGAAATAAACGAATATTATCAGGCTCGAATGAAGGAGTTTTTGGGAAAGTTGAACGTTAACGTACTGTCGACCGATGATTACAAGACCTTCGATAGGCAGATCAAGGTCAATGCATTGGGGAGCGACTTGCCTCGCTCGTTACTGGCGCAGCAGCTCGCATATCTTCACACGATGAAGGTTTTCAATCCTGCTACCATTTGTCCTTTGGTTATCGACTCGCCACTTCAGCAAGAGCAGGATCGGCACAACGCCGGGGCCATTTTTAATTTTATCTTTTCCAGAGTGCTCCCGGAGCAGCAGCTCATATTGGGCACTTTGCACTTCGATGAGGTTCCGAAGGAGCTAATTCCACCGGGTGCGAAGAGAATACACTTGACGGAGGAGCTGCACTTGCTGCGGGAGGATGAATATTCGAATGTGCTAGGACATATTGGTGAGATGCACGAGCAAACATTGGCCACTGACTAGACAATAAAGGAAAGCTCCTTTTCTGCTTTTGATGGTGTGCCTTCAGCTTTGCGTCTCTGTTTCTGCGAGCAAAAATGACTGAGCCGGTCAAGATTGAGAAGTTCTTTTGTAACTCTTGCAAGCAAAAGACAAGACACTTTGTCCGTGCAGAATACTCAAAGACGGACGGGGGCGATGACTATAGTCCGGTTGCTTTTACGCAGCGGGTTCTGATCGTTGAGTGCTGTGGTTGCGAATACCTAGCGCTTGTTAAGCTGACAAATTGTTCTGAAGACGTTGAGTACGAATATGATCCCGAGTCTGGAGCGCCGATCGCGATTCCAAATTGGGATCAGATGATCTACCCGCCTGTTACGTATCGTGTAGCGCCAGCTTGGTTCGAAGATCTTCCCGATCCGACTCTTCGCGAGATCTCGGCGGAGATATACAAGTCACTCCAGACTGGATCACATTACCTCGCCACGTTCGGTTCGCGTACCTTGATCGATCGCCTAATCGTGCTGACGGTGGGCGACAAGGGCAATTTTACCAAGGGGCTTACAGCCCTACGTGATGAGGGAAAAATCTCGCAACACGAGCGCGATATCCTAGAGCCTGTCTTACAAGCTGGACATGCAGCCGCACATCGAGGCTGGGCTCCCACGAAAGATCAGTTGGCGATCATTCTTGATACAGTCGAGGGGTTGTTGCATCGGCTTCTGGTGTTACCAAAACTAGCTGAGGAACTGGAGGAGGCTGTTCCTTCCAGAGGCGGAGCAAAAGCTAAGCAGGTAGCGACGCTCTCCAATATGAAGGCAAAGCTAGACGCGGCTTCCATGGATTTGCGAGCGCTGTATGAAGAACTGGTGGCTAAATTGAAGACTCTTGGGGATGACGTGACAGTACATCCGCAGAAGCACTACATGGCATTTCGGCGTAGGCGAAATTTTGCGTCGGTTCAGGTTTACAATCGAAAGAAGGTCGTGCGCGTCTATCTCAATCTTGATCCGGATGAGTACAAAGAGAGTAATTTAGCGATACGAGATGTTCGTCAATTGGGACATTTCGGCAGTGGCGATCTTGAAATCACCATTCACAACAAAAGGGATATTGAGGCGGCGGCGGGTCTATTCAAGGCAAGTTATGACGCCTCTTGAAGTTGGGAATTACAACAATCTCCAAAACAAAAACGGCCGGATCTTCCGATCCAGCCGTTCCACAAACTCTGATCTCTCCAAGCCTACGCCGTCAGGCGCAGCCTCGGGCCGCAGCTAACCTTCGTTAGCTCGCCTTCTTCTCCGGGGCCGGCGTCGGGCCGACCTTCTTCTGGATGGCGCGCTTGAGCTCGAGGGCGCGCGGCGACAGGGCGTCGGCGTTGGCCTTGAGCAGGAAGGTGTCGAGGCCGCCATTGTGGTCGACGCTCTTCACCGCGTTGGTGGAGACGCGCAGGCGCACGTTGCGGCCCAGCGCTTCCGAGATGAAGGTCACGTTGACCAGGTTCGGCAGGAAGCGGCGCTTGGTCTTGATGTTGGAGTGGCTGACCTTGTGGCCGACGAGGGGGCCCTTGGCCGTCAGTTCGCAGCGGCGAGACATCTTGCAAAATCCTTGTCCTGAGCCCCAAAGGGTTGCGGCCGCCATTCGGGGCGCCACAGGGGCAAATTCTTTCGTCCTTGCAGGGAGCGGCGGACGTATAGGGGGGAAGGGGCGGACAGTCAAGGATTTGGGGTGGGATTTGGGGTTGCCGCCTGGGCGGTGCGCTTCCTCCCCCGCGCGCGGGGGAGGGTCGGGGAGAGGGCTCTCTCATCTGGGGGGCTTCCGCGGGTGCGCCCGAGAGGAGAAAGCCCTCACCCGCGCGCGGGACGATGCTGCGCATCGCCCTGAGCGCGCGACCTCTCCCGCAAGCGGGAGAGGTCGGGGCCCGCGGCAAGACCTCGGACAATCACGAAAACGGCAGTGTTTGCCACACCTTATCATCACATAAAGGGCGTATTCACCGCTGAAAAGCGGACGCTGGTTCCGGGCGGTTCTGCTCGGATAGATTGTCTGCCGGCCGTTTTGCCTTAAGTAACAAGCGCATCGCGCTTCGAATGGATCGTTTCGTGCTCACCTCGCTGCCTCATCTGCCCCGGCCCGGGTCGGCCGGCCGGCTGGTCCTCGCCGCCCTGTGCGGGCTGGCGATGGCGTGGGAGGCCGCGCCCGCGGCGGCGCAGGGCAAGCTCGAGGCGCAATATGAGGCCTCGCTGGCCGGCATTCCGGTCGGCCGCGGCGCCTGGAACATCGAGATCGGCGACGACGTGTTCGCGGCGGCGGCGAGCGGCG
>VYLE01000461.1_pt1 | contig 22706 bp, 25 predicted proteins | sample 5114391 | NCBI WGS metagenome assembly VYLE01 (sample SAMN12291771, study PRJNA351875) | freshwater metagenome | isolation source: freshwater lake | place: USA: Michigan, Kent Lake | collected 2013-08-15
ACTCACATCATCGGAAACCTCGCGATCCCCTAGTGAGCCGATATGCTGCGATCCAAACGCCGATGCGCCCAAACCGCCCGCATATCCCTTCATCAATTAGCAATGTCAAAGAGCTACCCAAGGACAAAAACAATCAGGGCGCCAGCTTCCTAGCGTATCCCCGTCCGCCTTGTCTTCAGATGTTCCGGTTTTCTGCTTCGTTTCAGCTTTCGCTTCAGCGCCGCTTCCGACCGCCACCGTTGCCGTTCCGCTTCGGTGAGGGGGTATTTACGGAGGTGCGCCGGGGGCCGCAAGAGGGAAAAATGCGAAAGTGGCGATTTTTTTCCCTTGGTCAGATTCGCCCACAAAATCTTGGGGTTGGCGCAATAACGAGCACCAAAGGCGCTGCGGTGCGGCAATTTTATGATGCGCCGTTGCGCTGATCAGGCGGTTCGGGCCGTCATGCGGCGGCGGTTGTGCCAGACTCGCGCCAGAAGGAGCGCGACAATAGCGCCGAAGTAGAGAAGCGGCTCCACCGGCCATGCCTTTACCAGCATCAGGTAATGCGCAGCCCCGCCCAAAGCCGCGACATAGGTAAGACGGTGGAGCCGATTCCATGTGGCGGCGCCGAGTCGCCGGATGGACGCGTTGTTCGAGGTGAGGGCGAGTGGCACCATGGCGGCGAAGGCCAGCATGCCGATGATGATGTACCAGCGTTTCACCAGATCGGCGGCCATCTGATCCCAGCGCAGACCCATGTCGAGGATCACCCATGTGAGCAGGTGCATGGTGACATAGAAGAAGGCGAGAAGGCCGATGGCGCGGCGGAAGCGGACGAGGTTCAGACCCACCCAACGCAACGGCGAGACAAGAAGGCCCGCGACGAGGAGTTGCAGACCAAGCTCGCCCAGCCGAAGTTCGATCGCCTTGACGGGATCGGGACCGAGACCGTCCGTGACAGCCAACCAGACGATCCAAAGAAAGGGAAGGACGCCCGCCAGATAGACGGCATTCACAGGCACCCGGCGGGCAAGGGCGTTGATCTGGTCCATCAGTAGAACTTCGCGAGATCCATGCCAGCGTAGAGGGCGGCGACCTCGGCCTCATAGCCATTAAACATGAGCGTGTCCTGTCGCCCGGCGAAGAGGCCCGCGCCGACGCGGCGTTCGGTGGCCTGCGACCAGCGGGGATGATCCACCGTCGGGTTCACATTGGCATAAAAGCCGTATTCGGACGGCTGAAGCATGTTCCATGTCGTCGGCGGTTCTTCGGCGACGAGGCTGATGCGGACGATGCTTTTGATCGATTTGAAGCCATATTTCCATGGCACGACAAGGCGGATGGGCGCGCCGTTCTGATTGGGCATCTCTTCGCCGTAGAGGCCCGTCGCCATGATGGTGAGGGGATTCATCGCCTCGTCCAGACGCAGACCCTCGCGGTAGGGCCAATCGAGGATGGGGGATTGCTGGCCCACCATCTCTTCGGGGCGGACGAGGGTTTCGAAAGCGACGTATTTCGCCCCGGGCTGCACGCCCACGCGGTTGAGCAGGCCAGAGAGTTCGAAGCCGATCCAGGGGATGATCATCGACCACGCCTCGACGCAGCGGAAGCGGTAGATGCGTTCCTCCAGCGGCTGATCCTTCAGAACATCGGCGATGTCATAGGTGCCGGGCTTGTCGACGAGGCCATCGATGACGATGGACCATGGATCGGTGGTGAGGGCGCCCGCGTTGCGGGCGGGGTCTTCCTTGCCGGTGCCGAATTCGTAGAAATTGTTGTAACTGGTGATGTCTTCGAAGCTGTTGGGTTCGTCCGACGTCGAGAAGGCGCTGGGGGAATAGGTGAGCTTCGCGGCTGCCGGGGCCGCGACGAGGGCCGCACCGGCGCCAGCGATCACGGCGCGGCGGTTGAGCCAGAGGTGTTTCGGCGTCACGTCCGACCAGCCGAGGGCGGTTTTCTTCATCTCGTTCTCCTTCGCAGCCTATGGACAGGGAGTGTGCGCCTGTTGGCGCAAAAGACAACGGGGGTGCCCTTCACCTTGGCTTTACGTGCGGAAGGGGCAATCAGTTTCAGTCACGATAGGTAAATCTGCGTCACAGGTTTTTGAGTTGAATGGAAAACCGGGCGGGGCTTAGGGCCTGCAGCCCTGCCGACAAGGCGGCATAACGCATCTGTCAGCGTCATCCGATCCGTTTCGCGCCCCATATGAGGGAGGCCAATACTGGCGACAGATCAAATGGGAGTGACGCCAATGATCCGCAGAACCTTTCTTGCCCTGACCACCGCGATGGCCCTTTCGGCCCCGGCCTTTGCGCAGGATGCCAAGGACATCGTCGATACCGCCGTGGGCGCGGGCAACTTTACCACGCTGGTCGCCGCAGTCGAAGCGGCCGGCCTTGTCGAGACGCTGAAGGGCGAAGGCCCGTTCACCGTCTTTGCGCCGACCGACGCCGCCTTTGCTGCGCTGCCCGCTGGCACGGTGGAAGACCTGCTGAAGCCCGAGAACAAGGACAAGCTGACCGCGATCCTGACCTATCACGTGGTTCCGGGCAAAGTGATGTCGACCGACCTGTCCGAAGGTCTGAAGGCCGCGACGGTGCAGGGTGCCGAAGTGACCATCACGCTGGATGGCGGCGCCAAGGTGAATGGTGCGGTCATTTCGACCGCCGATATCGAAGCGACCAACGGCGTGATCCACGTGATCGACTCGGTCATCCTTCCGCCGGAAGGCTGATTTTCCGCTTCCCTGTCGGAAACGGGGGGCGCAGCGATGCCTGCGCCCCCTTTTCTTTAATGCACCACCGCCTGCGCGGGACGATCCCGGCGCGAGGCGATGACGCGGTCGCCAACAATCAAGCCGTCCGCCCCGGCGGTGACATGGATCGTCGCCCCGTCGAGGATATCGCCCGCAAGCAGCATCTCGGCCAGCGGGTCCTGTAGCTGGCGCTGGATCACCCGTTTCAGGGGCCGCGCGCCATAGACCGGATCATAGCCTTCCTCGGCCAGCCAAGCTTTGGCATCGGCGGCGAGGTGGAGCGTGATCTTGCGCTGCGCCAGCCGCTTTTCGAGGCGGCGAAGCTGGATCTCTACGATCCCGGTCATGTCGGCGCGACCGAGGCGATCGAAGATGATCGTCTCGTCTAGACGGTTCAGGAATTCGGGGCGGAAATGGGCGCGCACCGCCTCCATCACCTCGCGCTTGGCCGTTGCGGCATCCGATCCGTCGGGCAGCAGCGAGAGCGCTTGCGACCCGAGGTTGGACGTCAGGACGATGATCGTCTGCTTGAAGTCCACGGTGCGGCCCTGACCATCGGTCAGAATGCCGTCATCGAGCACCTGCAAGAGCACGTTGAACACGTCGGGATGGGCCTTTTCCACCTCGTCGAAGAGGACGACCTGATAGGGCTTCCTCCGCACCGCCTCGGTCAACACGCCGCCTTCGTCATAGCCGACATAGCCGGGGGGAGCGCCGATCAGGCGGGCCACGGCGTGTTTTTCCATGAATTCGGACATGTCGATGCGGACCATCGCAGTTTCATCGTCGAAGAGGTATTCGGCGAGCGCCTTGGTCAGTTCGGTCTTGCCCACCCCAGTAGGGCCGAGGAACAGGAAAGACCCCAGCGGGCGGCCTTCGTCGTTCAGGCCTGCGCGGGCGCGGCGGACGGCTTTGGACACGGCTTCCACCGCCTGACGCTGGCCCACCACACGGCGGCCGAGTTCATCCTCCATCCGGAGGAGTTTCTCGCGTTCGCCTTCCAGCATTTTGGTGGTGGGGATGCCGGTCCAGCGTTCCACGACTTCGGCGATTTGTTCGGGGCGGACGGCTTCGGACACGAGGGCGTCGCCTTCGCGGGCCTCTGCCTCGGCCAATGATTTCTCCAGCCCCGGGATGCGACCGTATTGCAGTTCGCCCGCCTTGGCGAAATCGCCTTCCCTCTTGGCCTGTTCCAGTTCGGCGCGGGCGCGGTCGAGCTGTTCCTTCAGCTCACGCGCCTGTTCCAGACTGTCGCGTTCCGCCTGCCATTTGGCGGTCATCGCTGCAGATTGCTGCTGCAGGTCCGAGAGTTCCTTTTCCAGCTTTTCCAGACGGTCGCGGGAGGCGGCGTCGTCTTCTTTCTTCAACGCCTCCGACTCGATCTGGAATTGCAGGATCTGGCGGTCGAGCGCGTCGAGTTCCTCGGGTTTGCTGTCCACCTCCATCCTCAGGCGGGAGGCGGCTTCATCCACAAGGTCGATCGCCTTGTCGGGAAGGAAGCGGTCGGTGATGTAGCGATGCGAAAGGGTGGCCGCCGCGACGAGGGCGGAGTCACTGATGCGGACGCCGTGGTGGAGTTCGTATTTCTCCTTGATCCCGCGCAGGATGGAGATGGTGTCTTCGACCGTGGGTTCGTTCACCATCACCGGCTGGAACCGGCGGGCGAGGGCGGCGTCCTTTTCCACGTATTTGCGGTATTCATCCAGCGTGGTGGCACCGACGCAGTGCAACTCACCCCGCGCAAGCGCGGGTTTGATGAGGTTGGCGGCATCCATCGCGCCGTCGGATTTACCCGCGCCGACGAGGGTGTGCATCTCGTCGATGAAAAGGATGATCTCGCCATTGGCAGAGGTCACCTCGTTCAGGACGGATTTCAACCGTTCCTCGAATTCGCCGCGATACTTCGCGCCTGCGATCAGCGCGCCCATGTCGAGCGCCATGAGCTTCTTGTTGCGCAAGGATTCCGGCACATCGCCGTTGACGATGCGCAGGGCGAGGCCCTCGGCGATGGCCGTCTTGCCGACGCCGGGTTCGCCGATCAGGACAGGGTTGTTTTTGGTGCGGCGGGACAGGACCTGCATCGCACGGCGGATCTCTTCGTCGCGGCCGATGATGGGGTCGATCTTGCCCTGTTCCGCGGCCTCGGTCAGATCACGCGCGAATTTCTTCAGCGCGTCGTACCCTTCTTCGGCGGAGGCCGTGTCGGCAGTCCGGCCCTTGCGGATGTCGTTTATTGCGGCGTTCAGCTTCTGTGCGGTGACGGCCCCGGCATCCAGCGCCTGCTTGGCGTTGCCGGGCACCATGGCCAGCGCCATGAGGATGCGTTCGACGGGAACGAAGCTGTCGCCCGCCTTTTTTGCCACCTTCTCGGCCTCGTCCAGAACCTTCACGAGGCCCGGATCGGTGAAGGGCTGCGCGTCGCCCGACACTTTCGGCAGTTTCGCCAGCGCCAGATTGACCGCCTCCACCACGCGCGCGGGTTCACCCCCGGCGCGGCGGATGAGGTTGGAGGCCAACCCCTGTTCGTCATCCATGATCGCCTTCAGCAGATGTTCGGGCGCAAGCCGCTGATGGCTTTCCCGCATCGCGATGGTCTGCGCGGCCTGCAAGAACCCGCGCGAGCGTTCCGTGAACTTTTCAAGGTTCATCGGCGTATCTCCTTTTCATAGCACCGTCCCGCGAACGCCCTGAAAAGGCACGCCCGCCCCGGCCTTGAAGGAAAGATGGGACGGCTTGCCCCGCGCTGCAAGATTGCAAGTCGTGAATGCGTCAACTTTTCCCGTCGTCAGGGCGTGTAGCGGACGAAGGCGAAGGCGTGGCCGTCGGGGGCCCAGTTCGGCACGTTCATCGTGCCCTGCCCGCCGATGCATTCAAGGATGCGGCGGCGATCACTGCCATCGGGCCGACAGAGGACGAGGGCGACGGGCAGGTCCGCCGGGTGGCCTTGGGTGCCGGGCGGATAGGAGAGGTAGAGGAGGTGGGTGCCGCAGGGCGAAGGATGCGGGAACCAGTTGACGCGATCATCGGCGAAAAGCGTGCGCTGATCCGACCCGTCGGCCTGCATGACCCATATCTGGGCGTGACCGTCGCGGTCGCAGTTCCAATAGATGAGCCGCCCGTCATGGCTGAAATCCGGGCCATCGGAATGGCCTTCGCCGAAGGTGAGGCGGGTTTCGGGGCCGCCTGCGGCGGGCATGGTATAAACATCGACGACCCGGCTGCCGCCACGGGCCGCGACAAAGGCGAGTGTTCGGCCATCGGGCGACCAACTATGCCACCAGCTGGGGGCCTTGTCGTTGATGCGGCGCGCGGCGCCACCGGTTGCGGGGATCATGAACATCTCCGCCCCGTGCCCACGGTGCGCGCAGAACACGATCGTCCTGCCGTCGGGGCTGATGCCATGGTCATTGTTGCAGCGCGCGTCAAAGCCGATGTCCAACGGTTCCAGCGCGGGCCGATCCAGCGGCACGCGGTAGAGCCGACCGTCGCTGTTCACCAAAATCGCGTCACCCGAAGGATACCAGTTCGGCGCCTCGATCCGGTGATCGACCGTCAGGATGGTGCGGGCGCGGCCTTCGGCGATGTCCCAAAGGGAGAGGTGGGATTTCACCTCTCCTTGGCCTTGAGCAGCTTGGGCGGGCGCAGGCGTTCCGCGTCACGCATCAGGCTGAAGGTCTGGTTCACGTAGTTCACGACGCCCGAAATCTGTTCCATGTAGGCGGTGAGTTCGGGAGTTTTGTCGGCCTCGAGCATCTGCACGGGGCGGTCGGGGCCTTCATGTTCGAACTGGCAGTAGAAGAGCGGCTCGCCCCGTTTCAGGATGATGTCCTTTTCGGGTTCGTGCCATTCGAAGGCCCACATGATGGGTCGCGGCCAAAGGTTCAGTTGGAAGCGGCCGCCGAAGATTGTGCCGGGGAGCGGGTCCTTGCGGTAATGGGCGAAAGTGCCGACCTGCGTCATCCAGACGGGTTCGTCGGCAATGAAGGTATAGGGCAGCTGCAACTGGACCGTCGGGCGGTCCGGATAGCGCCATTCCACCTCGGAGACGAGGGTGAGGACCTCGTTCAGTTTGTTGGACCTGATGGGCGAGGCGCTGCCGGCGCGGTTGACAAGAACGGCCTTGCCCTTGTCGTCGCGGGCAAAGCCGATCTGCAGGTCGAAGGGGCATTTGATGACGAAGTAGCGGCTTTCCATCTGGATGACCGCGGGGCAGCGGCTGGCGCTTTTCGCGTGCTGGCGATTGACCTGACGAGAGACCAGCCGTTCGGGCGGGTCATAGAGGACGGCGCCTTTGTCCGAGGACAGGAACCAGCCCACCTGCACGGGGCCGGAGCGGGGGCCTTCGTCGGGACGGTCATAGGTAACGGTGATCTGCACGGGTCCAACCTTTGTTCTACAGCAACCTCAGAGCCGCCTTGAGCGCGCGCACCGCGGGTTCCGAGGTGATGCGCCGTTCGGGCGGGCCGAAGCCGAAGGCGGCGATGGCGGCCCCTTCGGCCTCTGGCATGGAACAGGAGGCGTGGATTTCGCGCAAGGGCAGATGGGCGATGGCAGGCAGGGTTTCGGGACGGATGCCCGATCCGGGCAACAGGATGATCCGCCCCGCGGCCTGATCCATGAGCCGGGCAAGCGTTTCCGCACCTTCGGGCGCCGTGGGCGCCCCGCCTGAGGTGAGGATGCGGCGAAAACCCAACGCGATGGCGGTTTCCAGCGCCTGCCCCTTGTCGGGCGTAAGATCGAAGCAGCGGTGCAGGGTGGTGTCCATCCCCTCGGCTTCGGCGAGCAAGGTGGCGAGCATCCATTCATCCAGCCGCCCGTCGGGACGGGAGGCCCCGAGGACGACTCCCGCAAGGCCTGCGGTGCGGGCGGCGGCGATGTCGGCCTTCATCTGGCGCAGGTCTTCAGTGGACCAGAGGAAACCACCCGCGCGGGGGCGGATCATGGCCATGGCCGGGATCGGGCTGCGGGCGGCCTCGGCCATCAGGCCGGGCGAGGGAGAGAGCCCGCCAAGTGCGAGTGCGGAGCAGAGTTCGATCCGGCCTGCCCCGCCACGCAGAGCGGCGGCAAGACCAGTGGCATCTTCGACGCAGACCTCGAGCAGGATGTCAGGCAAAGGCCACCTCGGCGGCGGCGGCGGCCCCGATCAGGCCGGGTTCGATGCGGCAGAGCGCGGGCACGACGAGGGGCGCGCGCGTCTGGCGCAGGATCATACCGCGGACGGCGGCGTCGAGATGGGCGATGAGGGCGGGTACGTTCGACAGGCCGCCGCCGACGGGCACGATGGAGGCCCCTACGGTGTTCAGGATCATGGCAAGCGGCGGGGCGAGGATCGCGCGCCAGACATCCACTGTCTGCGCCGCTTGTGGGTCACCGGATTGCCAGCCGTGCAGAAGGGATTCGGAGGTGGCCGTCGCCCCATGAAGGGCGAAATGCAGCTTCTCGATGCCCCGCGCCGAACAGACGGCGTCAAGGCAACCTGTCAGCCCGCAGCCGCAGGGGAATTCCGGCAGGGTGACGCCTTCGACCTGTGTCCGGGCCACGGGGCCGTGGCCCCATTCCCCGGCAAAGCCGCCGGGGCCGGAGACGGGTCTGCCGTCGATCACCAGCCCGCCGCCCACCCCGGTGCCGAGGATGATGCCGAATACGGCGCGATGCCCCTGCCCTGCGCCCTGCGTGGCCTCGGCCATCGCGAAGCAATCGGCATCGTTGAGGATGAGGACGGGGACGCGCAGCGCATCCTGCAACTCAGGCCCGAGTCGGCGGCCATCGGCGCAAGGGATGTTGGCAACACGCAGGCGCTGCGTATCCGGGTCCACCACTCCGGCGATGGAGATGGCGACGGCCTTGGGGCGCAGCCCTTCGGCAAAGCGGGCGATGGCGGCGGTAAAGGCCGTGAAGTCACCTGTCGGGGTGGGCGTATCGCCCAGCGGCACGAGGCTGCCGTCGGTGAAGTTGGCGGCCTTGATCCGGCTGCCGCCGATATCGAAACAGAGGATCATGCGCCGTCCCTGCGGTTTTGGCCCAGATTAGCGGGCTTCGCGCGGCTTGACAGCCCCGCCCGTGCGGATCATCTGGCGCGGGCTTTCATCGGGGGATTGGGAATGTCGGACGACCGTCTGATCGTGGCGCTGGACGTGCCGAACGTGGTGCAGGGGCTGGACCTTGTCGCGCGCATCGGAGAGGCGGCGAGCTTCTACAAGATCGGCCTCGGCATGCTGACCGGGGGCGGGCTGGCCTTGGCCAATGAGATCAAGGATGAGATGGGCAAGCGGGTCTTTCTGGACCTGAAGCTGTTCGACATCGGCGCGACGATCGAGGCGGCGGTGCGGGGGATCGCGCGCTATGATCTGGACCTGCTGACGGTGCATGGCGACCCGCAGGTGGTGCGGGCGGCTGCCGAAGGGAAGGCCGGGACGGGGCTGAAGATCATGGCGGTGACGGTGCTGACCTCGCTTGACCGGGCAGATCTGGATGCGAACCTGATCAAGGCGGGTGATATCCATGATATCACGCTGGAACGCGCCGCGCGGGCGCTAGAGGCCGGGGCGGATGGCGTGATCGCCAGCCCGCAGGAGGCCGCGATGATCCGGGCGCTGCCACAGGCGCAGGGCAAGCTGATCGTGACGCCGGGGGTTCGGCCCATGGGCGCAGCGGCGGGGGATCAGAAACGCATCGCCACGCCTGCGCAGGCCATTGGAGACGGAGCGGATCACATCGTGGTGGGGCGCCCGATCTGGCAGGCGGCGGACCCGGCGGCGGCAGCGCGGGCCGTCATTGCGGAACTGCCTGCGCGGTAAGGGCAAGGCGGACACGGGACTTTAGCCCGGGTATCGCCATGGGATGGTTGAGAAAATCGTCGATGGGCATCAAGGACCATCCCTGCCCTTCGCTGCCGAAGCGGACCTGCGAAACCTCGTCTCGCGTGATGTGACCGGCGAAAAAGACTGACCATTCTGTGGGGTTCAGCAGCGCGGGCTGGACGATGCGGAAGGTCAGGCGATCGACGGTCAGGCGGAGACCGAATTCCTCCTCCACCTCGCGCAGGAGGCAGGCCTCGGGCGTTTCGTCACCGTCGCGGCCGCCGCCGGGCAAGTCCCACATCCCCGGCCAAGGCAGGCCGGGATGGGTGTCGCGCAAGCAGGCAAGAAGCGCGTCGCCGCAGAAGAGCGCGGCCTTGGCCCCCGCGAAGCCTGCCTCAGTTATCATTGATATCGCGATCCCAGACCTTCACCTGACCGCGACGCACCCCCATGGTGCGGCGCAGCGCGACCCATGCAACGAGGGAACAGAGCGCGAAGGTCAGGAACAGGAAGGCCGGGCCGCCGGAGAGGATATCAAGGCCGAGGAAGATGCCTGTCATCACCGCACCGATGGCAAAGCCGAGGAAGATGTAGCCGGGGACCACCACCTCAAGCACCCCGATCAGAAACCCCGCGACGACCCAGACCCACCAGATGGACCACCACATCAGGCTTTCCCCCGGACCAGCTTGAACGCGTCAGAGAAGGCCTCAAGCGCGCTGACGGGCAAGAGTATGGTTTGCTTGCCTTCACCCACGGCGACCTGTGAGAGCGCCTCCACCTGTTTCATCGCGATCTGATACTGCGCGGCTTCCAGCCCGTTTGCGGTGATGGCGCCTGCGATCACGCCCGTGGCGTAAGCTTCGGCATCTGCCGTGATGCGCTTGGCCTTTGCGGCCTGTTCGGCGGCGTAGAGATCACCGTCGGCGGCGAGTTCGACGGCGCGCTTCTTTCCTTCCGCCTCGGTCACCTGCGCGCGGCGGGCGCGTTCGGCATTGAGCTGCTGAAGCATCGCGGCGCGGGTGGCATCGTCGAGATTGACGTCGAGGATTTCGGCGCGTGTCACTTCCACCCCCCAGTCATCCACCATCATGCGGACCTGTTCGCGCACCCGTTCGATGAGTTGCGCGCGCCCCGACTGGACCTGGTCGAGTTCAAGTTTCCCGATTTCGGACCGCACGATCCCAGCCACGGTGGTGGCGATGGCGGCATCCACGTCCCGGATGCGGTAGACCGTCTTTTCCGGTTCGGTGATGCGGTAGAACACAGAGGTTTCCACCTTCACCAGCACGTTGTCCGCGGTGATGGCGTCCTGCGAGGCATTGGGCAACTGCCGTTCGAGGATGGAGATCTTGTGCGGCACGCGATCAAGGAAGGGGACGACGAAGTTGATCCCCGGCCCAAGGACTGCGCGCAGGCGGCCGAAGCGTTCGACCACATGCTTTTCGGATTGCGGGACGATCCGCACGCCGAGGAAGATGCAGAGGATGATGAAGATCGCGATCGCAAGAAAGATGGCGTTGCCGCCGAAAAGTTCAGGCTCCATGCCCGCTGCCTCCTGAAAAACCACGTGCGAATCATGGGGGTTTGGCGGGCGGCGCGCAAGTGGCGGCCATGGACGGGCTGCGCGCTGCGGCGCATACTGTGGCCATGCCTGCCCTATGCCGCGATTGCCTGACCACTTTCGATGCCGGTGCGCGCTGCCCGGCCTGCCGCAGCCCGCGCGTGTTGGCGCATCCCGAGCTGTTTGACCTGTCGATCGCGCATATGGATTGCGATGCCTTTTATGCGAGCGTGGAAAAGCGGGACAATCCCGACCTGCGCGACAAGGCGCTGATCGTGGGGGGCGGCACGCGGGGGGTTGTTTCAACCTGCTGTTATATCGCACGAATTTCGGGCGTGCGGTCGGCGATGCCGATGTTTCAGGCGCTGAAGCTGTGCCCGGATGCGGTGGTGGTGAAACCGCGGATGGCGGTCTATGCGGCGGAAAGCCGGAAGATACGGGCGATGATGGAGGAGTTGACGCCCGACATCGAACCGCTGTCGCTGGACGAGGCGTTTCTCGACCTGTCGGGGACAGCGCGGCTGCATGGGGCGCCGCCTGCCGTGATGCTGGCGCGGCTGGTGCGGCGGATGGAGGAGGAGTTGGGGCTGACCGGGTCTATCGGTCTGAGTCATAACAAGTTTCTGGCGAAGATTGCCTCGGACCTCGACAAGCCCAAGGGGTTTTCGGTGATCGGGCGGGCGGAGACGCAGGCCTTTCTGACGGCGAAACCGGTTCGGATCATCTGGGGGGTCGGGACGGCCACGCAGGCCGCGCTGGAGGCGGCTGGGATACGGACCATCGCGGACCTGCTGCGTTGGGAGCGGGTCGATCTGGTGGCGCGTTTCGGAAGCATGGGGGACCGGCTTTATCATCTGGCGCGCGGACAGGATCAGCGTCGCGTCAGCCGGGACGAGGTGCCGAAGTCGATCAGCAAGGAGACGACGTTCAACGAAGATACCGGCGATCCGGATATCTTGGACGGCCATATCTGGCGGCTGGCGGAACAGGTGGCGGATCGGGCGAAGGCCAAGGCATTGGCCGGGCGGGTGGTAGTGCTGAAGCTGAAACGTGATGATTTCCAGACGGTTACGCGGCGGCACGCCTTGGGCGATGCGACGCAGATGGCGGACCGCATCTATCGCGCGGCGCGGGACTTGTTCGATCACGCGGGGGCGAAGGGACCATACCGGCTGATCGGGGTGGGGATCGCCGATCTGGTGGACGAGGATCAGGCGGATCGGTCGGGCGACCTGCTGGACCCGGAGGCAGGCAGGCGCGCAAAGGCGGAACGGGCGGCGGATGCGATCCGCGCGAGGTTCGGGAAGGATGCGATCATCAAGGGGCGAAGCCTGCGCTGAAGCCGCGCCTTACTCCGCCGCAAGCGACATGCGGCCCGCCTGCGGGGCGGTGATGTCGGCGATGACGCGGGTCATAAGCCGTTGGAAATCCTTGAAATCCGATTTCGGCTCGATACGGGATTCGTCCATATAGAGGGCGCGGTCGATCTCGATCTGAACGACGTGCTGCTGGCGCGAGGGGCGGCCATAGGCTTGGGCGATATAGGCGCCGGCGAAGGGGGCGTTGCGGGCAGTGCGCAGCCCTGCGGCGGCGAAGGCCTGTTCGATACGGTCCACCACATCGCGGGCGGCGGCGGCACCGAAACGGTCGCCCAGCACCACGTCCGGGCGGGGATAGCCGGGGCGGGAATGCGCTTCGATCGCCTCATGCGGCATGGAGTGGCAGTCGATCAGGATGGCGTGACCGAATTGCGCAAGGCTTTCATCCAGAAGGATTTTCAGCGCGGCGTGATAGGGGTTCCAGACGGTCTGGATGCGCCGCTCTGCCTCGGCCCGCGGGAGTTTGCCACGATAGATGGCGCGGCCGCCTGCGACGACGCGGGGGATCACCCCAAGGCCGGAGGAGACGCGGGGGTTGTGCGGGGCGCGGTCGATGCCTTCGATCACGGCCGGATCAAGTTCGTCTGCGGCGCGGTTGAGGTCGATATAGGCGCGCGGGATGCGGGCGGCGAGGAGCGGCGCGCCATGCGACGGGGCGGCGGCGAACAGGTGGTCGACGAAGGCATCTTCCGAGGAGCGGATCGTGTGGCGATCCAGAAGGCTTTGCGAAACAAAGCTTTGCGGGTAGTCGGCCCCGGAATGGGGCGACGAGAAGACCACCGGGGTGGTCCGGTGGCGGGGAAGATGGAGGGTGTAGGCGTCGCTTTGCATGTCTCAGATATAGCCGTGTTTTCCCGGATGCCAAAACCCCTTGAACCTATGGGCGACTCCTTTTATAGACCCCACGACCGACGCGGACCCGCCCGCGTCCTTTTGTTTTGGGAACGGGCGGATATGTGAAGGAACGTGGGCGGTTAGCTCAGCGGTAGAGCACTACGTTGACATCGTAGTGGCCACTGGTTCGATCCCAGTACCGCCCACCATTTCGCCGTTTTCCGTGAGGGAAACATCAAGGATTTCAAGGCGCTGCGCGCCGCGAATGGGAGAAGAACGATGAAGGTTGCGAACTCGCTCCGCTCGCTCAAGACGCGTCATCGCGATTGCCAGGTCGTGCGCCGCAAAGGCCGCGTCTATGTGATCAACAAGACGCAGAAGCGGTACAAGGCCCGTCAGGGCTGATCTTTTCCGGGTGACCGGAGGACAGGGCCGCCCGGTGGGCGGCCTTTTGTTTTGCCCGATGCAAGTGGCTGGGAACGCTGCATTAATCCGGACCAAAGGCCGAAAACGGTTGTGCCCTGTTTTGTGCCGCCTTTTGTGCAGCAAACTGTGGGCACGCAGCGCACGGTGGGGTGCGCGTTAACCTAAACAACGCGAATCGTTTGGAGGACCCCGAAATGCATCCCAATCCCGCCTTTCGGGGCACGCCTGAGGAGGAGAATCTGCGGTTCGCGGCCGCGCGGGGCTTTGGCATGCTGTGCGTGAATGGCACGGCGGGGCCGGTGGCCGCGCATGTGCCCTTTGTGATGGCGGGGGCGCGGGTGGTGGAGGTACATCTGGCGCGGTCCAATGCCGTGGCGCGGATGGCCTTGCCTGCGCCTGCACTGCTGGCCGTGCAAGGGCCGGATGCCTATGTCTCGCCCGACTGGTACGGGGTGCCGGATCAAGTGCCGACGTGGAATTACGTGGCAGTGCATTTGCGGGGGGTCCTGTCGCCGATGCCGGGGGCGGAGTTGGAGCCACAGGTGGATGCGCTGTCGGCGGAGTTCGAGGGGCGGATCGCGGGCAAGCGGCCTTGGACCAAGCACAAGATGGGCGACGGGGTGATGGAGCGGATGATGCGGGGCATCCTGCCTTTCCGTCTGGAGGTGACGGAGGTGGAGGGGACGTGGAAGCTGAACCAGAACAAGACGGCGGAGGCCCGCGCGGGGGTGATCGCGGCGCTGGAGGCGCAAGGCGGCATGGCGGCGGAGATGGCGCGGTTGATGCGGGACGTGGCGGCAGGGTGAACCCCGCCCTGCGGGTTGGGGCGGGTGATGGATCGCGCGAGATGGGCCGGATGGCCCATCCTACGGCCCCATGCATGACCTTGTGACCTTGCACCCGGTTCAGCCGGGGCTGTGAGTATTTGGGCCAAGATGAAAGGGCAAGGTCGGTCTGGCCTTGCGGGCCGGGCGCGCGCTGGGGGTGGCATGGCGGCGGTTGGCTGTGGAAATCGCTTTGCCCGACGTCGGGGCAGGCCTAGGGTCGGGGCAAAATCGACGGAGCCTGTGACATGCGTCTCTATTTCTCGCCCACCTCGCCCTATGTGCGGAAGGTCATGGTCCTGCTGCATGAGACGGGGCAATTGGCCGAGGTGGAGCTTGTTTCGGGGTCGGGCAGCCCGGTCGATCCCGGCACGGCGCCGTTGGAGGCAAATCCCCTTGGCAAGGTGCCCGCGCTGGAGCGGCCGGATGGGCCTGCGCTGTATGACAGCCGGGTGATTTGCCGATACCTTGATGCAAGGACGGACGCGGGGCTTTACCCCGAAGGCGCGCGACTTTGGGACACGCTGACGGTGGAGGCGACGGGGGACGGCATCCTCGATGCCGCGCTGCTGATGGTCTATGAGGGGCGACTGCGCCCTGAAGAGCTGCGCTTTGCCCCTTGGGTGGAGGGGCAATGGGCCAAGGTGGACCGGGCGCTGGATGTGCTGGAGACGCGCTGGCTGGCGCATCTGCGGGGGCCGCTGGATGCCGGACAGATCGCCGTGGGTTGCGCGCTGGGGTATCTGGATTTCCGCCACGGCGCGCGGGGCTGGCGGGCGGGGCGGCCGGGGCTGGCGGCGTGGTTCGACAGCTTTGCGGCGCGGTCCTCGATGATGGCGACGCTGCCCGCCTGACATGAGCCTGCCTTTCGGCGCCTTCGTCACGGTCTGGCTGTTTCTGGCGGCCAACATCGCCTCGCCGGGGCCGAATGTGTTGAATACTGTCGCGCTGGCGATGGGATCGGGGCGGCGGGCGGGGTTCGGATCGGCCTGCGGGGTGGGGCTGGGCATCGGGCTGTGGTGCCTGTCGATGCTGCTGGGGCTTGCGGCGGTGATTGCACTTCTGCCTTGGGCGGCGGAGGCGCTGCGCTGGACGGCGGTGGGGCTGCTGCTGCTGTTCTCGATCCGCTATCTGCGCAGCGCGTGGGCCGGATACCGGGCGCGGGGGATGCCCTTGCCCGAAGGACAGCGGGGCGCAGGCTTTGCCACTGGATTTCGGCGGGCGCTGGCGGTGATCGCGGTCAATCCCAAGGCCCTGACCAGTTGGCTGGCGGTGATGGGGATGTTCCCTGTGGCCGAGGCCGGGGCGGGGGATGTGGCGATCTTGTGTGCCGGGGCGTGCCTGCTGTCCTTTTCGATTCACGGCATCTACATGATTCTCTTCTCAACTGCCCCGGCATTGCGGTTCTATCTGCGGGCGGGATGGCTGTTGCAGGCGGCGGCAGGGGTTCTGTTCGCAGGGTTTGCGCTACGACTTGTCGCAGGGGGTTGAGCGGAAAAGCTGCCGTTCCATCCTCTGCGGCATGCCCGTGGCAGGTGAAGGCGTCGTTAGCGCGCCAAAGCGGCCACAGAACGTGCATTTCCGCAGGCTTTGGCCCGGTCTGCGCCCGTTTGTCCGCTGGACGATCCGGCGCGCCTTGTCTAAAAGCCGCCCGGCAAGGCTGCAGGTGACTGCGGCCCCATCGACAATGGGTCGCGGGACGCCCCCGCGCCTGTGAAAGGGAGAATATCTCGTGTCCCACGCTGAAGAGAACGCAGGTACCCGGCGGGATTTCCTGTACTATGCGACGGCAGGGGCCGGTGCGGTTGCCACGGGCGCCGCGGTCTGGCCGCTGATCAACCAGATGAACCCCTCGGCCGATGTTCAGGCGCTGTCGTCGATCTTCGTCGACGTGTCGGGCGTCGAGGTCGGCACGCAGTTGACGGTGAAGTGGCTGGGCAAGCCCGTCTTCATCCGTCGCCGGACGCCGGAAGAGATTGAGGCGGCGCGCGCCGTGGCGCTGACCGATCTGGTTGATCCGCTGTCGGACAATGCCAACAAGCCGGGGTCTGACGCCGCGGACGAGAACCGCTCGCTGGACGAGGCGGGCGAGTGGCTGGTGATGATGGGGGTGTGCACCCATCTGGGCTGCGTGCCGCTGGGGGATGGCGCCGGGGAGTTCGGCGGCTGGTTCTGCCCCTGCCATGGGTCGCATTACGATACGTCGGGCCGCATCCGCAAAGGGCCTGCGCCGCGCAACCTGCCGGTGCCGGTGGCGACCTTCGAAGACGAAACCACGATCAAGCTCGGGTAAGGAACAGAACAGATGGCCGGAATTCCGCACGACCATTACGAGCCCAAGAGCGCAGGCGAAAAGTGGCTTCACAAGCGCCTGCCCATTGCTGGGCTGATGTATGACACGATCATGATCCCCACGCCCAAGAACCTGAATTGGATGTGGATCTGGGGGATCATCCTGACCTTCTGCCTTGCGCTGCAGATCATCACGGGCATCATCCTTGTGATGCATTACACGCCGCATGTGGACCATGCCTTTGCGTCGGTCGAACACATCATGCGCAACGTGAATGGCGGCTACATGATCCGCTACCTGCACCAGAACGGCGCGTCGCTGTTCTTTGTGGCGGTCTATCTGCACATCTTCCGCGGTCTCTATTACGGGTCCTACAAGGCCCCGCGCGAGATCACGTGGATCATCGGCATGCTGATCTACCTGCTGATGATGGGCACAGCCTTCATGGGCTATGTGCTGCCCTGGGGCCAGATGTCCTTCTGGGGCGCGACCGTCATCACCGGCCTGTTCGGGGCGATCCCCGGCGTGGGCCCGGCGATCCAGACCTGGCTGCTGGGCGGGCCTGCGGTGGACAATGCCACGCTGAACCGCTTCTTCAGCTTGCATTACCTGCTGCCCTTCGTGATCGCGGGCCTTGTGGCCGTGCATATCTGGGCTTTCCACACCACGGGCAACAACAACCCGACCGGCGTGGAAGTGCGCCGCGGGTCGAAGGAAGAGGCGGCGAAGGACACGGTTCCGTTCTGGCCGTACTACGTGATCAAGGACCTCTTTGCGCTGGCGGTCATCCTTGCGGTGTTCTTCGCCATCGTGGGCTTCATGCCGAACTATCTGGGTCACCCCGACAACTACATCGAGGCGAACCCGCTGGCCACGCCTGCGCATATCGTGCCGGAATGGTACTTCCTGCCCTTCTACGCGATCCTGCGCGCCTTCACCGCCGATGTCTGGGTGGTGATCGCGGCCGAGTGGATCACCTTCGGGATCGTCGACGCCAAGTTCTTTGGCGTGCTGGCGATGTTCGGGGCGATCGCGGTGATGGCGCTGGCGCCGTGGCTGGACACGTCGTCCGTCCGGTCGGGCCGCTATCGCCCGATGTTCAAGTGGTGGTTCGCGCTGCTGGTGGTCGATTTCCTGGTCCTGATGTGGGTCGGTGCGATGCCCGCGGAAGAGCCTTATGCGACCATCTCGCTGATCGCGTCGGCCTACTGGTTCGCCTACTTCCTCGTGATCCTGCCGCTTCTGGGGGTGATCGAGAAGCCGCTGCCGCAGCCGGCCACGATCGAGGATGACTTCAATACCCACTACGGCAAGTCCGGCGGCAACGCCGTGGCGCAACCGGCCGAGTGAGAAGGGAACCGACCAAGATGATCAGGAAGATCGCTCTTACGACCGCCGCCGTTCTGGCGCTGACCTCCGGGGCGGCGCTGGCGGCAGGCGGGAAGAAGGAAATCACCGATGTGGACTTCGCGCATGAAGGCCCGTTCGGACGGTTCGACCAGTTCCAGCTGCAGCGCGGGTTGCAGGTCTATATGGAAGTCTGCTCGGCCTGCCACGGTCTGAAATACGTGCCGATCCGCACGCTGGCCGACGAGGGTGGCCCGCAGCTGCCCGAGGATCAGGTCCGCGCCTTCGCCACGCAGTTCACCGTGACGGATGCAGAGACGGGCGAGGATCGGGAAGGCAAGCCGACCGACCACTTCCCGGTTTCGGGCATGGAAGGGGCACCTGACCTGTCGCTGATGACCAAGGCGCGGGCGGGTTTCTCGGGTCCTTATGGTTCCGGCATGAGCCAGCTGTTCAACGGCATGGGCGGGGCGGAATACATGTATTCCATCCTGACCCACTACAAGGACAACCCGGAATGCGCCCCCGATGGCGTGGACGGGTTCTATTACAACAGCTCTTTCCCGAACGGGTCGGTTCCGGACAGCTGCAAGGACGAGCACGGGGTTTCGACCGTGCCGGGCAGCTGGATCGCGATGCCGCCTCCGCTCATGGATGATCTGGTGACCTATGCCGATGGCACCGCGGCCACGACGAGCCAGATGGCGGAGGATGTGTCGTCCTTCCTGATGTGGACGGCGGAACCGAAGCTGATGGACCGGCGCGAGTCGGGCTTTAAGGCGGTGGTGTTCCTGCTGATCCTTGCGTCGCTGCTGTATCTGACGAACAAGCGGATCTGGGCGGGCGTGAAGGGCAAGACGGCCTGAGCCAACCGACCCGAGAAACGGAATGACCCCGCCTGAAAGGGCGGGGTTTTTCTTTTGCGGCAGGTCGGGGGCAGGCGGAATTTGCGGCAGGTTCCGGCGCGGTTCGTGCGTCACGAACCGCCTTGACCGAGGTAATCGGCCAGCGCCTGTGGCGGATGGGCGAAAAGGGCGGCTGTGCCCTGCGGGGGCTGGGCCTGCCCATCGGCGACAAGGATCGTCAGGTCGGCGAAGGCCTTCGCATCCTGCGGATCATGAGTGACCATCAGCACGGTGGCCCCGGTTTCCGCCGCCACTTCGGCCACGAGAGCGAGCATGTCTTGTTTCAGCGCAGGCCCGAGCGCGGCAAAGGGTTCATCCAACAAGAGGAGCGGGCGGGCGCGCAGAAGCGCGCGGGCCAGTGCCGCCCTGCCCTGCTGGCCCCCCGAAAGCTGCGCCGGTTTTCTTTGGGCAAGGCCGTCGAGGCCGGTGCGGCGAAGGGCCTGCTCTACCCGGGCGCGGATGTCGGGTGACAGGCTGCCATCTGGCGCGAGGCCGAGGGCGAGGTTCCGTTCCAGCGTCAGATGGGGAAAGAGGTTCTGATCCTGAAACAGGATGGTGACCGGGCGCTGGCCGGGGTCTGTGGCAGTGATGTCCTGCCCCTGCCAGAGGATGCGCCCCGATTGCGGGGCGGTGAAGCCTGCGATGGCGTTCAGAAGCGTGGACTTGCCCGCGCCCGAGGGTCCGATCAGGGCTGTGCGCGCGCCCTGCGGGACGGTCAGGTCGGCGGCGAGGCGGAAGCCCGGTGCCGCGAGGACAAGGTGGTCAAGCTGGAGCATGGCGGCGACCGATCCCGTCGAAGAGGGCGAAGAGGGTGAAGGAGAGCGCGAGCAGGAGGAGGGAGGCGGCGGCGGCCTGTTCCATCCGGTAGCTGCCCATCAGGCTGTGGATGTAGAGCGGCAGGGTGGCGTTGGTCTGCCCTGCGAAAAGGGTGATGACGCCCAGATCGCCCATGGAGAGCGCCGCCGTGATGCCCGCGCCAAAGCCCAAGGGGCGCGCAAGCTGTGGCAGGCTGACAAAGCGGAGGCGGGCCATGGGGGTGAGGGCGAGGGAGGCGGTCAGGCGGCTGTAATCGGCATGGAGGGCGCGGGCGGGCGGGGCAAGGAGGCGATAGCTGTAGGGCAGCGCGAGGGTGGCATTGGTGGCGATGGTGACGGGGATGGCGAGGTCTGAGGGCGAGGCATAGGGGCGCAGGGCAAGAAAGAGGCCCGTGCCGATGACAAGGGAGGAGGCCGCAAGGGGGAAGGTGGCGGCGGTGTCATAGAGGCGGTGACCCGGCGCGCGGCGGGCGGTGGCCAGGGCAAGGGCCAGCGCGGCGGTGGTGGCGAGGGCCGTGGAGGCCAGCGCAATGGCGAGGGAGCGGGCCGTCGCCTCGATCAGCCCCTGCGGGAGGGTGGTCAGCCCGGGCAGGCCGCGGGCGACAAGGGCGGCGAGGGGCAGGATCAGGAAGGCAGCGGCGAGGGTGATGGCGGTGGCATCCAGCGCCTTGCGCCAGCCTTTGGGGGCCGGGAGTTCCGGGAGGCGGCCGAGGCCCGCGCCGAAGCCCGTGTCGCGGATCAGCGCCCAGCCTGCGAGGAGGGCGGCGGCGGTCAGGGCGAACTGGATCAGGGCAAGGGTGGCGGCGCGGTCGGGGGCGAAGTCGAAGCGGAGGGCCTGATAGATGGCCAGTTCCACCGTCGTGGCGGCGGGGCCACCGCCGAGGGTGAGGGCGGTGGCGAAGCTGGCAAGGCAGAGGGTGAAGATGGTGAGGAACGCGCCGGGCAGGGTGGCGCGGAGCATGGGGAGTTCGAGGTGGCGGAACTGCGCGGCGGGGGTGAGGGCGAGGGCGCGGGCGAGGCGGAACCGTTCGGCGGGGATGGCCTGCCAGCCTTGCAGCAGCATGCGGGTGGCGAGGGGCAGGTTGAGAAAGACATGCGCCAGCAGGACGCCATGCAGTCCGTAGGGGGAAATGGGGGGGAGGCCAGCGGCGGTGAGAAGCTGGTTGAGGGTGCCGCCCCGGCCGAAGATGGCGAGAAGGCCGAGGATGGCCACGATCACGGGCAGAAGGAAGGGCGCGCCCATCAGGGTGATGAGGAGGCCGCGCCCGGGAAAGCGACGGCGGGCGAGCGCGCGGGCCACGGGGATGGCGAGGGCGGTGGAGAGGAGCGCCGAGAGGGCGGCCTGCAGCAGGGTGAAGCGAAGAGCGGACCAATCGGCGGGGCCGATGGGCGCCGTGCCCGCATGCAGCGCCACGGCACCGACCGTGCCGAGCGTCATCGCCCCAAGGAGGGCGGCGGCGAGCGCCGCCCCCACGGGCAGGGTCAGCGGGCGAGCGCGGCTTGCCATTCGGCCAGAGCCGCGTCACGGGCGGAGGCCGCCTCGTCCGGGGTGAGGAGGAGGGATGTCTCGGGCTGGATCAGGGTTTCGAAGCCTGCCGGCAGGCCAGCGGCGGGGGTGACGGCGGGATACATCCAGTTCGTGGTGGGGATCACGGATTGGAACGCGTCGGTCCCGATGAAGGCGAGAAAGGCATCGGCCAGTTCGGGCTGATCGGTTGAGGCGAGTTTTCCGGCCACCTCGACCTGCAGGTAATGGCCTTCGGTGAAGGGGGCGGCGGCCTTGGAGGAGTCCTCTTCCGCGATCAGGTGATAGGCGGGGGAGGTGGTGTAGGAGAGGACCATGTCAGCCTCGCCTTCCAGAAAGAGGCCGTAGGCTTCGGACCAGCCGGGGGTGACGGTGACGATGTTGTCGGCCAGCCCTGCCCAGATGTCTGGGGCGCGGTCGCCATAGGCGGCCTTGACCCACATCAGGAGGCCGAGACCGGGGGTGGAGGAGCGCGGGTCCTGAATGAGGATCTTCACGTCGGAGGCGGCGAGGTCTTCGAAGGATTTGGGCGGTTCGGGGAGCTTCGCCTTGTCATGGACGAAGGCGAACCAGCCCCAGTCGAAGGGGACGAAGTTGGGGTCGGCGAAGGGGACGGGGAGGGTGTTCTGCCATGTCTGGCCGTGCGGCGCAAAAAGGCCCGTGGCAGTCGCGGCGGCGGTAAGGTTGGTGTCGAGGCCGAGGAGGATGTCGGCATCGGAGGCCGCGCCTTCCATCTGGATGCGGGACAGGAGCGCCGCGCCATCGCCTGCGGCGACGAATTGCAGGTCGCAGGCGCAGCTTTCCTCGAAGGCCTTTTCGACCGCCGGGCCGGGGCCCCATTCGGCGGTGAAGCTGTCATAGGTCAGGACGGTGAGCACGGGTTTGTCCTGTGCCACAGCAGCAGTGGCGACAGTGGCAAGGCCCAGCGCAAGGATCGAAGTCTTCATGTTTCTCTCCATGTGCGACGGGTGGTCGGAGATGGAGAGCGAATTCCATGCACCTTCCCTCCGCCGGTATGATCCGGTTCAGGTTCAACGGGTCCGCTTTCGCATCTCAGCCCTATGGGCACCCCGAGGTGGGGGTGAACATAAGGGCTGGGGTGGCGGGTGCAAGGGGGATCGTTGGCACGGGGTTCGGGCGTCGGACCGGGGGTTTCACACCCCCGGACCCCCGTGGGATATTTGAGAACAGATGAAAAGGGGGGCGTTAAGGTTAACGGGGCCGGGTTAGGGTTAACGTGGTGAGGGGTGAGGGGTGAGG
>VYLE01000462.1_pt1 | contig 22667 bp, 18 predicted proteins | sample 5114391 | NCBI WGS metagenome assembly VYLE01 (sample SAMN12291771, study PRJNA351875) | freshwater metagenome | isolation source: freshwater lake | place: USA: Michigan, Kent Lake | collected 2013-08-15
CCGCCGCGCCGCATCCGTCAGCACCACCCGCAGCGCCGCCGCAAACGCCGCCGGATCATCCGGCGGCACCAGCAAACCCGCCTCCGCAGGCACCGTGTCCGGCACCGCGCCTGCCCGGCAACTCACAATGGGCAGCCCCGCCAACAGCGCCTCGTTGAAGACGATCCCATAGCCCTCATAACGCGTCGCCAGCGCGAAGACGGATGCCTGCGCATAAAGTCGATCCCGCTCCTCCATCGACACCCGCCCTGCCAGCCGGATGCGCCCGCGCAAGGGCGACGCCGCCAGCTGTGCCTCCAGCGCCGCCACATGCGCAGCGTCACGCGGTGTCCCGGCGATCACTGCCTGCCAGTCCAGATCACCCAGACCCTCCAGCGCCGTGATCAGCACATCATGCCCCTTGCGCGGGTCCAGCAGCCCGACCGACAGGATCAGCGGCGGCACCGCCCTCGCCACCTCGGCTGCGGCAGGCCGATCCACCCCCGGCTCCAGCACTTCGATCCGCGCCCGAGGGACGCCATAGCGCGCAACCAAAAGCCCCGCCACATGCCCGCTTGGCACCAGCACATGGCGGGCCAGCGCCAGATTGTCCCGCTCCCGCCGCCACAGCGCCTCGGCCACCGCCGGGTCCAACCCCGGCTCCATCGCCAAGGGATGATGCACCAGCGCCACCAAGGGCGCGGTGATCCCTGCCACAGCCGCTGTCGGCAGCGCCCCGAAGGCGAGCCCGTCCACGATCACCACCCGCCCCGCGGGCTGCGCCGCAAGCTGCGCCACCGCTGATGCCATCGCCGCCGCGCCGGGATCGGGAAACCCGTCAGGCAGCGTCACCACCGCCACCCCGTGCCCCGCCCCCCGCAGCGAGTCGACCAGCCGCCGGTCATAGAAGGACCCCCCGGTCAGGGTCTCAATCGCACCGGGAAGGGCAAGGGCAAGGTCAAGCGGCATGAAGGAAAGGGCGTCCCGAACAACGGTGCCATGCACCGCCCGGTATCAGATAGGGTCGCGGGGCGGCACATCAATCGCCCGCCGCCTCCCGCTCTGCGCCGTCGGGCGCAAGATCCTCCTGCAACCGACAGGCCCGCGCAAAACAACCACTGCCTGACTCAACTCCGGCCTTCACCTTCAGAGGATGATGAAAACCACCGGCACCGGGGGGCCAAATGAAATTCCTTCACTCCTCAGGGCTCTACCTTGGGCTGGCCATCACAGCCGCTGCTCCAGCAGGCGCGACCACCATCTCAAACACGGCGATGGCGGCCTGCAAAGAGATGGTCGGCCTGCCCTCCAAGGTCGAGGTCGTGAGCCCGCTGCGCCCCGGCTTCACCGATATCATCCTGCACGAAAACGCCACTGGCCGCCGCATCGCCGGCACCGCGACCGATCAGGGGTCCATCGAGGATTGGCTGGAACTGAACTGAGCGCCCGTCGCTCTGTGCGCTGGACCTATGCAGGGGCGGTGCCGAAAGGTGCCGCCCTCTATATATGTCAGGGCTGGCACTCCTCCGGCGTCAATTGGATCAGCCAGTGCCGGAAGGCCGGACTTTCCTCATAGGCGCCCGGCCCTTCGTAACGCACCGGAGGCAGGCCAAGGCGCGCCATATCCGCGATGGAAAATCCCCAGCCCAGCTGATCGCCACTCAGACGGTTCTCGAACCGGTCACCCACGCCGCAGATGGCGAAGGTGTCGTTGGGCAGGCCGATCCGGTCATACAGCGCCGCCTCTTCGACGATCAGCGCCTCCAGCGTCGGCACCGCCTCGTCCAGCCATGCCTCTATGTCGGTGCCGCTCTCCGCAGCCCCTGCCGCGACCGAGGCGCGCAGATGCTCGCGCAGGGTGATCCCTTTCTGCTCTGCCACGATCTGAAACCCGCGGTCGTTGCCATGCCAGCCAAGGAAGGCATTCTCGCGGATCGTGATGCTGGCGGCAGCAGGGGCGATGAAGTTGGCACAGGAAGAAAAGCAGCCGACCTCGATGGTCAGATCGGGCTTCAGGTCCGCGACGATCGATCCGATATAGATCCCGACCTTGGTATCCCCGCCGCCGGAATTGACCAGCATCTTGGTGACCTGCCCGCGCGGCAGGTCGCGCACAGCCTCGCTCAGCGCGGTCAGGCCCGCCGCGTTGATGCCGCCGATATAAGTCAGCGTATCCCCGTCGATCGTCACGATGGGGTTCGGATCGGTGGACGGCTTGCCGGGCGCCTCCCCGGCCAAAGCGGGGCCTGCGATCAGGCAGGTGGCAAGGACAGCGGCGCGCATCAGGCGTAATCCTTGCCGTAATCGCGCCCGGCATGGCGCAGGAAGTAAAGGCCCAGCAGGAACAGCGGCAGGCTCATCACGATGCTGCCATAGTCGCCGAACGCGGTCGGACCTGCCGCTGCCCCGGCTGCCGCAGCGCCCCCTGCGGCGATGAAGAAGGTGCCCGCATCCCACAGCCCATGCAGCACGATCCCGGTCCAGAGCGAGCCTGTCCGCAGCCGCACGGCGGCAAGGAACACCCCCGACAGGAAGGCGGCACCTGCCTGAATCACCGCCCCCCGTAGATCGCCGGTCAAAAAGACGTTGAGCACATGTATCGCCCCGAACAGGGCCGACGACCCGAGGATCGCCACCCAGATGCCGCCGCTGCGGAACAGACCGCGCAGAATGATGCCGCGGAACATCACCTCTTCGGACCAGCCGACCATCATCGTATTGGCAAGGATGAACAGCGTCACCGTTGCGGGCGGCATCCCGGCCCCCAGCGCGCTGACCGCAAAGAGCGCAAGGAACAGAAGCCACGGCCAGATCACCTTGAGCGTGCCGCGCTGCGGGCCCTGCGCCAGACCGACCTCGCGCCACCAGCGCATCACCAGAACGGTCGCCAGAAGGAACAGGCTCGCCGCCGCGAGGGAGGGCGAGATGCCATGTTTCACGAGGTCGAGAAGATCGATCTCTTCCGATCCGCTTCCGAATTTCTGGATGCCGAGGCCGATCGCCTGCCAGATCAGATAGACGCCAATCGCAACTAGGGCTGTCAGCTTCATTTCGACCAAGTCCCGTCAGGAAGAAGGAAGGCAGGCACGAGATCGTCCGCACATGACGCGTCCAACGCTGCTTCGGGGTTTTCAAGGAAGGCCGCACCGATATCCTTGGCGCATTGCGAAAAGGCCAGCGTGCCGTGGCCGCTTTCGGGCAGGAACACCAACCGCCCCTTCGGCAGCGACGACACCATCAACGCGCCCCAACTCGGCGCGGTCTGGGTGTCGAACGCGCCTTGCATCACAAGGGTCGGGATGGCGGCGGTGACCGGATCATGGAAGCCGGGCCGGGGCTGGGGCGTGAATTCCTTGCACAGGTCGTAGAAAGTGGCGTTCAGCAGCCCTTCATACATGTCCGTCAGGCTTTTGGGCCAGCCAAACTCGGATTGCAGGCGCAGGCTGACGGCGGCGGCCCCTTCGGGCGAGTTGATGTCCATATCCTCCTGACAGGCGAACATCTGGGTCTGGAACCCTTCCAGCAGCACCCGGTCAAGGGCCGCATTATCGGCCCCGACCCGGGCAAAGACCTGCGCCACCTGCCCCTCGTCCAACATCCCCGCCAGCGTTTCCATCCGAGCCAGCGACTCGGCTCCAAAATGGCGTCCCAGCATCGCCGTCAATGCCACCCGCGTGGCCGCACCGGTTCGCAGCCGCAGGTAATCTGCCGCAAAACCCACGCGGGCGGGTTGGTCGGGCAGGGCCTGCGCGGCGTCGAGAAGCGCCGCCTCAAACTCATCCACCAGCCCCGCCCCGCTGGCGGCGGCGGCCCGGTCGGCCTCCAGCCGCGTCAGCATCGCCTCGACCATCTTGGTGTTCTGCTGCCCCGCCATCGCCAGCCGCAGCGCGGTTTCAGCGAAGGCCATCGCATCGGCATCCAGCCCCGTCAGGCCGGCAAGCGCGCTTTCCGGCGTCGGGTGCAGGGCGATCTTTCCCCCGGTCAAGGCGAGGAAGGTCGTTGCATCCCCCTGTTCCAGTTCCGCCATGACTTTCGGGATGTACCCCGTCATCCCCTGCAACTGCGCCTTCCAATTGTTGCGGGTATCAACAAGGCCAAAAAGCGCCTCGGCGTCGATATCGCCTTCCGGTGTCTTGATCGGTTGCGTCTCCAGCTTGCCGATCAAGGTCCAAAAGCGGGCCCTCAGGTCCGGATAGGCGGCGGCGCATTTCGCATCCGCCGTGCAGGCGTCAAAGATGCCTTGGATCGCCTCGGCATGGGGCAGGGCCAGCGTATCATAGATAGGCACCTGCACAGGCGCGACCGAATCCAACACCACCGACCGCAATCCGTCAGGGGCAGAGCGCATCACCTCCTGCCCCAGCTTGGTTCCATAGGAAATCCCGTAGATATTGTAGACCGGATAGCCCAGCGTGTGCATCACCGCCTGCACATCCTGCGCATTCTGCCATGTGTTGATCTTGGTGATGTCCGCACCAGAGGCCGCGATTTCATCCAGACAGGCCCGGGTCATCTGGCGCGTCAGGGCGATCGTGTCCCCCACTCCCTTCGTCGCCTGCACCAGCGCTTCGGGGTCCGAGGCCAGCGTGTCAAAGCAGCGCGTCTCGGCTGCAGCCGACTGATCCACCCCGCGCTGATCGAAGGCCACCACGTCGCGGCGGCTGCGCAGATGTTCAAAGAAGGTGGTGGTGATCGACGTGCGCGCCACGATCCCCACACCGGGGCCGCCATGCAGATGCACCACCGCATCCGGCGCGGGCGAGACCGAGCGCGACTTGTAGATCATAAAGCTCAGGTCAATCCGGCGGCCTTCCGGGGTCTCATGATCCTCCGGCACGCTGATCTTGCCACAGGCCACGGTGCGGCCCTCGATCTCGAACGGGGCCAGTGGGCGCGGGCAAGGGGCGGCCACCACCGGAAAGCGCGGATCAGCCCCACCTGCGGCAATGACGGGAAAGAGCGGATCGACAGGCGCGGGCGCCGTCAACGCAAGGACGAAGGCGACGATCTGGTCGGGGGTCATGTCTGGCATTCCTGAACAAGTGCCACACTGTCCCGCCTTTGCCGCGCCCCGCCTATCCGAAACGCGAAATCCCAGCGTTTCGGAGCGGTGCTTCGCGTTGCGGATAGCGGCGACTCGGGCATCGCCTAAACAGATCGCAGCATCAGCGAAAAGGCCGCCCCATGACCCCCGATCAGATCGTCGCCGCCGTGATGGCCTTGGTGTCCGGCACGGCAAGCCCGACCGATTTCGCGACCATCCACGCCGGGGGTGCCGATACCCGCTATCCGGTGACGGTCGAGGCCTGCCCTCGTCCCCTGCCTGCGGGCGAAGTGGAAGGCCAGACCGTCATCTGCGGACGCCTGGAGGTGCCGGAGGTGCATGGCAAGGACGACAGTCGCCGTATCAAGCTAGCCTTCGCGGTGCTGAAGGCGCGCACGCAAAGCCCCGCCCCTGATCCGGTCGTCTATCTGCATGGCGGCCCGGGCAGCGGCACGGTCAAGGACCTGTGGTCCATCGTCGTGCCGATCTTCGACCAGTTCCGCATGCGGCGCGATCTTGTCACCTTCGACCAGCGCGCGGCGGGCCTGTCATCCGACATGGTGCTCTGCCTTGATACGCTGGGCGCCAACATCGTTTCACTCATGGCACCGGGCGCCGTGCCCGAGTCCATGCCCGAAGCCGAGCTTTTCGCCCAATGCATCGATGAGATGAAGGCCAAGAGCGGCGACATCACGGCCTATAACACCACCCAGAATGCCTATGACACGCAGGCCCTGATGCGCGCGCTGGGCTATCCGGAATGGAATCTCTACGGCATTTCCTACGGCACCCAACTGGCGCTGGAGGTGATGCGATCCGCCCCCGAAGGCACCCGGTCGGTCGTGATCGACAGCGTCTTTCCACCCGACGTGAAAGGCTATGACGAAAACATCAAGCCGCTGCAGGAATCCATTCAGGCCACGCTGGACCAATGCGCCGCCGATCCGGCCTGTGCTGCCGCCTATCCCGATCTGGAAGGCACACTCGTCCGTGTGGCCGAAAAACTGCAAGCCAACCCGATTCCGGCCTCGCGCGGACGGGCCGAGATCACACTGAAGGCCCTGATCGACCTCTTCGATGGCCGCAACAGCCCCGGCGCATGGCCGCAGATCACCGCCCATGTGCCGCTGATCCTGACGGAACTGGACCGGGGTGAGACGACGACATGGGATATGCTGACCACTGGGGGCACGCGCAAGCTTCCCACGAGTGCCGAGCGGCTGGCCACCGCTGCCGCGAAGCTGACACCGGAACAAAAGGCGCTGGCGACGCTGCTGCTTGACCATGCTGCGGCCGAGCGCACGGATGATGCCGCCATCGCGGCCGCCCTGTCGGCACTGTCGGATTCGCTGGGGCGCAGCCAATCGGGCGCATCGGACCTCGCCGCCCGCTTCGATGCCGAGGTGACACGCTCCATCATCGGCTCGGGCTCGCGTGAGGCGATGATGGATTTCGTGGTCGCCTATGCCGGTCTTGCCACACAGACGCCATCGCGAGACGGACTCCGCGCGCTGATCGAACCTCGGCTGCCTGCCGGGGACCTGCCGCCGATCCTTGCCCTGATCGACCTGATGACCGAGGCCGACATCCGTGCTGTCTTCGCCGCTGTGTCGGGCGATGCACGCAAGGCCTTTGCCCCGATGATGATCCCTCTCGACCTGATGGTGATCGCTTGTCAGGAACAGATGCCCTTCAACACCCTTGAAGGCTACAACGCCTATAATGCGATGCTGAAATGGCCCTGGCTCACACTGTCAAACAAGGCGGATTCCTCGATGTACGGCATTTGCCAGTTGCTGCCCCCCGCACCCCGGCCCGAGTTTCTGACGCCTGTTTCAAGCGACATCCCCACCATGGTCGTCTACGGCCTGAACGATACGCAAACCTCGTCGGTTGATGCCCGCCATGCAGCAGAAACCCTGTCACGGGCGCAGGTGATCGAGGTGCCCGAGGCAGGGCATGGCGCCATCGTCTTCTCGCAATGCGTCAAGGATATCGGCATCGCCTTCATCGAACGGCCCGATGCGGCACCGGATACCGCCTGCCTTGCCAGTCTGAAGCCGAAATTCGTGCTTCCGCCCGGCTAGCACAGCCGCCGACGGCTGCGCGCCAGCGTTTCCGTCGGCAACTCGCCGAACGCAATCCGATAGGCGGCAGGGAAGCGGCCCAGATGGGCAAAGCCGCAATCCAGCGCGATGCTCGTCACCGTATCCGCAGCCCCCGCGACCCGCAGCCGCTCATGCGCCCGTTCAAGCCGCATCTGCAACAGCACGTCGCGCGGACCCATCGCCCGCACCTCCAAAAAGGCAAGCTGCAGGCTTCGCAGTCCGACGCCGACCTCGCGCGCCACCTCTGCCATCGACAAGGGCTCGTCACTACGCGCGCGCATGAACTCCTCGGCCATCCGCACCCGAAGCCACGCTGCAGGCAGGACCCGCTCCTCCCGCAGCACCTCGGTCGATTGATGGATGAGGTGCGAGAGAAGCTCTTCGATCAGCACGGCCAGCGCCGCGGCGGCCTTGGGCGAAAGCGGCAAGCCGTCGTCGAATTGCTGGGTGATGTATCCCAGCAGATCCGACAAGCGCCGCACCTCGGGGTGCTTTGCGGCCAGCGGCAACCCATCCGGCAAGCCCGTCCATGCTGCATCCGGATCGCGCGCCGCCTGCTCCAGATCGCGCAACCTCGCCTGCGGGATCATCAGCGCATTCGCATGAAAAAGCCCCGCGCCCGAAGGGGCCTGCGCCCGCGTGCGCCGCTCGTTCGGGCCAAAGATGCATATTGCCCGCGATGCGATCCGGTATTCCGCCGCGGCGACACGCACCCGCAAATGACCCGTCTGCGGCAGCAGGACCGTCACCGCCGTCTCTTCCGCCAGATCGACAAAATGCCCGGTGGAACGGACGCGACTCACCTTCAGGCCACCCGATTGCAGTTCTGCCGTCTCCACCTTGATCCGGCCCTTGTCATCCAACAGCGCAAAAGCGTTCGTTCGGCTGAACATGGTGGAATCGAAGGCCCGATCGGCACCGTTGGCCGTGTTGAATTCGGTCGTTCGGACAGAGATCACGGTCAGAGTCCCGGAATTGGCGTGCCGTTAACTATACTTAAGTATTGCATCGACCCGCCTCAGACGCAAAGCAAGACTTCGGCGCAGCCCGCGACGGATTGATCGGGGCGCTGGCCGGCGCATTCGCGTTCCGGATAGCCAATGCCGCACAAGATCGGCACTCAGGATGGGTCTGCAGGCGTGATCACCCGAACCCCAACCCGAAGGAGAGCAACCCATGCGCCGCCTATCGCTCATTCTGGCGACAGCCCTCGTCGCCGCCACCGCCAATCCACCACCCGCCATGGCCGACAAGAAGACAGACGCCGTCATCGCCGGGGCGATCCTCGGTGCGCTGATCGCCAATGCCGCGCGAAAGAACGGGGCCAATCACCGCTTCGACTATTCGACCGACACGGCCTTCTACCCGGCCGATCTGCCCGGCGTGACCTGCTACAGCCGCGCCCGCACCTGCTATCAGCGTGGCAACTATTCCGCTTGGGCAACCCGGAGGGTTTTCGGATGACACCGATCCTGTTTCGTGCGCTTGCACCCCTGATGGTGGCCGCCCTTCCCGTGGTTGCCCTTGCCGAAGAGACGCCACTGTCGATCAAGATCGACGGCGCCGTGGCCCTTGAGGCATCGGTCCTTGCGGAAGGCACCCTGAACGAGGCGCAGGTGCAGGTCCTGAAGGATGTCGCGCATCAGAAGGCCGTCGTCCTGACCTGCGAAGGCTATGCCATCGATGACACCCGCTTTGGCGGTGTGCTGGCGGCGGCCTACCCGGACGATGCCGCATTCAACGCCATGGACGAAGACGCGCAGCTTCACATGCGGTCGGTGATCATGCTGGTGCTGGGCACCTTCCTCGGCGGCAATCTTGCCATCGCCGCCACCGATGCGGCGGCATGGTGCACCTCGGCCGCAGAAGAGAAGGGGCAGACGGACGCCCCGAACCGTATCTGGGCGGATTGACACCGATCATCCGAAACCGCCGATCCCGGGTCTTTCCCCGGGGTCGGCGCACAAGGTCGGCGCGGCCAAGGCGATCCTGCCTTCTGCACCAACAGATCCAAGGCACCGAATTCACCGACCTTGAAGCCCGGGCCCCAAGGCCCCATGGATCGAATCCACCCGTCACTCAGCGGCATGATGGGGGCTACGCTCCCTATGCACCTCAGCGCCCAGCACCTGCAGATACCCCCGATAGGGATCGATGCCGCCGGATCAGACGACAAAACCTTTGCGCGTTACATCCTGAAAACCCTTCTACAACAGGGATTTCCGGGTTTCTTCACAGCTATCCGAGGATGGATTTGGTGGCGAGGGGGGGACTCGAACCCCCGACCCCATGATTATGAGTCATGTGCTCTAACCAACTGAGCTACCTAGCCACTGCGGGCGTCCCTACAGACTCCCATGAATGGCGTCAAGCCACCATCCTTCCGCCATGCGCCCCCTAGCCATGCGCCACGCGCGGGCGGCCAGAGGCGGTGGCGCTCACCGTCGCCTCGATGAACATCGACCGACCCTCTACCTCCGCCTCTTTCACCTCCCGCGCCACGCGGACCTGCACCTCTTCCGCCCCGGCGGCCCGGGCGCGCGCCATCGCCTCGGCCACCAGCGCGGCCTCCATCGCCTCCAGCGCCGCCTCCCGGCTGTTGAACGCTTGCAACCCGTCCGCCAGATGCGCCACGAACCGCCCCTCGGCAGGGCTGCTGACCAGCCCGCTCACCCGCTGGCTTACCTGCCCGACCACCGCGCCGATGGCATTGGCCACGCCGGCATGCTCCGGCAGCACCATCCTTGCCCCCAACCGCTCGCCCACCGCGCCGTAATAGGACGGGGCCGAGGCTCCGAGGCCGATCACCGGCACCCCCAGCCGCGCCGAGATTTCCACCACGCCGCGATGCTGCGCCAGCCCCGCCCGCATCAGCGGATGCCGCGCCAGCGCCTCCGGCGCCTCGCCCGCAAAGGCGGGATCCTCGCCAAAGGCCGCCTCCAGCAGGCAGTCCACCGTCTGCGCCGTCAACTGGTCGATGATCGTCTGCGCGAATACCCTCGCATCGGTCGCGAACCGCTCGCCCCGCCCATTGCGCCGCCGCGCCAGCAGGCGCACCGCCTTCTCCGCCGCTACCCCATCCCACGCCGCCAGACGGCCCAGAACATGGCTCGCATCCGATGGCGTCACGCCGGAAATCATCACCAGTCCCCGCGCCACCAGCCGCTCCAACGCCGCCACCTCAAGCCGCGAGGTCAGCACCTGCGACACCGGCATGGGCTGCACCAACCGCCCCAGCACCGCCACATCACGCGGGCCAAGGCCGCCCGCATTCCCGCCCATGGGAATAGCGAAGCGCCCGTCGAACTCCCCCACCGCCTCGGCCGAAAGCCAGCGGTCCAGCGCCGCATGCACCATCGCCCCATGCTCCACCGCCAAAAGCGACACGGGCACCAACCGCCGCGGCCCAAGCCGCAGCCCGCCATCCAGCCCCTCGGTGATCAGATGCACCTCGCTGTCGCCGCCAAGGCCGGTGGTGCGCATCGCCACCGCCTCGACCATTGTGCGGAACCCGCCCACCCGCGCCCCCTGCGGATCAATCTCGGGCAGCCCGTCGCGCAGCAACGCCACATCCGTCGTCGTGCCCCCAATGTCGCTGACCAGCGCGTCCTTCTCGCCCGTCAGCCAGCGCGCGCCCACGATGCTCGCTGCAGGGCCGGAAAGGATCGTCTCGATCGGCCGCTCCCGCACCATCGCGGCGGAAATCAGCGCCCCGTCGCCACGCACCACCATCAGCGGCGCCTGCACGCCGATCGCCTCCAGATGCCGCTCACACGCTGCCACCAGCCGGTCGATCATCCCGATCAGCCGCGCATTCAGCACCGCCGTCAGCGCCCGCTTCGGCCCGTTCAGATTGGCCGACAGCTCATGCGAACAGGTCACGGGTCGCCCCGTGACCCGCCGGATCAGATCGCGCGCCGCCATCTCATGCGCCGGGTTCCGGGTGGCGAAACTCGCCGCCACCGCGAAGCCCATCACCTGATCGGCCAGCGCGGCCACCTCGGCCTCAAGCCGCGAAAGGTCCAAGGGCGCGGCCTCCGTCCCGGCATGGGTATGCCCGCCCGCCAGCCGGATCACCGGATCGCCTTTCAATGCCTCGATCAATCCACCGCGCTCCAGATCGGCGGCATCAAACCCGATGAAGACCAGCGCGACCCGGCCCCCCTGCCCCTCGACCAGAGCATTGGTGGCCAGCGTGGTGGACAGCGACACCAGCGCCACCTCGCCCGGCTTCACCCCGGCCTCTGCCAGCGCGGCATCCACCGCCCGGCCCACCCCTAGCGCCAGATCCCCCCGCGTGGTCAGCGACTTGGCCGACCCGATCACCTTCGTCGCGGCCTCGTCCACGATGACCGCATCCGTATAGGTGCCGCCGGTATCCACGCCCAGAAAATACGCCATCGCCGTCGCTCGTCCTGCCTGCCGGGGCCCTATTGCGGCCCCTGTCGCCCCGGCACTTAAGGCGAAAGGGCGCGAAGATCACCCCCGAAGGCGACCTTTCCGCGTCGCCCCCCGCCCTCAGCGCCGTCGCTTGCCCGGGATGCGGCGCAGCCGCGCGGGCGCAATGCCCATCATCTCGCGGTATTTCGAAACCGTCCGCCGCGCCACCACCGCGCCCTCGGCCTGCAGCGCCACCACCAGCGCTTCGTCCGACAGGGGCCGCGTCCGATCCTCCGCTGCCACCATCTCTGCCAACCGCGCCCTAAGTGCCGCGGCCGAGATATCGGACGCCCCCTCGCCCCCCATCGACCCCGAAAACAGCGCCCGCAGCCACAAGGGCCCCTTCGGCGTGTCCACACTCGTCCCTGCCACGACCCGGCTCACCGTGCTTTCATGCAGATCAACCGCCGCGCCCACCTCGGCCATCGTCATCGGCACCAGACGGCTCGCCCCATGATCCAGCGCCGCCTCCTGCCGCCGCAATATCTCGCGCCCCACGCGCAAAAGCGTGTTATTGCGCGCCTCCACCAGCCGCAGCACCGCCCGCGCCGCGCCCTGCCCCTCGCCCCGTCCCGGCTTTACCGCGATCTCGGGCAGGGACGACCGGTTCAGCGACACCATCCAGCCTTCCATTCCCTTCCGCGCGATCAGGTCCGGCTCGCGCACCGGGGCGGATTGCATGTTGAACTGCGCGCCGGGCTTGGGGTTCATCCCCCGCAACTGCCGGATCGCCGCCATCACCTCGCTCTCGCTGACCACCAGCTTGCGCGCCAAGCGCCCGACATCGCCCGCCGCCACAAGGTCCAGATCGGCGATCACCCCGCGCAGCACCGGGTCCGCATCCCCGTCCGCCTCCGCCTGCAACAGCAGGCACTCGGCCAGCGACCGCGCGAACAGCCCCGCCGGTTCGATCCGCTGCAACCGCGCCAGAACCAGCGCCACCCGCACCTCCGGCAGGCCCAGTTCCGCCGCCACCACGTCCGTCGCCACGCCCAGCCATCCCGACGGCTCCAACCCTTCGGTCAGCGCCAGCGCGATCCGCTGATCCTCGGCCCCCATCCGTTGCCGCGCGATCCAGCCCGACACATGGGCCATCAGGCTCGGCCCCGCGCCCTCCACCTGATCCAATGCCTCGCCCGATCCGGTGCCCCGCAGCGCCCCATCCCATCGCGGCAGCCATTCCCCCATCGCCGAAGGCCGCAGGATCAGCGCCGGATTCTCCGCCGCCTGTTCCTCCAGATACCGCGCCAGCCCCGCCGCATCCGCCTTCAGCACGCGGATGGACGCATGCAGCCCCACCGTCAGGTGCAGCCGCTGCCGCGTGGTGACCCCGATCCTCTGGCGCGTCGACATGGGGCCAGCCTAGGCTGCCCGCCCGCCACCCGCAACACCCGCCCGGCCGTCGAAAGGCCAACCCGCCGCATCCCGCCCCCCTCGCCATTCCCGCCGATCCGGCCTAGGGTCCGCCGCGACCGACGGACGACCGCAATGATGCATGAAGACCCCTTCCCCCTCGTTCAGGACATCGTCCTCATCGGCGGCGGCCATGCCCATGCGCTGGTCCTGCGGATGTGGGCCATGGACCCGATCCCCGGCCTCCGCCTCACCCTGATCGACCCCAATCCCATCGCCCCCTACACGGGCATGCTCCCGGGCCATATCGCAGGCCATTACCGGCGCGACGAGATCATGATCGATCTCGTCCGCCTCGCCCGTTTCGCAGGCGCAAGGCTGATCCTCGACCGCGCCACGGGCCTCGACACCACCACCCGCCGCATCCATCTGGCAAATCGCCCGCCCCTGCGCTTCGACATCGCCTCGCTCGACATCGGCATCGGCTCCGGCCTTCCCGGCCTGCCGGGCTTCGCCGAGCATGCCGCCGCGGCCAAGCCCTTGGGCGACTATGCCCTGCGCTGGGAAACCTTCCTCTCCACCGCCCCCGCGGAACCCGCCCTCACCCTCATCGGCGCCGGGATCGGCGGCGTGGAACTGGCGCTCGCCTCCGCCCACCGCCTGCGGGCCACGGGCCGCACCCCCCGCATCACGCTCCTTGAACGCGCCGACGCGGCGCTCCCCAACATCGGCCCCCGCGCCCGTGCCACGCTCCTGTCGCGCCTCACCGCCGAAGGCATCACGCTGCGCAGCGGCACCACCGCCACCGCCATCGGCCCCGATCACGTCACCCTCTCCGACGGCACGCGCCTGCCCTCGGATTTCACCCTCTCCACCGCAGGCACGCAGCCGCAGGGTTGGCTCACCCAAACAGGCCTCGCCCTGCAGGACGGCTTCCTCGCCGTCTCGCCCACGCTCCAAACCTCCGACCCCGCGATCTTCGCCGCGGGCGACTGCGCCCACCTCAGCCACGCCCCCCGCCCCAAGGCGGGCGTCTATGCCGTCCGCGCCGCCCCCATCCTGCTGCACAACCTGCGCGCTCTGGCCACGGGCCGCCCCCTGCGCCCTTACCACCCGCAGCGCGACTATCTCAAACTCGTCTCCATGGGCGGCAAAGAGGCAGTGGCCGATAAGTTCGGTCTCCGCTCCGGCGGCCGTGCCCTCTGGTGGCTGAAAGACCGCATCGACCGCGCCTTCATGGCGAAGTTCGACGCCTATCCCACGCCCACCCGCCGCTTGCCCAGCCCCGCCGCCATCGGACTGGCCGAGGCGATGGGCGAAAAACCCCTCTGCGGCGGCTGCGGCGCCAAGGTCGGCCCCGGCACTCTGGCCGCCAGCCTTGCCACCCTGCCCGGACCCGCCCGCCCGGACGTGATCACAGGCGCAGGCGACGATGCCGCCATCCTGCGCCACGGGACAGGCGCTCAAATCATCACCACCGATCACCTGCGGGCCAGCCTGAACGACCCCCGTCTCATGGCCCGCATCACCGCCATCCATGCCATGGGCGATATCTGGGCCATGGGCGCCGCCCCACAGGCGGCGCTGGCGCAGATCACGCTCCCGCGCCTCGCCCCCGCCCTGCAAGCCGACATGCTGGCCGAGATCATGGAGGAAGCCGCCGCCCTCTTCACCGCCGAAGGGGCCGAAATCGTCGGCGGCCATACCAGCATCGGCGCCGAACTCACCATCGGCTTCACCCTGACGGGCCTGACCGACCACCCTGTCACCAAGGGCGGCGCACGCCCCGGCGACGCGTTGCTCCTGACCAAGTCGCTCGGCTCCGGCACGCTCATGGCCGCCGAAATGGCGCTGGCCCGTCTGCCGCAGGATCTGCTCGGCCCCCATGTCGCCGCCGCATGGGCCGCAATGTCCCGCCCCCAAGGCACCGCCGCCCGCCTCCTCGCCCCCTATGCAAGCGCGATGACCGACATCACCGGTTTCGGCCTCGCCGGCCACCTGCTTGAGATGATGGAGGCGTCACGCACCGCCGCCACGATTGACCTCGCCGCCCTCCCCCTTCTTGCGGGGGCCGAGGCGCTGGCAGCCCAGGGCATCGCTTCCAGCATCGCCCCCGCCAACCGCGCCGCCACGGCTGGCCGCCTCACCGCGCCCAACACCCCCCGCGCGGCCCTCCTTTTCGACCCGCAAACCGCAGGCCCCCTGCTGGCCGCCCTGCCGCCCGATCAGGCAAACGACGCCCTCGCCGCGCTCCACGCCGCAGGCGAACCCGCCACGATCATCGGCCATGTCACCGACGGCCCCCCCTACCTGACCGTAGGCTAAAGGACGACCGTCGCAAGACTGAGTAGTTTTCCCAAGATGAAGAGGCATCCGTTGCCCTTCATCTTGGCCCAAATACTCAAAAAAACCTGAGCCAAGCGGCGAAGTCCGCGCAGGCGAGGCAAAAGGAACGCGCCGCGCACCCTTCGCGCGGCGCTCCGCATCACAGCCCGGTCACCGCCCCCGCGACACGGTCGGCAATCGCGCCCAGCTCGTCCAGCCCCTCCACCGCCACCTCGGTAAAGGGCACCGCCATCCGCGCCCGGTGCTTGCCATAGCGCGGGTCGTAATGCCGCTCCATCAGCCCTTCGGCCAGATCGACAAACCGCCCCTCCGCCACCATCGCCCGCCACTCTGCGATCACCTCGCGCGGATGGGCCAGCGCCAGCGACGCCACCACCCCGTCCAGCCGCGCCACATCCGCCACCAGATCGGCATAGGCCCGCACCAGATATCCGGCCCGCGCCGCCCGCGGTGCTGCAATCGCTACCCGCGGCGCCTCCACCATCGCCCGCCACAGCTTCGGCGGCAGGCGGCACTCGCCCACCTTGGCGCTTTCCGCCTCCACCACCACCGGCCGCGACGGATCAAGCCGCGCGAGCGCGAGCGCCAGCCGCCCCTCAAAGGCCTTCTGGCTCGGCTGTTCCCCCATATGCCCGAACAGCGACCCGCGATGGTTCGCCAACCCCTCCAGATCCACCACCTGCACCCCCCGCGCAGGCAAAAGGTTCAGCACCTCGGTCTTGGCCGACCCGGTATTGCCGTCCAGCACCACCAACCGGAAGGGAAAGGGATCGGTATAAAGCGCATCCACCACCAGCCGCCGCCACGCCTTATAGCCGCCCTGCAGCACCTCCACCCGCCAGCCGATCTGGGCAAGGATCGACGCGAAACTCCCCGACCGCTGCCCGCCCCGCCAGCAATAGACCAAGGGCCGCCATCCCCCCGGCTTCTCCGCCAAGGGCCCCTCCAGATGCGCCGCCGCATTCTTCGCCACCAGCGCCGCCCCGATCTTGCGCGCCGAAAACGGGCTCACCTGCTTGTAGATCGTCCCCACCCGCGCCCGTTCGTCATCATCCAGCACAGGCAGCGATACCGCCCCCGGAACATGATCCTCCGCCCATTCCGCAGGCGACCGCACATCGATGATCTCGTCGAAATCCAGCGCCAGCACATCCGCCAGCCGCTCCAGCTTCACCGCCATCAGAACCCCGCCTCGCAGGCAGCGACCAGCGCCGCCAGCATCGCGCCGCAGCGCCCCATCTGCTCCACGCTCACATATTCGTCCGGCTTGTGCCCCTGCGCCATGGACCCCGGTCCGCAGATCACCGTCGGCACCCCCAGCCGCGCGTCAAAAAGGCCCCCTTCCGTGCCAAAGGCCACCTTGATCGTCCCGTTCGCCCCGGTCAGCCCCTTCACGAACTGCACCACCCCCGCATCCGATGGCGTCCCAAGGCCCGGATAATCCCACAACCGCTCGATCCTAATCTCCGCCTCCGGAAACTCCGCCCTGAGCGGCGCCACCACCGCCTCGCACCCCGCCCCGACCTCCGCGATCAACCCCTCCACATCCTCCCCGGCCAGCGACCTTATCTCCCAATCCGCCACCGCCAGATTGGGCACGATATTCACCTGCACGCCGCCATTCAATTTGCCCACATGCAGCGTCGTGTAGGGCACGTCATAATCGCCATCGCGCAGCCCTTCCGCCGCCACCCGCGCCTGCACGCCGCGCAGCACGCCCACGAAATCCGCCGCCAGATGCAGCGCGTTCAGCGCCAGCGGCGCCAGCGCCGAATGCCCCTCCCGGCCTGCGCAAGTCGCCCGCAGCGCCACCTTCCCCTTGTGCCCGGTCGCCACCGCCATACCCGTAGGCTCCCCCACGATGCACATGCGCGGCCGCACAGGGGCCCCCTCCAGCATCGCAATCATCGACCGCACCCCCATGCAGCCGATCTCCTCGTCAAAAGACAGCGCCAGATGCAGCGGCACCCGCAGCTCCCGCCGCGCCGCGTCCAGCATGGCAGCAATCGCACAGGCGACGAACCCCTTCATATCCGCCGTCCCGCGCCCGTAAAGCCGCCCCCCGGCCTCGGTCAATGCAAAGGGCGGATAGGTCCAAGCCTGCCCCTCCACCGGCACCACATCCGTATGCCCCGACAGCATCACCCCGCCCACATCCGCAGGCCCCACCGTCGCATAAAGGTTGCACTTCCCGCCCGTCTCATCCGGGATCAGCAGCGCCTCCACCCCCGCCTCGGCCAGCAGCCCCGCCACCCAATCCATCAGCGCCCGGTTGGGCCGATGGCTCACCGTGTCGAAGGCGATCAGCCGCTCCAATATCGCGCGCGCGTCCATTCCGGGGTCCTCCATTCCAAACGACACCTAACCGCAAAGCCGCGTGAAGCGGAACCCCCGCCCCTTTCCCGCAGCCGCCCGCAATGCCAAGGTCGCGGCATGACCCGCTCCGCGATTCCCTTCCTGACCGCCCTCTTCCTCGCCCTGCCTGCCGGGGCTCAGGACACGCCCCCCAGCCCCCGCGACGGCGGCGCGGTGGCGCAGCTCCTGCAGGCCCATGCCCTCTTCGACCTCGGCCTCGCCCGCAAGGACCCGCTTGCCACCCTCGCCGCCGCGCGCCTTGCCGCGGGCATCGCCGCCACCGACAGCGACCGCGCCCCCACGCCCCCCGGCGAACCCGTCCCTGCCGCCTATCCCACGGCGGATGTGATGTTCACCGTCGCCAAGGCGCTGGCGCAGGAGGATGACCTCGCCTCCGACCTCGCCGCCCGCACAGTGGCCGAGGTTTCCCGCACCCCCGCCCTCACCGTGATCCGCGCCACACGTGGCATCGGCGCAGGCGAAACCCATGTCTGGCAGATCCCCTTCTTCGCCGAAGCGCCCGGTGAACTGGGCCTCTTGGGCGACGGCAAGGCCAATCTCGACCTCGCTGTCACAGGGGCCGAAGACAGCCCGATCTGCCTCGACACCGCCCCCACAGACCGCGCCTTCTGCAGCTTCCGGCTGACCGAAAACGCCACGCTGACGATCACCGTGACGAACCGCAGCGAAACCGCAGCAACCTATAGCCTGCTCACCAACTAACCAATTGAAATTGAACATTTGCTGCGCAGCGAAAACCGCAGCAATTCCGCCCTATGCTGCGCAGCGAAAACCGCGGTCCCTGCCCTTCATCTTGGCCCAAATACTCACCTTCCACGCCCATCCCGGGGCGGAACGTCCGCAGGTTCACCCCACGCCGTAGGATGGGCCATTGGCCCATCACCCGAAAGAAAAACGCCGCGCGAACCGCGCGGCGTCCTCGGGTCGGAAAACCCCGCCCCAGCCGAAAGATCACATGACTTCGGACAGCTTCACCACACGGCCTTCCGCCACCGACTTCACCGCCGCATCGGCCAAGGCCAGCGCGATCAGCCCATCCTCTCCGGTGGGTTCCGCCTTGCCCGTTCCGGCCATGGCCGCGATGAAAGTGGCGATCTCGGCCGCATAGGCCTCGGTATAGCGGGTCATAAAGAAGTCGTGCAGCGGCGGGCGCGTATAGCCCGCCCCCGTCGCCACTTCGATGGACACCGGGCGCTGGTTTTCCGCCGACACGGCCCCTTTGGACCCATGCACTTCGATCCGCTGGTCATAGCCATAGGTCGCCCGACGGCTGTTGGAGATCATCGCCTGCCGCCCACTGGCCGTCTTCAACAGAACCTGCACAGAGTCGAAATCCCCCGCCACACCGATGGCCGGATCGACCAGCACCGCCGCCGTGGCCACCACCTCGGTGATCTCCTCGCCCAGCAGGAACCGCGCCATGTCGAAATCATGGATCGTCATGTCGCGGAAGATGCCGCCCGACCGCTTGATATAATCCACCGGCGGCGCGCCGGGGTCGCGGCTGGTGATCACCACCATCTCCACATCGCCCACCGTGCCCTTGTCGATCTCGGCCCGAACAGCGCGGAAATGGGGATCGAAGCGGCGGTTGAAGCCCACCATCAGCGTCCCCTTATGCGCCCGCACCACCTCCAGACAGGCCTTCACGCGCGCCAACGATAGATCGATGGGCTTTTCGCAAAACACCGCCTTGCCCGCCTTCACGAACCGCTCGATCAGATCGGCATGGGTATCGGTCGGCGTGCAGATCACCACCGCGTCGATGTCCTTTGCCGTTTCGATCGCCTCGATCGTCCGCACGTCGCAGCCGTATTGATCGGCAATCGCCTGCGCCGCCGCAGGCATGGCATCCGCCACCGCCACAAGCTTTGCCTGCGCGTCGCCCGTCACCGCCTTTGCATGCACCTTGCCGATGCGCCCCGCGCCCAAAAGCCCGAACCTGATCGCCATTTGCCTCACTCCTTCGCCACTCTCGGCCTGTTCATCGCCCGCAGGGCGTCACGCCCCATAGGCCCCATTCACATTCTGATCGAAATCCACCAGCGCCCCGGTCATCACGCCCGACTCCGCCGACAGCAGATAGGACACTAGCCCCGCCACATGGCCCGGCTTCACCAGCATCCCGAAAGGTTGCGCCGCCTCTGCTTTGGGCAACCAGTCGGGCCCCGCCCCGTGGAACTGCCGCTGGATCGCATCCTCCCCCGGCGTGTCCATCCAGCCCACATTCACACCGTTCACCCGGATGCGATGCGACCGCAGCGCATTCGCTGCGTTCTTCGTGATATTGGCCAGCGCCGCCTTGCTGGCCGAATAGCCCGCAAGGAAGGGCTGCCCGCAATGGCTGCTCATCGTCACGATATTCACCGCCGATGCCGGATGGCCTGCCGCCACCGCCGCCTGCGCAAAGCGCTGCAGGGCGAAGAACGGCCCCTTGGCATTGGTGTCCATCAATTCGTCCCACCCCTCGGGCGTCGTCTCAAGGATCGACCCGCGCGCCGTGGACGCCGCCGCATTGACCAAGGCGTTGACCGGGCCAAAGCGCATCAGCGCCCGCTCCACCAGTTCCGCCGCCTGCCCCGCATCCGCCATATCAGCAGGCAGGAACCGCGCATCCGCGCCACTGGCGCGCAAGCCTTCCGCCGCCGCTTCGCCCTTCGTCACATCCCGGCCCGAAATCACCAGCTTCCGGCACCCCTCGGCCACCAATCGCTGCGCGATTGCCAGACCAAGCCCCTGCCCCCCGCCTGTGATGACGGCCACCGTCCCCGCATGATCCGGCATGATCCCCCCTTCGGAACCCGAAGCCCTTGAGCGGAACCTCTATTCCATTTCAATCCAATTTCAACCCGAATATTCCATCCGGGACGCCTCACCCTGACGAAGATCGTCAGACCAGCCCCAATTCCGCATCCGACGCGATCCGGTCGTACTTGTCCTTGGGTGGCATCGGCCGCCCCCGCCAATCCGGCTGGAACACAAAGGAGGACAGCGCCCGCCCCTCTGGCAGCGCCCCGTTCCCCTTGCCCACGGCATAGTCGTAGTACAGCTTCACGATCTCTTCCGCCGTCACCTGCTGCGCCGCCGGATGCGCCAGACAGGCCTCCCGCCACCGCGCCACGCGGGCGAATGCCGGATCGTCGGGCAGGGCGAACCCCTCGTAATAGTCCAGAAACCAGAACCGCATCATCAGGGGGGTATAAACCGCCTCCGCCCAACCGAAGCGGTCGAACAGGAACACCCCTTCGGGATTGTGATGCCGCAGCATGTCATCCAGCCAGGCATATTGATCCAGCAGCGCCTGCCGCTTCGCCGCAGCCTGTGCCCGGTCGCGGTTCATCACGTAAAGATAGCCCGCGTTTCCGAACGGCCCTTCGCGGGTGATGAACAACCGCTCCACCGCCCGTTCGTAAGGATCGGTCCGCGCCACCCGCACCTCGGGATACCGCTCTTCGAAATAGCGCATCAGGACGAGGCTTTCCTTCAGGATGCGCCCATCCTCCAACTCCAGAACCGGCAGCGCGGTCGTCCCCCGCGTCTTGACCAGTAGTTCCGGGTCACGCGGGCGCGTGATATCCACCACGCGGAACTCCACCGCCTCGCGCAGACCCTTCAGCGCCAGCAATATCTCCACCCGCTGCGAAAAGGGGCAGACGGGGATGTGGTGGATGATCGGCTTGCCCATGGGCGCCTCCCTTGGCCGGATGCTGCGCGCATCCTGCCCCGCCCGCGCCCCTGCCCGCAAGGGCTCAGCCGGAGAGACCCGCCTCCGCCGCGATCTCCCGCGCCGATTTCCGCGCCCGCTCCGTGGCCGATTTCAACTGCCCGCAGGCCGCCATGATATCCTCGCCGCGCGGGGTGCGGATCGGGCTTGCATAGCCCGCCTTGTAGATGATGTCGGCAAAGGCCTCGATCCGCTCCCAATCCGACCGCTCATATGGCGCGCCGGGCCATTCGTTGAAGGGGATCAGGTTGATCTTCGCCGGAATCCCCGCGATCAGCTTCACCAGCCGCCGCGCATCCGCATCGCTGTCATTCACGCCTTTCAGCATCACGTATTCAAAGGTGATCCGCTCGGAATTCGACAGGCGCGGATAGTCCCGCAGCGCCTCCAGCAGCGTGGCGATGTTCCACTTCTTGTTGACCGGCACCAGCCGATCCCGCACCTCGTCAGTGGTGGCATGGAAGGACACCGCCAACAGACAGCCGATCTCCTCCGCCGTGCGCGCAATCTCGGGCACGATGCCCGAAGTGGACAACGTGATCCGCCGCCGCGACAGCGTCAGCCCTTCATTGTCCATCACCACCTTCATGGCATCCCGGACATTCTCGAAATTATACAGCGGCTCGCCCATCCCCATCAGGACGACGTTGGACACCAGCCGCGTCTCGTCCTTGGGCTCACCCGGCTTCGGCCATTCGCCCAGATCGTCGCGCGCCAGCATGACCTGCCCCACGATCTCGCCCGCGGTCAGGTTCCGCACCAGTTTCTGCGTCCCGGTATGGCAGAAGGAACAGGTCAGCGTGCACCCAACCTGAGACGAGATGCAGAGCGTCCCCCGGTTCTCTTCCGGGATATAGACCGTCTCCACCTCATGCCCGCCCGCGATCCGCACCAGGTATTTCCGCGTCCCATCGGCGGAGATCTGGCGGCTCACCACCTCCGGCACCTCGATCACGAAATGCTCGGCCAGCAGGGCGCGGTAATCTTTCGCGAGATTGGTCATTGCCGCGAAATCGCGGATGCCGAAGTGATAGACCCATTGCCAGATCTGCCCCAGCCGCATCTTGGCCTGTTTCTCGGGCGTTCCCGCCGCGATCAAAGCGTCCCGCAACTGCTCGCGCGTCAGACCGACGATATTGGTCTTCCCCCCCTCCGGCAGCTTGCGCGGAAGGGTCAGAACGTCCTGCGTGATGGGCGCATTTGCGGTCATGGGTCTTTGTCCTGAACGGCAGGGAAGGCGTTGATATAGGGGATTCGCCCGAAAAACGAAAGCCACCCCCCGCGCCCCCGCCTTGAC